>Ga0126311_10000154_pt1 | contig 34620 bp, 32 predicted proteins | sample Plot61_FD_92539 | JGI IMG/M metagenome (GOLD analysis project Ga0126311, IMG submission 92539) | Serpentine soil microbial communities from UC McLaughlin Reserve, CA, USA - Plot61 | ecosystem: Environmental > Terrestrial > Soil > Grasslands | place: USA: UC McLaughlin Reserve, Lake County... | reverse complement strand
GCGCGCCTGATCCGGAGATTCGAAGTTGATGGCTTCGACTTTGATCAAAGCAAAATAGCGCTCACCCTCTTTGGGCGGCCGGATCTGGCCGCTGACGGTGTCGCCGGTGCGCAGATCGAACTTGCGAATCTGCGACGGCGAAACGTAGATGTCGTCCGGACCCGGCAGATAGTTGTACTCCGGTGCACGGAGAAAGCCGAATCCATCGGGCAATGTTTCCAGCACACCTTCAGAAAAGATCAGGCCGCTCTTTTCGGTTTGTGCAGCCAGTACTTTGAAGATGAGCTCCTGCTTACGCATGCCGGTTGCGCCGGGTACATCCATGCTCTTGGCGATTTGCGTCAGTTTGGAGATAGACATCTCCTTAAGATCAGCCAGATTGTGAAAGCCTTCGTTTTTACTGTCGCGGCCTTCTCTGGTTTCTCGTTCCGGAGCTTCAGCGGTTGCTACTGTGGCGCCGCCATTATCTCCATCGGCGTCGTTATTCGCGCTCGATGCGCGTGAACGTGTTCGTTGTGACATATCAGTTGTTCTTCTCTAAGTATTTCTTTACCCACTTTTTCAGCGGTCATTCAATTAACTAAAAACGGAATGTGAACGATTGTGTGGAAGCGAGAGATGCAGGACGCGCGTAGTGCCGCCCACGTCATTTCGCGGGGCAATAAACTTATTATTCTCCTCAAACGGTGTAATGCAATGTAACTCAACTTTTCGCGCGGGGCAAATCCAGTAACGCCTTGGATGCCATCGACTCGAAGCGCGTGGCCCTAAAAACAGGTTAACCAAAAGGGGGCTTATGAGATTGTTACGGATTTCGCTCAGGATAACTGCTCAACGTTGCAAAGCGCAAACGCGAAGTACACATCTGTGTGTTAACTGTAAATAAACTCGCCACAGATTTATACAGACATTACTGATGCTGATCGATTGCGCTTCTTATCACACGCCAAAGCTCGTCGCGACCGCGGCCGCTTTTGGCCGAGTAGGCCATTACGCTGTCGACATTGAGCACGCGTGCAATGTGCCCCAAGTTCTTCCTCAACTCGTTGTTCGAAAGCTTATCGGATTTCGTGGCAACAACTAAGCGCGGCTTGTCACTTACCTCAAGCCATTCGTGAAGCTGCAAATCCTGTTTAGTGGGTTCGTGACGCGAATCTAAGACATGAATTGATAGCACAAGCTGGCGGCGCTTGGCAAGAAAACTGGTGGCCATCTCACCCCAACTCGATTTTATTTCCTTCGGTACTCTCGCGTACCCAAACCCTGGGAAGTCAACGAAGCGAAACTGGTCGTTAATGTCAAAGAAATTCAGTGATTGGGTCCGGCCGGGGGTCGACGAGGTGCGTGCCAGACCGTGTACCTGAAGCAGGGAATTGATGAGGCTCGATTTACCGACGTTGGAGCGACCGAGGAAAGCGATCTCGGGTTTCGAGTCGCGCGGCCAATCGTCCTCTTTGAATGCGCTCTTGAGAAAACTTGCTTTGTTTGAGCCGCGGATTAGCGCAGATAAACGCGCATCAGATCTGCGTTCACCTGCGCTAATCCGCGGCATAAAAACTAATTACCTGCCGCGGCGGCCTGTGCGGCGGCGCGTTGCTGATAAAGCTCCATCAGCTTCGCCATGCGAGTCCTGATGTTTGCAATCTTGGTTTCGTAATCAGGGCATTCTTTGACAACTTTCTCAAGGTGCCCAAGGAAGTTCGGATTGCCCATTTCCTCCCGCAGCGCCGGCAGGAATGGCTCCAGCTTGGCGTAAACAAACAGGTGCTCGCCGTTAGCATCATTGAACATCTGCGTGTCGATGGCGCCATTGTTGACGAACGAGCAGGCCATGTCCCAGTAGGAAATCACCATGCGATAAAGGCCGCTCTTATCGCTCGTTAATACATCTATAAAATCTTCTTTACCCCTGGGGTTGAACTGGAAAAACCAGCTGCGCGCCTCGCGCATCGTCTTCTCGCGCCGGAGGTCATAAAGCTTCAGAATCAGTTCTGCATCATGATGTTTACCCATTTAAGTCTCCTCATTTAGATCCATCCACAGATTACACAGATATTTTTAAAAACATCCGTGTAATCTGTGGATGGTTTTGATCGGTATTTAACTAGTCGGAATTCCCTGCGAAGGCTGCTCGGTGGTCCATAGTGGCGGCGCTTCATCGGTGGCGGCCTGCGTCGGGCACGAATCTTCGAGTGCGACTAACAATACTTCGTCGATTGTTTCGACGAGATGCACTGTCAATGAGTCGCGCACTTCGTCAGGCAGCTCAATCAGGTCCTTCTCGTTGTCTTTCGGCAGAATGATGGTGTCGATACCGAAACGGTGCGCTGCGAGCAGTTTTTCTTTGACGCCGCCGATCGGCAACACCTTACCGCGCAACGTAATCTCGCCCGTCATCGCGACGTTATTCTTCACCGCGACGCGCGTCAGGGCGGATGCCATTGCGGTCGCCATCGTGATGCCCGCCGATGGTCCGTCTTTCGGAATCGCGCCTTCGGGAATGTGTATGTGTAGATCGCGCTTGCGAATGAAGTCGAGGCTCATGCCCAGTCGTTCTGCTCTCGCGCGAATGCAAGTCAATGCAGCCTGTGCTGATTCCTGCATCACATCGCCGAGTTTGCCGGTCAGCGTTACGCCGCCGCGACCTTTAACCAGCGTCGCTTCAATCTGTAGCACTTCGCCACCGATCTCAGTCCAAGCTAATCCGGTTGCGAGTCCCACTTCACTGTGCGCCGCGATGCCTTGTTGTCTGAATTTGATCGGACCCAGCATCTCGCGCACGCGTTCCGCGTCGACGACGACTGCCGCCGCGTTCTCTTCTGCCTGTTCGGAGACAAACTTACGCGCCAGCTTACGGCAGCATGACCCAATTTCGCGTTCGAGATTGCGGACGCCTGCTTCGCGCGTGTAGTGACGAATCACTTCGAGGATGCCTGCATCCGTGAAATCAAACTGTTCGATCTTGAGACCGTTGCCTTCAACCTGTTTCGGCACGAGGTGTCGCTTCGCGATCTCGAGTTTCTCTCGCTCCGTGTAACCGGAGAGACGCAGTATCTCGAGTCGATCCTGGAGCGCGGGTGGAATTGTGTGCAGGACGTTGGCGGTCGCGATGAAGAAGACCTTCGAGAGATCGTATTCAACGTCGAGATAGTGATCCTGAAACGTGTGGTTCTGCTCGGGATCGAGTACCTCGAGCAGCGCCGCGCTCGGATCGCCACGGAAGTCTGCGCCGAGCTTATCGACTTCGTCGAGCAGTAGCACTGGATTCACAGCGCCCGCTTTCTTCATCATCTGAATGATCTGACCGGGCAGCGCGCCTATGTAAGTACGACGATGACCGCGAATCTCAGCTTCATCGCGTACGCCGCCTAACGAGAGACGGACAAACTTGCGGCCAGTTGCGCGCGCGATCGATTTTCCAAGACTTGTTTTGCCAACTCCCGGCGGGCCGACGAAGCAGAGTATGGACCCTTTCGGATTCTTCACGAGCTGTCGCACCGCGAGGTATTCGAGAATACGTTCTTTGATCTTTTCGAGTCCGAAGTGATCTTCGTTCAGGACCTCTTCAGCCTTGACGAGATCTTTGATCTCTTTCGTCTTCTGTTTCCACGGCACGCTGAGCAGCCAGTCGATGTACGTGCGCGAGACGGTGCCTTCGGCTGACATCGGCGGCATGGCTTCGAGCCGGTGCAGCTCCTGCATGGCCTTCTCTTTGGCCTCTTCAGTCATGCCGGCTTCTTCGATCTTCTTCTTCAGCTCTTCGAGCTCTGCCTTCTCATCCTTGCGACCAAGCTCTTTGTGAATGGCTTTGATCTGCTCGTTGAGGTAGTACTCTTTTTGAGCTTTCTCCATCTGTCGCTTGACGCGAGTCTGAATCGTGCGATCGAGTTGTCGTTTCTCGATCTCGGTTTCCAGTAACTCGATCAGGCGTTGCAGCCGAGCCTGGGTCGAGAAGATCTCGAGTAGTCCCTGTTTATCTTCGACGGAGATGCGCAGTTGTGATGCGAGTGCGTCAGCGAGATGCGAAGGCTCCTGGTTGCGCAGCGCCGTCTGGAGCGCATCTGTTTGCGTGTCAGGCGCGAGTCGCAGGTGCTGCTCGACGAGCTGACTGACCTTCTGGATCAGCGCGTCGAGACGTGTGCCTTCTTCGTTGACGATCGGCGCACGGCGGACGAGCGCCATGAACGCGCCATCGGTATTTTCAACGCGGACTGTGGTCGCGCGTTCGCGCCCCTCGACGACGACCTTGATCTGACCGTTCTCCTGTTTTTGCGACTGGAGAATGCGGCCGAGCGTGCCGACCATGTAGATCTGTTCGGGATTGGGCTCGTCAACGGTGGCGTCGTGCTGAGTGGCTAAGAAAATCGTGCGATCCGTGCCCAGGGCCTGTTCGAGTGCCCTGACTGACCCGGAACGTCCTATTTTGAAAGCGACCTTGGTAAAGGGGAATATCACGACGTCGCGAATCGGCACCATCGGGTACCAGGCTACGTCGGAGGGGGTTCTGTCTGAATATTCTTCCATGATGTGAACAACTTTATCTGAGAAAGAGGCCTAATTGTAAATCATTTTCTGGCTGCGAAAAAGCGCAAGAAACACAAAGAAGGGGAGTGGCGACCAAATTCAGGTTCTCTTGTCCACAGATTGCACGGATTTCTATTAATAAATTCTGGGTAATCTGTGGATAAACGGTACTACGGTTAGGCAGCGGCGCCGTCGATTCCAGTGAGGCTTTCACCTGGAACAGCCCGGCGACGTTCGACCATTTCGCTGGTTATGACGAATTCTTTGACTCGTTTCTGAGAAGGCAGGGTGTACATCGCGTCAAGCAACAGCTCTTCCAGGATCATCATCAGGCCGCGAGCGCCGACCTTTCGCTCAACAGCCTGCCGGGCGACGGCCTTGAGCGCATCCTCTGTGAACTTCAACTTGACGTTGTCGAAATCAAACTTCTTTTGATACTGCTTGACTAAAGCATTTTTTGGCTCGGTAAGAATCTTGATGAGTGCTCCCTCGTCGAGCTCGTGTAGCACGCCGGCCACAGGCAGTCGTCCAACAAACTCCGGAATCAATCCGAATCGAATCAGATCTTCGGGCTGCACCGCCGCGAGCGCTTCGGCGTGACGATGAGATCCTGATTTCACTTCCGCATGGAAGCCGAGCGACTTATTACGCAGTCGACGCCCGATCACTTTCTCAAGTCCGACAAAGGCGCCACCGCAAATGAAAAGAATATTAGTCGTATCGACAGGGAAGAATTCCTGGTGCGGGTGCTTGCGACCACCCTGCGGTGGGACATTAGCGACCGTCCCTTCAAGGATCTTCAAGAGTGCCTGCTGCACACCTTCACCAGACACGTCGCGCGTGATCGACGGGTTCTCATCCTTACGACAAATCTTGTCGACCTCGTCGATATAGATAATGCCTTGTTGCGCGCGCTCGACGTCGCCGTTGGCGGCTTGCAGGAGTTTGAGAATGATGTTCTCTACGTCTTCACCAACGTAGCCGGCTTCCGTCAACGTCGTCGCATCGACGATCGTGAAAGGCACAGCGAGCATGCGCGCGAGTGTTTGCGCGAGCAGCGTCTTGCCGGTGCCGGTCGGACCGACCAGCAGGATGTTTGCTTTCTGGATCTCGACGTCAGAGCGACGACGACCAAGCTCGATGCGTTTGTAATGTTGATAGACTGCGACGGCGAGACGCTTCTTTGTCTCTTCCTGACCGATGACGTATTCGTCTAAGAAGTTTTTGATCTCTCCGGGCTTGGGAAGTGGCGGGCGAGTGGCTACTGATTCTGCCTGTTGATCGTCGGTGATGATCTCGTTGCATATGTCAATGCACTCATTACAGATATAAACAGTCGGTCCGGCAATGAGCTTCTTGACTTCGTTCTGCGATTTACCGCAGAACGAGCAGCGCAGAGTATCATCAGTTCGTCTCACCATATCTCGCGATGAAGCTCCTTTTGAGACCGCGCCGCCTACTCTCGGTGCGCGATGACCTCGTCTATTAAACCATATTCTTTGGCCTGCATGGCAGACATAATTTTATCGCGCTCAACGTCACGCTCGACGTTCTCGTATGACTGTCCGGTGTGCTTGGCGATAATTTGGGAGGTGAGCTCGCGCATTCGCAGGATCTCTTCTGCTTGAATACGAATGTCTGTTGCCTGGCCTTGTGATCCGCCTGAGGGTTGGTGAATGAGGATACGCGAATTGGGAAGGGCGAAACGTTTTCCTTTTGCGCCCGCGGCCAATAGTAATGCCCCCATCGACGCACATTGTCCGACACAGATAGTCGTGACGTCTGGACGAATGAATTGCATCGTGTCGTAGATCGCCATACCTGCAGTGATCGAACCACCAGGTGAATTGATGTAGACATTGATGTCTTTTTCGGGATCTTCAGCTTCGAGAAAAAGTAGTTGGGCTACGATTAGGTTGGCAATCTGATCGTCGATCGGGGTACCCAGGAAAATAATATTGTCTTTCAGTAGTCGTGAAAAAATATCGAAGGCTCGCTCGCCTCGCGAAGTCTGCTCCACGACCATTGGGACTAAAGCCATACAGTTCTACCCTCGTTCAAAAAACAAGATTCACTCCGCAGCTTCGGCAGGTGTTTGATCATCTGTGGAATCTGCGGATGATTCCGTCCACTCAGCATGGGTGATGGTTGCGTTTTCAACTAAAAGTTCAAGCGCTTTACGAGTGCGCAATCTGTGCGCGATGCTACGGTCGCCTCCATCCTTTGTCAAGGCAGCACGCACTTGAATTTTTGGTTGTCCTGAGGCCGCTACGATCGCATCGATCTCAGCTTCAATTTCTTCGTCAGTGACTCCGATATTTTCGACTTCCGCGACCTTTTCAAGCAGCATCGTCGCGCGCACGTCTTCTTCTGCCTGTCCGTGCAACTCTTCACGCGCGCTTTCCCAGTTGAGGTCCGCATTACGTGGATCGATACCACGTTGCATCATCTGGCGCGCGACAGTTTCCAGGCGCTGCTGCGTCTGCTGGTTGACGAGACTCTCGGGCACTTCAAACTGGTGCGCCGCCAAAAGCTTCTTCATGATCTCGTCGCGCAACAGGTGATCCGATTCAGCGGTCGCTCTCGCTTCGAGATCTTCACGCACTTTCGTTTTCAGCGTTTCCACAGAATCGAAATCGCCGCCGAGACTCTTCGCCCATTCGTCGTCGAGCTCAGGCAGCTCTTTTTGTCTGACTGCGGTGACTTCCGTTATGTATTGCACTTTCTTGCCGGCGAGTCCGGGTGAAGAGAAGTCTGCAGGATACTCAACGGTGAACGTTCGTGACTCTTCCGGTCTGACGCCGGTCAGGTTCTCCGTAAACTCTTTCTGCACACCAGGACCGCCGAGCACGACTTCAACGTCATCAACTTTGATCTCTTCCTCTTCGGGATCCTCGACATAGTTTCCACGCGCGTTCACGGTGACTGTGTCGCCAAGCTCGGAAGCGCGATCCTCGACTGGCTGCAGCGCCGCGGATTGGTCACGCAAACCTTCAATCATTCGGTCGACGTCAGCATCAGTGATCGGACGTTTGCGTCGATTGATTTCCATTCCTTTATAGTTATCAAGCTGGACCTCGGGCAGTACTTCGACACCGACTTTGATCGTTAGCGGTTCTTCGCCGAGGCGTTCGAGTGCGTTCGTGTTGTCGAGCTCGACGTTCGGCTCACCGAGTGCGTTCAGCGAGTGTTCGACGATGGCGTTATTAACAGCTTCAGGAAGGAGCTCACGCAGCACTTCACTGCGGATCTCGCTTTTGTAGCGAGTGCGCACGACTGATGTCGGCGCGTGGCCCGGACGAAATCCGGGGACGTTTGCTGACTTGCTGTACTGCTTGCTGATGCGATCGTACGCGTCGCGAATCTGCGCCGGCTCGATCTCGATTTTGAGCTCCTTGCGAGTTGGAGAGACGTCAATAAGTTCAGTTTTCATTTTATGGATTCGATTCTTTGGTGCGAAAGGGGGGACTCGAACCCCCACACCTTTCGGTACCAGATCCTAAGTCTGGCGCGTCTGCCAATTCCGCCACTTTCGCATGCGAAAAAGCGCAGTGAAGAATAGCACAGAGGCTCAGTTGCCCATAAACGCACCTAGCAAAGTTGCAAGTACATCGCTGAACCGGCTGCTAACATCCGGCAAAAGGAGACGCGTCATGAATCGAATGAGACTGGTAATCCCAGCCAACGAGTCAAGCGTGATCGACTTTGAGGCAAAGCCGCGGTAAGAATTATATAATACCCGCCACGTTCCTCCAGCTCGGACCCAGGAGAAGATAGTGATCGCCAACCCCCGGACCTTCCGCTGTCCTAATTGCAACGAAATGATCAACGACAGCATGACGCAGTGTCGCTACTGCTCGGTGCCTGTCGATCCTGCTGTGGCGCAGTTGATTGCCGAGAGACAGGAAAAGGCTAATCAGTCATACAGCGATGCCAGTTTCCTGCGGACGGCCGTCGTCGCGATATATGTGTTCATAGGACTCAGCTACATTCCGTTTGTGTCGATTCTCGGAATATTTGGCGCCCCGATCACTTTTATCCTCGTGCTGGTGTTGTTGATTCGATGGCAGGTGAAGTTTGGCCGGCTCGTGACTAACGATGCTGACTATTTAAAAGCACGACGATCGTGGAGGCTTTCGTTGGTGCTGTGGCTCCTGATACTGGTTATCTTTATTGTTCGGTTTCTTGTCTATCTTCTGTTAGCGGTCGCGACACGATAGTCAGTCCTTGGCTTGCCGAGAAAATCCTTACCCGTTTGCTTTGTGATCAAGCCGAGCTGTTCGAGCTCGTAATACGCACGCTGGATCTCGCCTTTGTCGACGGACAGTTTCTGGCCGAGCGCAGCGGGCGACGGGAGTTGTTCGCCCGCCGCCAAAGTGTTGTTCTTGATCTGATTCTCGATCTGTTCGCGAACCTGGGCGTAGACGGGATTGTGGGAGAGATTTTTCAGTTCAATGTTCATAGCGCAAACGACCTCAGAGTGTGCGCGTCACTTTGGACAACGATCGTGGCGCGTCGGGGTTGAGTCCTTTTGCTTCGGCCAGGAGTGCCGCGAACAGTTGACCCGGAACGATGTACGGGATTGGCGCGAGAAACTCGTCGATGTCGCGCGACATCACGATCGAGCGTGTACACATCCGGGCCGCATGCGTGTCGCTCGTGATCGCCAACGTATCCGCATGCAACTCTCGCAGTCGTTCAATCAAGCTCTTCACGCCTGACAGCATCACTCCCGGCGGTGCGAAGAGTATCACTGGAAAATGTCTTTCGACCATCGCCAGTGGACCATGCAGGAAGTCTGCCGACGAGAATCGCTCCGCGACGACGTAACAGGTCTCCATCAGCTTCAGAGCCAGCTCGTACGCGTTTGCGTAAGCGAGGCCGCGGCCGACGACGACGCAGTTTTCCATGAAGACGTAGCGCTCGACGAGCTCGGATATCGCGGGCTTTTGTTCGAGCGCGCCCGCCACGAACTCCGGAATCAACTCATACGAAAACGGCGCCGCGTTCCGGGCGAGCTCGGCAGCGAGCATATAAAAGAGGAGCATCTGGCCGGTGAAAGTCTTCGTGGCGGCGACAGAGCGCTCGCGCCCGCCGTGTGTGAGCAGTGTTTCATCGACGAGTTGCGTCATCGACGAGCCCGGCTCGTTGGTAATGCCGATTGTGTAAGCGCCGGAACGTCGTGCGCTTTCGAGAACGCGATTGATGTCTTCGCCTTCACCAGACTGCGAGACGCCGACGACGAGCGCATGGTCCAGCCGGAGCTCGGCGTTGTAGATTGTGTGAACTGACGGTGCAGAAAGCGAGACGGGAATGCCGGTCGTGATCTCGAGCAGGTAACGACCGAAGAGTGCAGCGTTATCAGAGCTGCCACGCGCGACCAGGACGATCAGATGGATGTCGCGCGCTTTGAGCGTGTTTCCGAGCTTTGCGATCTTGGCGCGCTCTTCCGCAATCGTGCGCTCGAGTGCGGCGGGCTGCTCGGCGATCTCCGCAAGCATTAGTGACATGTACGGGCTAATACTTTAACACGCAAAGTTCAGAGTTCAAGCTTTAGCTTGCAGTCTCGGATTCAAGCGAGCAAGCTAAAGCTTGAACTCTGAACATTTCTTTGCGTAATCTGTGGCCGATGCCCCCCAAACTTTTCGCGGTAAACCCTGCTGGTCGTCTGGTCTCGCTCGACGTTTTCCGCGGCATCACCATCGCCGGAATGGTGCTCGTAAATAATCCCGGCACGTGGTCCAGCATTTACTGGCCACTGCAACACGCCGAGTGGCACGGCTGGACGCCGACCGATCTCGTCTTTCCATTCTTTCTCTTCATCGTCGGCGTATCGATTACGCTCGCGTTTGCACGGCGCGTCGAAGAAGGCAGCGGCAAACGCGATCTCTATCTGAAGGTGTTGAAGCGGAGCGCGATCATCTTTGGACTGGGTCTGTTTCTCAACGGCTTCCCTTATTTTAATCTGGGCACGATTCGTATCGCGGGCGTGCTCCAGCGCATCGCGATGTGTTATCTGATCGCTTCACTCATCTTTCTAACGACAAAAGCGCGAACACAACTCCTGATCGCCGTTGCTTTGCTCATTGCTTACTGCCTGGTGATGACGAACCTCGCTGCGCCGGGATACGCGCCCGGCGATCTCAGCAAGGAGGGAAGCATCGCGTCCTTTATAGACCGCGTGATCCTGCGGCAGCACATCTGGCGACAGGGACGCGTCTACGATCCGGAAGGACTGCTCAGCACGATACCTGCTGTGGTGACGACGCTCCTCGGGATACTGACCGGTCACTGGCTACGCACAGAGCGCACGCGTTATGAAAAGGTCGTAGGGATGTTTGTTGCCGGTGCGATTTGTGTCGTGCTCGGTTGGGCGTGGAACCCTTTCTTTCCGATCAATAAGGCTTTGTGGACCAGCTCGTACGTGCTGTTCACGGCTGGACTGGCTTTGGAGTTCCTGGCGCTGTGTTACTGGGTGATCGATATTCAAGGCTATCGACGCTGGGCCTGGCCGTTTGAGGTTTTCGGGGTGAATGCGTTGGCGTTGTTTGTGGGCACGGGGTTGATGGTGAAGTTGATGGGCATCTGGCGCGTGCAGGGATGGATCTTCCGGAATATGTTTTTGAGCTGGGCGGAGCCGATCAATGCGTCGCTGTTTTATGCGATAGCGTTTATTTTGTTGTGGCTGGTGTTGATGTGGTTGCTGTACCGGAAGCGGATCTATATCAAGGTTTAGTTAGCTACGGATTACACGGATTGATTACGGATTTTTATAGCCCGGGCCGCGAAGCACGCGACCGGCCAGCGCCGCGGTGCGCTGTCCTTTATCAACACTGATCTTTCCGTTGACGAGCACATACTCAATCCCAACCGGATACTGGTTCGGTGATTCGAACGTGGCCTTGTCGATCACCTTCGCCGGATCGAAGATTGTGATGTCCGCAAACATTCCTTCCTTAATCAACCCACGGTCACGCAATCCAACACGAGCCGCCGGTGCACCGGTCATCTTATTAATCGCAGCTTCGAGCGATAACAATTTTTCATCGCGAACGTAGCGGCCGAGTATGCGCGGATAGCTGCCCCAGCCGCGTGGATGAGATTTCGAGCCCGCCAGTGGGCCATCGGTCGCGCGCGAGCCGCTATCAGTACAGAAACTGACGAACGGCGCCTGCATCGCGGCCCGCATGTCAGCCTCGCTCATCATGAAATAGATGGCGCCGGTTTGACCGTGATCAGCGAGAATCAGATCGAAGACAGTGTCGAGGGGATCTTTCCTCTGCTCCGCGGCGATCTCGGAAATGCGTTTACCCTGTAACGAGTCCAACTCGCGATTCACGACCGAGCCGATCAAAACTCCGCTCGGTCCACCGCTACCGAGATAGATGTTCTCCCACTCAGTTTGATCTTCCGAGATCTCTTTCTTCAAACGCTGGCGAGTCTGTGGATCTCGCAAACGAGCGAGCATCTTATCCACGCCGCCTTCTTGCGCCCACGGTGGCAGACACGCACTCAACGCCGTGCTGCCGGCGATGTACGGGTAGATATCAGCAGTGACATCCAGTCCGCGATCGCGCGCCTGCTTGATTCGCGCCAGCACGTGCGACATGCGGCCCCAGTTCTTTTTGTATGCTGTCTTGAGGTGCCAGATCTCGACCGGGATCTGCGCCTTTTGCGCGATCTCAAACACCTCGTCGAGCGAAGCATCGATCGTGTTTGCTTCACTGCGCTGGTGGGTTGCGTAAATGCCACCGTATTGATGGGCCACTTTGGCGAGCTCGATCAGCTCGTCTGTCTTCGCAAAACGCGCCGGCACGTACTGGAGCGAAGTTGAAAGACCGAGCGCGCCGTCGCGCATCGCATCAGCCACAAGCTTCTTCATCTGGTCCAATTCCGGCGGCGTGGGCGGGCGATCGTCATAACCAATTACGTACTCGCGCACCTGGGTCGCGCCGACAAACGTGCCCAGGTTCACGCCGCTGCCTTGCTTCTCAAGACGCTTGAAATATTCATCGAGCGTGCGCCAGTCGATCGTGAGACTGAAGCGTTTGAGAAAGTCTTCCTGCTCTTTGATCTGTCGCTCGTTGATTGGCGCGATCGACTCGCCTTCGCCCGTTATCTCAGTGGTGACGCCCATCATCACTTTGCTCATCGCGCGCGGATCGATCAGCAGGTAGGTTTCCGATTGGCCCAGCAGATCGATGAAGCCGGGCGCAATTACGAGACCCTGCGCGTCGATTGTGCGTGTCGCAGTGGCTTGCGAGAGCTTGCCGATACTGACGATACGATCACCTTTGAGCGCGACGTCAGCGACGTAAGCCGCACGACCGGAGCCGTCAACGATACGCCCGTTTTTGATCAGGAGATCGAATTGGGGTGATTGAGGCAATGTCATGGACAGCACGCTAAGAATCACAAGCACTGGAAGTGTTTTGATCATCTATGACTCCGGGTTCAGAGTTCAACCTTTAGGTTGCTGGTTAGTTTCTCGACGGTCGAGAGACAAGCTAAAGCTTGAACTCTGAACGAAATTCTGCACGGATTTAGACATCGAGGAATCTGCTCCGTTGATTGGGATCCGGCAACATACACGAGTCGTATTTTCCAAAGACGCGATAACGATTTGTCGCTACGAGGCGATAGACCAGATCGCGCAGCGCGCGCGGTACGAGGCGCCCGATTGATGAAGAGGCAGCCCAGAAACCGCCCAGCTCGCGGCCCGCGCGTAGAACCGCATCAGAGCGTTGCAGCACACGCTCGCCCGGCTGATCATAATTCTCCACGACGTGAACCGTGTCGAGATCCTTCGGGTCGAAGCCATGACGGCGCAGCACCTTCCCGGCAAAGTCGCTTTGCAAAGACGCAAACCGCAAACGGCTGTGTTTGTCGTGCTTCAGTAAAAACTGGACCATGCGATTGCAGAGCCCACACACGCCGTCGTATATAACGATTGGATTTGCGCCGGTCATCACGGGTTCAACGGTGGCTGATTTGCCGCGCGTAGTTGTTCGTTGATCGCGGCGACATCTTTTGTCTTCAACTGGTTCCAATCCGCCGTCAGCTTGGTTAGAACCTTTTGCAGCTCGGTGGCAGCAGTGACCATCGGCACTGTCGGCGCCAGATCCGCGGTCTGCAAGTGTTCAATCAACGACGAGAAGCCGTTATTTAACCGTGTCAGGTTCGGCTCACGCATGTCGATCGTCCCACCGGGCAGTCCGGGTGAGCTCGCATCGCCGCGTCCTTCACCACCAATCGCTGCCGCTTTCTTATCGAGCGTGTTTAATGCTTCGCTGAGTGGACCCCGATCGACACGCGAGATCAATTCCCTGATCTGTGCGCGCAGCTTTCTGATCTGCTCGACCGTATCGAAGGTTTTCTGCATTCCACGATACGCTTCGAGCGAGAGATTGAACTGCTGCGCCAGGGCAGGCAGCGGAGTCTTCACGCGCGGATCCATCTTCACCGTCAACGGCTCAGAGCGCGTCTCGCCGTTTGCGGTTAGCTTCAACGTATACACGCCCGGCAATACTGATGGACCAAGCGGGTAAAGCGGCGTATCGCGATAGATCGCGGAGATTGGGAAGCCACGGCTAAAAGCAGGCGGCGGCGCGTATTTCAGGTCCCAAACAAACCGCTGCATTCCGGCTTTGGCGCCAAGCGTTTGATACGGCTGGAACCAGTATTCGGGCACCGCATAATCGTCCTTGTTGAGCGGCGGTGGTTTGTCGGCACTCGAATAACGTCGCACGAGTTGATTCCTGCTGTCGAAGATTTCGAGCGTGACAGACGTCGTCGCATGTCGACGCAAGTAATAGTTGATGATCGCGCCGTCCGGCGGGTTTTGTCCGGCAGGCTCTTCGGGCGGCAACGGCGTGTCGGTGTTGACGTTGCGCTTGACGCGAATAGCCTCTTGCGGTCCGAAGAGATGAACCTCGGCGTCGAGCAGCGCGGAGTTGTATTGTCTCAGCGGAGTGATGTCGTCGAGGATCCAGAATGAGCGCCCGTGCGTGCCGACCACAACGTCGTCATTGTGAATCACGAGATCGCGAATCGACGTCGCCGGCATGTTCAGGCGCAGCGACTCCCAGCTAGCGCCATTGTTGTAAGAGACAAACACGTTGAGCTCAGTTCCCGCAAACAATAAACCCGGTCGCCTCGGATCTTCCTTCACCGTGTTGACTGGACCATCGGGCAGACCCTTCACGATTTCCGTCCACGTCGTGCCGCCATCCATCGTGCGATAAATGTGTGGCTTCTGATCGTCGAGTCGGATGCGATTCACGGCGACGTACGCGGTGTTGACGTCGGAATGGCTCGCATCGATCTGCGAGATCTTGCTCCACGAATCGATCGCCGGCGGCGTAACGTTTTTCCAGGTCTTGCCGCCGTCTTTCGTCACGTGAATCAATCCATCATCAGTCCCGGCCCAAATCACATTCACGTCTTTCGGTGAGGGCGCGACTGCGTAGATCACACCGCGTCTTGGCTGTGTCGCCATCTCAGGACGACGAAACACGCCGATGCTCGCCGGAACCTCAGGTTTCTCACGCGAAAGATCAGGACTGATGATCTCCCAGCTCGAACCACCGTTCATCGTTTTGAAAAGAACGTTACCAGCGAGGAAGAGGATGCGTGGGTCAGCGGGCGAGAAAAGAATCGGCGCGGTGCGCAGAAACCTGTACTTCCCACTCCGCAGGATCTCAGGCGCGACGTTCTGCACCTGGCCTGTTGTCATGTCAAAGCGCGTCGCTTTACCGCCGTAGATCAGATTCGGGTGCAGCGGATCAGGTGCCACATAGCCGTATTCTTCCACGCCGACAGTGCGCCAGTCGCGAAAAGTGATCGCGCCGTTGTCACCACGACTCTTCACACCCGCGGAGCCGCTCTCCTGTTGCCCGCCGTAAACCCAGTATGGAAATTGATTGTCGGTAATGACGTGATAGAACTGCGCAGTCGGTTGATTGTACCAGGAGCTCCACGTCTCGCCACCATTCACACTGATCGCAGCGCCCTGATCCGTTGCGAACAGCATGATGTCCGGGTTTTCTGGATTGATCCAGAGCGTGTGATAGTCGTCGCCGCCAGGCGCGCCTTTGAACGCGGTCCATGTTTTGCCGCCGTCAGTCGATTTGTACGCTGCGATTGCGGAAGTGTAGACAATGTCTTTGTTGCGCGGATCGACGTCGATCTCGGCGAAGTCACTGCCGCGCGCCCACGCGCGTCGATCGGCGCCGACGCGTCGCCACGATTCGCCCGCATCATCGGAGCGATAGATGCCGCCGAGCTGCGTCGCATCGACAGTCGCATACAATGTGTTTGGATCGCTCGGAGCGACAGCGATGCCGATGCGTCCGAGACCCTGCTCGAAAGTCGGCAGCCCTTTTGTTAATGGTCGCCAGGTGTTGCCGCCGTCGGTGGTTTTGTAGAGCCCGCTGCCGGGACCTTGCCACGCGCCGTTCTCCCATGGACCCTGTCGCGCAGACCACAAGTCAGCGTAAATGACTTTCGAGTTCTTCGGATCGAAAGCGAGCGCGATCGCGCCGGTGTTCTCGTCTTTGTAGAGAACTTTCTGCCACGTCTGACCGCCGTCAGACGATCGAAACACGCCGCGCTCTTCGTTTGGGCCGTACGGATGTCCGAGGGCAGCTACGTAGACGAGATTCGGATTGCGAGGATCGACGAGGATCGCGCCAATCTGTTGCGCGTCGCGGAGGCCGAGATGTCGCCACGTCTTGCCACCGTCAGTCGATTTGTACATGCCGTCGCCGGTGGAGAGATCGGGACGCTGCAGTCCTTCACCACTGCCGACGTAGATCGTGTCCGGATTCGAGGGGGCGATGGCGAGCGCGCCGATCGAGCCCGTTGGCTGATCGTCGAAGATCGATTTCCACGTGTGACCGTAATCGGTAGTCTTCCAAACGCCGCCGTTGTTCACGCCTATATAAAAGACATTCGGCTGGCCGGGAACGCCGGTGGCGCCGACCGTCCGTCCGGCGCGGAACGGACCGATCATGCGCCACTTCAGCGCCTGCGAAAGCTTATCAGTGGGTACTTGCGCATGAATGATGGGACTGATAACCAGCAGGCAGAGCAGGGAACCGCGCAGTAAATGAGTCATAGGTTTTGACAGGATTACAGGAATTAACAAGATAGAAAGGATTTTTACTGCATCCTGCTAATTCTGTAAATGCGGTAATCCTGTCTCAAGGCTGGCTTTCGGCTCACGCTTCCGAAGTATCAGCGCGGAGATCAACGTCATTACGAGTCCGACCGGCAGTGGCTCGAGCAAAGTAAAGGCCGCGTTGATGAGCGGATTCGAGTAAAGAACCTGGAACTGGTTCATCTGCTCCACCTGCTGATTGATCTGCTCCGCCGAGGCGCCGGACGCGCGCATATTTTCAACCATGTATGCCGAGTATTCCTTGAGAAAATCGGGCATAAAGAAGAAATACATAAACTCCCACGTGATGACGTAAAACGCGCACGAGATGAGCATTATTAAAAGGCCGACGCTGAAGGCCCGGCCGAAACTTATCCGTCCGTTACCGACGTTTTCCCGGTAGGACCTGATACCGAAGAACACTAATAAAAAGGACAGCACCATCGTGGTGTAGCCGACAATCATGGCGCGGCTGAACCCGATTTGGTGGGCGAAGGGAAGAGTCGACAGCATCAGCACGGAAATGATCACGCCCGAGATCAAGCCAAACGTCAAAACTGTTTTTTTCATATACGCGTCTCCTGATTAAGCTGGAAAAACTCGAGCGCAATCTACTTTTGCGCGACTTTCTTGTCGTCATACTTTCGGATGATTTCGGAGTTTCCGAGGGAAATCATACTTTTGCATTAAGGAATAAGTCCCATTTCTTTTCCGATCTGTACGGCTTGAGTGCGGCGCCGCGCGCTGAGTTTATCGAAAAGGCGGCTGGAGTGAGTCTTAACGGTGTTTTCGCTGACGAAGAGTTTGTCTGCAATCTCGCGGTTGCTGAGGCCCTGCGCGATCAGTTCGAGGATTTCCAGCTCGCGCCTCGTGATGCCGAGGTTCTTTAGTCGCTCTTCATTTAATATGAAAGGTTGTGCAGTTGGGACTGGCACTTCCTTAACGACGACAACCTCCTTCTTCTTGGTGAGCTTCAACCCGAGCCACACACCGAGCCCTGCGAACAGGGCAGCAATGAGTCCGCCGTAAATCTCGATCGAGTGCTCGACGACGAGGAAACGAAACTCGATCAGTCTGAGCACGACGATCAGGATCCCGCCGCACAGGCCGTAGATTATTGTGTGAATGAGCGTGTGTCTATTCACGTGAAATCGGATTTTACAAGATCCGCGTCATCCGCGGCTAAACTCCTAAAAAATTAGTTGACACGGCTGGATCTCGTGCCTATACTCCTAAAAACTTAGGAGACAAGTATGGCGCGACCGAAGACTGAGAACCTGACGCCGCTCGAACTCGAAATCATGCACGTCCTCTGGGAAACAGGCCCCGCAAACGTGCAAACCGTCCAGCAAAAACTGAAACGCGATCTCGCGTACACCACCGTCCAGACAATGCTCAACATCCTCGAGCGCAAAGGCAAAGCCAAACGAACTCTGAAAAACCGCGCTTACTTCTACAAGCCCGCCGTCAGTCGCAAACAAGTGGTCGGCAAACACGTCAAGGATGTTGTCGATCGACTCTTCGGCGGCTCAGCGGAGAGCCTCGTGATGAGTCTCGTGGAAACCAAGCACCTCACACCCGAAAAGCTCGCGCGACTCCAGAAGCTGGTCGAACAAGTGAAGGAGGACAAAACCGATGAGACTGAGTAGCCAACTACTGCTGACGTTTCTGTTCAACGCCTTCTGGCAGATCGCGCTCATCGCAGCATTCGCTTCGCTCGGTTCGTGGCTCCTACGGAACTCCGTCGTGCGTCACCGGCACTGGGTTTGGGCCACTGCGCTTTGTCTCGCGTTTTTAGTTCCCGCGTTTACTTCATCGCGGACGCTCTTCGATAACGTTACACAACCAAACACACCAGTCACGTTCGAAAGGCAAAGCACGGCACTATTCCCAAACGAAGCCGTGCCACCTCTGCCTGAAACAGAATCATCCGCACTCGCTTCAACATTCAAGATAAATCAATCTCTGGGCGTGACGATACTGGGAATCTATTTCGCGTTTCTGCTCTACAGCATCTTCAAACTCATGCAAGCGTGGCGAACTACGCGAGCCATTCGACGTCGTGCGACTGAGATCGAGCCCAACGAAAGCATTGCCGAAGTCATTCGTCGCTGCGAGCTTGAATTCGGCACACGCGCGGGATCTGCCACTGGATCGATCAGCGTGTTTCGCTCGGAAACGCTGCCGGTTCCCGTGACTGTGGGCCTGTTTAATCCGGTCATCATTCTGCCTGGCTCACTCTTGCGCGAAAGAGATGTTAACCTGCTCACCTCCGCAATTGGTCATGAGTTTATTCATGTTGCGCGAAAAGATTACCTGCTCAACCTGATCTACGAATTACTCTTTGTCCCCATCGCATTTCATCCGGCTGCGGCTTTATTAAGACGACGAGTCCGCGAGACCCGCGAACTTTGCTGCGACGAGCTGGTTGCAGAGCGCATCCTTAATGCGGAAATTTATGCGCGCTCGCTCGTAAAACTTGCCGGCTCCGCGCCACCTCTGCGTCGACTCTCCGTTACTACAACCGTAGGCATCGCCGATGCTGACATCCTGGAGGCCCGTATTATGTCGTTGTTGAAGAAACCCAATTTGCATACACGCTGGAAGAAGTCGTTGCTGATCGCTGTTTCGTTGCTGCTGCTCGTGCCGTGCGCCGCTGCCGCAGCTTTCGCGATGCGTTTTGATGTTGAGACAAATGCGCAGGAACCGCAGGAGAAAACGCTCACACAAAAGGAAAAAGAGAAGCTCGAAACAATGCGCCGGAAAGCCGAGTCGCCCGAAGGGGTGAAGATGCGCATGTCGAGCGATCCTCAAATTCGTGAGGAGATGGAGCGCAAAGAGCGTGTCGAAATGGAGATGCGCGAAGTCCGGCAGGCGGCGCTGGTGCGGCTCGCAAAGGTCAACATGGACCAGGCGATTCTGATCGCGACCAGCCAGCAAGCGGGTAAGGTCCTGTTGTGTAGTCTCGAAGCCAAAGGCTGGGAAGAGCCCGGCAAACTGGCGCGGGACGGAATAGTTTTTTATCACGTCATAATCGCGAATGAGGGCGAGCCTGGCGCCACGCACATTTGGGTCAACGCCATCGACGGCTCGATCATAAAGACGGAAAAAGAGCTGCCACGCAAACGTGAGCCATAGTTTTTAGAACGCGGTTTACGCGGATAAACGCCGGTCAGGCCGCTCTCTTAGATCTGCGTTCATCCGCGTTCATCTGCGGCTCAAGACTCTCCATCAACTCCTGAAATCCCGGTAAATCCAGTGACTGTGGTCCATCCGAGAGCGCACGCTCCGGACACGGATGCACCTCAATCAACAATCCATCCGCACCCGCCGCAACCGCGGCTTTCGACATCGGCGTTATCAAGCTCCGCATTCCCGTTCCATGCGACGGATCTGCAAGCACAGGCAAGTGTGACAACTCCTTCACGAGCGCCACTGCCGCGAGATCGAGTGTGTTGCGTGTCGCAGTCTCGAAAGTCTTGATGCCCCGCTCACACAACACCACGTTCGCATTGCCGCCCGCCAGCAAGTATTCAGCCGCGAGCAGCCACTCCTTCACAGTCGCCGATGGTCCACGTTTCAAAAGCACGGGTTTTGAAACGCCTGCGAGTTTTTTCAACAACGAAAAGTTCTGCATGTTGCGCGCGCCCACCTGCATCATGTCGGCATACTCCTCGACGATCTCGACATCTGCTTCACTCATGACTTCGGTCACGATCGGCAAGCCCGTCTCGCTGCTCGCTTTTTTAAGCAGGCGCAGCGCTTCGACGCCGAGTCCCTGAAAGTCATACGGCGAAGTGCGCGGTTTGTAAGCGCCGCCGCGCAGCATGTTCGCGCCTGAGGCTTTCACTGCGTGCGCCGTTTCCATCAGTTGCTCTTCCGACTCGACCGAGCATGGTCCGGCAATCACGACCAGATCACCGCCGCCGATCTTCGTGCCGCGCACGTCGACCACTGTGCGCGCCTGTCGTAGCTGGCGGCTAACTAATTTGAACGGGTGCGAGATCTGGATCACTTCGGCAACGCCCGGCGCCGCGCGCAACGCCTCGATCTCCGAGCGTCGACCGCTGCTGCCGATTGCTCCGATGATGGTGCGTTCCGCGCCCTGAACTACGTGGGCTTGAAAGCCACATTCCCTGATGCGGTCGATGATGTGGTTGATTTCGTCGGGGGTTGCGTTGTTTTGCATGTTGACAATCATGATGCGTATTCCTTTGTTAACAGAATGAATCGAGTGTAGTTGTTTGCCTCGTCCTGAATACTTTTGCGGAGGATGCTTGCGCCGTAGAGATCGGCGGCGCGTTGGCCGGCAATGGCAGCGCGTTTTGGATCACCGCGCCGGATTACTTCGGCGACGCTGCCGGCGGTGTCGTCGGCGACGACTGGTTTGAGCCGGGAATGCGTTGTGAAAAAGACGCTGCACTGCGCGAGTGCTGTCGGGTGCGACTGGACGGTTTCGATCGTGTCGAAGCTTGCGCCGGGACAACCGATCAGGTGTTGTTCGATCTTGAGCTGAATCTCGTCGACCGTCTGAAGGGATCTTGCGTTCAGTAAATCGACTGAGGCGTGAACGACACCCGCGATCGTGTTTTCGACGGGTGCGAGCACGTAGTCAGCCACGCCATTGTCGAGACTATCGTAGAGATCCGCGAAAGTTCGTCGTGGCACGAGCTCGATTTCGTCGCCGAGCAGTTTGAGTGCGGCCTCTTCGCTGAAAGCGCCGCCCTCACCCTGGAACGCGACTCTCGGTTTTTTCGACAGTGTCGTCATTGAGTAATAGCCGCCTGAACTCGTCTTGATTCGCGGATGATCCTGCGAAAAAGTTTTCCGACCGCCCGTTCATCCAGAGGCCCGTCGTTGATTTGCTGTAGTCGTTGCAGCACGTTGCGTTCACGCTCGGGATCGCGGCAGGGGAGGTCTGCGGCCTGCTTGAGCGCGCCGACTTTGAGTGCGAGACGCGCGCGCATGTTGAGCAGTCGCAGCAGCTCAGCGTCGATGTCGTCGATCTCTTTTCGCCAATGATCTATGTCCATGATTCCTGCTCCGGGCAATAAAAAAAACCAGCCGCGACTTTTTTAGGATCGCGGCTGGCTCGTTGAAGGTGTTGTGCTTTTTATCAGGCCGTCAGCACATCGTTTTCAGACTTCGCCGGTCCGCTCTCCTTCGAAAAGAAGAAGCGGTAAGTAAAGGCGAAGTAAAAAAATGTGCGAGTGCTATTCATGACCTCGGTAACTATAGAGAAGACGCAAAATGTCTGTCAAGATCCATCCACAGATTTCACAGATTTCTTTCTGTGTAATCTGTGGATGGGTTTCTAAGGTTTGAGCAGTAGCTTCCCCGTGGTCTTTCGTCCCTCCAGATCTCGATGCGCCTGTGCGGCTTCTGCGAGTGGGTAAACTTTGTGAATCCTTATCTTGAGCTCGCCACGCGCGATCGCCTGCAACACATCATTCGCGCGCCACTCGAGCTCTTCGCGCGTCGCAGTGTAGTGAGCCAGTGTCGGTCGCGTGATGAAGAGCGAGCCTTTTTGCGAGAGCTTGATCAGATCGAAAGGCGGCACGGCGCCACTCGATCCGCCAAACAGCACCAGATACCCGCGCGGTCGCAGCACATTCAAATCTTTATCAAACGTCGCTTTCCCCACGCCGTCATAAACAACATGCACGCCCGCGCCGTCCGTGAGCCTGCGTGTCTCAGTCTCAAAGTCAGCTTCGGTGTAGACGATACACTCGTCAGCCCCTGCATCCCGTGCTAGTTGAGCTTTTTCTGGTGTGCCGGCAGTCGCAATTACACGCGCGCCGATTTTCTTCGCCATCTGGACGAGCAATAACCCGACGCCGCCAGCCGCAGCGTGTATCAACGCGGTCTCATCTTTTTTCAACGGGTAACTGCTGTGAACCAGATAATGCGCGGTCATGCCTTGCAGCATTGCCGCCGCTGCTTGTTCGAAGTCGAGCTCGTCGGGAATCTTCACTAAACGATTCGTCGGCACCGCAGCGTACTCCGCGTAACTTCCAAGCGCGCTCGTGTAAGCAACGCGATCGCCGGGCTTGAGCGTCGTCACCTCACTCCCAACTTCCGTAACGACACCCGCGCCTTCCTGCCCGTTAACGAAAGGCACCGGTGTTGGATACCGGCCTTCACGAACGTAAACGTCGATAAAGTTGACGCCCGCCGCTTTAATATTGACGAGCGCTTCGTTTGGCTTCGGCGATGGGACCGGTAGCTCGACCGGGACCAACACCTCCGGCCCGCCGGTTTGAGAAACTTGAATGGCTTCCATGTCTGAAATTTTGCCACAGATTCACACGGATGAACACGATTCTTATCTATGTTCATCCGTGTCAATCTGTGGCATTATCTGTCCTCTGCCTGGCTCGGAATCCAACCACAACGTGAAAGGAGTTCTTGTGATTAACAAACGAAGGGTACTGTCAGCCGTGGCCGTAGTTCAGACAATAGCTCTGACAATCTCGTTATCCGTTCCCCTGTTGGGCCAGAGGAAGTCGCCGGCTTCCGACTCCATCAAAATCCCATTTGAAACTTACAAACTCTCGAACGGCTTGACCGTGATCCTTTCCGAGGATCACACGACGCCGACAGTCGCCGTCGACATCTGGTATCACGTCGGCTCGAAGAACGAGATGCCGGGACGCACCGGCTTCGCGCACCTGTTTGAGCATGTGATGTTTACCGGGTCGGGCCACGTGCCGTATGGACTGCACGACAAGCTAACGGAAGGTATCGGCGGCGGTAACAATGGTTCGACGAACAACGATCGCACCAACTACTACGAGACAATCCCTTCCAACTATCTCGAATCAGCGTTGTGGCTGGAATCGGATCGCATGGGATTCCTGCTCGACAAGCTCGACATCGCGAAGCTCAACGCCCAGCGCGACGTCGTGAAGAACGAGCGCCGGCAGAGTTACGACAATCAACCGTATGGCCGCGTGAGCGAGATCTTTTCGGCAGCGATGTATCCGAAGGATCATCCTTACTCATGGCCCGTGATCGGCTCGATGACGGATCTCAGCGCCGCATCCGAGGAAGACGTGAAAGCGTTCTTTCGTCTCTACTACGCGCCAAACAACGCGACGCTCGCAGTCGTTGGCGACTTCGATCCGAAACAGACGAAGGCGTGGATCCAGAAATATTTTAGTGACCTGCCGCAAGGTAAAGCGCTGGAGCGGCCCAAGGTGGCGCTCGGCAAGTTAGACGCGAGCAAGCGTTTGGTTTACGAAGATCGCGTGCAAGTGCCGCGACTTTACATTCAGTGGCCCACCGTCGGCTTCAAGCACGACGATGATTACGCGCTTTCAGTGATGAGCTCGATTCTCTCCGGCCCGCGCACCGCGCGTTTGACGAAGGCGCTCGTGTACGACACACAGATGGCGTCGCAAATCGGCGCGTTCCAAAACTCGGCCGAAGATGTCGGCGTGTTTCAAGTGGTAGTCATTCCGCGTCCTGAGCACAGTCTTACTGAGCTCGAAGGCGCGGTCGATCAGGTGATTCAGAAGTTCATAAGCGAAGGGCCGACGGTCGAAGAGTTGCAAAAAGCAAAGAGCGGTCTCGAACTCGGTTTTATACGCGGGCTCGAATCGAATCTCGGCAAAGCCAATCAACTGATCAGTGGCGCGATGTTTTACGGCAATCCGAACCAGTTCGGCACCGATTACCAGAAAACGCTCGCCGTCACGGCGGCTGATGTGAAGCGAGTTGCGAGTCAATATTTGACGCGTTCGCGCATCGTGTTGAGTGTCGTGCCGAAGGGCAAGAAAGATCAGGCGTCGAAAGCGACCGAAAGTGAAGCTGTCACCGTGGTTGTTGGAAAACGACGAGGAGGTCGATCATGAAAACACAGAAAAAAGTACTTGCCTGCGCGGCTGCACTCGTCATCAGTCTCGCGAACATCGCCGCGATTGCGCAACAGACGATCGATCGCACCGCCGTTCCGCCGTCTGGGCCAACTCCAGTCCTGCGCGTTCCGACCTGGACCAAGACGCAACTTGCGAACGGCGCCACACTGATTGTCTCGGAGCGTCACAGCTTGCCTCTCGTCTCGTTCACGATCACGTTTCTCGGCGGCTCGAATCAGTTTGAGCCGGAGGGGAAGCGTGGGGTCGCGTCGATGACTGCCTCGATGTTGAGCGAAGGCACTGCCACAAAGACCGGCGACCAGCTTTCCGATGCGCTGCAACTGCTGGGCACCGGGATCAGCAGCGGTGTCGGCGGCGAAGAAGGCTCGCTCGGCTTTGTCTCAACCACGCAGAACTTTGAGGCCACACTCGCGATTCTCGCCGACGAGATGCTCAATTCGACGTTTCCCGCTGCCGCGCTCGAACGGCTGCGTGGCCGCACGCTGGTCAACCTGACGCAGGCGAAAGATCAGCCCGTGGTCGTCGGCGCGCAGGTGTTCAATAAGATTCTTTACGGTAACGCACACCCGTATGGCCAGCGCACGACGGAGACTTCAGTCAAAGCAATCACGCGTGACGATGTGATGGCGTTTGCGAAGGCTTATTACCAGCCGGGCCGCTCGATCGTCACGGTCGCGGGAGACATTACGCCACTCAAAGCCAAGGCTGCGGTCGAGAAAGGTCTCGCTGCATGGGCCAAAGCCGGTGACAAGCCGTCGTTTGATTATCCGAAGCTGCCGGAGCTTCAGCCCGCGAAGATCTATCTCGTCGACAAGCCGGGCGCAGCGCAGTCAGTCTTTAATATTGGACTCCCTGGCCCACCACGCAACACGCCCGACTATTTCGCGCTGCAAGTGCTGAACACGATTCTCGGTGGTCAGTTTCAGTCGCGGCTCAATGCAAACATTCGTGAGCAGAAGGGCTACAGCTACGGCGTGAACTCCAACTTTGGTTACGGAAAAGGTCCGGGTCCGTTTCGCGCTGGTGGCTCCATCGTTTCCGCCAAGACTGATGCGGCTCTGGTCGAGTTTATGAAGGAGCTGAAGGGAATTGTTGGTGAGAAGCCAATCACGGACGAGGAGTTGAAGACGGCGAAGGACTCGTTGATCCAGGGCCTGCCTCAACGTTTCGCATCCGTGTCGGCAATCAGCAACGCCATCACGTCGCTCGTGACGCAGGGCCTGCCGGATGATTACTACCAGCAGTACGCGAAGAACGTTTCAGCGGTGACGAAGGAAGATGTTTTGCGCGTCGCGAAGCGCTACATCGATCTCAATCACCTCGCGATCGTAATCGTCGGCGATCGATCAGAAGTGGAAGCCGGCCTGAAAGCCACGGGCATCGCCCCGATCACATACATCGACATCGAAGGCAATCCCGCGGGCAATTAATTTAGCCACAAAAAGGCACAGAAGGCACAAAATTATCTTTGTGCTTTCTGTGCCTTTCGCGGCTACTCTTTGTTGTTAATGCGTTTGACGTTTGTCTCGCCATCATCGGCGATAAGCCATGGGCCTTGGCCGTTGTCCGTAAGGTCGTTATTTTCAAAGGTGCCCGCGCCGTTTTCGTAAACGCGGAGCCCATGGAGGCTGTTTTTGTTTATCCGATTGTTACTGAATATCACGTTGCGAGCGGCCCTGATTTCCACCCCGCTGAAGCCATTGTTAAAAACATCGTTGTCTTCAGACGTACTTTGACCGGAATCACTTACATAGATTCCAGTCTGTTTATTGTCGTGAATGCGGTTGCGGCGTAATATTGCGTTCCCGTTTTTGCGGATCTGAACTCCTGATAACGCGTTGCCAAAAATATCGTTATCTTCCAACGTGCCTTTACCACCGTCGTATACTAAAACGCCTGCTTGATTATCATGGATACGATTGCGCCTAAGCGTTGGATCTGCGCCATCGCTAATCGCCACAGCCGTCAGCGCATTACCGAAAATGTCATTGTCTTCGATTGTACCTTGAGCTCTCTCATATATTTTCACGCCGCCCTGTTCATTGTTGTGGATTTGATTGCGCCGTAATCTTGGGTCGGCGCTGCCATGTATGCCTACGGCCGATCGGCTCGTACTACTTATGTCGCAGTCTTCGAGCTCAAGGCGTCCCTGGGCTATGTTGACGCAGAACTTTCCGCCACCCATCTGCCGCAATGTTAGGTTGGCCACTCGGCCCATAGTCGTCTGAAAACTAATCACGTTTGTGCCGGTCGCCTGTATAACGATGTCCTTAGCATCACTCTCGCCGATGATTTCGAGTGGTTTGTCTATAATGAGACCTTCCCTATACAGACCTTTTCGCACAAGAATTCTCGTGCCAGGTTGGACGCTTTTGATCGCTGCTGAGATAGTGGTGAAGTCTCCCCGGTGCATCGGATCGACCACACACGTCGGCGGCTCTACCTCTATGATCCGGGTTTCGGTGGGTTCTTCACTGGCTTCGCTTGTTGTTGCCGCAGGTGGAGGTTTTTCAGTTGAAATCTTCCTGGTCGTTTGAATAACTGGCAGGGCATCTCGTATTTGTGAAGCAAGGTGCTCTAATCTCTTGCCAACCAGGGGATTAGTAAAAGGCTCGAAGCGCAACTCCCGCCAATCAGCAAATTGGCGAGAAGCGATTATTTCGGCTAAAGGGTCGGTGGTGCGTAACCTGACCTCATTGAGAAGCCGCGTATCCACGAAGTAAATCGGCAAAATCAAGTCATTACGTGTTAGCTTCTTCTCAACCTCGAGAAACCGCTCAAGCTCATCGCGGCAAGGTTGGCTGTTGAAGAAGCTCGGAGTGATGATGGGAATGAGAAATGTTATCTCTTCGGTTAGCGCGTTCTTAATACGCTCTTCCCAGTTCTGGCCCCAGTGAATATCTTTCTTATCTTGAAAAATCGGGAACTCAATTCCGATCTGCATTTGCACTTCGACGCTTAAGCGATCCCGGAGAGTGCTGAGTTGCTCGTATCTATCGTCTGAGTGGACGTAGCTCATCAAAGCTGCGGGTTTGTTTTTAGTCATTCGCGTACCTGCTGTCGTGAGACGTGGTGAAATTATAGTTCAAATGACCACTTTCGTGGCGTCGTAGTCGAAGACCATCTGCATGGAGCGGAGGGCCACAGCTTCTGGGGCGAGTGTGAGGGCGGTGCGGCGTAGCGTGCGGGCGAGGATGTTTTCCAGCTGGCCGACGCGTCCGTAGTAACGCGAGATTCTGGTCAGTATGGCGGTGCGGCGGTGGCGAAGATGTTCGTAGTTTCGCAGCGCCTGTTCCGATGGGCCGTACTTTTCAAAAGAACGCGCAAGCACGAGGGCGTCTTCCATTGCCTGGCAACCGCCCTGGCCGAGGTTGGGTGTGGTCGGATGGATTGCATCGCCGAGTAATGTCATGCGTCCAGCGCCCCAGCGCTTGTTCGGCTCTCTGTCAGTTGCACCCGTCTTCAATATCGACGCCGGTGGCGTTGCCTCAATCAATTCCATCACAGGCGCGTACCAGCCCACGAACAGATCCGTAAAACGATCCGTGTAATCCGTGTTCGCTGCTGCCCACCAGCCCGTGCGTCCTAATCCAACTGGACCAATGCCGAAACGTTTGCCACGCCCGTACAACTCCATTCCAATCCCGGGCGGAATTGCCGCAGGTGTGATCGGAGAGGTTCCGCGCCAGATCGTGTAGCCACGATTCACCGGCTCGCCATCGTTGATGAATTGCGCGCGCACGCGTGAGTGAACGCCGTCGGCGCCGATCAGGAAGTCGGATTCGACAGAGTTGCCATTGGCGAAAGTCGCGATCATCCTATCGCCGTGTTGCTGATGGGAGACGAGCGTGTGTGCGAGATGAATGGTTGATTGAGGAAGAGCTTGCCGGAGCGTGCGCTGCAAATCAGAACGATGAAGAGCTACAGCGGGAGATGCAGCATCCGAGATCGAAACGCGATTCAGCAGGAATCCGTTTTCATCCATCCAGCGCAGCTCTTCGACAACGCCGGCATATTCAAAAATCTTTTCCGCTAACTGCACGTGTTGAAGCACGCTCATCGCGTTGGACCAGATGGCGATCGCTGCCCCGACTTCGAGAAGTTCCGGTGCTTGTTCGAAGACTTCGGCTTGAAAACCGGATTGTTGCAGCGCGAGTGCGGCGGTTAAGCCACCGATGCCGCCACCGATGATCGCGATCTGGACCATTCGGCAGAGATTGCCACAAAAAGGCACAAAAAGCGCAAAAAAGTTTTTCAGAATTATCTGGTGCCTATTTGTTCGTCGTGCTCAGCAAGAGTTTTTATGTGCGATAGAACTCTTGTGTGGATGGTTTCGATAACGTGGTCAGACCATAAATGCCAGTAGGGCGCGGGCCAATAGCGGTTCTGGTACCAGGTCGTTCCTTCCAAAAGTGTTGTGCCGTCGGGCAGAGGCTTCAGTTCAAATTGTCCGCGCTTCGCGACGAAGTAGTTGTCCAAATGCGGTGGGTGGATGTTGCTGTAGATTGACAACTCCTCCATCGCAGGCGGCTGGCCACTGACACCAAACGCCAGCAGACGCGGCTCATCCCACACCGTAATCGGCTCCACGAAGGCGCCGGTGGAAAATACACAGTGTCGCTCCGCGCCAACACCGTGACCATGCATCTCGGCGCGAATCGGATACGCGATACCAGTCTTGAACATTGCTTCAGTCGGTGGCGGCAGTTGTGAAAACGTAACGACGTGTGTCCAAACTGTCTGTAGATCGCTTTTGATAACAACCGACGTCTTTACTTCATAGAGCAACGGCGTTTCACCAAGCCCGTATTCGATCAGAATGAGACCAGGCAGCAAAAGACAGACAACCGAAGCCACGCGCAACGTACCTGTAGGATAGGCGCGCTTCTGAAGCACGTAACCAATCGAGCCGCCAAACAGTGCGAGAGGGATGGCGAGTGGGAGCGCCATTGCGAGACAGATAATGCCTTCGATTGCGATCCCCACCAAAGCAAGCCCGACAAGTCCGACTGAAAAAAGCGATACCTGCAGGCACCGACCGAGTGTCCGCGGATAGTGATAGCCGTAGATCATCGTCGAGTTCAAGCCGAGAAAAAACGGAATGCCGACGAAGAGTCCCCAACCATATTTGCCGAGACGGGTGGTGGTGAATACGATTTCCATTACGGCGAGTATCGTTGTCAGCACGGCGCCGAATACGGCGCTGCCAAATTCGCTTCGTGGGATCAATCGTCCGATTCGTGAACCGGGCTGCGGTCCGTCATCGACTGTCTGGCGTGAGGGAATCGCAGCGAGAACTAAAAAAAAGATCACATTGAGAAACGGCACGAAGAAAAGCATTACGAGCCACAGTGGCAAGTCTGCGTCGCGCAGTCGTTGCAGCGTCAGCGCCGTACCGGTCAACATGAACGGGAGCGCAATCAACAGCAGAACACCGTAGAACATGGCGTCGGCCGAATTTAGCGATGCAATGCCGTGCGGAGCGGAAAATATCCAGTAACTAACAGGGCTCCATGAATAACCAGCTAGATTCGCGAGGATGCCATCGATATTGTATTTCAGAGCGAGCAGGATCAAACCAGTCGTGAGGTAACGGGCGCGACCGATTCGGCCTCGCCAACTCCAAAGGTACTCCGGGTCGAACATTCTCTCTTCCTTTCTATGAGCACCAGCGCAGATCACCGGCACAGAATGGACCAGGCTGCGGAAGTCCGCTGCGGATCTGTTCGGTGGTGAACCGGCGTGTCGGTACGAGATCGTAGGGCACTGAAGATACAGGGGAGCCGGGCTCGACAACGCCTTCGGACAAAATGCGTATCTGCGCCAGTGAGGTGAGTGGAACTTTCATAAACCTTTCAAACACATGCGCCATCAATTCGTGGCAGATCACCGGCATCGGAAACATCAACGGCCATTTGCCAACAACTTCAGCAACACGACGGACTGCTTCGCTCAGGTAGATCTCTTCCGGACCGAGCAGCGCGATTGTTTGTCCCTTCATGCGTCGATCGACAAGTGCCGCACGCATCACGTGTATGAGATCTTCAATCGCGAGCGGCCTGATGCTTTTCTCTTTAAAACCAACGAGGCCGAACACGGGGAACGTGTGCAGCGCGTGGCTTAAATGGTCGAGCATGTGATCGCCGCGACCGTAGACGACACCGGCTTTGATGATTGTGTAATCGAGTCGGGAGTTACGGACGATCTCTTCCGCTTCCCATTTCGACTCGTGATAAGGTGAGCCGCAATGTGGTCGTGCGCGCAGGAAACTCACAAAGACGATCTTTTCGACACCTGCGTTCTTCGCCGCCGCGACGACGTTGCGCGTACCCTCGACGTGAACTCGCGCATACGTTTGATCGCCGATCTCGCGATTGATGCCGGCGCAGTGTGCGACCACTTTGCAATCAGCAAACGTCGCGGTCAGTTGATCGACGTCGTAGAGAGCACGCCTCACGGTGCGAACCACTTCATGTCCTTCGCTCGTCAGGCGCGTAGCCAGATGGCTGCCGACTAAACCGCTTGCACCAGTAATTGCGATCTTCATAATTCTTTCCTTTGTGCTTTATGTGCCTTTTTGCGGCTCATTGTCGTTCTCGTCAGGCAGTGCTTCCTTTATTTCATTGACCATTCGCAGCGCCTGCTTGCGCAGTGGTCGCATGAACGGATTACTCGCGAGGTGGATCAACTTATCGAGTAAATCGACTGTGTGATCGATCATGCGGTAGGTGCGACGGTGCTTCGGTGACGAGTCGTGAATCCAAAACAGAACGATGCCCATGCTATAAACCCACAGCAGGTAAGGCAGCTCCGCTTTCAGGTCTTTGGGAATCCGTGCGGGGGCGCCTTCGAGCACCTTATCGAAGACTTGAATACCCTGTTGGCGTACCGGATCAGACTCGTCTCCAAAAGGGTTCAACGGACTTTCCGGGTTCGCCGCAGTCTTGAAAAGCACGCCCGCAAACTGGTGATACGGTTTCATGGTGTCGACCTTCGTTCGCATCACCGTCAGCAGGCGTGCTTTCAAAGTTTTTTCGTGTTCGAGCGCCGGCAGTGCGACTTCGATGTGACTGTCGTGCAGGCGTTGATAGAAGGCCTGGATCAGATATTCCTTCGAGCGGAAGTAGTAATAAGCATTACCGAGCGACACGCCCGCCTTTTCTGCGACGGCGCGCATCGTCGTGTTGTCGTACCCGCGCTCGCGAAACATCTCGAGGGCAGTCTCGAGGATCAGCGCCTTGGTCTGATCCCCTTTGACCGTCTTCGTGGCCTTCTTCTTTTGCTTCATCATGTGAGCCCGGCTGCTCGACTGATCTGGTAACGGTTCTGGGAGATTACGGAAACCACTCGCTTCGTGGTCGGTAGCAGCTCCGGCGCTGCGAGTCGATAAGACCAGTCGCGATAGCGCGTGAGCGCCCAGAGTACCATCAGCCATGCTTTTGGACCGAAATAGACCCAGCCGTCCTCTGTAATCACAGTCAGATCCTGTTTCGTCAGGTCGTGATTGAGTTGCGGATAGCGCATGCGAGCTTCGTCGGAAGCGCAGGGCACGAAGTTGAGCTCGACGAGTTTCAACTGATCGTTGAGCCACTCGTGCGCGCGCCTGCACAACCCGCACTCAGGATCGTAAAGCACGGTTAAGAACAGCATGGCTCACGCAGCCTCCTGCTGGACCGGGGTAAACGCGTCGGGACCGACTGGTGGCTGGTGGTGAGTTTGGGCGCGGCGGCGCATGCGGCTGAAGACGAAGAGATTGAAGAGATGCATGCCGCCGAGGACGAGCAGCACCATGCCGATTTTGACGGACAGGGCTTCAACGCTTTGTTCAGCCGTCTCGATGGTGTAGCCGAGTTTCAGGGCCAGACTGACGTAGCCGAAGTTTATCAGGTAAAAGCCGACGACGAGCAGGTGATTGACTGAGTCGGCGAGGGCGTCGTTGCCATGGAAGACGTCAACGAGGAAGACGCGTCCGTTTTTGTGGAGAGTGCGGCCCACCCAGATGGTCAGCGCGATGCTGAGGGCGAGGTAAATCAGGTATGTGCTAAGTCCGATTGTCATGGTCAGCCTCCTTTGAGCTGAATTTGAACACGTTCAACTAGTGGCAGGATACGCCCGGCTTCAAAGGCTGTCAAGAAGTTTTTGAACGTGTTCGAAAAAAAGCGGATGGGGCGCGGATTGGGAAGACGCGGATCGGGTGTGTTATTGTTACCGTGCAGTGAGAACACCAAAAGGAGAAACTGATTGGCAGCAGAAGATCTGATACCCGCACAAGGCACCATCATCGATAAACAACCCAACGCCTTCTTCAAAGTCCAACTCGACAACAGTGAGCACGTAGTATTAGCCGCTATCTCCGGCAAGATGCGGAAGAATAGAATCCGGATTCTGGTGGGCGATCGCGTGAGTGTTGAGATGTCGCCGTACGACCTGTCGCGTGGACGAATTACCTACCGGTACAAATAAGTTCAGAGTTCAAACTTTAGCTTGCTTGCCTGAAAGTCGGAGACCGCAGCCTAAAGGCTGACTCTGAACTTTCTTGTTTCATTTGAACTCGAACGACTTGATGTAGCTCAGGAATGAGTCGTTCCAGTGCGTCACTGTCTTTTCAGGGCCGACGAGCTTCACAAAGTAAGAGCCATTCGGAGTCTCAACGACTGCCGCCCGCAGGCGGTAGTCGGGCTTGTTGTTGAAAGTGCCGCTTCCGGGCGCCGTTTCGGCAACATACGTCCCCGCCACGTCCACCGTGGTCACCTTCAATCCATTCGCCTCCAGATGTTCATCCTTTGCGCCTTTGACGGGACTGCCGTCCGGCTGCTTCATCTGACTTATCCAGCGATCGATGTTCGCAGCAGTCGAGCCACCCTGGCCTTGTCCGAAGTAATAAAGGACAAGTGACGCATCCTCAGTGTCGCCCGGCGCCTTCGGCAATCTGTACTGGGCCACACGCATGCTGGAGGTTCTCTCTTCTTCGACCCAGCCCGCCGGCACTCTAAATTTCAGCTCGCTTTTTTGCGCCGCTACTGTGTTGAGAGTCACAACACACAGCACGACCACGAGAATGATGGAGGTTCGTATTCGCATACCGCTCATTTAAGCGCTGAAACGGCCCAATTGCAAAGGATTGCCGTGACGGTGCCGATAGCGGCGTGGTAGTATGCCTCCATCATGCGTGCCGATGTCGTTCTCATACGGCTCATATTTACAGCAATTCTAGTAGTAGCGGGTTACAAACTTTCCCCGCTAAAAGACCGTCCGTGGACTTCCGCCGCACTCGGTGGGTTGATCGCTCTTTGTATCATCGTTTTTGAGCTGCGAATTCGCCGCGCCACTCTAAAAACTCTAATCGGTGCTGCGGCAGGTTCAATCCTGGGAATCATCGGGGCCTATTTGATCGGCAACCTGATCAGTCACCAGCACGCGACCGCTCTGGAAGAGCCGGTAAAGACTTTTCTGACACTCGCGTTGACGTTCTTTATGGCCTATGTCGGATTGATGGTCGGCGCTGCGAAGGGTGACTATCTCGATCTTTCAGCCCTCGGCGGAATTTTCAGTGACAAAGTCGCGCGGCGCGATCTAAAGATTCTCGACACTTCAGTGATCATCGACGGCCGGATCGCCGACGTCGCGGAGACAGGTTTTCTTACGGGATCGTTAATCATTCCACAGTTCATCCTGCGCGAGCTGCAACAGGTGGCTGACTCACCTGACTCGTCCAAGCGCCAGCGCGGCCGGCGCGGCCTGGACATGCTCAATCGTCTTCAGAACAACAGCTCGCTCGACATTCAGATCGTCGAGACTGACTTTCCCTCCGTGCGTGAGGTGGACCTGAAGCTGATCGAGCTCGGCAAGCAACTGGACGCCGTGATCGTTACGAATGATTTCAATCTGAATAAAGTCTCCCAGTTGCGCGGAGTCAGCGTACTCAATATTAATGAGTTGGCAAATGCGCTCAAGCCAGTCGTGCTCCCAGGCGAGGCGATGCGGGTTTTCATCCTGAAGGAAGGCAAGGAATACAATCAGGGCGTGGCCTATCTCGACGATGGCACGATGGTGGTG
>Ga0126311_10000153_pt1 | contig 34624 bp, 42 predicted proteins | sample Plot61_FD_92539 | JGI IMG/M metagenome (GOLD analysis project Ga0126311, IMG submission 92539) | Serpentine soil microbial communities from UC McLaughlin Reserve, CA, USA - Plot61 | ecosystem: Environmental > Terrestrial > Soil > Grasslands | place: USA: UC McLaughlin Reserve, Lake County... | reverse complement strand
CCTTTATATGCACTACTTTATCCTATAGGTTCTTTATTTTTAATTATTGCGCATCTTTCAACTCTTATACCTTTATCATTGCATATAGGTAAACATTATTCTAAAAAAACAATAGAATGGAAAAAACGAATTTATACATACAAAGGAGTTGGAGGATCTATGAAATAATTGTATTACAAATTACAAAATTAATTAATAAATAGTATTAAAAAAAATTTTTTTAATTATTATCTATGAACCATTTCGGTGACAAAATTTTACAGACTAAATAATCATACTTCCATCTATTTTGCCAATATGTTCAAATAGAAATAACAAAACAAATTCTATTTTTCACAAAATATTACTTTCCTCCATTCTTCTGCTGTATTGATATGTCTATGCATTAATTTTTTTGCATTCTGATTGATTTAATTTGATAGATAAAATAGTTGTTGTTGTTGTTGTTGTTGTTGTTGTTGCTGTGGCTGTTCTTCTTGTTCTCCATTTAGATTTTGGTATTTGTTTAACTTTGTATGGATTATTGATTTAGTTATATTTTTCTTGTTATTTGTATTTGATAGCACTATAACAATTACCATTGTCAAATATAAAAGATAAGTATTACAATTATCTTATAATAAAAGCAACTAAAAAACAATTTTTTATATGAATAACAAACTACTGATCTTTTTTTATAATATTATTGCTGTAACCTCCATCATTTTCTTATGTGCTTGTTACTGTTGTCACTAATACCTATTTTCCAACAGTCATTTAAAACATCTTTAGAATAAACACAACAAACATTTCATAAATAGCATATAAAATATCAATATATGATAAATCATATAATAGCATACTAGAAAATGCCAGATGATGAAGCGAAACAAATAAAGGGAAGCATTAATTAGTTCAGATAAGAATTTTAGAATAAAATCTATTGATAGAGTTGCACTTTATGGGAAAACTGCAATAACTCATCTTTTCAACTTCGGTAATACCATAAATGACATAGATTTGAAAAATTATACTATGACTAAGATACGAGAAATTAAAACAAAGAATGCTTAAATTTCTAGGTTATTTTTACTTCTATTATTAGATTATTTGGGAATGTATTTTTTTATCTTGCTATAGATAATATGATTCAATTTAATTTAATAATTTTAATTAATTTATTTACATTGTAAAATATATTACTCTTTTAGGAGTGAATAACTGGATTAGATAATTCAACTTATAATATATTGTCTGCTTTAGGAAAAGATGCTGATTTTTTATACGATGATATTGATATATACATTCGTGATGCAGAAAGTGCAAACGAATCATAGTTAATAGAACAATAGAAAACTATTAGAAATGATCGCCAAAAACATGTAGAAATGTTAAAAGATGCTTTGAAAAAGAAGTTTACTACTACTTAGATAAATTCTAATAATTATGTTCTATTACCTTTATATTTTCTATCAAGTGTAGAAGGCTCTGCTTGATCTGGAATAGGAATAGAAGGATTACTAACTTTTCTTGTTGGTTTTGGTTGTTCATATAATTCTATTTCTTTTATTTCTTCAGTACTTAAATTTGGATTTGTAATTTCTTTTTTGTGGCTGGTGCTTCTATTGAATTTGGAATTCCTAGTATGAAATCTATGACTAACGAGTTTTATAATCTAATTAATAGTAATGATACGGAACAAAAAATATTATTTAATGATATCTATCAATCAATGGAGAAAATACATTGAAAAGATAAAGTAGATATCGAATATATTATGTCTGTTATTCTTAATTTGAAAGATCATAATAACTTTTGGGAGAATATTGGTGATTTTGGAAGATTTATACTAAATAAAGAAAAACAAGATGTTAAAGAATCTTATTATCGATATGATAACAATGTAATAGATACTTTAGAAAAAGAATACAAAGACTTTATTCGTGAAAAGGTAATATTAAAAACTTCAGGAATAGATCATTCAAGAAATGTCTATGAAGATTTTTTTAGACAAATATGTAGTATTGCTACATGTAATAATGCTTCTCAGAAACCTCCAAATTTAAGTGATCCATATGAAAATACATATGGTAAATGGGTTTTTTTTACAACAAACTATGACAATTCTCTAGAAGACTATTGGAAAAAATATAGGAAGTATAATGATTTGGATCTTGGCTTTAGGAAAAAAAACACTCACTATCCTTATAATAGAGGCTAATGAATTTGTTAATCGTACTCTTTCTAATAGACATAATGCAATTCAATTGGTAAAACTTCATGGATCAGTCAATTGGATAATAAATGATCAAGGTGAGTTGGAAGAACATGATTATAATGAAAATTATAAATCAATATCATCAAGAAGTGCTACTAATGAAATTAATGAGGATCTTATGGTATATCCTTTATTTTCTATGTTTCCCCTCTCCCTCTAGCAAGGTATCTTTCCTATTAATAAAAGACTGTTATTGTGTTTGAAATATGCCAAATCTCGATCCATGGATAAATCAATTTGAGAATGACCAAGGAATAACTACCATAGCAACAACAACAACATTAGAAGAAGAAGAAAAAAACAAATTTGAAAATTATCTGCTATTTGTTAGGACTGAATGTCAAAAAGCAATAGAGCGTAACTCACATCAAAATCCTACATTTCTTGAGCATTATCAAAATATTATAGAAATGATTGACTGGTGGACATTTGATAGAAAAAATGAGGATAAAGGAAATTCAAAAAATTATAATATGTGTGATTTTACCAATTGACAATAATTAATAGTTATAAATTTGAAAGCAATATTACTACTGCATTAAATAATGGCAAAATAGTAAACAAACCAAAAGGTTATATAGATTTCAAATAGGTGACTATCTCATGTACAACAAGGAAAAAGACATCTATTATAATTTAAGTTATGCACAAATAAGAAATTTGTATTGGAATAGTGATTTGATTGTTGGATATGTTGCTAGTGATGAGATAAATAATAATAATGGTAACAAAGATAAAACTTCAATGATAGAATTTTCTAAACATGACCAATGAAAATAGAAACGATTTCTTCAAATCACAATGATCAAAACAGTAGTGATGATGAATATATCAAGGAAGAGGAAGAAGACCGATTTGATGATGATATAGATGATTTCTATGAGGAAAATGATGACTTTGATGATGAAGAATAAAACGATATCGATAACGATGATAAGTATACGGAAAGTGAATAGTGAGAATGAGTTCTATCAATACAATTAATCCAAAACCTTGTAATTATGGATGTAATACCAGGATTTATTGGAATACCTCAGAAAATGCTTACTTTGAAGTATTTGCTAAAAAGAAACATATTTGTCCTAATAGGTCCAATGGTAAATCTGTAACAACACAATCAACTACAAATACCAATAAACCAAATTATTATTATAACAAGAAATCATATTATTCAAAAGAACCAAAACCCAAAATGTCCAATTCCTTCGAGTTATTGACTGGATCCATACAAGACATACAAAAGAAATATGAAATTCTGTCAGATATTGTAACTGAAGCAAATGGTAAAGTTCATGGTTCACAAAGAGATAGGGATCCAAAGACAGGTGTATTGGACCTTTTAGTATATTTTGAGGTGCCTGATGGAAAGAGAGAAGAATGTAAACAGAGATTCAATAATATAATTAGAAATAATCAAGTAATTTTACAAAGGTAAACAATTATTTTATTAATATATTGATTTAAATGCTTTAACGTTTTTTGGGTTTTTTAAGTTGGTTTCTAATAATAATACTGGACCAAGAGGAGAAGATATAGTAAAAATATACGAAGATAAGCATAGTGATTATACCATCCTAGCAGTTTTTGAGGGTAATTATGTCAGGTGGTCTAAGAGGGAGCAAGGAGACAACGGAGTGGAAGGCGAAGAAGTAACAACAATACAAGAATTTCAAAAAATGATTCAAAAAGAAGGATGGACAGAATTATATTACAACAACAAGAAGTATAAAAAATGAACTTCCTATTAGAAAGATCTATGAATATGAAGAAAAACATGGAAGTTTTGATTACAAATTCAAGAGGAAATAAGAGGGAAGAAGTTAAACAGAAATTCAATAATATTATTTGAAATAATCAAATGATTTACAAAAAAATTAATTAATTAATTATATTAAAAAAGAAAAATTGTAGATTAATTAATGCCCTTTATTGGATAATTCCCATACGAGATCATTAAACATGGTATTCATATGATCAATTTTAATTTCCATACCATCAAGTAAAGTAAGGGCTTCAGAAGTATCATTTGCTTTGATCAATTGTTTAACTTCATCGATATTATTTGCTAATTGGGAATGAGTAAATCTCATATGACTCATCAATTGTTCTGAAGCACCTATTTGGGCAGATACTATTTGTAGTGGAACAACAAAAAGAATTCCCACCATTAGTAGAAGTACTATTGACTTCATAGTAATATTATACTATTCAGTCTATTAAAGATTGAGAAGATTCAAAAGTAATCATTTTGCTTATACCCATGTTATTATAGAAAATTATTCATAATTTTTGTTTATACTTAACTTTTTTATATATCGACATCTAAATTAAAAATGGGGCTGTGTCTATCTTGAAGGTCATTTTAATGCTTCACGTTGATCCAAAGCAACGTGTATGTCCAAATGAGCCAGTCCCATATTACCTTTTAAATTGATATAATAAATACAGAACTTATCTTTCAGCATAATACATAGATTGTTCTATAAGATTGTTCTGTAATACTCTCCCTCTAATGAAAGTGTTCTAATTATTATATTCTATACTTTTTGCAAACCAGTGTTATGGGAAGAACAATACCATCTTTCAGAATTGCTGCTGTACTAGAGGAAAATGAATGGAAGCAATATCGAAAATATCTCAACAACAAGAAAGATAGAAAAGTATTAAGTGAAATGTTTTCAATTGCAAGACTGTATAATTCTGCTTGTTCCTATTCTGCAATACCAATCAGAATTTATCCTATTATGATGTCGATAGCATTACACCATTACAAGACTTTAAATGATAATACCTTAATATCGTGCCCAAATGGGCAGGACACTAACAATAACAATAATAACTCTATAATATTACAAAAGGAATTAGACAAATGGAAAACCTACTCTGACATTTTGAGAAAACCAAACAGAGATTTATTCAAAGAAATGTTACGATCTTCTTACAAATATTCATCTTCTATAGAAGCAAAAGGTGAGAACTATTCTACACAATCTTTACTAATGTCTTTGTTATTTGAACAACAGAAAATCATAATGAAAAAGTTATTCTAATAATCGATTTATTATAATATATCATTTCCTTTTATTACTTATACTACTATGGTAATAGAGTTACCTGCAATTGTTTTTAAAAATGAGATAGATGTTGGTGCAATAACTGGAATAGCAGCCCTTATTGCTACTGCTATTAGTTTTGCCATTACTTATAGCCGTAATCGCAAGTCTGAACAAATTCGTATTGCGTCAGATCTTTGGTATAAAATAGAAACTAGTATGAATAAAGTCCATAATAAAATAGAAGAATATGATAAGTTAGATTCAAATAGTGAAGAAGCAAAGAAATTGTGGCTTGAAATTTATCCTAATACTTCCTTTGCAGTTGGTCAAGCAGACTTCTTATCATATTTGATACTAGAAAAAGAGATTACAGATAAAAAAGTGATAAATTATTACAAAGTAGAGATAATTACCGTGTATTTGTTAACTAAGAAATTTATATATGATGACACATCTTTTGGATATATTTTGAAATTTAAAGATAAATATAGAAAAGATTTTGGGTCTGTAGAACCAGAGATAAAACTTGACTAAATAAAAAAATATGTTTGATATTTGATAAATATAAAAAGTTATATTTTAATTTATTTCCAATATCTTTTTCTTTTATTATTTGATATTCAGTATTTTAGTTAGTAGCAGGAAAGTGTTGTTTATATATGTTATTATTTATCTATATTTATAGCACTATTGCAACTATAATATGTGTAGCGTCTATAGACAAGAAAGTATAATAAAGGTATTATATAGTAAGGAAAATTAATGATAAATAAAAAAAGGGAATTTAAAAATATCGTAATAGATAAAATCATTAAATCAGAATTAGATATTAGACAGGACATTAAAGATGATGGTTATTCGAATAATAGTAAAGGATCCAAAAGTGATAAAATGACAACACCAACATTATTCAAAAATAGAAAAAAGGTACAGAAAGGTTCCAGAAAGTTTGGTAATTTGTTAAAAGTTAATTACCCTTTCAAAGAAATTATGACAATCAACAAGGTGATATTTTTTCTATATTTTGTAATCATGGTTAGAAATAGTCAAAATTTCTCACCTTGTTTAAATTCTTAATAAACCATTAAAAATGACTATTTTATACTCTGAGCAACACCAAACAACGGATTTCATAACCATTAAGGGTATAAGGACTAGATTAGGTTTAGAAAAGAATGAACTAGGAATTTTTATAATTAGGGAATTAATAGATAATGCATTAGATTTTATCGAGTCTAACACTAAGGAATTTGTCAAATTAAATAGAAGTCCCTATATTCATTTAATTGCTTCAGAAGAAGAGAAAACCGAGATTGGAAAAGTTACCAAAGTTATTGTTAGAAATTCCAATCCTATTGGGATAGATGTGTTTACTGAAGATAAGATTAAAAAGATATTTGATTTTGAAAATTACTATAGCAGCAAACGGAATCAATATCATATAAGCCATGGTGCATTAGGTGGAGCATTTAAAGAAATATTAGGAATCCCTTATGCCCTTGCAGTTGAGGATTCAAGTATTAATATTATGAATTATGAAGATTGGAAATATCCATTACAGATCAATATTTCAAATAAACAATTGATCGACGTTAGAATTGAAATAGTAGATAAGATTAGAAAAAAGATAAAACCAAAAATAATAGACAAGAAAATCCTGTTACTATTGGTATTGATAAAGATGACAATGACTATATTGAAATTATAACATTCATTCCTACAAAAGTATTAGATTATAAATATATTGATTCACTTTTTAAGAAATATGTATTAACAAATACTCATATAGATTTTAAATCCAAATTTGCTGATTCTAGTATTGAAAATGAATATGAAGCCATTCAAAAAATAAAAGACTGGAAAAACAAACAAAGTATCTACTACTACTCCCTAAACGAGTTTAAAGATTTAATACATAGTTTTGAATCAAGTAATGATTCTTTAAATGTGTATGAAGAGTTTATTCACACAGATTTTAGAGAAGGTTATACATTAGAAAAAACTAAGGAATTTGAAACATTAACGTTTGGTGAATTAAAACGAGATGATTCAAAAATTGAAAATATTTACCAATTATTAAAAGACCTTTAATTATATAGTCTTTATCTTGGTTGTTTTCTTGTAATTCTTGGACCTGTTTTGATAATCTTTTCTCATCATTAATTGTGAGATATGGAATTGAATTTAAATAATCATCTAAAAGTTCATCCATCTTAGGTCTATAATAATGAACAGTAATACCTGTATCATGACCCATCAAATATGATACATTAAGCGATTTCATGACTTTTTGACATTCGGTTTCAAAAAATTTTCGAAATCCATGTAAACTTTTAAATTCGTGTCTTCTTTTTCCATTGGGAAGTTCTTCTCTGACACCTTGAATCCTCCAGGAGTCGTTTATCATAGACCGAATTCCTTCATTCTTGAATTGAATAGGATGTTTGGCTGAACCTACAAAATTAGCATATTTATGGCTTCTTATTCTCCACAAGTTTCGCATCAGCCAACTTTCGCCAGTAATTCTTTCACCATGTGATTCACGAAAATCCATCCATTCTTTTAATGAATAATAGGCTTCAGAAGTAATAAATGAAAAATATTCTTTATTATTTTTGGTATCAAATATTATTATTTTTGCTGCAATAATAGCATTATCATGCAGATTTTTTTTATCTTTTATTGGAATAATATGTTTCCATTTTAAGTAATCCCAAGATCCAACTCTTATTCCAGAAGATAACATAGTTAAAACAATTGGTTTCATCCTTCTGTCAGGATATTCCATTAATTTTTTTATTTCATCGATAGAAGGAGGACGATCTTCTGTATTTTCACTTCCTTTTTTAATCCCTTTTGAGATAAATTTCCAATTAACAAGAATATTATTCATTTCACAAAATAATTTGACGGGTTTATAATAATTTTTGATTGTACCTGCAGAGATTTCGCCTTTTTCTACTCTACTATTTTGTAATGTAAAGAACCCAATTAATTGAGATTCAAGCCATTCTCTTCCACCATTTGCAATCATTAAATCACAAAATCTGTTTGCTTTTTCTTCTATTGTTATTCCATCAATCTTCAAAAAATCTAAAAATACTTTAAGACGTGTAGGATATTGCCTTTTTGACTCTGGTGCATTAAGAGCATAAATAAAACGAGAATAAGAAGATATTTTTGAATTGGAATTATTATTATTATTATAATTTTGGTGAATAGATGATGATATTGGTTGTGCTGTTATTTTTCTCAATATTTACGTCTTAATTATTCATAGAAAGTGGGCCTAATAAAGATGCATATATACCTCGGGCCCGGAGGGATTTGAACCCTCGGCCTGACGCTTAGGAGGCGTCCGCGCTATCCATTTTACGCCCTTATGGTCTGCGCTACGAGCCCACAATTATAAAAATACATATAGCATTAATTTAAGAGTTTATAGTTTTAAAACTGATTCCATAAATATAATAGAAAAGAAATTTAATATTTTTGAGAAATATTTGCTAGAAATAATTCATATTCATATAGTTAATTGTGAACGCATTTCAGCAAATTTACTAATAGAATATTATTAGGGTATTAGAATAAAAAAGATCAGATATGGAGATAATTTACAAAAAGCAAGAACAATAAACTTCATAAGAAAATTAGCAAATGGTTAAGTCATATTCAATAACAAAACGGTGACTAATTGAAATCTATATAATTATAATAATATTTAAGCCTTTTTACATTATAATCTAATAAATAACATATTTTAATTAATATAGATATATTATTAATGAAAGATGAAAAATTATTTAATCAAATCAAATTAAATTATAGTTTTTATATAACATATAAATATTTAAGACAATAGATCAAAAAGAAGATAGCAAACAAAAAATTCAATTTAAGAATAAAAATAAATATATATCAAAACCGCCATTTACATTTTATTATAAGGTATAGGTATTAATAAAATTTTATGAAAAAATTTTAAGCATTGAATTTCTTCACTATGTAGTTAATATTAATCATGAATACAAAAGAGCATAAATTCTAATTAAACAAAGAACTAATAATTTAACATAAAGAGATCAATTAGAAAAGGAGCTTTTTAAACGAAAGATACACTAAGATAATTGTCTATACTTAAAGAGGGAATATCTTGCAAAAATAAAGACTTATAATATGTAATTAATTTTTATTTTAGAAAAGTTTTCTAATAAGAAGAAGCTTGTTAGAATATGTCTAGTCCAAATGACATATTAAACAGATTATTTAAAGAAACTAAACCAGAAGATAAATTATATCCAAAAAAAGATAAGGAAACCCAAGAGTTGGATTTAGAAGAAATTTTAAATACTAATATTTACAATGTAATGCTAAATAGACGTTCACAAAGAAAATTTGAATCAAGAGAAATAGAAGACTGGAAATTAGAAATAATTTTTGCTGCTGCCGATACTGCACCTACAGCAGGAGGATTTCAAGGATTTGAAATATTTCATATTAAAAATTCTTATATAAAGGTAAAATTGGTTAATGCAGCAAATAACCAACCATACGTAAATGCTCCTCTAGTATTGGTATTTTGTATGAACCCGACGAGAGTTAAAATGAATTTTGCACCAAATATATTAAAGAAATTTTCGATTCAGGATGCAACATTAGCTGCAGCATATTCACAATTAGCCGCTCATTCACTTGGTCTTAGTTCCATTTGGATAGGAATGATTGATGAGAAAAAAGTCATGGAAGCAATAAATACTGATCTTATTCCATCCTCTATTCTGTGTATTGGTTATCCAAAAAAGCTTTTACAACCTAAATCAAAAAGAGTGTTGTCAGAATTAATTCATGTGGTATAACAATGTGCATGAAATTTATTAAAATTATTAATTATTGCAAAGATATTTTCTTAAAAGTATAAATAAAATAATTTTTTTGGAATTATATTACATTTGTATTCTGAATATTTATTCTGGACATAACCATTCTATTACTCTTTCAATATTATTACTCTTTAAATCAATACGAATAGGTCCAAGAGGAGATTCAGATTCATGTTCAACCAATACCATGACTCCTTTAGTCGCTACTTGTTTGTTAATATAAAACCACGTAGAATATTCGTATAAATTATAAAGTAATAATCTACGTAATACAGATGTAATATATCTATCACGTGTTTGATTATAAATTATATTTAGAACTTCTAAATTCTTAGATTTACCTATAATTCGATCTCCATATTTAAATTCTAAATTTATTCCTTCTAAAAGAGAATTAATACCTTTGATTATTATATCATAAGATTCTGTAGGATTAACTTTACAAGATACTTCTATTTCTATTTGTAAATTCGGAAATTTTGTTATTCTAATATTTTTTGTAATACTTTATCCACTTAATGAAGATATCCATTTTTTTGCTATAGATTTAGCCTTTTTCTTTAACTGATCTATAGTTATTTCATTATTAGATATCATTTCATCTGCAAATGCTATTGCTTCACTTACGCCAACAGATAATTCTCTTTTATCTCTAATTAAACAATCCTCAAGACTAGAAGGAGCATCAAGTCTAGATCTATTTTTTAAGTGTCTAAATCTAGTTAAGATAGATCCATGTATTGCTAGAATTTTTACTATCCCTATTTTTTTTAGTAATTCTATTTCATGGATACTCCTTATACCGTCAATTATAAATTTATCAAATGAGGAATCATAATATTTTTCGTTTATTTGATTAATTACAAGTTGAGCTATTGCACCGGGACCATGTTGCTTTCTTAAGTTTAACATTAGAATTCCTAAGTTTTTATCATTTAATTCTAAGTTTTTTCTGTTAGCTTCCATCCGAATACAATCTCCCATATTTATTAAAATAAAACCTTCACCTCTTATTGCTTCTGCTACTGTAGATTTTCCCGCACCAGGCATTCCTGTTAAACAAATTATAAATTTTTGTTTGATATATTCTTCACCATAATTACTTAAATTAATTATAAGTATTTTATCAACTTTTTCATGATAGTAATACAAAATCCATTTAATAAATAATAATCATCGACAAAGTAAAGAATTTATATACTTTTCAGAATTCCTATTTAATACCTATGAATTGTCAAATTTTTGATTTAGAAAAAGTAATCTCAGCAATTCCCAATTCACAATAATTTCATAATTTTTTGAATGTAGAAACTATGGAAGTGAGTATAATAAATTTAAAGAAAGGTCAAAAAGATACTCAACAACCTCATTCATTTGATGAAATTTACTATATAATAAATGAGTATGGAACAATAGAGATAAATGGAATTAACAATGATGTTCATACGGGAAAAATAATTTATATTCCAAAAAATGTTCGTCATTCATTTCATGCAAATAGTGATAAAATAATTGTCTTATACGTAATCTCTGGTTCTTTCTTAAACTAGTATATAGATGACATCAACAATTAAAGTTAGCCAATTAACTTAATTTGTAAAATATAATAATATTAAAAAGAAAAATACAAATAACATAGAATTAGCTTCATTACTATGCCAATAACTGATGCTACTAAAAAACAAATAGCACAACAGCGGAGATTATTTTACAAGATATGTTTTAAATGTGGAGGTAGAAACCCAATTTCTTCTGAAAGATGCAGAAAATGCCATAGTGAAAATATGAGATTGAAAAATAGAAATACTGGAGCTAAAAAATAAATTTAATGGTTTATTGTATTTTATTTCGTTAAATACCTTTTTGATTTACCAATAGTTAGCTTTAACTTTTTCAATAGCATTTTCATGTTCAGGTCCTTTACTCCTTGCAAATTTCTCCATTGATGAAAGTGGTATTCCACCTAATGTTCTTGCTAATGTGGAGAAGAAAGTATTTTTGACGGTATTGTCTCTACCTACTTTTGACATAAACTTTTGTATTCCATATTTAAAATTGTGCTGCCATGTCTTGTACATTACGGCTAATTTTCCTGGATCCATTGTATTACCAATGTCAAAGAAGTTAGATTTTTCCAGTAATCCAATAGGAACAAATGTAAGAGGAGTTACAGTAAATTTAGAGTCTGGTTGTTCTGTTTCTAGTTCATGAATAAGTCTAATTGTTTCCCAGCTATCATCCATAGTCTCATCATTATCCAATCCCATAATCAAAGTAAATGCAGGAACCCAATAATGTTCATTTAATGTTTTAACACCTTCTTTAACTACCCAATGCCATTCAGCAGGTTTAAATGGTGCTAATTTTCTATCAGCATATTTTCCTATTAATCTTATGCTACCTGTTTCAAGTCCACATTGTATACCAATGAAGTTATTAGGCCCAGATTTTATTATCTTTGAAACATTCGAAACGAGTCTTTCATCAGCTATAGCACCTGCCAAGGTACCATGTGTGGGATTAGTATGTTCTATTCCTGTATCCATAATTCCTTTAAAAAGCTCTTCAATTGCTTCTCTATTAGGGGCCATATTTTTTGTAGTTCTGGGATTTAGACCATAAACAAATATATCATCACTTTGGATCCATGCATTTTTAAGACCACCATATTTCATGTTAATCTCTATTTCTTTTTGTACTTTTTCTATCGGATAATATCTTAAGGGACGTAAAGTAACATCGCAGAATTTGCAACCACGTCCGCAACCTCGCATAACTTCAATCATTCCATGCATACTAGGTTTAACTATATTTGGTATCTCATCTACAGATGGCTCATCCGAATAATGAAAAAATCGTCCATGATATTTTCGATCGCTTTTGACAAATTCTTTAATTTCAACTTTAAATTCACTTTTTTTAAAAGGATTTGCAGTTTCTAAATCTCCATTAATTACTGCATCAAAAAATCTTGCTCCTGCTCCATCTATTTCTGGTCCTATTCCTCCAAGATCTCCTTCAACAATACCATAAATTCCATACTCTTCTATTTTAGCAGGATCATAATTATATTGCCAAGTACCTGAAGCACCAACTATTACCTTTGCTTTACTTTTATTCTTAGTTTTAGCAGCATTTATACGCATATGCAATTCTCTATTATAAAATTCATCATAAGACATCATCTTCCTTCCAAATGTAAAAGTCATAGTAACTGGACCCATACCTAAGGGATCCATTTCATATGTACCTACAACTTCAGTTTCAGGGCCAATAAAACGATCTATATAATCAGGATGGGCAATGACAACATCCTCTGGATTATAACCATCTCTGAGAAGAGAGGATTCTATTTTTCTCAACCCATATGGAGCATAGTGCGCTATACCATTTGTATGCCCTATAGGATTACAAATGAAATCAAAGAGAATTCTAGGGGTTACTTGATTTTTTAAAATGTAATACCAGAATGAATCTCTAGTTCTGTTGAAATCCAATGCGGGAGCACAACCAAAAAAAGATGCTAAAGATATTCCACGATAAGGAGACATTAAAGTACGATCAGCAGATAATACAACTTTTGGATATTTCATGTTAAACTAATCCTAATCATAGAATTTGAAATAGGGATGAATTTTAACTTTTCCCAACTTCCACATAGATTTGTTTAAGGAATTGATTCCTATACTCTTTATTTATATTTATTATTACTAAACTTAGTAAAATGATATATTTAATAAATATGTAAATCTCTTTATGGATGAAAAATATTTTTGTAATATTTGTAATTTGTTAATTGATTCTAACGACATTGAGAACCATATTAAAACTCAAAATCATAAAGATTCAAAAAATCAATACATACAACAATTAAATTCTCTTAAGACAACTGAAAATATGACTAATAATTCATCTTATCATGAATGGAAAAAATATCAAAAACAATTTATAACTTAAAATTTCTTAAGGTAATCTATTATTAAATTAATTGCAATAATTATTAAAGAAAAAGACAAAATTTTGCTCAAAATATTTTCATTTATACGATGAATTGATCTTGAACCTATTTGGGCACCAAAGAAGGACCCAAGAGCTAGTAAAATACCATAACTATACTCTGGATGTTCTAACATTATATGAGTAATCAATCCTGTCATTGTACTTATCAAAAGTGTAAATTGTGCAGTGGGACTCGCATTAATCATTTTCATTTTATAAATTATAACTAGAATAGGTACAAAAATAATTCCACCACCAACTCCAAAAAAACTTGATACAATTCCTGCACCAAAATTTCCAAAAAATAAAACAAAGTATAAAAAAGGCTTAGGAATTGTAACTATAGTTCTACTAATAATTTTATTTCTAATTAATATATATATTGCAACTGATATTAATAAAATAGCAAAATAGATTTTAAAGTCATCTAGCAGTACTAAATTATTTAAAAACCCTCCAATGATTGAACCTGGGATAGCTGGTAAAGCTAATTTTATTCCTAACCCATAATTAACATACTTTTTTTTTACATATGTTAATGTAGATGAAATACTAGTAGCAAATACTGCAAGTAAACTAGAACTTGCAATAACAGATGGAGGAAAATCCATATATGTCAATGCAGGAGTTATTATTATTCCACCTCCTACTCCTATTAGTGAACCTAGAATTCCTGCTCCAAATCCTATTAATATGAGAATGATAAAGAGTTCAAGCAATTAAATTAATCTTCCTCTATCTTAATCCTGCTATATATACAAGTTAAATGTTATTCTCTTATGTTATTCTTAATACTAGAGAGGATATTCTTTTGATATTGACAAAAGAATATAAATCTAAAATTTATTTTTATCAATAGATCGTTAAAAAATACGTTACTTTTAACTATCAATATTCAATGAAAATTACTCTAATACTTTTTATTATAAAATATAAGTATATCATTATTTATCATATTGTTATTTAGGAATGAGAATTATATTAATTGGATATGGTGTTGTAGGTCAGAGTTTTACCAAACTGTTACTTTCTAAATTAGTAGATTTATACAATTTTTATGGAATGAAACCTAGAATTGTAGCATGTGTTGACAACAAAGGCTCTGCAATAGATACTTCTGGTTTAGATATACAAAGGCTTTTGGAAATAAAAAAAAATAAAGGAACAGTTGGAGAATATCATAATAATAATAACAAATCAAAATTAGAGCCTTTACAAATAATCGAAAATATCGACGCAGAAATAGTTATGGAATTAACTCCCACTAATTTAAAAGATGGTGAACCCGGTTTATCCCATATAACTTCAGCAATGAAATATGGTAAAAATGTCATAACAGTCAATAAAGGACCATTATCAGTAGCTTTTCCATCTCTTATCGAATTAGCTAACTTTAATGGTATAAATTTTAAGTTTAGTGGAACAGTAGGCGGAGGAACACCTATTCTTGAATTTGCAAAGAGATGTTTAAAAGGAGATAGAATTGTTTCCTTTAAAGGAATACTTAATGGAACAACAAATTATATCTTAAGTAAAATGGAAGAAGGTTTAACATTTTCTGATGCACTAAATGACGCACAAAATAAGGGTTATGCAGAAACTGTTCCCTCATTAGATATTGATGGATATGATGCTGCTGCTAAATTAGTAATTATGGCTAATTGGTTAATGGGAATGAAAGTTGCGTTAGAAGATGTTAACAGAAATGGTATTACAACAGTCAAAACTCAAGAAGTTTCTGAAGCATTAAAAAAAGGAAATGCGGTTAAACTTATTGCTACTTGCGAAAACAAAAAACTTGTAGTTAAACCTATGGAAGTATCAAAGTTGGATCCTTTATGTGTTAATGGCACTTTAAATTCTGTTACATTTTCCTTGGAATATGCTGGAAATCAAACGGTAATAGGACGAGGAGCAGGTGGAATCGAAACTGCTAGTGCAGTATTAAGAGATATGATTGAAATACGAGATAACATAATAAATGAAAAAAGTTTATCTTAATTTCTACCAAAAAAAATTATCATTTAAGACTTCTACTTTAAATATGAGAATTATTATCCTGTTTGGAATCCTTTAGACTAAATGTACAGTGGAGAAATGGAATTTCAGATACAGTACTTCACTCTCAAATTAGTAAAATCTTGCATTCTGCTAGAGAATTATCTGTATTAACAAATTCAATATTCAGAACAAACAACGACATTCAATTATCACTAGAAATATAAGAAATATAGAAGATGATATCATAAATTTTAGAAGAAAATATAACAAGAGATCTAGTAGAGATTGTAATTTAATGTTATAGAGAAAGATGACTTGAGAAATGCATGTATTCTTGATGAGGTTGTGGATATTATTAGAGGAATTAAATTAGATTATATAACCTAAAAATACTTGTAGAAAAACAAGCTAAATGTAGATGTGATAAAGATATAATAACATTAATTAAGACCTAGTATCTATTTGCAAACTTAATGAAATGGCAAGAGTAATAATTATCAATTGGGAAAATATTATTGAACTTATTTATAAGATACAAAATTTAAACCTTGATGATGATGTAAAGTATAGGAACATATTAGTAAAGCTTTTAAATGAACAGAAAATACCAGAGAATGAATTCTTTTGAAAGATACTGTTGAAGTAATTGAAGGAAATGCAGATAAATCTCAAGAGACTTCAGGTTCATTCCCAACAGTTAATTTAAGTATATAATTAATGAAACCTAAAAAAATACAAGGAGAACTTGTTGAAAATAGAATAATAGTACATGATATAGAAAATTCTCGATTTCTTTTTGGTAATGGATATTATGGCAAGCCGTTGGGAATACCAAAACCGAAAGGAATCAATTTTGATGCTCCACTAATTTTAGATTTGATTGAAAGTTATTATTTAATCCAAAAAGGAAAATTACAAATAACTTTAAATGACAAGGTGTTATCTTTAAAGGACCTAAAGATAATTTGTAAAAAACAATATGACAAATTTGATTCAAAATATATAGTTTTTCAGAATTTACGAAACCATGGATATATTGTTTCTCCAGGAATAAAATTTGGATGTGATTTTGCGGTTTATGAACGTGGGCCCGGAATTGATCACGCACCTTTTCTAGTTCAAGTCTTAACAAGAGAAGAAATTATGACAGCTTCAGCAATTATCCTCTCAGGAAGATTAGCAACTACTGTAAAAAAACAATTTATTATTGCAATACCCAGAATAAGAGACAAAACTGTTGAATTTATTGGATTTGAATGGTGGAGAGCATAGCAAAGAATCATCCAAAGAATATAATAAAAATTTGTAAATTCATTTCTGAATGATATTCCATTTATAAAAAACAATATAACTATTATAAAGTCTTGAATTTAACAAAGTCATTTACACTTATGTAATAACATCATAACTAAGAACAAGTATAATAATTTAACAATAAGATCCATAGTTCTATAAATTTCTTAGACACATATTAAAGAATTTAAAAGACTATTGCATTTGAAATATAATTGCTAATTTACCAAATAATAAACGACAATTTGCTGATTTTAGATATAACACATAAAGAATTTCTAAGATTAAATAAAAACTCAACTATTCAAATGATCACAAAGATAAAATATTCTTTTTATAATGTATATATATGATATGAATCGCATAAAGAGATTATCTACAGAACTATTAGAGAAATATCCAGATAGGTTTACTACCGATTTTGAAGAAAATAAAAAAACTGTTTTAAGTTTGGCTATAATTAGATCTAAAGTTTTAAGAAACAAGATGGCAGGATTTATAACATCTAAACTAAGACGAGAAGCTGACCAAGAAAAGGCTGAAATCTCAAACCAAATGGATGAAGAAGAAAGAGAAGAAGAAAGAGAAGAAGAAAGTCAATAATTTTGATTACACTAAAACTATTAGGTGGAATGAAAAATGCCATTGGAAAAAATTCCATAGTAATTGACAAATCACAATCTACACTTAAAGAGATTTTTGAAGAATTAAAAAATAAATCAAAAGATTCAAGAATAATAGATGAAAAAAATCTAATGATATCCGTTAACGGTGTAGATTCTTCCGTTATTGGAGGTAAAGAGGCAATTATAAAAACTGGAGATATTATTACAATAGTTACAATTATTCATGGTGGCTAGGCAAATTAAGAATAAAGAAATTTGGTTTCTTTTAAAATAGGAAATAAGTCCGTCTATTTTCATACAGTATTTTTAAAGGAACCTCATGATTCCAATATAATCAATCACTTTAGAAACGAATTTCCTGCTATTTTTATCCAAGGATTAAATTTTGATATTGTTTATAATTATGAACATCTTTTTGAGATTTTAAAAATATCAACTTTAGCAGAAAGAAGAAATACAATGTGTTCAAATAAAATAGAGTTAGATTTTCTTCTAAGAATTGTAGGAACGAATCAAATATCTCAAGCAATTAAAGAGGGAGGATTAAAAACTGACAATTATATAGTTTTTGTTATATTAGCATATAAGATGCAAATAGACAAGATTAAACAAAAATTTCTTATTTTATTTGGTAATTCTGAAGAGGAAGTTTTTCTTGACAAAAAAATTTTGTCAAGAAAAATTGAAAAATACAGGATAAGATTCAATAACAACTTTTTGGAAGAAAAAAATATCATTAAATTCCTAAAAGAAATAGGAGCTTTAATTACTACATAGAAGATATTAGATTTATATTTGTACAGAGATCAAGTATGGCTTTTTTCTATTGATTTTATTATTATAAATGTTATTTTGTTTAACTTTTGTGTATTACTTGTAAAAAAAATAAAAATATACAGTAAATTGTTATGATAATTGAATTTGATTCATAGGATAATATATTCCAGTTTTGATCTTCTTTTTTATTTTTAGTATTCACTAGGTTATGGACATACTGATATTCCAATCAGTAATTTAATAATTGGCAAAGATTGATCAAATGACCTATATGACTAGGAATGACTCGGGATATTCAATAGTATTGGAATATTACCATTCAAAAATAATGTGCCCAGTAGAATGCAATGAAAGAGGTTTCCATAAGTATCATTATAGAAGTAGTAAGGAAGTAAATTTTGTATGTTCTGAAGAAACATTTGGCATAAATGTGACCAATAAGAATATATAAAATGAAAAAACTCTTTTATAAGCTATTTAGAATATAAACTATAAATAATGAGATTCAAAGTAAAGATGATGAAGATAAAAAATTGCTTTCCATATAATTTCTGAAGATGATAATAATGTAAATAATATTGTAAACAAAATTCTCTCAATAATTAAGGATAGGTAACCAAAAAGATAACCAAAATATGAAATTAATCCTACAAAAAATGTAAACCAGAAAATAAAGGAGGAATCTTAATCCATAAAATCACAAATAGAAAGAAATAATCTTGAAATATATATATTATTACGGCATCAGTTGTGTTTGAAATAATAATACAGATTTTAGAAAAGAAGTCAAAATAATAGTTTAGTGTCATTTAGATTTAATATAAAGTTTTATTCAAGTACATCAATTAATTTATACATTTTCCGATAGGAAGAATTAAGATCATGATGTTTTTCAATCGAGGACTTTATCCTTTTTAATTGCTGTATTAATTTTTTATCGTCTTTATCATTAATAATTTGATAGTAATCCAAGAGTTTTCTATGGAAGTTTATTATTTCTTTTTTAATAAATGGATTATCCATAAATAAAGAATTAAGTAGAATAGGATCATCATTTAAAATACTTTCCGATACAATACATTGCATTTTAAAGGTACTTCCAGAATAAAATTCTAAATTTTTGTATTTTTGTGATCCAATAATATCTGCAAATATCATATTAATATAATGATTTAATCCTAAGACTACAGCCATGATACGGTCATGTTGAATTGCATTTTCTAATGATATGATATTAAAATTTTGAAATAGATCTTGAACAAATTGCATTTCTCTTTTATAGTCTTTAATTGGAATAAATAAAATCTTTAAATTACTTTTGTTAGAAGCTCCACGACCAAACATAGGATGAATACAAATCGGCAAAATATAATCTTGAATCTTCAATAGAGATTGAAAAGACTTGTTTTTGATAGAAGAGATATCAATTAATACTGAATTTGGTTTCATTATTTTAGAACACTCTATTATCATTTTTGGAATTATTCTAACCGGTACACATAGAATTACGATGTCAGAATCCTTGACACATGAACTAAAGTTAGACTCTATTTTTAAATTCAGCTGTTCTCCTATAGACTCTATATTTTTATCATATGCTTTTATATAAAAATTGTTTTTAGCTAAAAGATATTCTATAAACCACGAACCCATTCGTCCTCCAGCACCAATAATAGCAATTTTTTTCAATTTACTTTGTAATCCCTAGGCAAGATATTTTTGAAGAATGTCTAAACCATCATTCAACAATTTAGATGATTGACAAGCAGAAATTCTAATAAACTGTTTATAAGAATTTCCAAATCCACTTCCAGGTGCAATTGCTACTCCTTTTTCCAATAAATCATACACTAAACTAATATCACTTGAATAATTTTGAGATATAATTTTTGGATATACATACATTGCCCCGTCTGGAACAATATATTCTGTGTTCATTTGTTCTAATCTTTTGCAAATAATATTTATGCGATCTTTAATAGAATCTATATTTGATTGCATATTATTATCTAGTGCGGCTAAAGCACAATATTGCATTGGCTCAGCAACTGATGTGATAGAAGTAGCCTGAACCTTACGCATTTTTGTTATTATATCATTATTTGCTATTCCATAACCTACACGGAATCCCGTCATACCATAAGTCTTGGAAAAAGATGAGACCATTATACTTTTATCATATTGATAATTTAAAATACTGTTATATTTAATAAAGGAATAATCAGAATATACTTCATCACTTAAAATATATAGTTTATGATCCTTTGCTATAGAAACAATTTTTTCAATTAAATTTGAATCAAGTACTTTTCCTGTGGGATTATTAGGATAATTTAAAATGAGCATTTTAGTATTGATGTTTATTAAACTCTCTAGTGTTTTTAAATTAGGTGTCCATTTATCTTCTATAGTAGTTTTCAATAATCGTGTTTTTGCCCCTATAAATTCAGCACATTCTTTATATGCTGGCCATGACGGTTCAATATTAATTAATTCATCTCCAGGTTTTAATAGAGAGGTTATAGCACTGAATACTGCAAATCTACCACCTGGTGTAACTAAAACTTGTTCGGATCTAAGATTAGAAAATTTTTTGGATATTTCCTGACGTAGTTGTGGTATTCCCGGTATTTCAGTATAATGATATTTTTTGTTATCATATATTTTTGATAATTCCTCCTTAACTTTTAATGGAGGAGGATAATCAGGTTCACCAACTTCCAAATGAATAATTTTTTTCCCATTTTTTTCAAGTTCTTTAGCTTTCATAAAAACAGCAATATGAGTAGGCTTGTTATTATTATTATTATTTTGAATATTTTGTAATTTTACAGATTCTAATAGAAGAAGATTTAAAAGTCTACCAGAAAATTCAACATCCATTCCTATATCTTTGGTAAGATCCATAACAGATTTTTTTATATCATTTTCAACTTTTTCATCTTCTATTTCAATATTCAATTGGTGTTTGATATTACCAATTTTTTTTGCTACTTCCATTCTATCCTGTACTAATCTTATAATGTTATTAGTAATATTTCGCATTTCTTCTCTTAAATAATCCATATTATCTTGTTCAACCATTTCAATAACCTCTTATGACATTAGGAATAAAGCCTGCTTTAATTGCATGATCGGATAACACTATAGAAACTATCCCTTCGATAATAGGAGGAGCACGAGGTACAACACAAGGATCATGTCTTCCAGGAACTTGAAGATCAACTAAGGTATCAGAAGATAAGTCTAATGTTCTTTGAGTTTTCGCAATTGAGGCTGCAGGTTTAAATCCAATTCTAATAGTAAGAGGCATTCCATTAGATATACCTCCTAATATACCACCTGAATTATTAGTTAATGTTATTACTTTTCCTTCTTCTTTTATAAATAAATCATTATTTTCATATCCTGTTTTTTTTGTTCCTTCAAAACCAGAACCAAATTCTACTGCTTTAACAGCGGGGATACTAAACAATGCTTTGCTTAAATCGGATTCTAAAGATGAAAAGATAGGTTCACCTAGTCCTACCGGTAATCCAATACTAACGCATTCCACTATACCGCCTAAAGAATTTCCTGATTTTCTTGCATCCATAATTGATTCTTTCATCTTTTCTGCTATACCGAGATCTGGACATCTCACTTCATTATTATAACGATTTTCTTTAGCTTCATCATAAGAAATTTTATTATAGGATATATCTCCTATCTGTATAGTATAAGCAATTGTTTCTATTCCTAGAACACATTTTAGTAATTTCTTACTTATCGCTCCTGCCATTACATAACTCGCTGTTAATCTACCTGAAAATCTTCCACTTCCCCTATAATCTGCATATCCTCCATACTTTACCATTGCAGGATAATCAGAATGGCCAGGTCTTGGTATTGTTTTTATTTTATCATAAGGTCGTGAATCAGAGTCTTTATTCCATATAATCATACATATAGGTGCATTAGTTGTATAACCATTAAAGACACCTGAAAGAATTTCAACTTTATCGTCTTCTTTTCGTTGTGTAGTGATACTGGATTGGCCAGGTTTTCTTAAATCTAAATCTGGTTGTATATCAGATTCATTTAATGGGAGACCTGCCGGACATCCATCTAAGATAGACCCTACACATCGTCCATGGCTTTCTCCAAAACTAGTAACTATGAATCTGTCTCCTAGAGTATTTCCACCCATAACAATTAATCCAAAGATATAGTAATCCTATATAATATTGACTTTTAATAGTTAGAAAAATTTTTTTTGTAATTGTATTATTATCAATTTATTGTGTTAAATTTATTTTTGCACCAAGTCTTTTAATCTCATTTAGGAAAGAAGGATAAGAGACATCTATCGATTCTGCTCCTCTAACTATAGATTTATCAGTTAACATAGATGCTATTGTAAATGCCATAAAAAGCCTATGATCGTTGTAAGAATCGAGTTCTGCATTTTTTAAAGAGTTGGATGGATTTATTATTATTTCGTCTTCTTCTTCGATAATATTTACTTCCATCTTTCTCAATTCTTTAGTAATATTTGAGACTCTATCTGTTTCCTTGAATCTAGCGTGCGAAATTCCAAAAATTCTCATGGGCGATCTTGCCTTTAAAGATATAATTGAGATCACAGGTAAGAGATCTGGAGTATTAACAAGATTACAGTCTATTCCATCTAAACTATTTGATCCATTGACAATCACTTCTCCTTTTTCCTTATATACTCTGATATCACCACCCATTTGTTTTACAATATCAATGATTTTCATGTCTCCTTGTGGATAATAAAAATTTAGACCATTTATTGTTATTTTTCCACCAGCCAGAATTCCTGCTGCTATCATAATGGAGGCCGTAGAAAAATCTCCAGGAATAATAAAATTAGTTGGTTGGTATTTATCATTAGGTATAAAATAATTCAAATATTCTTTGTTATGTTCAATGACAACACCAAATTTTTTCATTGTTTCGATTGTGGAGGTAATGTATGGAATGGATACCTGTTTTCCTTTAATTCTTATTTCAACTTCTGAAAGAGCATAAATACATGAAATTAATAACGAAGAAATAAATTGACTTGAAATATTTCCTTCAATGGAGGCTAATCCTCCTTTTATTCCACCTCCTTTTATTATTAATGGAGCTGTACCTTTTTCAGTAGAGGAAAAAACCTCAACTCCCAATTGATTTAGAGCTGAAATTAGAGGTCTCATAGGCCTTGCCTTAAGGCTATCATCTCCTGTAATGATAGTATAACCATTTTTTACTAATGCAGCCATTGAAGTCAAAATTCTGATTGTTGTTCCCGAGTTTTCTGCATTAATTATATCCTTTGGTGTTTCTAATTGATTCATTCCAAAGATCTCAAGAGAATCAAATTTTTCATTAGCCTTTTCAATTTTTACTCCTAACATTTTACAACCAGAAATAGTTGCCATGGTATCTCTACTTAGTAGTGGATTATTGATTATTGACTTTCCCTCTGCAAGAGATGCAATGGCAATTGCTCTATGGGTATAACTTTTACTAGGTGGACATTTTATGTTACCATCAAGAAAAGATTTACTAATTTCTACATTAACCAATTATTTTTTCAACTCTTGCTTTGGTATTATTAATTTTACAAACTAATGTTTTTCCATATTTTGCTAGAATGTTTCTAATTGTATAGAGGTTCTTTTCTTCAGTAATTACGGCTATTGATGGTCCATTTCCAGAGATAGATGCAGATATAGCTCCATTTTCTAGGGATAAAAGAATTGGACTATAATCATAAGCCATCACAGAAGATACTAAAAGTCCATTTAGCTTCATTGCATTCCAATAATCGAATTTTTCTGCTAATTGGAATGCTTTATTAAAAAATTCTGCTAAAATCTTTAACTTTAAAGGATTCTTTCTTTCAGAAGAATTAGGTAAAAGAATAATGGATAATAAATTAACAGGACCATTTTCTCTTCTTATCAATATATTAGAATGATTATCTGTAATTACAAAACCACCAAAATAACACGCCGTTGAATCATCATAGGCACCAGTAATTGTTATTTTCGCCTTACGCGATGCATTAACTGCCGACTCTAAAACTTTCAAATCATCTAAAGTATCATGCAATAATCCGTAACAGGCTAATGACACGGCAGAAGAAACAGCACTAGAACTTTTCAATCCAAATCCAATAGGTATATCAGAAGAGATAGATAACGAAATATCATTTTCTTGAAGTAAATTTTTAGGAATGCTATTATGTATGATATAGTTAAATAATTCGCTATTTCTAGTACTATAAAAGATCTTGCCTTCTCCTTTTTGCATATGTATTTCTGCCGTTGTTTTGAGCGAGATTCCAAGAGCTGATCCTTTACCAGTAGCAATAGCATTAACTATTGAAATAGCCCCATGAACTGTAGCTCTTGTAAAAATAGAAGTCATGTAGGTTCACCAAATATTCCAAAGAGAGCTTTTTTCATAGCATCAACAGGGGCATCCAAACCCGTCCAAATTTTAAATGCTTGTGCTCCTTGTGCAATAAGCATTTCATATCCAAATACAACTGTGGCATTAGCCTCCTTAGCTTTTCTTAGTAAATCAGTATATACAGGTTTATAGACTATATCGTAAACAATACTATTAGGTTTTATATAATCCTGATCTATTGGACTTGTTTCATCATTTAATCCAACCGACGTTGCATTGATAATTAAATCAGAATGCAAAGTAAAGGTAGAAAGATTATTAAAATTTTCACTATGACAATTTAATCCTAACTTTAATCCATGTTGTATTAACTTTAAAGCATTTGAAGATGAGCGATTAATCACAATTACTTCAGATACTCCTTTTTCATATGAAAGGGCTGTCATAATTGCATAAGCTGCACCACCAGCACCAATTATCAAAACTTTAATTCCTTTAAAATTTACTTTTCTTTCATAGAGAGGTTGAATAAAACCATAAAGATCAGTATTATATCCAATCAACTCTCCTTCGTCATTTTTCACAGTATTAACAGCATTTGTTTTGACGGCTGTTTGATCTAATAGATCGAGATATTTTAAAATTGAAATTTTATGGGGAATAGTTACATTAAAACCTGCAATTCCAATTGACCTTAATGATTCGATAGATGCCTTAAGATCTGTAGATGGTACACGAAATGAAAAATAAGAGTTTTTCATTCCAAGAGCTGAAAATGCAGAATTTTGCATTATAGGAGATAAGGAATGTTGTACAGGATCACCTATTATACAATATGTCTTAATTAGTGGAGATGACATTATTTAAATAATGTTGATTAATTCTTTCATATATTCTTCTCATCTCTATGACCGATAATTGTCCTGATGCAATAGTTTTTTCCAATGCGGCATAAGTAAAAGGAGATTTTCCATAAATTGTACATAAAATTCTTGATATAATACCATACTCTCCCATTGCAAAAGTAATTAAATTACTATTTTCGAATTTTTCATATAAATTTAATAATCTGAAAGAATCAGTAACATTTCTTGCCATTGTGACTAATTTTATATTATTACTAAATTTCTTCATCTCCTCAATTTTTTTTTCTAAATATTCATCTGATGGAGTATTAAAAAAATTATGCCATGAAATAAGTATGTTAGACTTATTTTTCAAATAATTGTTTAAAGAAGTATTTTCACTTATTGTATCATATTCCACATCTAATAACATAGGATTTACATCATATAATTTTTTAAGAATTTCAATTCTTTCAATTTCGTTTCCTCTAAATTCCCCATGCTGTTGTAAAGGTCTTAATGTAAATACAGATCTTGCTTTGATCAAGTCAGTAATCTTTATTGCAGAATAGAAATCAGATTGCTCTAAAAAATCAAACCTTATCTCGAAAAAATCGCTTAAACCTAACGCTTTGTTTATTGAAAAAGATAATTCATTAATTGTTTTTGCACCAATTGAAACACAGATTTTTTCTCCCAAAGTTAAATACTCATTATATTATTATTTAACATGATATTAATTTTTAAATTAATAAATGTAGTTTTGAAAAAATTAAAATTTTCGATTTAATTAATGGGTATTCTAAAAAGAAAAAATGTTTAAAGATATAAAATCATATACTATGATGTGAAGGAATTTTTTTCCAATTAGCAATTAGTGCTTCTGATCTAATATGTATTGGTTCACTTAATCTCGACCGAGCTAGTTTAACATATTCATTGATTATATCCACTCCTATAAATCTACGCTGTAAATGCAAAGCAACTTTTGTAGTTTGACCGCTGCCATTAAATGGATCCAAAATTGTATCTCCTTCATAAGAATATAATTTCATTAATCTGTATGGAATTTCTTCAGGAAAAGGACATGGATGTTCAATATATCCAGGAGGAATTGGAGCTATATGCCATACAGAATTTGCAATTTCCTTTGTCCATTCTTCATGTGTAGCAGGTAAGGTTTCTTTCCTTTCTGTTCTTCCACTACTAACGTTACCTTTTCTAAGAACTAAAATAAGTTCATGCATTATATTTGCTCTATAATATTTAGGATAGGGATTAATAACAAAAGAACCATATCTATTAGTTCCTCCGGTAACTTTGTGCCAAATTATCTCTTCATGAAGATTCCATTTACCAAATGGTTCAACTAATTGTGATAACAACATATGTGGAAGTGGTAATAATGTACCATTTACAACTTCATTAGCTATAACTATACAACAGTATCCACCATCTTTGGTTGCATTGTAAATTTTATTATTAAAGATATCAATCATTTCATCAAGATATTCTTTTGTATTGACATTTGATTTTCCTCGATAATAAGATCCGTTTTTAGATATATGTGCATTATAATCAATTGCATTTCGATAAGGAGGAGAAGTTATGGTTAATTGTATTGAACCATTAGGAATTTTAGAAATGATTTCTTTGCAATCACCAGATAAAATTTTATCTACATAGCTATGCTTTACCTGCATGATAAAACATAATTTTTGAATCAATATTCACCATGCTTTAAAATAATCGACAATCTGATAAAGAAATTTTGCATCATAAATAAACAATGTATCTATATAATAAAATAAAAATAAAATTAATAAATCTAAAATAACAATTTACATTTTTAATTAGAATAGAAGAAATTATTTATTTTTCAAGAATATATTCTTGTACTTCTATTCCAAAATGCCTTCCACTAGCCTGTTTAAAGTATCCAAGAATTTTATCACCTGGTTTAATGTAAGTAACTGGCAATAATTCTCCATTGTCACGAATTAATTGAATTGTTTCTGCGTTTTGTACTATAACAGTTCCTTCCACATTATCTCCAATAGCTTTAATTAATCTTAATGGCCTAGTTTCTATTTTTGATCTTCCTACAGATACAACTCTAGAATTACCTTCTTTATTTACAATAATTATTTCATTTCCTGACTCTAATTCAGATAAATATTTGGTTTTTCCATCTGGAAGAATAGTATAACAATATACAGATCCAGCATTAACTCTAAAAGGACGAGGAGAAGTAAAAGATGAACCAGCTGATTCATTATGTAAGAGAAATAGAAAATTAGACTTAGTTCCAACTAACATTCCTTCACCGGTTTTAAGCATTGAAACAGTATCTACACACACTCTTTCACCTATTCCAACATCTTTAACATCTACAATTTCACAGGATTGTATTTCATATTTTTTATTTTTTAGGTATTTTTTAGATTCTTCTATTTCTTTAACATTTGCAGTTGAGAGTATTACACCATCCACTCCTAATTCTAACACTGTAAACATAGTTCTTACTTCTTCCGAATTTTTAGCAGTAGTATAGATCCTCGTTTTAGTATTTTGTAGATTAGCAATTATATTTTCTAATGGAATGATTTTCCAATTAGCAGCATCTACTATAATATAATTTGCACCTTTATAGACTGCATTTTCTATATCAGAAAGATCTTCGTTAGATAAAACTCTCTTATAATATGCCAAGGATTTGTCTTTTGTTTTATTTTTGATTAAATCTTCTATTGTTTTGCAAATAATAATATCAGCAAGTTCGGATTCATAAATTATTTTAAAATTTTTTTTTCTTTTTATTTTTGTAGGTTCTATGAATAATGTATTAATTTCCTTTAACTCATCTAAAAATAATTCTAAATTAGGAATTGTAGAAGGTGGAGCAATAATTAATTCTTTAATTTTTTCTTTTTCCAAAATTTTTTAAAACCTCATTATAGCTTTTTTCATCTACGATTATTTCAGATAATGCTTTTACAAGTAAAGAAGGATTATCATGTTGAAAAATATTCCTTCCAAAAGTAACACCTTTAGCACCTGCTTTTATAGCATTTGAGCACATTTCTAACACATCGGTGTCTGTTTTAGATTTTGGTCCTCCTGCAATGACAACTGGAACAGGACAACATTTTACCACTGATTTAAAAGAATCTAAATCTCCGGTATAAACAGATTTTACTATATCAGCGCCTGCTTCTGCACCTATTCTAGTAACATGTCCTACAATTTCTGGAGCATAGGGATTTTTTATGTTTTCTCCTCTTGGATACATCATTGCTAGTAAGGGTACATTCCATTCGTCACATTCATCTGAGATCATCCCTAAAATTTCTAACATTTCAGGTTCTTCTTTGGCACCTATATTTATATGAACAGAAACAGCATCGGATCCGTGTCTAACAGCATCAGCAACACTTCCCATAAGTACTTTTTTATTTGGATAAGGACTTAAAGAAGTACTAGCAGATAAGTGAGTTATCAACCCTATATTAGTAGTCTTTGGCATAGACTTTATTATCCCTTTGTTAATAATTACAGATGTTAATCCAGAATTTTCGCATTGATATATCATATCAGGAGTATTTTCTAAACCTTTTATTGGCCCAGTGGTTATTCCATGATCCATAGGAATACAAACCATTTTGCCTTTTTTTGTAATTCTGTTTAACCTAATGTCTCTACCTGAGACCATAGAAATGAAGGATATTTGTCCTACTTAAAAGTGATCTGCTAGGGAAGGAATAACATTACTAAATAATACAAGGAATAAAATTATAGATCTAATTTGGGAATTATAAATTTTAATCAGATATTATACACATTTTTGGTAATGTTATTTTATGTTTATTCTGTGATAAGAGATTTTTTACGAATAATATATCATTTTTATCAATTCCTTTTTTTAGGAGATCATTATCTATATTTTCTGAAATATTTCCAGTCAAAGTTTTCAAAATAATATCTATTTTCTCATAATCCATTCCAATTTCATCTTCTGCTGTTTGGTCTTTCCATAAAGAAGGGCTGCTTTTTTTTAGCAATATTTTTTTCGGAAGATTTAGATATTTAGCTAATTCTTTTACTTCTGTTTTGTAAATGTCTGCTAATGGAAGAATATCGGCTGCACCATCTCCGAATTTAGTAAAATATCCAATCATCAATTCACTTTTATCAGACGTACCTAAAACTAATTTATATTCAACATTTGCATAGTAATATAAAAAATTCATCCTAATTCTGGCAGTAAGATTACCTATGGATTTTTTTTCTAGTGGCAATATATCCACATACTTTTGTTTAATTTCAGTAATGTCTATGATATGGTAGTTTATACCTAATTGTTGGGATAATTCAATTGCATCATCCATATCATTTTGCTGTGAGACCTTTTTATCTGGAAGAATTAAGCCTAATACTTTATTATTGCCCAATGCTTTAGTAGCTAAAGATAAGGCAACAGATGAGTCAATTCCACCACTTAATCCCAATACCACTCCTTGAGAATTGGCCCTTGTAATTTCATTTCCAATAAATTCAATAATACAATTTACAATATTTAATAGATTCAATATTTGCAATTCTTATTAATAAAATATTACTATTAAATCGATCTTATTATTATTATTATTATTATTGAGTATTATCCAATGAGACTAATATTATCAAGAAACAAATAAATATAATTACATCGATTAAAACAACTATATTTCTTTCTCTTTGCAATAATTAAATTTTGTTAACAATTAAATTCTTGGGCTATAAATGTTGTTAATTCATTATAAATATAAGAGATAAAACTATTGCAAAAAAATTTTATTAGTAATAGATTTAGTGAGATATTGATATATTTGTCACCTTCAAATATTAGTACTTATGACAAAGCAGGAGTAAATATTAAAAAAATTCGATCTACTCAACAACATATTGGAAAAATGATTGCTGAATCATACTCTTTTCAAGAAATAGGGAATATTGTTTCTGGATTTGGTCATTATTCTGGTTTAATAAATATAGGAAATCATGTTTTGGCATTACATACTGACGGCGTTGGAACCAAAGTTCTTGTTGCACAACAAATGAAATGTTTTGATACAATAGGCATTGACTGTATAGCTATGAATGTTAACGATATTATTTGTACAGGGGCAGAACCATTTGCATTTGTAGACTATATCGGTTTAAAAAAGGCCAATGATGAACTGGTAAAAAAGATTGTGAAAGGTTTGATTGCAGGTGCAAAACTCGCCAAAACAGCAATTGTAGGAGGAGAAACTGCTGTTGTACCTGAACTGTTAGCAGGAGATAACGATGAGATTTTTGATCTTGCTGGTACTGCTATAGGAATTATACCAAATAAGAGGTTGACTCTTGGAAACAATATCCAGATAGGTGATATTATACTAGGATTAGAAAGTAGTGGTTTACATTCAAATGGATATACGCTAGCACGAAAAGTATTATCAAAATATTCAATGGATGAAATTCCAGAATTTTTAACTCAATCAGTTGGAGAAGAATTACTCATTCCAACTAAAATTTATGTACAACCAGTAATGGAATTGATAAAAGATAGAAAAGTCACAATACATGGCTTAGCACATATAACAGGTGGATCATTTACAAAATTAAAACGATTAAATAACAAAGTAAGATATAATCTTTCTAATTTATCTCCTCCTTTTGGAATATTCAAGCAAATTCAAAAAGACGGCAAGATTGACGTGAAAGAGATGTATAGAACTTTTAATATGGGAATTGGTTTTTGTATAATACTCCCAAAGGCTAATGTTGACAGGACAATTAGTATAATAGAAAAGAACAAAATGAAAGTTTACCAAATAGGAGAAGTTGATTCAAAAGGTAATGGAAGCATAATTGGGAAATTAGATAATAAAAAATATATTTTTTAGTATTTTATAAAGATTAAATTTATTTTAATTAACTAAAAAAAAGGAAGATAAGAATTAGAATTACTAGATATTTACTTTTTATTTATTTACTACAAAACTAAACTATTAGTCGGAATTACAGTATATAATTTAATAATAATACTTTTAATATAGTTCCTGCCTTTTAGCACATTTTCAACTATTAATATAAAAAGAAATATATGATATAATAAAATTTTTAATATTCAAAATTATTTTATTTAAAAAATTAAAGAATTATTAAACACATAGAGGTTATAGATACTTTTCAATTATTTCACAGGCTCTATTAATTCCCAGATCGACTAAATAATTTCCAAGTTTTGGTCCTCGATCAGAATTGATTAGTATTTTATAAAGTAATTTAAAAAAGTCTCTTGGTTGTATTTCATGTTTTTTTGAAGTTTCGTAAATTAATGTTTGTATATCATTTGATAAATTATCATATTCGTTTTTTTTATACGTCTTTAAATTACAGACTAACTCAATTAATGCTTCCTTATGTTTTTTATCCAAAGTTAAATCATATTTATCTTCATTTACCAAAATATCATCTGTCCAGTTTGAAGCAAGTATGATTTTCTCTATTATATCGTTTGTTTTTTCATTGACAAGCCTATATTTTTTAAGCCTTTCAAATACCTTATCTATACGATCCTTTCCATCAAAAAGTGACGTTTGTTGAGCAATTAATCTATATGGTATATGGTTATAACCATTAGTTGGTGGGTTGAGATGATTAATATATTCATAAATCCCTTGCAATTTAACTAATTTTGATTGATTGCTCTCTTTGATTTTGCCAAAATATATATCTTCATATAGATCATATTCATCCATTAATAAAGGAATATCATCTATTCCTATATGTCGTGTTCCAGTTATTCTTTTGAAAAGTAATAAAAGAATAGATTGAGGTGTACCATATTTCATCCACATTTGAGGAGTTAATACATTTCCAGCAGATTTACTTATTTTTTTTCCTCCTTTATCTAAAAACATTTCATATTTTATATGCAAAGGATGAGGAAATATTAAAATTTCCTCACATACCCAATCATTGATTTTTACAGAATCCATAATATCTTTTCCATAGGCTTCAAAGCGGATATCTAGCATTTTCCATCGTGCTGCAAATTCAACCTTCCAAGCTAGTTTTCCCTCAGCCTTTCCAATATTCGCTTCTCCTTTGTAACCGCATCCTTTAATTTCTCTATTTCCTATTTTACTTCCAGAACATTCATATAATACTTTCTTTTCACTAGTCAAATATTCTTGTGCATGTGCTACATAGAGTTTTCCACATTCTTTACATATTGGAAAATAAGGTAATATAGTTAGGAACTTATCTTGGCCAACGAATTCAGAAATTTTCTGTCCTAAATATTCACTCTTTGTCAGAATTTGATCAATTGCATCAATCAGTATACCACTTTTATAGACTTCTGTTGCACTCTTAAAAATATATTTAACATCTACTTTATTTAATCCGTCAAGAAGTAAACTACTCATATGTGATCCATATGAACTATGACAATCACCGAATGGATCAGGAATATTTGAGACAGGTTTAGCTATATGATCTTCTAGCCATGAGGGGAATCCTGAAGGAATCTTTCTTAAACCATCCATATCATCAGAATAAGCAATCAATTCAGAATTGTATCCTTGATATTTAAGAGATAATCCAATTCCATAGGCACGAACTGCATCTCCCATACTTCCAATGTGAGGGATCCCTGAAGCTCCTAATCCACTTTCTACTCTAATAATATCAAGATTGCGATTTAGTTTCTTTTCTCTCAAAATAATGGTACTTGCTACTTTATCTATCCATGTTCCTTTTCCAATAATATTTTCTATCATTACTACCTACAAATCCTATCAGTTAATGGTGTTATCTTCTTCTACAAATACAATAATTAACGTTCCTTTATATTCTTATTTGATTTTTTATAAAAATTTATACACATGTTAATTTAGAAGGTTATTGTCTCTATTTTTGAAATTATAATGTCAACTTGTACATGAAAGAATATAGATAAATATAAAAGCTATTAATATGGTAAATTCAAATTGTTTTAATATTAATAAAAATGAATGTCAAAATATATCTTTTTTTAATGCAAGATAGCACCTTAAGATAATATTGCTAAATCTTTTTGCTAAGTTTTAAAAAGACTAAAGATCTCAATATTGTCTTTGATAATAATCCGTCTATAGTAATAGGGATATACCTCAATAAATACTAGAATTCTAAATTTTTTAATCCTTGTAAGCAATATTCAGTTTTATTATCACGATGAAATTTAAACATAGATTTCATCAACCGGCTTTTGACACATTAATTAGAAAGAAAAATCAACTAAAAAGGTGACAAAGCCTATTAATAGAAATAATATTATAATAAGAGGAAAATTTTAGTAAAGTATTTTTTATAACTAATAGCAAATATTTCCAGACTTTATATTATCAATTCTTAGATCAACTTTTTAGTTTAGCATTAGATTTGGCTCAAATATAGAAGAGTG
>Ga0126311_10000152_pt1 | contig 34651 bp, 35 predicted proteins | sample Plot61_FD_92539 | JGI IMG/M metagenome (GOLD analysis project Ga0126311, IMG submission 92539) | Serpentine soil microbial communities from UC McLaughlin Reserve, CA, USA - Plot61 | ecosystem: Environmental > Terrestrial > Soil > Grasslands | place: USA: UC McLaughlin Reserve, Lake County... | reverse complement strand
TCGCGCCCGGTGGCGCCCTGGACGACGAGCCGCGTGTCCCGGTCGACGACGATCGCCACTACGTCTGCGACTTCCTCGCGCGGATGACCAGCTTCGTATCGACCCAGACCGTGCCGTCGGCGGTCATCCGGTCTGCGAGCAGCTCGCGCACGCGCTCCGCCTCCTCGCCCTCGCAGCCGGTGCGCGCGAGCCAGTCCTCCAGCGGGTGCTCCCTCTCGAAGCACTCCGTCTGCTCGACCTCGAGCCCGGCGGCGGTCAGGAAGTCCCGCCACTCGTCCTCTGTGTAGTTGCGCACGTGCGTCGGGTCGCGCAGGCGCTCTGCTTGCTCATGCCGGTCGCTCGAGTAGAGCGTGTCTTCGACCACGACCAGCCGATTGCTGACCCGCGCCATCTCCGCGACCGCGGCCGCGACGTCCTCGAAGTGGTGTGGCGCGATCCGCGTGACGACGACGTCGAAGGCGCCGTCCTCGAAGGGGATGTCCTCGGCGCGCGCGAGCACGTCCGCCTGCATGCCGGGCGACGGGTCGAGCGTGACGACCTGGCAACCGGCCTCGCGCAACCGCCGCGCGACGTGCCCGCCGCCGGTGGCGACGTCGAGCGCCTTCACGCCTTCGGCGGGCTCGCACCACTCGACGAGCAGGTCGAGGTCCGCCCCCTCGCGGTGCGTCGCGCTCTGGCGGTAGGCCGCCGCCCGGTCGGACCAGGTCGTCATGCCGCCAGCTCCACGGCACGCCGCGCCGCGTCGAGCATCGTCGCCTCTGTGTGGAGGTTCGGCGGCGCGGCCTCCGCGAGGATGGCGCGCCCTTCCTCGGCGTTCGTGCCGTCGAAGCGAACGACGATCGGGTGCGAGATCGCGATCCGCTCGAGCGCCTGCAGGATTCCCCGGGCAACGACGTCGCAGCGCGTGATCCCGGCGAAGATGTTGAAGAGGATCGAGCGGACCTGCGGGTCGGCCGTGATCACCTCGAGCGCGTCGACGACGCCTTCGGCGTCGCCGCCGCCGCCGAGGTCGCAGAAGTTCGCCGGCCGGCCCCCGGCGAGCGCGATCACGTCCAGCGTCGACATCACGAGCCCCGCGCCGTTTCCGAGGATTCCGACCTCGCCGTCGAGCTTCACGTAGGTGACGCCCTTCTCCCTGGCGGCGCGCTCCTCCGGCGGGTGTGCGTCCAGGTCGCGCATCTCGGCGACATCGGGGTGCTTGTAGAGCGCGTTGTCGTCGACGGTGAACTTGGAGTCGAGCGCGCGGATCTCACCCTCAGGGGTGACGATCAGCGGGTTGACCTCACAGAGCAACGCGTCGCTCTCGACGAAGCAGCGGTAGAGCTTCCCGATCATCTCGAGCAGCTGCTTCTGCTCGCCGGCATCGTCGATTCCGGCCCCGTAGATCAATCGCCGCGCCTGGTACGGCTGGTACCCCTCGAACGGGTCGACGTGGAGCCGCGCGAGCGCGTCCGCGTTCGTCGCGGCGACCTCCTCGATCTCGACGCCGCCCTCCCTGGTCAGCATGAACAGCGCCTGCTTGGCGCCGCGGTCGAAGGTGACGGAGAGGTAGTACTCCTTCGCGATCTCCGACGCCTGCTCGACCCAGAGCTTGCGCACGACGTGCCCGCGGATGTCGAGGCCGAGGATCTCGCCAGCCTTCTGTTCGGCGTCGTCAGGCCCGTCGGCGAGCTTGACGCCACCGCCCTTGCCGCGGCCGCCGGTCAGGACCTGCGCCTTGACGACGACCTGGCCGCCGAGCTCCTCTGCCGCGGCGCGCGCCTCGGCGGGAGTCGTCGCCAGCCGCCCCTCCGAGGTGGGAATCCCGAAGCGCCTGAAGAGCTCCTTGCCCTGGTACTCGTAGAGGTCCACGGGCGGCGATGCTATCCACGCGGCGCGGTTCCACGCCTGTCCGAGGGTTTGGCTGGAGCGGCCTTACGAGTCCGGCTCGGCGACGACGCAGATCACCTGCCCGCTCGCGACGGACGCGCCCGGCTCTACGGCGAGCTCGCTGACGACGCCTGCGCGGTGCGCGGTGATCTCGTTCTCCATCTTCATCGCCTCGACCACGCAGATCACCTGGCCGGGCTGCACCGCGTCGCCCTCGGCGACCTCCACCGCGAGCACCGTGCCCTGCATCGGCGTCACGACCGCGTCCTTCGTTCCGGCGTGGGCGCCACCGGCCGCGCGCCCGCGGCGGCGGCGCGCGAGCTCTGCGTACGGCGGTTCCGGCTCGACCGTCTCCACCTCGTAGCGCCGGCCGTCGAGCTCGAGCGTGAGTCGGCGGGAGCGGCTGGGCCTGCCGTCGGACTGCGCCGGAATCGCCGCCTGCATGTCCGACAGCGCCTGCGCCCGCCGCGCGAGCTCGTCCGACTCGACGACGCCGTGGCAGGTGGCGCCTTCGACGAAGCACGGATGCTCGAGCAGCGCGCGGTGAAAGCCGAGCAGGGTGGTGATGCCGCCGATCTCGAACTCGGCGAGGGCACGCAGCATCCGCCGGCGCGCGTGGTCGCGGTCGACCCCGTGCACGATCAGCTTCGCCACGAGCGGGTCGTACAGCCCCGGCACGTCGCTGCCCGCGGTGACGCCCGAGTCGACGCGCACACCGGGTCCGGCGGGCTCGCGGTAGCTCGTGATCCGGCCGGGCGTCGGGAGGAAGCCGCCGGAGGGGTCCTCCGCGTTGATGCGGCACTCGATCGCGTGACCGTTCAGGCGCACGTCCTGCTGCCGCAGCGACAGCGGCTCGCCGGCCGCGATCAGCACCTGTTCCCGCACGAGGTCGAGGCCCGTCGCCATCTCGGTGATCGTGTGCTCGACCTGGATGCGCGTGTTCATCTCGAGGAAGAAGTACTCGCCCTCGCGCGAGAGCAGCCCCTCGATCGTCCCGGCGCTGCGATAGCCGACCGCGCGAGCAGCCTCGACGGCGATCGCGCCGATCCGCTCTCGCAAGTCGTCGTCGACGGCAGGCGACGGCGTCTCCTCGACGAGCTTCTGGTGGCGGCGCTGGATCGTGCAGTCGCGCTCGCCGAGGTGGATCACGTCGCCGTGAGCATCCGCGAGCACCTGCACCTCGACGTGGCGCGGGTCTTCGAGATACCGCTCGACGTAGACCGACGGGTCCGCGAAGTACGCCTGGCCCTCGCGCTGTGCGGACTCGAGCGCGCGCTCCGCCTCCTCCGGGCCGAGCACGACCTTCAGCCCCTTGCCCCCGCCGCCCGCCGCCGCCTTGATCGCGAGCGGCCAGCCGAGCTCGTCGCCCAGGCGCAGCACCTCCCCGGCCGCCGTCACCGGCTCGGTGGTCCCCGGCACCACCGGAACGCCGGCCGCGGCCATCCGCTCGCGCGCCGCCGTCTTCGAGCCCATCACCTCGATCGCAGCGGGAGGAGGCCCGATCCAGACGAGGCCTGCTTGCTCGACCGCCCGCGCGAAGCCCGCATTCTCGGCCAGGAAGCCGTAGCCCGGGTGGACAGCCCCGGCTCCCGCACGCGCCGCGACCTCCAGCAGCCGTTCCTGGTCGAGATAGCTCTCGGCGGCCGGTCCCGGCCCGACGAGGTACGCCTCGTCGGCCGCGTGGACGTGCAGCGACTCGCGGTCGACCTCCGAGTAGACGCCGACGGTGCCGGCACCCAGCTCTCGCAGCGTGCGGAAGACCCGAACCGCGATCTCGCCGCGGTTGGCCACGAGGACTTTCGAGAACGGAGGCATCGCCCCGTATTCTCCCTGCGCATGACCCTGGCCGATCAGTTGACGCTCGTCCGGATTGCGGCGGTGCCGGTCGTGGTCGTGCTCTTCGTCTGGGACTTCCCCAACCACGACTGGTGGGCGACCGGCGTCTTCATCGCCGCGATGACGACCGACTGGTTCGACGGGCGAGTCGCGCGCTCGCGCGGCCACACCTCGGCACTCGGCTCCCTGCTCGACCCGGTCGCCGACAAGGTGCTCGTCCTGACCGTGCTGATCGTGCTGATCGACGGGGGCGTCTTTCCGGGCTGGATGGTCGCCGCGATCGTTGCCCGCGAGTTTCTCGTCTCGGGACTGCGGCTGGCCGCGCTCGAGCGGGGGGTCGTGATGAAGGCGCGCGACCTCGGCAAGCTGAAGACGTGGTCGCAGGCGACTGCGGCGGCGATCGGCGGGTTCGCGGCAGCGGGCGCCTGGGACGACAGCGTCGCCTGGTGGGCGCTGCTGGTCTCGGTCGCGCTGACGTGGCTGTCGGGGCTCGATTACGCGCGAGTGGCGCCGGGGCTGTTGCGCGGCCGCACCGTCTCTCCCTGATCGTCCTCGAGGTTCTCGCGGACACCGTGCTCCCGCCACGCGCTGCGGTACGCCGGCGGAGGCAAATCGCGCGCGAGGAGTGCCTCGACGGCTGCCAGCACGGCGTCGCGATTCTCGGGCTCGGGCCTGATGTGGAGCTCCACGGCGTCGGAGCCTAAAGGCCGAGCGGTAGCCGGACGATACGAACGGCGGATGAGCCGCTTCCTCACCATCCTCTTCTGCTGCACGCTGCTCGCCGTCCCGGCCGCGCCGGCGGCGACGATCCGCGACGCCGGCGGTTCGACGAAAGCGGGCACCGCGGCGAAGCCGTCGTGGGCCCAAAAGGAGATTCGGTACGTCGTCGGACACGGCCTGATGGCCAAGACCGCCACGGCCTTTCGCCCCGACGACACGCTGACGCAGGGGGAGCTCGCGGCGCTCGCCGCCGGGCTGACGAAGCACAGCACCGGCACGGTCGCGAACAAGACGGCCCCCGTTACCGTCGCCCAGCTCGATGCGCGGCTCGTCACGGCTTTGGGCCTTGCGCGCACTGCAAGCACGTTTGCCGCCGGGGCCCGTGCAGCAGGCCTCGCCATCCCCGGCCGCTTCGGCACCGAGACGGTGGCACGCCTGCTCGGCCTGCGAACGAACCATCCCGCCGCCCACGACGACCTCGAGCTGCTCCCGAGCGATCCTGTGAGCCGCGCTGAGACCGCGTACTCCGTCGCCCGGGTGCTCCGCTTCGGTGGCTGGGAAGTGGAGTACGCGGGGGCCGCCGCGGAGACGTTCGCGCCGCCACAGCTCACGGTCTGGCAGAAGCGGGTCCTCACCACCGCGGTGCGCTTCATCGGCTTCCCGTACGTCTGGGGCGGCACGAGCGAAAAGCCTCAGGCGCCGTTCGGTGTCGACGCTCCCGGCGGCTTCGACTGCTCGGGGTTCGTCTGGCGCGTCTACAAGCTGCAGGCCTACCCCGCCGGCGCGGCGCTCGCAGGCACGATCAAGGGCCGGACGACGTACCAGATGAGCGGCGAGGTGCCGGCGGCGAAGCGGATCGGTTTTGCGAAGCTTGCGCCGGGCGACGTCCTCTTCTTCGGCCCCGCCGGGCATCGCTCGAAGCCGGGCTCGATCGGCCACACCGGGATCTATCTCGGGGCCGGCTGGATGATCCACTCCTCCGGGCAGGGCGTGGCCGTGACGCCGCTCACAGGGTGGTACCGGCAGCAGTTCGCGTGGGCCCGCCGGCCGCTCGCCGAAGCCGGCCTGCAGGGCACGAAGTAGCGCCGCCTGGCGCTTTCCCCCTTCCGGGGGATGTCGTCCACGTCGGCAACCTTGAGAATCGGCAGTCCCTGACAACGTACCGTTGGAGGTCCGTGTTGCTGCACTGGAAGCCACGACTCGTCGCCATCGCCGCCGTGCTAGCACTCGTGCTCGTCGCGCTCGCCGGCCTCGGCTACGAGCTCGCCTACAACCTGTACTGGTAGCCGCGACATGACGCGCCGCGTCCTGCCGCCACCGCGGCTACTGGTGGTTCTCGCCCCCGTCTGCATAGGCGGGCTCGGAGTGACGTGCGCCGCCGCGGTCGCCTTCGCGACGACGCCGCACCAGGCCGCGACGCTGCTCGGCATCGCCGCGCTCGTCAGCGCCTCCACCTTCGCCGACCGGTTCCCCGTCCCCGTCGAGGGCGTGGACACCGGCGGCGTCTCGCTCTCGTTCGTGTTCGGGGTCGCCTCGATCGTCCTCTTCGGCTGGGCGGCCGGGCTCCTCGTCGTCGTCGCCGCACCTGCGATCACGCAGCTGCTCGAGCACCGCCCACCCGTGCGCGTCGCGTACAACGTCTCGGTGCTCGCACTCGCGGGGACCGCCGCCGCGGCTGTCTCGGCGCCGCTGCGCGGGGAGGGCGCGAGCGCCGTGCTCGCGCAGGTGGGAGCCGCCGCGTCCGCGCAGTACGGCGTCAACCTGATCCTGATCACGGCCGTCGTGGCCGTCAGCAGCCGGCGCTCGCTGTTCGCGCTCGCGCGCTCGAACGTGCGCTGGACGATCGTGCCGTTCTCGCTGATGGCGTCCGCCGCACTGATGCTCGTCGTGCTCTGGCAGCGCTCGCCGTTCCTCTCGGTTGCGTTGGTCGGGCCGCTGCTCGCGATCCAGCTGTACCAGCGTGCGATCGTCGGCGCGCTGCGCGCGATGCGGCTCGCCCTGACCGACCCGCTCACCGGGCTCGGCAACCACCGGCACTTCCACGAACGGCTCGAGCGTGAGCTGCGGCAGGCGTACGAGAAAGGCCTCCCGCTCAGCCTCTGCCTCGTCGACATCGACGACTTCAAGCGCGTCAACGACCGCTTCGGCCATCCCGCCGGCGACCGCGTCCTGTCGGAGCTCGCCGCCCGGCTGCGCCAGACCGGCGAGGCGTTCCGTCTCGGTGGCGACGAGTTCGCCTTGCTCCTGTCCGGCTGCGACGAGAGCGCCGCCACGATCGCCGCTTCGTCCGTCGTCGAGCGGATCTCCGAGCTCGAGCTCGACCAGCTCGGCTCGGTCACCGTCAGCGCCGGCGTCGCCACCTCACCCGCGCACGCGGGTGACCGCGACGAGCTGATCCGGGTCGCCGACAGCGCGCTCTACTGGGCGAAGGAGTACGGCAAGAACCGTGTCCGCGCGTACCGGCCGGACGTGATCGAGCTGGCGGAGCTCAAGCGCCTCGCGAGCGGGCCCGACCGCGTGGCGCGCTTCCGCGCTGCCGCCAGCCTCGCCCGCGCCGTCGACGCCCGCGACGTCTACACCGGTAGCCACTCACAGCGGGTCGCCGAGCTGGCCGTGCGCACGGCGCGCCGGCTGGGTTTGCCCGAGGAGGACGTCGAGCTGACGCGCCTCGCGGCCAGCCTGCACGACCTCGGCAAGCTCGCGATCCCCGAGGAGATCCTGCGCAAGCCCGGCCCGCTGACCGAGCCCGAGCGGCTCGTGCTCGAACGCCACCCGCAGATCGGCTTCCGGATGCTCGAGAGCCTCGGTGTCGACCCGGTCGCCGACTGGGTGCTGCACCACCACGAGCGCTGGGACGGCAGCGGCTACCCGGACGGCCTGCCGGGCGAGAGGATTCCGCTCGGCGCGAGGATCATCTTCGTCGCCGACGCCTACGACGCGATGACGTCCGAGCGGGTCTACCGCCGCCGGGTCGAACCCGGCGAGGCGGTTGCGGAGCTGCGGCGCTGCGCCGGCAGCCAGTTCGATCCCGGCATCGTCGATGCGCTGGCCTGCGAGGTCGCGGAGGCGGAGCCGATGCGCCATTCACGCGTGGCCGCGCTCGCCTCCTAGGCGCTAGAGCGGGATGTTCCCGTGCTTGCGCGGCGGGCGACGTTCGCGCTTCGTCAGCGCCGTCTCGAGGGCGTCCGCGAGCACGGGCCTGGTGCGGCGCGGCTCGATCACCTCGTCGACGTAGCCGCGCTCGGCGGCGACGTAAGGGTTGGCGAAACGCTCCTTGTAGTCGGCGATCAGCTCCGAGCGCCGCGCGTCCGCGTCGTCCGCCTCGTCGAGATCCTTGCGGAAGACGATGTTGACCGCGCCCTCCGGGCCCATCACCGCCACCTCGGCGGTCGGCCACGCGAAGTTGAAGTCGGCGCGGATGTGCTTGGAGCTCATCACGTCGTAGGCGCCGCCGTACGCCTTGCGCGTGATCACGGCCAGCTTCGGCACCGTCGCCTCCGCATAGGCGTACAGCAGCTTCGCGCCGTGGCGGATGATCCCGCCCCACTCCTGCGCGGTCCCCGGCAAGAAGCCGGGCACGTCGACGAAGGTGACGAGCGGGATGTTGAACGCGTCGCACGTGCGCACGAACCGGGCACCCTTGACCGACGAATCGATGTCGAGCACGCCGGCGAGCGCGCGCGGCTGGTTGCCGACGACGCCGATCGCGTGGCCGTTCAGCCGGGCAAAGCCGCAGACGAGGTTCTCCGCCCAGCGCTCGTGCACCTCCAGGAACTCGCCGTCGTCGACCACGCGCTGGATGACGTCCTTCATGTCGTACGGCTTGGCCGGGTCGTCCGGAATCACCGTGTCGAGCGCATCGTCCTCGCGACCCGCCGGGTCCGCCGGCTCTCCGTAGGGAGGTGGGTCGACGTTGTTCTGGGGCAGGAACGAGAGCAGGTAGCGCGCGTCCTCGAGACACGCTTCCTCGTCCGGGCTGATGAAGTGCGCCACGCCCGACTTGGCCGCATGGGTGGCAGCGCCGCCGAGCTCCTCGAAGCTGACGTCCTCGCCGGTGACCGTCTTCACGACGTCGGGGCCGGTGATGAACATGTACGAGCTGCCCTCGACCATCAGCACGAAATCGGTGATCGCGGGTGAATACACGGCACCCCCGGCACACGGGCCCATCACGAGGCTGATCTGCGGGATCACGCCCGAACACTGCACGTTGCGCCAGAAGATCTCGGCGTAGCCGGCGAGCGACACGACGCCTTCCTGAATCCGCGCCCCGCCGGAGTCGTTGATCCCGATCAGCGGGCAGCCGAACTTCGCCGCGAGGTCCATCACCTTGCAGATCTTCTCGGCGAAGACCTCCGAGAGGCTGCCGCCGAAGACCGTGAAGTCCTGGGAGAAGACGAAGACCTTGCGGCCGAAGATGGTCCCGTAGCCGGTCACGACGGCGTCGCCGTACGGCCGGCGCTCGCGCATTCCGAACTCGGCCTCGCGATGGCGCACGTAGCGGTCGAGCTCTACGAACGAGCCGGGATCGAGCAGCTTCTCGGCGCGTTCCCGCGCCAGCAGCTTGCCCTGCGAGCGCTGCCGTTCGACGGCGCGGTCGCTGCCCGCGTGAAGCGCCGCGTCGCGGAGCTCCTGTAGTCGCTCGAGCTTCGCCTCGGTCGAATCGGTCTCCGCGGACACGGCGGCGAGCGTATCGCGATCCCCGTGCGGGTGAGGACGGATCGTACTCCCGGCTAGATTTCGCCTGCATGCGAGTCTCCGCCAAGGTCGACTACGCCGTACGCGCCGGCGCCGAGCTCGCCGCCGCGGCAGGTGACGGCCCGGTCAAGGGCGACACGATCGCGCGCGCGCAGCGGATCCCGCTCAAGTTCCTCGAGAACATCCTGCTCGACCTGAAGCACGCCGGCCTGGTGCAGAGCCAGCGCGGCGCGGAGGGCGGCTACTGGCTCGCGAAGGCGGCCGACGAGATCTCGGTCGCCGATGTGATCCGGGCCGTCGAAGGGCCGATCGCGAACGTCCGCGGCGAGCGACCGGAGCACGTCGAGTACGCCGGCGCAGCGGAGGCCCTGCGAGACGTTTGGATCGCCGTACGCGGGAACCTCCGCGCGGTGCTCGAGAACGTGACCCTGGCCGACGTCGCCGCGGGTCGGCTACCGGGCGAGGTCTCGCGGATCGCGGCCGACCCCGAGGCCTGGCAGCCCCACTAGCGCGCGAACACCGTCTCCCTGCTCGGCCGCACGTAGACGATGTGGCCGCGCTCGAGCTCGAGCTGTTGCGCCTGCTCCTGCGTCAGCTGGGCGGTCAGGTGCTGGCCGTCCTCACGCACGAGCTCGACGCGCACCTCGAAGCCGAGGTGCACGACCCGCTCGACCATCGCCTCGGAGCAGCCGGCGTCGGGCTCGAGTAGCAGCTCCACGTCGTGCGGCCGCACGAACGCGTCCCCGAGCCGGTTGACCGGGCCGACGAAGCTCATCACGAACTCGTTTGCGGGCTGCTCGTACAGGTCGCGCGGGGAGCCGACCTGTTCCACCCGACCGTCGTTAAGGACGACGATCTGTCCGGCGACCTCCATTGCCTCCTCCTGGTCGTGCGTGACGATGATCGTCGTCACGTGCACCTCGTCGTGGAGGCGGCGGAGCCATTCGCGCAGCTCCTTGCGCACGCGCGCGTCGAGGGCACCGAACGGCTCGTCGAGGAGCAGCACGCTCGGCTCGACCGCGAGGGCCCGGGCGAGCGCCATGCGCTGCCGCTGCCCCCCCGAGAGCTGCGCCGGGTAGCGCTTGGACAGGCCCTCGAGCTGGACGAGCTCGAGCAGCTCGTCCACGCGCTGCTTGATCTCGGCGCGAGGACGCTTCCGAATCGTGAGCCCGAAGGCAACGTTGTCGTAGACGGTCATGTGCTTGAAGGCCGCGTAGTGCTGGAACACCATTCCGACGCCGCGCACGCGGGCAGGGCGATCGGTGACATCCTCGTCGCCCATCAGCACCTGCCCGGAGTCGGGCGCCTCCAAGCCGGCGATGACGCGCAGGAGCGTCGACTTGCCGCTCCCGCTCGGCCCGAGCAGTGCCGTCAACGACCCTTCGGGGATGGCGACCGAGACGTTCGTCAGGGCCGTGAACTCTCCGAAGCTCTTCGTCACGTCGATCACGGCGATGCCCACTACCCGACCTCCTCTTTCGGTTGGAAGACCCGCAACAACACGACCGTCGCGATCGCGATCAGCGCGAGCAGGACCGACGCCGCATAGGCGCCGGAGGTGTTGAAGTCGAAGGCGTACTGCGATTGCACGTAGATCGGCAGCGTCTCGGTCTTGCCCTCGATCCTGCCCGAGACGATGCTCACCGCGCCGAACTCGCCGATGCAACGGGCGGTCGTGAGGACGACGCCGTAGGCGACCGCCCAGCGAATCGCAGGCAGCGTGATGCGGCGGAAGACCTGGAACGGCTGCGCGCCGAGCGTCTCGGCCGCCTGCTCTTGCTCCGTGCCGATCTCGCGCAGCACCGGCACGACCTCGCGCACGACGAACGGCAGCGAGACGAACATGGTCGCCAGCACCATGCCCGGAACCGCGAACAGCACCTTGAGCCCGTGGTCGGCGAGGCCGCCGAGCCAGCCGCCGCGCCCGTAGAGCAGGTAGAGCGCGAGGCCGACGACGACCGGGGAGAGCGCGAGCGGGAGATCGACGACCGCGTTCAGCAGCCCTCGGCCGGGGAAGCGGCCACGCACGAGCGCGAGCGCGAGGATGATCCCCACGACCGTGTTCGCCGGCACGGCGATCGCGGTCAGCAACAGCGTCAGCTCGAGCGCGTGAACCGCGCGGCCGGTGGTGACCGCGTCCCAGGCGTGGCCGAGGCCGTCGCCGAACGCGCGGTAGAAGACGAAGCCGACGGGGATCAGCAGCAGCAGCGTCAGGTAGCCGAGGGCGGTGAAGCGCAGGACGTACCTAGACATGGTCGTGCCTCGTCCGCCAGCGGCGGAAGGCGCCGATCCCGAGCAGCACCGCGAGCGAGATCAGCAGCAGGAGCACCGAGACCGCAGCCGCGCCCGTCGTGTTGTCCGATTCGACCTGCTGAAAGATGTAGACGGATGAGACTTCGGTCTTGAAGGGCAGGTTGCCCGAGATCAGGACGACTGCACCGAACTCGCCGATCGCGCGCGCGAAGGCGAGCGCGACGCCCGAGAGGATCGCCGGCAGCAGGTTCGGGAAGACGATGCGCCGGAAGACCGAGAACGGGCCGGCACCGAGCGAGGCGGCCGCCTGCTCCATCTCCTCGTCGAGCTCGAGCAGTACCGGCTGCACGGCGCGGACGACGAAGGGCAGCGTCACGAACAGCAGCGCGAACAGGATGCCGATGCGCGTGAAGGCGACGTCGATGCCGAAAGGGCCACCGGGGCCGTAGAGCGCGAGCAGCGTCAGGCCCGCGACGATCGTCGGCAGCGCAAAGGGCAGGTCGATGACCGCGTCGACGAGGCCGCGGCCGGGGAAGCGGTCGCGCACGAGCACCCACGCGATCGCCGTCCCGAAGACGGCGTTGACGAGCGCGCACGCGGCTGCGAGGCCGAGTGTCAGCTTGAGCGCGGCCACCGCCTCGGGCTGCGTCGCCTGCCGCCAGAGCTCGTCCAGACCGCCGGCGCGTGAGGCCCAGACGAGCGCCGCCAGCGGCAGCAGCACGACAATGCTGAGGTAGCCCATCGCGACGCCGCGCGCGAGGGCGCCGCCGCCGACGCGGCCCCCGGCCGCGCCAGCGGTCCGACGCAGAACGGCGGCGTCAGTGGCCAATCGTCTTCTCGATTTTCGCCACGATCCCCTTCTGCGGATGGAAGAAGCGCCTGTTCACCTTCGTCCAGCCGTTCAGCCCGAGCTTGGCGGTGCTGATCGTGAACAGGCCCGGGGGCTTGTAGAAGCGCGTGCCCCCTGAAGCGCCTTTCACGACCGGGCGGTAACCCTGGGCCGCAAACGCCTTCTGCGCAGTCGTAGACCAGAGGTACTTGTAGAACGCCTTCGCCGCGGGCTTCTTCATGCCGCTCCTCGTGAGCGCGACCGGCGTCTCGATCAGCAGCGTCGCCTTCGGCGTCTTGTACTCGGTATGAACGCCCTTCTTCTCGGCGTAGATCGCCTCGTTCTCGTACGTGATCAGGACGTCGCCTTTGCCCTGGGCGAAGATCGCGAGTGCGTTGCGGGCGCTGTCCGGCTGCACCGGCACGTGCTTGAAGAACTTGTAGAGGTACGCGACCGCCTGCTTGTCGGTCTTACCGGCGCGGCGCTGCGCGCCGTAGGCGGCCATCACGTTCCAGCGTGCACCGCCCGAGGTGAACGGGTTCGGCGTGATCACCTGGACGCCGGGCTTGATCAGGTCACCCCAGCCCTTGATGTGCTTGGGGTTGCCGTCGCGGACGACGAAGACCACGACGGAGTCGGAGACGATCCCGCGGTGCGCGTTGGCGGCCCAGCTCTTCGGAACGATGCCCTTGCCCGCGAGCAGGTCGATGTCGGGTGCAAGCGAAAGCGCGACGAGGTCGGCGCGGAGGCCGGCCGCGACTGCGCGCGCCTGGTCGCCCGACCCACCGTACGACTGGCTGATGCTCGTGCCGCTCCCCGCCTTCGTCTTCTGGAAAGCCGAGATGATCTTTCCGTAGGCGTCCTTCGGCGTCGAATAGGCGACGAGGTCGACCGAGCCGCCCGTCGAACCTCCCGCGGCCGAGCCCGCGAGAAGCGCCATACCTACTAAAGCAACCCAAATCGCTCTCATTCCAGCTCCTTATCTTCCTAGCTTGTCCACGGGCTTGCTGGAGATTGCCAGCGGCAGCGGACGACGTCAACTCGGAACGGTCAGGTCTAGAGTTCGCCGCCGTGGAGCCGCTCGACCGCGCGACGATCTGGCCGTACCGGGAGGGCGAGCCCCAGGAGCTGTACTACCAGCGCTACGCCCACCCGAACGGGCTCGCGGCCGAGCGTGCGCTCGGCGAACTCGAGGGCGGCGAGACACTCCTCTTCCCGTCGGGCACGGGCGCGGCGGCGGCGCTCGTGCTCGGGCTGCTGGAGCGCGGGCAGACGATCGCGCTGGCGGAGGGGGGCTACTACGGCACCGGCCTGCTCTTCTCGGCGCTCGAGGGCTGGGGCGTACGCCACGTCGAGTTCGACCAGACCGGACCGCCGCCCGACGACGTCGACCTGATCTGGCTCGAGGCGCCGTCGAACCCGTTCCTGACGATGCCCGATCTCGAGGCCGCGGTCGCCCATCCTGCGCGCGTGGTCGTCGACTCGACGGCCGCGACGCCGATCTACCTGCGCCCGCTCGACGCCGGAGCGGACTTCGTCCTCCACAGCGCCACGAAGTTCCTCGGCGGCCACCACGACGTCCTGCTCGGCGCGGTCGCGTGCCGCTCGGCGGACGACGCCGCCAGGCTGCGCACCTTTCGTAGCCGCACCGGGATCGTCGCGGCACCCGACCCCTGCTGGCTGCTCTCCCGCTCGCTCAGGACGCTGCGCGTGCGGATGGAGCGGCACACCGCCAATGCCAGCGAGATCGTCGACCGGCTGCGCGCGCACCCTGGGGTGAACCTCGTGCGGTACCCCGGGTTCGGCGGCTTGCTGTCGTTCGACGTGGCGGACGGCGAGGCGGCGCGCAGGGTCGAGACCTCGCTGCAGCGGATCAAGAACGCGACCAGCCTCGGCGGAGTCGAATCGGTGATCGAGAGCCGTACGCGCTGGGAGGGCGACCGCGTGCCCCCGGCGCTGTTGCGGCTGAGCGTCGGCCTGGAAGACGTGGACGAGGTCTGGGCAGATCTCGCGCAAGCGCTCGCGTGAACGTCGTCTTCTTTCCCGAGGGCGCCTTCGGCCCCACCAACAACTGCGTCGGGATCGGCCGCGTGCTGCGCGAGCGCGGCGCCCGCGTGACGTTCGTCGTGGAGGAGTCGTTCGCGGGCACGCTCGAGGCGCAGGGCTTCGAGGAGGCGACGATGCGCCTGAAGGCGCCGGCCGAGGTCGAGGAGGCGCCCGGTCAGTTCTGGAAGGACTTCGTCCGAGACACCGCGCCGGAGTTCCGCAAGCCGACGATCGACCAGCTGGAGACGTTCGTGCTGCCGGTCTGGCAGGAGCTCGCCGACGGCGCCCGCTACGTCGACGAGCGGCTGGTCGAGATCTTCGCCGAGCTCGAGCCCGACGTGATCGTCCAGGACAACGTCGTCGGCTTCCCGGCAGTCCCCGCAGCCGGCCGTCCTTGGGTGCGGATCGTCTCGTGCAACCCGCTGGAGCTGAAAGACCCGGAGCTGCCGCCGACGTTCTCGGGCTACCCGACCGGCGACGCTGCGGGGTGGGACGACTTCCGCGACCGCTACCGCGACCTGCACGAACCGCTCTGGACGGAATTCTCGGCGTTCTGCGAGGAGCGCGGCGCGCCCCCGCTGCCAGAGCTCGAATTCGTTCACGAGTCACCCTTCCTGAACGTCTATCTCTACCCGCGTGAGGCCGACTACGAGCGCTCGCGGCCGCTCGGCGAGCGCTGGCAGCGGCTCGACTCGTCCGTCCGCTCGGTGGACGAGAGCTTCGCGCCGCCGCGAGGCGACGGCGCCCTCGTCTACGTCAGCCTCGGCAGCCTCGGGTCCGCAGACGTCGGGCTGATGAACCGGCTCGTCGCCTCGCTCGCCGAGACACCGCACCGCTACGTCGTCAGCAAGGGGCCGCAGCACGAGCTGATCGAGCTGGCGCCGAACATGATCGGCGCGGAATTCCTGCCGCAGCCGGCGATCCTCCCCCACGCCGACCTCGTGATCACGCACGGCGGGAACAACACCGTCACCGAGTCGCTGCACTTCGGCAAGCCGATGGTAGTCCTGCCGCTCTTCTGGGATCAGCACGACAACGCCCAACGCATGGCCGAATGCGGTTTCGGCGTGCGACTCCCGACCTACGAGTTCGAGGACGAGCAGCTGCACGAGGCGATCGACCGCCTGCTCTCCGCCGAGCACCCGCAACTCGCGACGGCCTCGGAGCGCCTTCGGTCGAGCCCCGGCACCGTCCGCGCTGCCGACCTGATCCAGGCGCTGGCATAGGGCGGTTGCAGAGCCGGAGGCGGGATTCGAACCCACGACCTACCGCTTACAAGGCGGTTGCTCTGACCAGCTGAGCTACTCCGGCGCTCGGCGGAGAGTAGCGCGGGCTACTGCAGCACTTGCCGCGACTGCTGGTGCGCGAGCACCTTGCGTTTCACGCGCTGGAGCGCGTTGTCGATCGTTTTCGTGTCGCACTCCAGCCGCTCGGCCATGTCCTCGTAGGACTCGCCCTCCAGGTAGAGCTTGAGCGCATCGGCCTCGAGCTTGGACAGCCCGCTGCCGAGGGTGAAGACGAGGCTCTGCAGCTCCTCCGTCGAGATCACGCACACCGAGGGGTCGTCGACCGAGGGGCCGGGCAGCGCATCACCGAGCGTGCAGTCGCCGTCCGACTCCTGCCCGGCCGGCGTGTGACTGAACGAGACGTAGGTGTTCAGCGGCGCGTGCTTGAAGCGGGTGGCGGTCTTGATCGCGGTGATGATCTGCCGCGTCACGCAGAGCTCCGCGAAGCTGCGGAAGGACGATAGCTCCGGAGTGAAGTCGCGCACCGCCTTGTAGAGGCCGATCAGTCCTTCCTGGATCAGGTCTTCGGCGTCCCCGCCGGCGAGGAAGTACGAGCTCGCCTTCAGGCGAACGAAGCCGGCATAGCGGCGCATCAGCTCGTCGAGTGCTTTCTGGTCGCCGTTCCGAGCGCGCATCACGAGCTGGAGATCGGCGAGCTCTCGCTGGAGCTTCTGCGGGGTTTGGACGGTCTGCTGCACGGTGCGAGCGGGCACGGCTCCCCCTCGTCGTGGGACGGCTGCACAAGCCTCAGCCTGAGGTTGAGGATCAAGATAGCAAGGTCCCAGCACGTTTACAAGACCTTGCTTATTGATGAACTTAATCGGACCCTTGTCCCCGGCGCAGCTTCTCTAGCTTTTTTCGCGTGTCTTCGTCCACGCGATCACGGAGCTGCGATCGGCCCGGGTCCTCGTGGCTCGGCGCGTCGAGGTCCTGCAGGAACGTTCGCGAGCTCCGCTTCTGCACCTCCTGGCCGGACGTGCCGCGGATCGCCGTGTCGGAGGAGACGAGGCAGACCGTCTCGGTCGCGCGGCGCTCGGCCGCCAAGCGCTCGAGCAGTGCATCGGCATGATCCGCGTAGCGAACCTCGAGCGGCCCGTGCGCCCGCTCCTCGCCGACGCCGTCGAAGACCACCACGCCCCGCGCCCCATGCATGGCCACGAAGCTCGCGAGCCGGTCGACGAGCTCGCGCGGGTCGTCGAACTCCCCCGCGTGCAGCAGGTTGTAGCCGTCGAACAGGTAGAGCGTCGGCTCAGCCACCGCGCTGGCGCCTCGCCTCGTAGAGCAGCAGCGCGGCGGCGACGCTGACGTTCAGCGAGGGGACCCCACCGAAGAGGGGGATCGCGACGGCGTCGTCGCAGGTGCGACGGACGAGCGGGCGCAGACCCTTGCCCTCGGCGCCGAGGACGAAGACGGCGCCGCCGGAGAGGTCGACGTTCCACATCGACTGCTCGGCCTCGCCGGTCGCAGCCCAGATCCAGAGGTGCGCTCCCTTGATCTCGCCGAGGTAGCGCGCGAGGTTCTTCACGACCGCGACGCGCACGTGCTCGATCGCCCCCGCCGAGGCGCGAGCGACGGCCGGGGTGATCCGCGCCGAGTTGTGCGCAGGCAGGACCACCCCGTCGGCCCCGACGCCCTCGACGCTGCGGATCACCGCGCCGAGGTTGCGCGGGTCGGTGACCGAGTCGAGCACCGCGAGCAGCGGCGCCGCCCCGGCCGCGAGCTCGTGCGCGTCGGCGTAGCGATAGGGCTCGACCCGGGCGACCACGCCCTGGTGATCTTGCGAGCCCGCCTCCGCAGTCAGCTCGCGCTCGAGCCTCACGCGCACGCGCGGACCGCCGTCGCTCAGCCAGGGCTCCGCCTTCAGCGCGCGCTCGGTCGCGAGCAGCTCGACCACCTCACGTGGGCCGCGTAGCGCCTCGCGCACCGGGCGCCGCCCGTAGACGAGCTCCGAGGTCACCGCTTCGGAACGAGCTGGAAGCCCGGCTCGGTGTCCACGTCGCGCACGTTCCAGCCGGCGGCGGCGATCTCGTCGCGCAGACGGTCGCTCGTCGCGAAGTCCTGCCGGGCCCGCGCGGCGAGGCGCGCTTGGGCCAGCGCCTCGATCTTGGCGGGCGCGGCCGCCACCTCCGCCAGCGACTCGAGCCCGAACACCTCGAGGCCGCGACGTAGCAGGTCGCGGTCTCGCCATCCGTGCATGACGGCGAGGGCTCCGGGCGTGTTGAAGTCGTCGTCGAGCGCAGAGGCGAAGGCGTCCCAGTCGCCGCCCTCTCCTCCGTCTGCTCGAAAGACGTTGCGGAAGCCCTCCGCCTGCGCGGCCGCCTGCTCGAGCACCTCGTCGGAATAGTCGATCGGCTTGCGCCAGTGGCCGCCGAGGAAGTAGACGAGCAGCGTCTCGCGACCCCATCTCTCGATCGCGTCGCGCAACGACACGATGTTGCCGAGCGACTTCGACATCTTCTCGCCGGCCAGCCGCAGCATGCCGTTGTGCATCCACAGCTGCGCGAACTCGTGTCCGAGCGCCCGCGACTGCGCGACCTCGTTCTCGTGGTGCGGGAAGACGAGGTCGAGGCCGCCGCCGTGGATCTCGAAGACGGGCCCGAGATGCGCCTCGGCCATTGCCGAGCACTCGATGTGCCACCCCGGACGCCCTCGGCCCCACGGCGACTCCCACGAGGTGTCCTCGCCCTGCTTATGCCCCTTCCAGAGCGCGAAATCGCGTGGATCCTCCTTCAGCGCGGCCTCCTCGGCCTCCTCGGACGGGTTTCGCGTCGCCTCCTCGTCGCCGTGGCGACCGGACAGCTTCCCGTAGTCGGCAAAGCTCGAGACGCGGAAGTAGACGTCGCCGCCGGCGGGGTAGGCGTTGCCGGACGCGACCAGCTGCTCGATCATCGCGACCATTCCGGGGATTCTCTCGGTCGCCTTCGGCTCGACGTCCGGCCGCCCGAGGCCGAGGCCGCCGGTGTCGTCGACATACCAGGCGCTCGCGTCCGCGGCTAACTGCGCGCTCGCGCCGGGCGCGGCCGAGTAGATCTTGTCGTTGACGTCGGTGATGTTCTCGACGAGCTTGACGTCGTAGCCGCTGCGCTCGAGCCAGCGCTTCAGCCACAGCGAGATGACGAACGGCCGGGCGTTGCCGATGTGGATGCGCTGGTAGACGGTCGGACCGCAGAAATACATCCGCACCGGCCCCGGAGGGGGCGGCAGCTCCTGCAGCTGCCTGGTGGCGGTGTCATAGAGCCGCATCGATCCTCCTCAGCGTCTCCTCGCGCGGCAGCGCGGCGACGACGGTCCAGAGCTCGGGCCCGCGCTCGCGCCCCGTCAGGGCGAGGCGCACGGCGCGGAGGTCGCCGCCGACCGCCTTCAGCTCCCGCAGCAGCGCCTTCGGCTCGCTCACGCCGTTGGCGCCGACCAGCAGCTCCCGAAAGCGCGCGAGCGTCTCGGGCGCGTCGACCTCCGCGGCCCTGGGACGCAGGATCGCGTCCGCATAGTCGCCAGCCTCGTTCAGGTCGCGCGCCCCGCGCAGCGCCGGCGCGAGCTCGACCGGCGCGCCGACGCGGACGGCGAGCTCCTCGTCCGAGAGCGCGCCGATCGCTTCGATCGCGAGCCGCCGGATGCGCGCGAGGTCGTAATGGACGTCGTGCTTCGGGAGTCCGAGCTCCTCGAGGTAGCGCCGCACCGCCTCGGCGGGGATCGGCCGCCCGCAGCGACGCCACGGTCGCCCCCTCGGCTCGCTTGGCCAGCTTTTTGCCGTTCTCGCCCAGGATCAGACCGTGGTGGACGAACTCCGGCGGTGCAGTGCCGAGCGCCTCGAACAGCCGCCGGTGCAGCGCCTCGTTCGGACGGTGATCGTTGCCGCGCACGACGTGGGTGATCCCGAAGTCGACGTCGTCGACCACGCTCGCCAGGTGATACGTCGGCGAGCCGTCCTCGCGGACGAGCGTCACGCCCTCGAAGCGCTCGCCGAGCTGCGCGGCTGCCTCGAGGTGTCGGGCGCGCCGCTCGCTCTGCCGCACCGGTCCCTCGTGCCAGACGAGACCGAGCCACTCGAGGTCGCGCAGCAACGCGGCCTCGCCGCCGGCAACGTTCCGCGCTGCGTCGGTGTCGTCGATCCGGAGCAGCGACCAGGTGCCGAGCGAGCGGCTCGCCACCGCGCTCAGGGCGTTCCCCACGTGCAGCGAGCCCGTCGGGCTGGGAGCAAAGCGGGTGCGCCTCATGGCGCGGAATCTAGCGCCCGAGGCGGTATGCGAGTGCGGCGGCGAGGGCCGGGTCCCGCCCGCGGAAGTACGCGCTCGAGCTCAGTGTCACCGCGACCTTCGGCTCGATCGCGACGCGCGTATCGGCGGCGAAGCTCTTCTGCCAGTACACCCCGGCGACGTTCACGCTGAGCCCGGCGCTCGCCAGATCGACGCGCTCGACGTCACCGTAGAGGTTCGGGCTGCCGCCGGAGGTCTCGCCGACGAAGGTGACGCGGGTCCGCCGCTCGAGGTCGGTGATGAAGTTCTCCGCGGCCGAGAAGGTGCTCCTGCCGATCAGGACGACGAGGCGCCCAGGGCGGTTGACCGACCTCGCGCGCAACGCCCTCAGCAGGGGAGCGTAGGTGTGGTTGTCGCCGCCCGGGTTCAGCCGCACGTCGACGATCACGCGGCGGACCCGCTTGCGGGCCGCGAGCTTCGAGACCCGGCGCGCGAGCGGTCCGGTCGAACCGAGGGTGAGGTTGTAGCCGACGTAGACGACCCGCCCGCGGTCGAGCGTCGTCACGTAGTGGTCCTCGCCGCGCCTCCGGAGATAGAGCGGCTTGGCGCGCCGCGGGAGCGCGTAGACGAACGAGGGGAACGCTGGCTTCATCAGGCGCAGGTACTCCGCCGCCGTGACGGGCGCAACGGTCACGTCGCGCGGCTCCTCGCCCGGCTTCTGCACGGTGAGCCGCGCCGGCCCGGTGCCCGAGCGGAGGCCGAGCCCGTGGAGCACTTCGGCCGTGAGCATGAAGCTCATGAAGCGGTCGTCGCGTGTCGCCTCGTTGTCCCGGGGCACGAGGGGGCGCACCTGCCGCTCGAGCTCGTCCGCCGCTGTCCCATCGACGGCGAGCAGCTTCGTCCCGACGAGCCCGCGATTGCGCGGCGCCGCGACGACGAAGAGGCCGTCGCTGAACTTGTAGAGGTAGAGCGGGAAGAGGTGGAGCACCCGCCGGTGCGACGAGTCCAGGGGGAAGATTCCCGAGTGCCCGTCTCGCTCGCCGAGCAGGTTGGTGAAGCGCATCAGCTCGACCAGCAGCTGGTCGGGCGAAAGCGACGGCGCGCGCCCGGCGAGCTCGTCCGCCGCCGCCTGGAACGTCGCCTCGCGCGTGTAGTGGAACGCGTTCGGGTGTACCTGGCGGATCTGCTGCATCAGGAGCCGCACGTCGTCGTCCGCGGCGGTGGCGGCGGGCTCGGCTCGCTGCGCCGTGCCGGCGGCTCCGACTACTGCCGCTGCGACAATTGCAAGTAGAGCACGGCGCATCGGTCGAGTTTAGCAGTACTAAAATCAGTTTGACTAGACTTACATCGAGATGACGCTGACGCAGGCGGGTGAGCTCCGGGTCGGCGGACGGCTACGCGCCCGGCGCCTGGAGCGCGGGCTGACGATCAGCGAGGTCGCGGAGCAGGCGGGGCTTACAGCCGGCTTCATCAGCCAGCTCGAGCGCGATCTCACCTCGGCGTCGCTCTCGTCTCTCTACCGGATCTGCGCCGTGCTCGGCATCCGCGTCGGCAGCCTGGTCGACGACGTGCCCGCGGGGCGGCTGATCCGGCGCGAGCAGCAGACGCGGCGCTCCCTCGCGCTCGGCAGCGCCGAGCACCTCCTGCTGAGCTCGGGTGACGAGCTGCGCTTCCACGTGACGGAGTCGCACATCCCGCCCGGAGGAAGTGCCGGCGACGAGCTCTACACGCTCCCTGCCGACGTCGAGCTCGTCTACGTCCTCAGCGGCGCGCTTGAGCTGCGGGTCGCTGACGAGACCCACCGGCTCGAGCAGGGCGACACGTTGACGTATTCGCCGCGCGATCCGCACACCTGGCGCAACGCGTCCGAAAGCGAGGAAGCGGTCGTCCTCTGGACTGCGCTGCCGAACCCGTACGTCGTCTAGAGCGTCACCGAGTAGCCGAGGTCGATCGGGTGGGGCGGGAAAGGCACCACGCGCGAGTCGCCGTTCTCACGCCAGCCGAGGCGTTCGTAGAACCGGCGTGCGCGGTCGTTGTGCTCGAGCACCCAAAGGTGGCACTGCGTCGACCCGAAGCCACGCTGCCGCTCGAGCACCTCGTCGTGCAGGCGCTTACCGACCCCGCGGCTCCACCACTGCGGCAGGACGTAGAGGCCGTCGAGCCACTCCGCGCGTGAGCCCGCGACGCCGACCGGCGCGCCGCCCTCGTCGGCGACGAGCACTTCCAGCCCGGGATCGGCGACGGACTCCTGCCACCGCTCGCGAACGGCGTCGAGCGGGAACGGGTACAGCTCGGGCGGAAAGATGTGCGCGAGCGCAGCGACGGACGCGTCGCGCTGGACCGCTGCCAGCGCCTCCGTCTCCTCGGGCCTCGCCGACCTGATCAACGGCCGTGGCGCTCGAGGAAGTCGAGCACCCTCGACCACGCATCCTCGGAGGCGCCTGCGAACTCCGCCTGCTTACGGTCGAAGAAGCTGTAGGGAAGCGCCGTTGTAGACGACCAGCTCGTGCTCGACGCCGGCGTCGGCGAGCGCCTGCTCGAACGCCTCGTTGTCGCCTGGCCGGCCGTAGAAGCCCACGGCGCCCGCCAGGCCGTGCCCGCCGGCCGCGGCGAGCCACGACTGCCGTCCGCCCAGGCAGAACCCGACCGTGAAGACGGAGCCGACGTCGAGCGAGTGCAGATGGTCGACCGCCGCGGCGACGTCGGCCTGGATCTGCTCGGGGTGACTGCGTCGACGTGCGGCCGGTAGTCGAAGTCGTCGTCTCGCCTCTCCACCCCCGCCGTGCGGCCGAAGTAGTCGAACGCGAGCGCCGTCTTGCCGCGCTCCGCGAAGCGCAACGCCAGATCCTCGCAGAAGCGGTAGAGAGCGCGCACGTCCGGGAGGATCACGACACGCTGCCCGACGTCGCCTCCGGGGTGGCGAGGAACGCAGCGAAGCGGTTGCCGTCGCGAGCCTCCAGCACGAGGTCGTCGTGCGAGACCGCGGCACCCGAGCGAACCGGGATCGGCGGAACGGAGTCGGACTCGAAGCACACGGCCGAGGCGGAGTCTAGGGTCTCGCCCGTGAGGGAGGCGCTGCTCGCGTGGTACTGCGAAGGCGGCCGCGAGCTGCCGTGGCGGAAGACGCGCGATCCCTACGCGATTCTCGTCTCCGAGGTGATGCTGCAGCAGACGCAGGCGTCGCGAGTCGTGCCCCGCTGGCTCGCGTGGCTCGAGCGCTGGCCCTCGGCCGAGGCACTCGCGGACGCTCCGGCAGGTGACGTGATCCGGGAGTGGCAGGGCCTCGGCTACAACCGCCGGGCGCTCAGCCTGCTGCGCGCAGCGAAAGTCGTCGCCGAGTTCGGCTGGCCCGACGACCTCACCCGGCTACCGGGCGTCGGCCGCTACACGGCCGACGCCGTCGCGTGCTTTGCCTTCGAGCGGCCCGTGCTGCCCGTGGACGTCAACGTCCGCCGCGTGCAGGAGCGGACGGGCGCGCGCTTCGATCACGCCTGCGCCCAGGCGCTGATGGATCTCGGCGCGACCGTCTGCATCGCCCGCGTGCCGCGGTGCGGGGAATGCCCGCTCGCCGCTGCGTGCCCTTCGCGCGGCCGGCGGTTCGAGCCGCTGCGCAAGCAGAGCCCGTTCGAAGGCTCGTTCCGCCAGCGGCGCGCGCTGACGCTGCGGCTCGTCGCCAAGCGCCCGCGCCCGCTGGTCGCGCTGGACGCTGACGCCGTTCGCGCGTTGGAGCGAGACGAGCTCGTCCTCGTCGAGGACGAGCTCGTCCGCCTGCCTACCTAGGAGGTGAAGCCGCTCGCCGCGATGTACGCGGCCGTATTCGCGTTCGGGTGGACGAGCACGACCGGCGCGAGGCACCGAGCCGGGAGCGTCACGTGCTCCCTCAGCCGCGCGTCGCCGTCGGACGACAGCGGCGTCGGGTCGGTCGTGAAGACCGCAGCGCTCGCCTCGGGCGCGCAGAAGAGCGACACCCTCACCGTCGTGACCGGGCCGGCGCTGCCGGTTCCCTCGATCACGAGGTTGCGGATGCGAAACTCGAAGCGGCCCTTCCGGTCGAGCGTCGCCGTGCCATTGCCCTCCCAGGGCACGCCGCCGCGGTTGCGCCCGTGGATCGACGGGTCGCTGAGGATGCTGCCGACGAGGTTCGTCCGCAGCAGCTTGCCGTGCTGGTGCGACCGACCGTGCTGCCTGTTGCCGGCGGCTGCCGTGACGAACACGGCGGCCACGAGCACGACTGCGGCGACGAAGGCCTTCTTGGTGCGAGTCATCTGCTTGCTCCTCTCTTCGCGAGTTCGCAGCAAGGTACGGAGCTGGCGGGTGTTCGGTTCTCAGGGAGCCGGGTGGCGCATCCAGACGTTCGGCTCGCGGTAGGTCCCACGGTCGCGCCGGCGGTCGATCTCGATCGGCACGAGCGCGCCGTCGACGACATAGCTGCCGCTCTCCGGCAGCGCAAGCCCGCACCACTCCTCGAAGTCGGCCACCGTTCCCTCCACGACCAGCGAGTCGGGCGCGACGGCGACGACCGCCGCGCCGAGCCGCTCGTGCGCGCGCAGCCACGGGTCGAACAGCTGGCCGTCGTCGCGCCGCCACTCGCTGTAGCGCTCGATCGGCGTCAGCGGGTATCGGTGCTTGAGCGTCGGCCGCACCGGCGCCACCAGCTCCCAACCACGCGCGTGCGCGAGGCCGCGCATGTGCTCGAGCATCACGCGCGAGAGACCGCCGCCCTGACGGTCAGGGTCGACCAGGACCGCCAGCGCGCAGAGGCGGTCGGCGTCGTCGCCGCCGAAGCCGTTCGGGAAGGCATCGCGCCAGCCCCGGGGGAGGCCGCGGACCGGGAGCGCGTTGCCCTCCGCGAGCACGCGCCCCCCGTCGACGAGCGCGAACTGGAAGTCGGGCCGCTCGTCGTAGAGGCGCCCCCAATAGCTGTTCGACACAACGTCGTGGAAGACGAGCTCCGGCCACGCGCGCCGTAGCTGCTGGAACGACTCGCTGCCCCGAATCTTGGGGCTGACCGAGACGATGGTCACGCGACGAGCGCGACGGCGAGCGCGGCGAGCCCCTCGCCGCGGCCGGTAAAGCCGAGCCGGTCGGTCGTCGTCGCGCGCACGGTGACGAGGCCGGCCTCCACGCCCATCGCTCCCGCGAGGCGCGCCTGCATCGCTCCTCTAACAGGCGCGATTCGCGGCTCCTCACCGACGAGCACACAGTCGGCGTTGGCGAGCTCGAAACCCGCCTCCCGCACCTGTTCGTAGGCGCGCGCGAGCAGGTCGAGCGACGAGGCGCCTTCCCACTCGGCTTCGCCTGGCGGAAAGAGCGCGCCGATGTCGCCCAGACCGGCGGCGCCGAGCACCGCGTCGATGAGGGCGTGCGCGATCACGTCGCCGTCCGAGTGGCCCGCCAGGCCGCGGGCGGGGTCCAGCTCGACCCCGCCGAGCACGAGCGGCACGCCCTCCACGAGCGCGTGCGCGTCGGCGCCGATGCCAACCCTCATCCGAGCGGCTCCTGCCGCGCCCGCCGCTGCTCGAAGACGGTCACCGTCTCGTAGCCTGCCGCACGCGCCAGCTCGAGCGCGTGGGGAAAGTCGCGGCCGACGTTTTCCGGCACGTGGGCATCGGAGGCCAGCGTGATCGGCAGGCCGGCCGCCTGCAGGAACTCGAAGTCCGGGTAGAGCTCGCCGACGGGCTTGTAGCGCCCGTTCGTTGAGATCTCCAGCGCGACGCCTTCGAGCACGGGGTACTGCGGCCCGCCCGCCGGTCGCATGCCGAAGATCTTCGGCAGGTCGGGATGGGCGAGCACGTCGACGTGCCCCGACGCGGCGAGCTCGACCAGCGCCGCGAAATAGAGACCCCAGACCTCGTCGACGGGAAGCGTCCACGCGCCGCCGTCCGGGGAGGAGTCGATCGGGAGGCCATCCACGTTGTGCACAGATCCGAGCAGGTAGTCCCACGGATACGGCCTCAGGATCGCCGCCAGCTCGTCCTGCCGTTCGCCGACGTGATCGACCTCGAGCCCGAGCTTGACCGGCAGGTCGCGGCGCTTCGCCTCGACCAGCGCGTCGACGTAGTCATCGAGGTCGTAGACGCAGCGCTCCGACTCGTACCGACGGCTCCACAGCTCGCGCGTCTGGCGGAAGTAGTAGACGTGCTCCGTGAAGCCGATCTCGTCGACGCCGCGGGCGGCCGCGGTCTCGACGAACGGCTCGATCGCCTCGACCCGGTGCGCGATCCGCTCCTCGGAGTCGCGGGGGTGCAGGTGATAGTCGACGATCATGCGTCGGCCAGGAGCGACTCGACACGCTCGAGGTCGGCCGCATCCGTGACCTTCAGCAGGCGTGCGTCGCCCGCGACCCATTTCACGCGGCCGCCGCCGGCCTCGACGAGCGATGCGCAATCGGTCGCCTGCGACACGCCCCGGGCGACCGCGCGCCGGAGGACGTCGGCGCCGAACGCCTGCGGGGTCTGCACCGCGACGAGGTCGTCTCGGCGAACGGTCTCGGCGACCCGCTCGCCGTCTACGCGCTTGACGGTGTCGGCGAGCGGCACGGCGGGAACAACGCCGTCCCAGCCCTCGGAGAGGGGCGCCAGGACGCGCTCGATCACCGCCTCCGGCAGCAGTGGGCGCGCCGCGTCGTGGACGAGCACCACCGCCGCGTCCGCCGGCACATCGGCGAGCGCGAGCCGCACCGACTCCGCTCGCGTGGCGCCACCGGTGACCGCCGAGCTGACCTTGGTCGCCGCAATCTCCTCGGCCACGAGGATCGACGGCTCCTCCCACTCCGGCGGAGCCGCGATCACGATCTGGTCGATCCAGTCCGAGCTCTCGAGCCGTTCGAGGCTCTCGGCGAGCAGCGGCCTGCCGCCGAGCCGCGCAAAGGCCTTGGGCCGGTCGGAGCCGAGCCGCTCGCCGCGACCCGCCGCAGCGAGGACGGCCCAGACCGACACGGATGACTACGCCGTGGCGGGGACCTTGGCGGACGGCTTCTTCTTGCCGCCGCGCGCGAGGACGCCGTCGAGCCATTCGGCCGCCTCGTCCTCGTCCATGTCCTTCGCGTACATCAGCTCGCTGGCAAGGATCTTCTTCGCCTTCACGAACATCTGCTTCTCGCCGGTCGAGAGACCCTTTTCGTGGTCGCGGAGCGAGAGGTTCCGCACCACCTCGGCCAGCTCGAAGATGTCGCCGGTCTTCATCTTGTCGCGGTTGTGCTTGAAGCGCCGGTTCCAGTTCTTCGGCATCACCGTGCCGCTGCCCGTGAGCGCCTTCAGCACCTTCGCGACCATCTGCTCGTCGATGACCTTCCGCAGGCCGACCCGGTCGGCGTTGTCGGCTGGGACGTTCACCGTCATGTCGTTGTGCAGGATCTTGATCGTCAGGTACTCGCGCTTCTCTCCCAGCACCTCGCGCGATTCCTTCTTGACGACGGTCCCTGCTCCGTGGTGTGGGTACACCACCTTGTCGCCGACCTTGTACAACGCCGAGCCTCCCTGTAGTAGTGGCTTTCCGCAACGAAGCCGGCGGGTTCTTCTTCCGCCGGCAAGCCACACTAGTCTAGCAAAAATCGCTGGAAACGAGCATCTTTTACAGGAAAGCCCTGCTCAGAGCTAGATCTGCAGGTAGCGATCGACAAGATTGTGCTCCTGCAGGCGCCTCAGCCCCTCGCGGATCTCTCGCGCGCGCACTGCTCCGACACCCTCCACCGCCTCGAGCTCGGGCTGAGAGGCACGGACGATCCCGTCGAGGCTCTCGAGCGTCGCGACCACTCGCTTGACGACTCCGTCCGGGAGCCGCGGAACGTGTGAGAGCACGCGGTAGCCGCGCGGCGAGACCGAATGGTCGAGCGGGTTGACGGTCGCGGGGTAGCCGAGCACGGCGAGCAGCTCGAACTCGAGCAATTGGTCGTACGGCAGCCCGGCGAGCGCCTCCAGCCCCTCCTGTGTGCGACCGGCTCCACCCTCGGCGTGGTAGTCGTAGACGAGCGCCGCCTTCTCGTCGGGCACGTCGGCGACGAGCTCGTCGAGCTGCATGCGGATCAGGCGCCCCTCTTCGCCGAGCTCGACGCAGGCCCGTTCGATCTCCTCCGCCATGCGGGTCGTCAGCTCGGCGCGCTGGAGCGTAACGAGGACGTCGTCGAGCATGACCGCGTTCTGGAACTCGAGCGCGGTCAGCCGCGTCAGCACCTGCTCGAGCCGCGCGCGGTAGGTCTCGAGCGTCGCAAGCGCCTGATTCGTCTTCGCGAGCACGTCGGCGATCGGCTCGAGCTGGTAGCGGCTGTGCCCGACGAAAACCGTCACGGTCTCCCGCTGCTGGGAGATCGAGATCACCAGCGCGTCCGTCTGCTTGGCGACGCGCTCGGCCGTCCGATGTCTCGTCCCCGTCTCGACGGACGGAATCGTCGGGTCGGGCATCAGCTGGACGTTCGCGTAGGCGAGCTTCGTGACCGCCGAGTTGACGATGATCGCGCCGTCCATCTTCGCCAGCTCGTAGAGCAGCTGAGGTCGAAACGGCACGTCGAGCTGGATCCCGCCCGAGAAGAGGAACGCGAGCTCGTTGGGCTCGCCGATCACGATCAGCGCACCCTCGCGTGAGCGGATCACGTCGTCGAGGGCGGAACGCAGCTCCGTGCCGGGCGCGATGCGGCCGACGGCGGCGAGGATCTTCGAGTCGAGGCGCGGGTCGTGCTGGGTGGGCTGCCGAACGATCCCGAGCGGAGGCGGGATCCGCGGGTCGGTCCTATCCTGACTCGGCTCGCTCTCCATCGATCCCCGCCTTCGCAGCCTCGCTCAGCGTCTGTGCTTCGAGAATGCGTAGTTTGCCACGAACCGAGGTGCCGGCCGGAGCCACTGCCGCTGCGACGCCGAGCTTCGCGCACTCCTCCAGCCGCCGCTCCGATTGCGTCGCGACGCGCAGCCGCCCCGTGAGCCCGATCTCGCCGAAGGCGGCGGTGCCGGCCTTCACCGGCGCACGCTTCGCGGCGGAGACGATCGCCAGCGCGATCGCGAGGTCTGCGCCGGGCTCGTCGATGCGAATGCCCCCGGCGACGTTGACGAAGACGTCCGCCTGGCCGAGCCCAATGCGTGCGTGACGCGAAAGGACAGCCACGATCATCGCGAGGCGCTTCGGGTCGACGCCGGTGCCGACGCGCCGCGGCATCGCGAGGTCGGTCGGCGCGACGAGCGACTGGATCTCGAGCAACAGCGGCCGCGATCCCTCGAGCACGCAACCGACCGCGGCGCCGATCTCGCCTTCGACGGTTCGGCCGAAGAGCTCCGACGGCTCGGGTACGCCGACCAGGCCGGCGCCGGTCATCTCGAAGACGGCGAGCTCGTTCGTCGAGCCGAAGCGGTTCTTCGAGGCTCGCAGGACGCGGTGCTCGTGGTAGCGGTCGCCCTCGAACTGGAGCACGCAGTCGACGAGGTGCTCGAGCACGCGCGGCCCCGCGACCGCGCCGTCCTTGGTCACGTGGCCGACGAGGATCGTCGCGACGCCCGACTCCTTCGCCACGCGCAGCAGCCGCCCAGCCGCCTCGCGCACCTGACCGACCGACCCCGGCGCCGACCCTAGCTCGGACGAATAGAGCGTCTGCACCGAGTCGATCACGCACACGTCGGGCCGCTCCTGCTCGAGCGTCGCGCAGACCGCGTCGAGCTCGGTCTCGGCGAGGATCTCGACCTGCTCCGCCCCGCCGAGCCGCGCCGCGCGGAGCTTCACCTGCGCCGTCGACTCCTCGCCCGTCACGAGCACCGCGCGCCGCTCCTTCGAGATCGCGGCGAGGGCGCTCAGCAGCAGCGTCGACTTGCCGACGCCGGGCTCGCCGCCCACCAGCACGAGCGACGCGGGGACGAGGCCGCCGCCGAGCACGCGGTCGAGCTCGGGGACGCCGGTCGCGATGCGGTCGGCCTCCTCCGCCTTGACGTCGACGAGCCGGAGCGTCGCCTTCGCGCCGCGCGACTCGGACGCCGACGCAGGAGCATCCTCGACGAGCGTGCCGAACTCGCCACACTGCGGGCACTTGCCGAACCAGCGTCCTGCCGAGTAGCCGCAGTCGGTGCACGCAAACTGGGTGGCAGCCTTCGCCATCCGGCCATCGTATGAACGGCCGCGGACGGGAGTGTCACGAAAGCGTGACGATGCAGGCGTCGTGCGACGAGCGCGCGACCGTCTTGCGGAAGCGGACGCCGCCGTGCCGGTCGAGAACGCAGAGCGTCCCCGTTCCCAGCCCCGGTGTCACGACCGAGCCGTGCGCAAGCGGCGCACGAGCCCGTGGCTTCGTCCCGCGTGCGACGTCGACGACGGCCTTCGCGCCAAGGGCGACCCAGAGCGTGCGCCAGTCCTGCCCGATCGTCAGGTGCCGGGCCCGCGCCCCGACGCGCTCGCGGCCGACGATCCTCCCCCGCACGACGTCGAGCACGACGACCTCGCCGCGCTCCGCGTCGGCGACGTAGGCATGCCGCCCGTCGGGATGTGCCGCCGTGTACCGCGGCTCGCCGAGCCCCCGTAGAACATGCTCGACCTTCAGCGTCGAGGCGCGGACGACGCTGAGCGCGCCGAGCTCGGAGTGCGCGACGACCGCCACTTCGCCGACGACCTCGATGCTACGCGGCTTTGCGAGGGTCGGGACGTAACGGCGGATGCGGCCCGAGCGGAGCTCGACGGCGACCAGGCGCGCCTCCTCGTCGGCGGTGACGAGCGCCACCTCCACGCCGCCTGCGAGGCGCGCGAAGGAGCGCGGTGCGAGGGCCAGCGAAGCCGCTCCGGCGATGAACGCGCGCCGATCCATGCTCGAGGAGTAACTACGAGCCGAGCGACTCGCGAGGTCCGGGCGCGAGCTCGACGTATCCCGGCTCCGGAGCGGCACGGCGCGACCGTCGCCCCGTCGAGACGATCAGGAGGCCGCAGAGCACGAGCGCGACCCCGCCGAGCTGGAGCACCGATGGCGACTCGTCGAGCAACGCCCACGCGAAGAGGACCGAAAGCACGGGCTGGAACGTCAGCAGCACCGAGGTGAGTGCCGCGGGCAGCCGTGGAAGCGTGATCGAGATCAGCAGCCACCCGAGCGCCTGCGAGCTCCAGGCGAGGAGGAGCAGGTAGCCGGCCGCCTGCCAGTCCAGCGTCCAGTCGAGGTCGCCGATCGCGAGCCCGATCGGAATGCACGCGAGGCCGGAGACGAGCGTGGCGTCGAACAGCGGCCCCGCCGGCCGGCGCACGTCCCTGTTCCCCTCGCGCAGGGCGAGCAGGAACGCCGAATAGGCCAGCGCCGTCAGGATGCCGTAGGCGACGCCGAGGCCGGGGTTGCGACCGTACGCGCCACCCTCGAAGACGCCCGAGATCAACGCCACCCCGACGAGCGCCACCGGAATCGCGGCAAGCGCGTGGGTCGACGGCCGCTCGCGCAGGATCAACCAGGCGAGCACCCCGACGAGGACCACCTGCAGGTTGCCGAGGACCGTCGCGAGGCCGGCGCCGACCTGCTCGATTCCGTAATGCCAGGCGATCAGGTCGAGCGCGAAGAAGATCCCTGCGAGCCACGCGAGCCCGCGCTGCCTCAGCGGACGCGGCCCGTAGCGCCGGTTCTCGCGGAGCGCGAGCGGCCAGAGGATCGGCAGCGCGAAGAGGCACCGGTAGACCGCGCCGGTCGACGGTGAGACGTGCGCCACGCGGAAGAGGATCCCGGAGAACGAGATCGCGAGCGCCCCTGCGAGCGCGGCCACGATCGGCCGATCGTGAAGCCGGTGCGGCACCGGGGTGAGGCTAGCGGCGCGCGAGGAGCTCTCGCACCGTCACGATCACCGAGCGGAGTGAGAGCGCGAAGAAGAGCAGTCCGCGTGCGGCCCGGATGTAGTCGTCTGGCACCGGCGCGCGACCTGATCGGCCGCCTTCTCCTTCCAGCCATGCAACGAGGCGTTGCCGACGTCCTCGACCTTCACGGGCCGGTCTTACCCACTCGGCGCCGTCGGTAACTCGATCTCGTCGTGCCCGCCGCCGCGCTCGATCTCGTGCAGGATCATGCGGTCGGTCAGCCACTCCACCGGCGCGCGGTCGTCCGTCAGCGGCCGCCCGTGCGCGCGGACCGGCGAGAGTCGGCCGCGCAAGAGCGGCAGCAGGCGCGCGACCTTGCCCGGAGCGCGCCAGGCGCGGTGTTCGAGTACCCGGCGGTCGACCGGCTCCCGCAACGCGAAGAGCACGTCGTTGTACCGCAGCGGACGCCAGCGCCACGCCTGCGGAAACGCCGTCCGCAGCGTCGTCCCGACGGCATCGGAGAGCTTTCGATCCGTCGGCGTCGTCGCCACGTTGAGCGCGATCGCACCGCCCGGCGCAAGGTGCCGTCGCGCCAGCCGGAAGAACTCGCTGGTCGCGAGGTAGAAGGGCACGTAGGGCTGTCGGTACGCGTCGACGACGATCAGGTCGTAGCGCTTCCTCGCCCGCTCGAGGAACGGCCGCCCGTCGGCCGCGATCAGGCGCATGTCCGGGTTGTCCCCGGCACCGAACCAGCGGCGCGCGACGCGGTTCAACTGCGGGTCGAGCTCGACGCCGTCGATCGACACGCCCGGGAAGAAGGCTCCGTACGCGCGGCCGATCGTTCCGCCGGCGTTGCCCACGACGAGCATGCTCCGCGGTTGGCGTTCGAGCAGCGGCGGCAGCATCAGGAAGAGATCCCAGTAGCGCCCGGTCAGAACCGTGTCCGGCCGCCACGCCGAGTGGGTGACGACGCCTTCGTTCAACTCGAGCGCCCGCCCGCCCCGACCGTCGGAGACGACGCGGATGTACTGGTAGGGCGACTCGGTCTGGAAGATCGCGCTCTTGACCTGTGACGTCGGGATCGCGAGCAGCGCGGCGGCCGCCAGCGGAGCGGCGGCCCAGACGCCGCCGACCAGCAGCGCCGAGCCGAGGGCGACGCACGCGGCCGTGAGGACGAGCGTCCGCTGTGTGCCGACCGAAGGGATGAGGACGAGCGCAGCCAGGAAGGTGCCGGCGAGACTGCCCGCCGTCGAGAGCGCGTAGAGCCGTCCCGCGACACGGCCTGCCTCTTCGACGGTGTCGAGCGCGAGCCTCACGAGGAACGGCGCCGCCGCGCCCAACGCCGTGACAGGCACGGCGAAGAGCGCGACCGCCGCGAAGAACGACCCGACGACCGAGCCGACCGCGACGGTGTCGACTCCTTCCACCGCCCAGCGCAGGAGCGGACGCGCTGCGAACGGCGTGACGGCGAGCGCAGCCGCCGCGACGAGCAGGACCCTCGCCAGGACGCGCGGTTCCGGGCGACGGTCTGCCAACCGCCCGCCGAGCCAGTAGCCGAGCGCGAGGTAGGCCAGCGTCAGCCCGATGATGTTCGCCCAGACGACAGTCGACGCGCCGAAATACGGCGCGAGCAGGCGGGAGGCGGAGATCTCCGTCGAGAGCGTCCCGGCCCCGACGAGGAACGCAACGACCCCCAGCCGGAGGCCGTCACGGCTCAAGCGCTAGCCCTCGTCCTCCGTGTCGTCGTCCGCCGAGCCGGTCGGCTCTTCTGGCGGGACGGTGACCTTCTCGGGCGTGATCTCGGCCGGGATGACGGTGATGTCGACCTCGTCGTCGTTCTTGCGATCGACCAGGATCGTCGAGCCGGCACCGAGCTCGCGGCCGAGGACGAAGTCGGCGAGCGGATCCTCGATGAAGCGTTGGATCGCGCGACGCAGCGGCCGGGCGCCCATCGTCGGGTCGTAGCCCTTGTCGACGAGCAGCTCTTTCGCCCCCTCGGTCAGCTCGATGACGGCCTCGTGCTCGCCCATCTGGTCACGCAGCCGCTTCATCATCAGCTCGACGATCGTCATGATCTCTTCCTTCGTCAGCTTGTGGAAGACGATCACCTCGTCGATCCGGTTCAGGAGCTCGGGGCGGAAGACGCGCTTCAGCTCGCCCATGATCCGCTCCTTCATCTCGTCGTACGAGAGGCCGGAGTCGTCGCCGACCGAGAAGCCGAGCGTCTGGTTCTTCGAGATGGTGGCGGCGCCGATGTTCGAGGTCATGATCACGATCGTGTTGCGGAAGTCGACCTTGCGCCCCTGCGCGTCCGTCAGCTTCCCGTCCTCCAGGATCTGGAGCAGGATGTTGAAGACATCCGGGTGGGCCTTCTCGACCTCGTCGAGGAGGACGACCGAGTACGGCTTGCGGCGCACGGCCTCGGTCAGCTGCCCGCCCTCGTCGTAGCCGATGTAGCCGGGAGGCGAGCCGACGAGCCGGGAGACGGAGTGCTTCTCCATGTACTCCGACATGTCGACCTGGATCATCGCGTCCTCGTCGCCGAAGAGGAACTCCGCCAGCGTTCGGGCGAGCTCCGTCTTCCCGACGCCTGAGGGGCCGAGGAAGATGAACGAGCCGGTCGGGCGCTTCGGGTCCTTGATGCCCGCCCGCGCGCGGCGGATCGACTTGGAGACCGCGACGATCGCCTCCTCCTGGCCGATCACGCGCTTGTGCAGCTCGTCCTCCATCCGGATCAGCTTCTGCGACTCGGCCTCGGTCAGCTTGAAGACGGGGATCCCGGTCCACATCGAGACGATGTCGGCGATCTCCTCCTCGCCGATCTCGGGCTGCTCGGTGTTGCCCTCCTCGGCGCGCCAGTTCTCCTCGAGCTCGCGCTTCTTCTGCGTCAGCTTGCGCTCCTTGTCGCGCAGCGAGGCCGCCTTCTCGAACTCCTGCGCCTCGATCGCGCCCTCTTTGTCCTTGCGCACCTTCTCGATCTCGTCCTCGAGCTCGCGGTAGCGCGGCGGCGCGCTCATCGTCTTGATGCGCATGCGCGAGGCCGCCTCGTCGATCAGGTCGATCGCCTTGTCGGGCAGGTGGCGGTCCTGGATGTAGCGGTCGGCGAGCGTCGCCGACGCCGCGAGCGCCTCGTCGGAGATCTTGCAGCGGTGGTGCGCCTCGTAGCGGTCGCGCAGCCCGCGCAGGATCTG
>Ga0126311_10000151_pt1 | contig 34688 bp, 23 predicted proteins | sample Plot61_FD_92539 | JGI IMG/M metagenome (GOLD analysis project Ga0126311, IMG submission 92539) | Serpentine soil microbial communities from UC McLaughlin Reserve, CA, USA - Plot61 | ecosystem: Environmental > Terrestrial > Soil > Grasslands | place: USA: UC McLaughlin Reserve, Lake County... | reverse complement strand
TTGTTTTCCTCCTCCGGTCGGCGCGGGCATTCATAGCCGAGGCGTCAAGGGCGCGCGGCCTGGAGCACATCAGCGGACATTCTCACTGAGCACCCGCCGGACATTTTCACTGAGCAGTGACACGGATTTATTTTTAGCCACAAAAAGGCACAAAAAGCACAAATGATCGGACCCGATGGGCCAAAATAAATTTGTGCTTTTTGTGCCTTTTGTGGCCTAAGATTTTTTCTTTGGTTCCTGGTACCAGCGGCGACCGGTTCGGTATTCCTGTTCCGTGCGACTCAACATCGCCAACGCTCGCTTCGGCCGGAGGTGCGCGCACGCCACGATGATCGTATTTAGCAGAGCCATCGGCGCTACATACGAACCGGTGAACGACGGACTGCTGGTGGGAGCCAGAAGATAGTCGTCGCAATGCAAGGCAATCGGAGTGGTGTCGCTATCCGTTATGCCAAACGTGGGAATGCCGCGTTCGTGAGCGCGGTCAACCGCTTCCACCGTCTCCCTCAGACATTTCCCAAAACTGATCGCGACGAGCAGATCTTTTACAGTCAGCAGATCGATCTTGTGTTGCAGGTTTCCCGTGCTGCCAACCGGAGCCTCTGCTGCAAAGCCCAGCGGTATCAAACCGTACGCGAGAAACCACGCCAGCGAAGCAGCCAGATCGACGCCCACCACCAGGATATTGCGCGCGCTATGGATCCGCTTCGCAAGATCCACGGCACGATCCGCCGCTAAACTGGATCTCAGTACATTCATACTCTCAACATCTCGCTCCAGACAGTGCTGGATTTGTTGCGTAACACTGCGCTTCTCCTGGGTCGCAGCTTTCAATACCGTGTACGGCGTAATGTGATTAACGAAATGCTGCCGCAGATCCGCGGCAAAATCAGCAAAACGCTCATACCCCAAAGCCTGAACGGTGCGCACGATGGTAGCCGCGTCAACGTTGTAACGCTTCGCGAGCTCGCGCGATGAGAGAAAAAAAGTCTCTTCGTGATTGTCCAGAATCTCTCTGATCAATCGACGTCGTGTGCCGGCCAACGGCGATTGCGCAAAGCGAACTTCAAGCGACGTCAAAGAGGATCGGGTTCCGTTCTCATCGCGACTATTCGCCGCCGCCATACTATTGCTCCTTGTTGTTGAGACTATTTTCGGGAGAGATACACACGGGTTTCAGTCTGGCGCTCGAGGAAAAAAGAATCAATTTCAAAACCCAAACCGATCGTCTCGGGCACGGTTACTGTACCATCAGAAGCCACTGTGACCTCAGGTGAAATGAGATCTCGTTCAAAGTAACGTGAGCTCGCCGAGATATCACCAGGCAGCGTGAATCCATGGAGACTTGCGAGCGCGATATTGTGCGCGCGGCCAATCCCGGATTCGAGCATACCTCCGCACCAAACCGGAATACTCCGCGCTGCACATAGATCGTGTATCGCAAGCGCCTCTGAATAGCCGCCCACGCGCCCGATCTTGATGTTTATGATCCTGCAGCTCTCAAGGTCGAGAGCCGCCTTTGCCTGTCGCTGACCGGTGATGCTCTCGTCAAGACACAGAGATGTTTTCAAACGCTTCTGCAATTCAGCATGGTCGACAATGTCGTCGCTCTGTAGCGGCTGCTCGATCATCAGCAGGTCGAAATCATCGAGTCGCCTGAGATGGTCCACGTCAGCAAGCGTGTAAGCGGAATTCGCGTCTACTGAGAGCAGGATATTCGGATAGAGCCGTCGCACTTCGAACACGACGTGGTTATCCCAACCCGGTTTGATCTTCAGTTTGATACGCTGGTAACCCAGGTCCAGATATCTTTCCACGCGTCTCAGAAGCTGGGATAAAGTCGGCTGAATTCCCAGACTCACACCCACCGCCACGCGCTTCCGTTCACCGCCAATCAGCGCGGCCAGTGATTTTTTATTCACCTGCGCAAGCAGATTCATAAACGCCAGCTCGAGCCCGGCTTTGGCCATGTTGTGTCCGCGGAATCGTGAAAGTCTTTGTGCGAGTGACGCTAGATCTGTGAGCGGCTCGCCGAGAACTGCGGGCGCGAGAAAATCCTTGATGACGTGAAAAGCAGTGCCGACAGTTTCGTAGCTATACAGTGGCTGTTCGGACGCAACCACTTCACCCCAGCCCTTCAGCCCGCCGGCATTGAGACTGACCAAAAAGATCAATCGGGAATCAATTTTTCCGAAACTCGTTTCGAAAGGCTCGATCAAGGGCAGGCGGACCAGCCGGATCTCCACACCTTCGACTTCGATCTGCGTGGGTGTTGCCTGATCGGAGATTTTGGAGGCGTGCATCATGCGCGCGAGAAAATAACACACCGCATTTCACTGTGCAACAAATGTTGTAGAAGAATTGACATAGTGCAACGCTCGATGTTATATAGCGCTACGCTGAACGAGACATGTTTCCCCGTTGAAAAGTTTTCGATCGGCGCGTTTTGTTCTTCCAAGCCGGCAATTCCATTCGCAGGATCGCGTTAAAAAAATGCCCAGGCAGGGTTCCAATAACTCTCTTCAGGAGGCGGAATCATGAAAGTGCTGGTTCTTTGTGCTGCTGTTTTACTATCCCTGATCGCGGCGCCCGCGTTGGCCCAAACAACAGTTTCGACTATCGAAGGTACGATCAAAGACGCACAGGGCAGTGTCGTGTCCGGGGCGCAGGTCGTCGTCAAATCAGCCGCGCTCGGAATCGAACGAACTGCAACCGCCGATGCCGCGGGTTTTTATCGCATCACTGCCTTGCCGGCGGGGAATTACTCTCTGGCAATCACTCATGCCGGATTCGCTACGCGTAGCTTTGACAATGTGGAATTGACTGTTAACCGGACCTTGACGCTGGATATTCCACTCGAGGTCGGCGCGGTCCAGGGGCAAGTTGACGTAGTCGGCTATGCCCAACTGTTGAATCCGACTTCGTCGGCTACGGGCGCGACGGTCACGCCGCAGCAGATCAGGGAGATGCCGACCAACGGTCGCAACTATCTCGACCTGATGCAATTGGTGCCCGGCGTGGTAGTCAACCGGCAAGCGAATTCAGGCAGCGACAACTCCACACCCGTCCTCGGAGAGCGCGCGGGCAACAACAACTTCTTTATCGATGGACAACCGAACAAAGACACGGTCACCGGCGGCGCCGCCTCGCAGTTCAATCAGGAGACGATCGCCGAGTTTCAGGTTTTGACCGCGGGTTTCAGAGCAGAGTTCGGACAGGCATCGGGCGCGATCGTCAACGTTATCACGCGCAGCGGTACCAATGATTATCATGGCCTCGCCTCGATATTCTTCCGCAATAACGTTTTCGACTCATCAAATTCACTCGATACGACTCTGGAAGACGCCCCGTTTTTACAACGCTGGGACTATAGTCTTGCGGTTGGTGGTCCAATTGTAAAAGACAAGGTTTTCTTCTTCGGCTCAGCCGAAAGAATCCGCGAGAATCGTACGTTGAACTTCGTGTTTCCGACCGGCACGCCGCAGATTGCCCGCAACTTCGAAGAGCAGTTTGACAATCCATCCCGCACTTTCGATACGCGCGGCTTTTTCAAACTGGATGAACAGCTCGGACGCCATAGCTTGAGCCAGTCGGTGAGCTATACCAACGGAAACGTGAGAGAGTTTCTGCCGCTTTCAAACGCCACCGACTTGCCATCGAGACGAAACGATACTGGCGCGCGCCACTTGTTGTTAGCGTTCAGCGATACCGTGCTGCTTGGAGACACCGGCAATCCGTGGGTTTTGACTCTGCGCGGCGGATATCGCGGCGACACCACTGAAACCCGCCCGGCACATCCCGAGGCCGGCGTCGGCACAACCTTCCAGATGTTCAGCAACAACAACACGGGCGCCTTATTCGGAAACCTGGGCTCGTTCTCGTTCGGCAATAACACGACGCGCACAGCGTTGGACCAGACATTCACATCGGTTTCCGCAAACGTTAACAAGCTGGTGGGCGACCACAATCTCAAATTTGGCTGGAACTTTTTAAGGACGAAGGCTGACGGTATCGAGTCACAAATTCTGAACCTTCAGCTCTTTGCTACAATTGATGACTTCACGAATTTCGGCCCATTCAACGCAGGTTTTTTCACTGTCACGACTGCCGGCGGGCTGACACCCCAAGCTAACGAGATTCACCTGCGCAACAATTACAACGCTTTGTATTTTCAGGACGACTGGAAATTCCATCCGAAGCTCACGTTGAATTTTGGTATGCGCTGGGACTACGACTCAGAGTTTGTTACGAAAGAAAACTTTTCACCCAGGGTTGGCTTCGCGTGGTCGGCAGCGCCTAAGACGATCATTCGCGGGCACTACGGGCTCTTCTACGATCAGTTTCGTCTCGGGCTCGTTCGTGATGTGCCGGCGTTCGGCGGCGCAGACCGGCGCGTGGTCCAACCGTTTTCTTATCCGCGAGGGTTTTTCGGTGTTCCCACTCTCGCGCCGGCAGCCATTAACGCTTCGCTCTTCCCGGGCGGACTTTGCGTCTCACCTAACCTGACAGATGCACAGATCGCGGCGGGGAATGTGGCGTGTCCTTTCTCGCCCGGACTCTTCATCGGAATTGACAGACTGAATCGCGTCGTCGCGACGGGCCATGCATTGATTCCGGTTAACGCGGTGATCAACGTGGGCAACATTCAGTCGTTGTCTGGTCTGACTCCGGATCAATATTTACTGCAAGCCGCGGCGGCTGTTGGTAAAGCGCCGGGTTTCTTTTTCTGGGGGCCTTTCGGCGCCCTCTCGCATGCAGCGATACCGGCGCAGCTGTTCCCGACCGATATCGATCGCACGTTCGAGACACCGTTCACTGAAAGTTTGAGTTTAGGTTTGCAGCAGGAGATCAAGAACGTCGTCATCGAGGTCGACTATTACCATCGCAACATCAAGAACCTGCTCGGGGTTCGTGAGGCCAATATCGCGTTCTCTTCGCGAGCTTCAAGCCGGTCGTTTTTGCCGCCGTTCACGGCTGGTCCAATCCAGACGTTTGGTCCATGGTATGAAGGAGAATACGACGGGCTGATCGTCAGTTTTACCAGACGATTTAGTCGACGCTTCACCTTGAGTGGTAATTACGCTTTTGCTGAAGAAAATGACAATCAACTCGGAATCACGACGCTGCCTTCGGATAGCTTTGTCGGCATCGCTCCGGTGGTGACCGAAACCGGGACTGGCCGGACGAATCAAAGCGGCTCGTTCACGAGGGCCAACGGCAGGTTCGTCGCGCAGGCCGGTACTTTTGTTAACGGACCGGATCTCGACAAAGGTCCCTCGGATCTTTCAGTGGCGCACACGTTTCAGGTTAACGGCTTACTGGAGCTGCCGTGGCAGTTTCAAATCAGCGGGATTTTCCGAGCGCAGAGTGGGTTTCACTATAGCCGGCAGCCGCTTGCACTCGAAGATGCGGACGGTGACGGGACGTTCAATGCAATCGATCACGGCCCGGGACGAAACGCGTTTACCAGTCCGCCGTTTGTCAATCTGGATATGCGTTTCGCCAAGAGATTCAACATAACGGAACGCGTGAAGCTCCAGGCAATGTTTGAGTTCTTCAATGTATTCAATCGTCAAAATCCCGCTGCGATTCAGACACAGCAGAACATCGTCGGCAGCCCGTTCGGGTCGTTGCGGCAAGTGCTGCCCGGACGAGAGGGACAAGTGGGATTAAGACTTGAGTTCTAACCTGCGCAGAGAAGAAACACAAAACTAAAAATGAGATTGACACTAGCGTTTTTTCTGTTGCTCTACGTGTCGAGCAGCAGCTTCGCTCAGGGCACGCGACTGCTTCGACATCCGACGGTTAGTCGTGATTCGGTCGCTTTCGAGTATGCGGGTGATTTGTGGATCGTCTCGCGTGGTGGTGGTGCGGCCAGGCGTTTGACCTCGACGCCTTCACTCGAGATCGAGCCTCACTTTTCCCCCGACGGCTCACAGATCGCATTCACTGCAACCGTCGCGGGTAACACGGACGTATATGTCATGTCGTCAGCCGGAGGTGATCCGCGGCGGTTGACTTACCATCCGGGACTCGATCGCGTTCGTGGCTGGAAGCCGGACGGCAAAAGCATCGTCTTTGCATCCAACCGGACGAGTGCTCCACAACAGTCTTACTTCCAACTTTGGACCATCAGCGTTGACGGTGGACTGCCCGAGATGTTGCCACTGCCGCGCGCTTTCTCCGGCGCGTACTCACCGGACGGCCGTCGTCTGGCATATGAAGAGTTCTCCACAGCATTCGTGCCCGAGTGGTACGAGACAAGTATGTGGCGCCATTATCGCGGCGGCCGCACACACCCTGTCTCAGTCATCTCGCTCGCCGATCATTCCGTACAGAAACTTCCCTGGACCAACAGCAACGACGCTTCTCCCGCGTGGGTCGGCAACACGATCTACTTCCTTTCCGATCGCAATCACACAGTTAACCTGTTTGCTTATCGAGTCGATACAAAACAACTGGCGCAGGTCACGCAACACGAAGATTTCGACGTGATGACGCTTTCGGCAGGCAATGATGCAGTGGTCTACGAACAGGCCGGCTACATTTATCTCGTCCATGCCAAATCAGGTAAGGCGAATCGTCTCAATATCGAAGTGACAGGAGATCTCCCGTGGGCGCGGCCGCAGTTCAAAAAAGTCGCGAGCATGATTCGCAACGCAACGCTCTCCCCGACTGGAACTCGCGCTGCATTTGAAGCGCGCGGCGAGATTTTTACGGTGCCGTCAGAAAAAGGTGACTTCCGAAACCTTACCCAGAGCTCTGGTGCACACGATCGCAGTCCTGTTTGGGCGCCGGATGGGTCGCAGGTAGCCTGGTTGTCTGATGCGAGTGGTGAATACCAGTTGATGATTGGCGATCCGATGGGCGTCACTCTGGCGCGGACAATTGTGTTGCCCGTCAATGCCTTCTTCGATCGGCTCACATGGTCACCCGACGGCGCTCATATCCTGCTCGAAGACAACCACGATAGTCTCTGGACCATCGATGTTGCCAACGGTAGCTCCACCAGGATCGATACCGATTCTTATCCCGATCCGATAAGACAATTCAACGCCGCGTGGTCACCGGATTCGAAATGGATCACTTACTCAAAGAACCTCGCCAGCCATTTGCGAGCGATCTTTGTTTATTCATGGGTTGATAAGAAGTCGCATCAGGTTACCGACGGTCTCGCTGATTCGATCTCGCCAACCTTCGATGCGGGTGGCAAGTATCTCTACTTCATGGCGAGCACCAACTACGGCCCAAGCACCGGCTGGTTGGAGATGAGCTCGCTCGATCGTCCGGTGCGTCGCGCGATTTATCTCGTGGTGCTGAGTGCGACTGAGCCGTCGCCGTTGCTACCGGAGACTGGCGACGAGCCGAGACCACCAGACCCTGCTGCGCCAAAACCGGATCCAAATGCGAAACCCGCAGTTCGTATTGATCTCAACGGTATCAATCAGCGAATCCTCGCGGTAAATGTTCCCGCGGGAGACTATGGCAATCTGACGAGTGGCGCCGCCGGCACATTCTTCTACACAGAACCCTTTGTTCCCGGCACGCCCGGCACGTTGCGCTTGCAGCGATACCAGTTAAAGGATCGCGCGGCTGCGCCGTTTCTGGAGGGAAGCATTCGTTCTTATTCAGTTTCAGCAGACAGGAAAAAGCTTTTGTACCAGGCTGGTGACGGCGCAAATCGTTGGGGAGTGGTCGCCACGGAACGGCCGGCGAAGGTTGGTGATGGTCCATTAAATGTAGCTCAGCTGGAGATGCGAGTTGATCCGCGCGCCGAGTGGGCGCAGATCTACAGGGAAACGTGGCGCGTTCAGCGTGAGTATTTCTACGATCCGCAAATGCACGGCGCAGACTGGCAGGCAGTCTATGAGAAATACAAGCCGCTGCTGAGTTTTGTTGGTCATCGAGCAGACCTCGGTTACCTGATCGCGATGATCGGCGGTGAGCTTACAGTGGGCCATTCATATCTCATCGGAACGGGCGACATTCCCAGCGAAGACGCTGTTTCAGTTGGTCTACTCGGAGCTGATTTCGCAATCGAGAATGGGCGTTACCGGATCAAGCGAATCTATACCGGTGAGAATTGGAATCCGGATTTACGTGCGCCGCTGAGTGCGCCTGGTATTCAGGTCAGTGAAGGCGACTACTTACTCGAAGTCAATGGTCGTCCGCTGGTGCCACCGGCAAATCTGTACAGCTTATTCGAAGGCACTGCAAACCGGCAGACCCTTATTCGGATCAGCAAGACGCCGAGCAGCGAAGGCTCTCGTCTGATTACTGTCGTGCCGGTAGCGAGTGAAGACACGCTGCGCACGCGCGCATGGATCGAGAGCAACCGTCGCCTCGTTGATAAACTCTCGAACGGAAAGCTGGCGTACGTTTGGCTACCTAATACTACGACCGCAGGCTACACCTCTTTCACGCGCTACTACTACGCCCAGCAGGAAAAAGAAGGCGCGATTATCGACGAACGCTACAATCACGGCGGCATGGTTGCAGACTACATCGTCAATGAGATTGATCGAAAATTGATGGGCTACTTTGCCTTGCGTGACGGCACGCCTTCGACTTCGCCCATCGCCGGTATTTATGGTCCAAAAGTGATGATCGTCAACGAATCCGCCGGGTCCGGCGGCGACGCCCTTCCTTACATGTTTCGTCTTCGCAAAGTTGGACCACTCGTCGGAACGCGAACGTGGGGCGGGCTGGTTGGCACGCTCGGCGTTCCTGCCACGATCGACGGCGGCGGAATCACTGCGCCAACACTTGCTTTCTACAACTTGAAAGGGGAATGGGACGTCGAGAACATTGGTGTCGCTCCGGATATCGAAGTGGAGTACACACCCGCTGAAGTGAACAAAGGACGCGACCCGCAATTAGAGAGAGCCGTGCAGGAAGCGTTAAGATTGCTCGAGCAGAATCCCGTACGACGAGTTCCACGTCCGGCGCCGATCAACCGAGTCTCAAAGGAGAAATAGAAATGCAACTTTGGTTTTCTCTGCGCGAGGTTACGCAGAGATTTCTATTAGTGGCGCTGCTGCTCCTCTTTGTTTCCGTCAATGGTAGCGCGCAGTACAAACCGGCTGACTACACGCGCACTGAGGCGATGATTCCGATGCGTGATGGAGTGCGTCTTTACACGCAAATCGATGCTCCGGTACGCGCCACCGAAAAACTGCCAATCCTTCTGCTGCGCACGCCCTACGGTCTCGGCGACATAAAACCTGACCAGTTGGCAACGTTGCTTACTGAGTTGTCGGAAGGCGGCTACATCTTCGTTCGCCAGGACATTCGTGGCCGTTTCAAGTCCGAAGGCGAGTTCGTAATGCTACGTCAGCCAAGAGATCCGGCGGACAAGAAAGCGATCGACGAAAGCAGCGACACGTCCGACACGATCACGTGGCTACTCGACAAGGTGCCGAATCACAACGGGCGCGCCGGCATAGCTGGTACCAGTTACGGCGCATGGTTATCGGTAATGGCCATGCTCGATCCACATCCGGCGCTGAAGGCTGTCGTGCAGCAAGCGTCACCGGCGGACATGTGGCTTGGCGACGACTTTCATCACAACGGCGCGTTTCGTTTGAGCTATGGTTTTGAATATGCGTACATGATGGAGTCGTCCAAAGAGATTTCCAACGTCCTGACGATCATCGATGAATTCGATTCTTACGAGTGGTATCTGAAGCTTGGTCCACTCGCGAATGCGGATGCAAAGTATTTTCACGGCAAGCTGCCGACGTGGACCAATTTTGTTACGCAGCCGGACTACACTGCGTTCTGGAAGCGCCAGGGATTTGCGCCCTGGCTGAACCGCGTGACCGTGCCCATTTTGAACGTCGCCGGATGGTGGGATCAGGAAGACTTCTACGGCCCGATCAAGATCTACGAGTTGCTTGAGCGCCACGACACTGCGAAACAGAATTTCCTCGTCATTGGTCCATGGAACCACGGCGGATGGTCCAGAGGCGACGGCAGCAAGCTCGGTCGCATTGATTTTGGCAGTCCGACCGCAGCGTATTACCGGAAAAACATCCTCGCTCCATTCTTTGCTTATTATTTAAAAGGACAAGCGCCCGGTGAACGCCCCGAAGCGCTGACTTTCAGAACCGGTGCAAACGAGTGGGTGCAACATTCGGAATGGCCGCCGAAACAAAATATCAACGAACGGCGACTGTATTTACAGGCCGGTCGTAAGTTGTCTTTTGAGACGCCGCCAGCCGGAGAGAGTTTTGATCAGTACGTGTCCGATCCGGCCAATCCTGTGCCATATCGACAGCGTCCGATCCAGGTGCGTGTGGGTTGGCCTGTCTGGTTAGTTGAAGATCAGCGCTTCGTCGATCATCGACCTGATGTTTTGTCGTGGGAGAGCGACACGCTAACAGAGGACGTCACTGTTTCCGGCAAAGTAATTGCCAACATCTTTGCCTCGACATCGGGAACTGACAGCGATTGGATCGTCAAGGTCATTGATGTTTATCCGGAAAAGTATGAACCGGATGCGACGTTGAGCGGATACCAGCTCATGATCGCAGGAGACGTGTTTCGTGCCCGGTATCTGAAAAGCTTTGAAAAACCCGAAGCGCTGACGGCGAGCGCTATTTACCAGTACCAGATCGGATTTCCGGCGAACGATCACACGTTCAAGCGTGGCCACCGCATCATGGTCCAGGTTCAGAGCGCCTGGTTTCCGGTGATCGATCGGAACCCGCAGACTTTCGTTCCTAACATCTTCATGGCGAGAGAAACTGACTTTCAACCCGCGACGCAGAAGATATTTCGATCGGGACGTCACGCGTCATACATCGCTTTGCCGATCGAGAAGAAGTGAATTCGATGCAAACTGCTACGGTGACAATCCAGCCGATCGACGAGGTTGCGCAGATGCGCGCCGTCGAAGAGTTACAGAAAGAAGTTTGGGGTATTCCCGATATTGAAGTTGTGCCGCTTACCCAGCTTGTGGCGGCGAAAGAAGCCGGCGGCACGCTGATCGGTGCGTTCGACGCGGAGACGTTGGTCGGTTTCGTCTATGGTTTTCCGAGTTTCGAATATGGTCAGGTGGCCCATCATTCACACATGCTGGCTGTCAAGACTGCTTATCGAAATCTTGACTTGGGACGCAGGCTCAAACTGGCCCAGCGCGAGCAGGTGATGGCTCAAGGCATCGCGGTGATGACATGGACCTTCGATCCCTTGCAGAGCCTGAATGCACATTTCAATTTCAGGAAGCTGGGTGTCGTGGCGGATCGATATCTGCAGGATTTTTATGGTGCGGAGGCCGCAAGCTTTCTACATCAAACCGGCACGGATCGTTTGTGGGTGTCGTGGTGGCTTACATCGGACTATGTGAAGAGAACCATCAGTAGCGGGCAAGCGCCGGAGTCGTTCGGACACGACGATGTTTCTATCGAGATCCCGGGTGATATCAACTCGTTGCAGCAGCAAGATCCGCGCACAGCTTTGAAGTGGCGTGAAGAAACTCGCGAAGCGTTCACTGAAGCGATTCGCAGGGGCTACAAGGTGATCGGATTCACTCGCGAGAAAGACAAGGGAAGATACCTGCTCCGCAGAGGAAGTCAGGAAACCTTATCCACAGATTACGCAGATTCTTTATGACATCTGTGTAATCTGTGGATGGATCGATCGGTCATGAAAATTACTCGACGCGAATTAATCAAGAAAACCGCACTTGCATCTGCGGGCATGGTCGCCGCGCCAATGTTGAATCGTGGGCGCTTCCGGTTATTCGCCCTACGGCTACGATGCTATGCCGCCGGAGCTCAATAAACAATTACGCGCTGGTTACAAGGGAAGCTATGCCTTCCGTGAAAAGATCGAGATCGAAGGTTTGAATCACCCGAAACGAATGTTTGACCTCACCGAGGGTTTGCTGCGCCGGAAGTACAGCGACGCAGAAGTTGAAGGAATTCTGGGCGGCAACTTTGAACGCGTGCTTTCGCAAATTTGGACCGCTTGAGTCCGAAATAAAAAATTCGAAGGAGTTTGAGTCGTGAGAACAACAATCGCGTTACTGACGATTGCTTTGGTTTTTGCGTTGTGCGTGATGGGCCAGGCTCCCAATCAGCCCGCTCCTCTTCGTGAGGACAAATCATCCCAGCCGCCTCCGCCACCATCTGCAAAAGGCGAGCACGAAATGACGGCAGCCGACGTCGAAGCGTTTCTGGATGGCATCGTGCCGCTTCAGCTCAAGCGCAACGACATCGCCGGAGCCACAGTTGCAGTCGTGAAAGATGGAAAACTGCTCTTCGTGAAGGGATACGGCTACGCCGATGTGAAAAATAAAAAGCCGGTCTCAGCAGACGAGACAATGTTTCGGCCCGGTTCAATCTCCAAGCTTTTCACCTGGACCGCGATCATGCAGCTCTACGAACAGGGAAAGCTCGACCTCGATCGCGACATCAACGACTACCTCGATTTCAAAATTCCCGACGCGTTCGGCAAGCCCATCACGTTGAAAAACGTTATGACGCACACGCCTGGATTCGAGGAGCAGGTTAAAGATCTATTCGATACGAGACCGATCGCTCCCAATCTCGGAGAGTATGTAAAGACTCACATTCCCGCCCGCATTTATCCGCCCGGGACTGTTCCTGCTTACTCCAACTACGCGACGGCCATTGCTGGTTACATCGTCGAGCGCGTCTCGGGACGTCCGTTTGAGCAGTACGTTGCTGAGAACATCATGCGCCCGCTGAAGATGACGCATTCGACGTTCAGCCAGCCACTTCCTCAAGAGCTCGCGCCGTTTATGTCGAGTGGCTACCGGCTGGGCTCAGATAATGCAGAGTCGTTTGAAGTTGTTAACCCATTTCCAGCCGGAAGCTTGAGTAGTACTGCCGCCGACATGGCCCAATTCATGGTTGCTCATTTGCAGGACGGACAGTTAGCTGAGGCCGGCATACTCAAGCCGGAAACCGCGCGCTTAATGCATTCGCGACTTTTTGCTCTCGACGATGCCGCTAACGCGATGTGTTACGGATTGTATGAGGAGTCAAGTAACAATCAACGCATCATCGGTCACGGCGGCGACACGGTTTACTTTCATAGCGATCTGCACCTTGTCCTCGATCAAAAAGTCGGCTTCTTTGTTTCTTACAACAGCGCCGGCAACAGCTCCGGCCTGGGAGATTCTCCGCGAGCAAACCTTTGGAATGCATTTCTCGATCGCTACTATCCTGCGACTATGTCTGCTACCACTTCGCCTGGGGCTAAAGACGATGCGAAGACCGCAGCGGGAGCCTATGTATTGAGCAGGCGCAGCGAGAATTCGTTCCTGAAAGTGGCTTCGGTGCTCCAGCAGTTCACAGTTTCGCCAGTTGGAGATGGCGACATCGAAGTGCCGCAGCTTACCGGACCAAACGGTAAGCCAAAGCGCTGGCAAGGCGTTGGTCCAATGACGTTCCAGGAGCGAGAGGGATCTGACAAACTGATTTTCAAGCCGGATCAGAATGGTCACATGCAGATGATCCTGCCCTACCCGTTCTTTGTGGGCCAGCGAATCGGCACCTTGCAAAATGGCAAGCTGATTTCAATCGTGCTGGGTGCGTCGCTCTTGTTTATGTTAGCGACACTTATCCTTTGGCCGGTTGCCTGGTTTGTGAGAAGACATTACGGCCGAAGGCTGGAATTGTCGCCGAAGGAGCGATTGCTGCGCGTTCTGGTGCGGATCGTTTTTGCGATCGATTTGATCTTTATAGCCGCTTTGTTTGGACTCGTGACTTATGGACTGACGCATCTCGAGGTCTTCAGCGATCGTGGCACGATGAAGTTTTGGCTGATTCAGATCGTAGGAATTCTCGGAGCGGTGGGAACGCTAATCGTGCTCTTTAACGCAGTGTTCACGTGGATTAACAGAGGTGGTTTTTGGGTGAAGCTACAGGCGGCGCTAATGTTGTTGGCGTGCGTGGGCGTGCTGTGGTTCGCGTTCGCCGGCAACCTCCTGCGCTTCACCTCGAATTATTGATCCGTAGCTACTGTGCCTTCAGAGCTACGAGCACGGGGTTACTCGTTTGTCCATGCACCGAGACTCTGATCTTAACGTCCCCGGGAACAATCTGGTCGGTAAGTTTAACCACCACTTGGGTGAGCCACGGGAAGTTTGGAACCTTGCGTGCCGATTCCACTGTGAGTGGCCTGACTGTTCCGGTTGAGTCTTCCGCGGAAGCCGTCACCAAAGAGGCTTGTTCGCCGTCCGCGAGCTTCGTTCCGATCGCAAACACCATTAGTCGCGCGCGCTGATCTGAACTGAAATTCCGCTCGGTGATAATAGGAAGGGTCTCCGCCACAAATGTAACCGAATCAAACGCCACTCCTCGGGTCGAGCTCGTTTGGTTGAGAAGGAGAAGCGCGTCGTCATCGATGATCGTTGCCACGCCTTGACCGTCTGCGATCGTTACATTGACGGGATTGCTCAGGTTCAGGAAAAAGTCTTCGGTCCCTTCAACGGTTGTATCGGCAATTACGAAGACCGTCAGCGGTGAAGAAGTCTGTCCCGGCACAAAAGTCACAACGACCGAGCCCGCGCCAAAATCTACGTTGTCTGTGGCGCTTCCCGCCTGTGTGGAAACCGTGACACTTACAGTCTGAGCGCTCGGAGCAGACAAGCGGAGAGTGAAATCCCATCCGATCAGCGGATTGTTACTGTCACCTTCATTGATTGTAATGTCATTGATACTGACACTGGGAGTTCCTTGCGCGTAAGTAATTCCCGCCGTTACAAATAACAAACAGATCAGACTCAACAGTCTGGCTTTACCAAATCCGCGTGTCGAAAATCGAAAAAGTTGTTTTATGAGCATTCTTTATATTTGTTTGAAGGACCACAGCCACGCCGACGTTACACAGTAGTTCAACGCCACGCCCTTTGGCGTGTAATGGTGGTCGGTGGACCAATGCCTTTAGTTTTCCGGGACCAGATGGAGCTCATCTGGTCCCAAAGGTAAGCCCCGATGCCGCAGACTTGTTAACGCCTGAACCGACGTCTCGCTGCACCTGCGAGTCCTAACAACCCTGTGCCGAGAAGCATCATACTCGCGGGTTCCGGAACAGGATTAGCGCTTCCTATTACAGTACCCTGAACAGTTGTAGTTCCCGATCCTGCTCCTCCACCAACACCAGTTACCGGTAATGCGATTGTGTAGAGTGGATTCACGGTATATGTGAAGCCGTTAATGGTTATTGATGTGGTGGCAAAGGTCAGGGTGGCTATGCCGGTGTTAAAGCCCAGTGTTCCACCAAGCGTACCAACGAGACTACCTGTTCCGGCCGGCGAAACCTGAAAAATATTCAACGTGAAATTTCCGGCTATCGCTGGACCCTGGAGGTTGACAGGTACGGTGGTGGTAACAACGATATCACCGAAGCTGGCACCAGCCGGCGTGTTTACCGGATTGGTGGTTCCATTGAAAGTGATCGTCGTCGTCCCGTTAACACTGGCGAAGTTAACAACGTTTGTACCACTGATACTGAAAACACCAGTAGTACTAAAGGTCACAGGATCGGCTTGAGCCGCGGCTGCCGCAAACGCCAGAATTCCGGCGCATAACAGTGGCATCAAGACTTTTCTAAAGTTTATGTTCATTTCTCCCTCGTTCGTCAGAAGTCTGAAATTCAGGCTCCAAAAGTAAACAACCCGGCACTCCTAGCTATTTGACAGCGCCTCCTCAAACAAACCTCAGCTCAGGGCACTGAGAACTGAGGCCCAGCCCCTCCTAGCTTGCGAGCGGAGCGGATTCCTGAGTATTTGACGGGAGCGGCCCAACCAGCAGACGGAGCGCTGCCCAAAACAAACCTGTTCACTCAGAACTTGCCGCTATCGTTATCGGGGATGACCGCGCCGCACTGAGGTCACAAACGAACGCTGATCCGCACAAGCTAATTGGGAGAAAAATCGTCCAGTCGGGGAAAGTTGCCAGACGAAATTTGTGTGGCAGACTCTAGCGGGGACTCGTGTTTTTTCTGTGTTGACTTTGTTTTTTATTGCATTCATGTTGTCGGAATATGTAGGTTCGCTAGCGTACGTAACCTCTTGGATTGAGAAACTACTGCCCCTCATCTCAGTAACTCAGCCTTGCAACAGGACACGAATCAGAACTGCTACGAAGACGGGCGTTAGCAACGCCCAGGAGCGGTTTCTTATTGCATCTACAATATCCTTTTGCGCGAAGGCTGCGACAACTCGTGAGTTCATTAGTTTTCGATTACTAACTTTTGAGGCAAAGCCGAGCTCATTCAGAAAGTTTTCTCCCGTCATCTGATCACTGTCTGTGATCACGTCACAACCGGCGACTCGTGCGTATCCCGAGGTGGGCCTGAGCTGGCCGGTTAACATTCGGATGGAAGTTGTCTTATCCGGCGCCATTGGCCCAGGAAGCCGAATATCTCACCGGCTTCGACGGTGAAGGAGATATCATCTACAGCTCGCCGGCTGTTGAAAGTGCGGGAGAGTCCCGCCACCTCGATTGCGTTCACGATACGCTCACTAATAACGACATTTTGTAAACAGCTCGGTTGTTGGTACGCCCGCTCACAGGTGTTGCAGCCGGCAGTATCTTTTGTGCTTTGTGTGCCTTCTTGTGGCTAAAACTTCTATGCTGTAACAAAAGCAAATCGTTTGACAGTCTGCGATGCGGTAAAGTATTTTTAGCGTATCGCAAAAAGTAATGATGATCGCAACGACTAAACAACCAGCCATCGCATCGCGCAAGAACGATCAGATGTGTGCTTGTTTGTGTTGTTGTATGCCGACGATTGAGCGGACTGACGTGTATGTAACATAGATTCATAGCAATCATTAGCATTCACCAGGGCCGCTCCTTTCGAGCGGCTTTTTTTTGTGCTTGCAAACAGACACACAAGGAGGAAAACGATGCACGCTTCAAGCACTCTGGCCATTTATTACGAGCACCCGGACTGGTTTCGGCCGCTGTTCGCCGAATTGGACCGCCGGAAATTTCCCTACGTCACTCTTGATGCGACCGCCCACAGCTATGATCCGGGCGCGCACGAAACAACCTACGATGTCGTGTTCAATCGCATGAGCCCGTCGGCATACCTGCGAGGCCACGGTCACGGCATCTTCTACACACTCCAATACTTAAACTACCTGGAGGAGCAGTGGACTCGAGTTATCAACGGGCAAACAGCTTTTGCCGTCGAAATTTCAAAAGCACGACAACTCTCTTTACTCGACTCACTCAATCTCGCTTATCCACGGGCACGCGTTATCAACTCGACTTCTCTCGCCGTCGCGGCTTCAGAAGGTCTCCGCTTTCCGATCGTGTTGAAAGCCAATATCGGCGGCAGCGGCGCCGGCATCGTGCGCTTCGATTCGCGCGACGCCCTCGTCCACGCCGCGGAGACCGGAAAGCTCGATCTCGGTATCGATCAGACCGGTCTAGTCCAGGAGTTCATCCCGCCACACGACGGCCACATCACGCGCGTTGAGACACTCGGCGGCAAGTATCTCTACGCGATCAAAGTCTTCACCACGGGCGACACCTTCAATCTCTGCCCGGCCGATATCTGCCAGACCACCGGCGGCGTTGAGCTGACACGCGCGGCTTGTCCCGTCGATGCGCCACGATCCGGTCTGCGCGTGGAAGCATTTGAGCCACCTCGCGAGGTGATCAGAGCAGTGGAACGAATCGTCCAGGCGGCGCAAATCGACGTCGGCGGAGTTGAGTACATCATCGACGACCGTGACGGCTCGTTGCTCTATTACGACATCAACGCGCTTTCAAATTTTGTCGCTGATGCAACGCGCGTGATCGGCTTTGATCCACACGCAAGACTGGTCGATTTTCTGGAAGAGGAGGTTAGACGATGCGCTACGGTTACTGGCTCCCGGTTTTCGGCGGTTGGCTGAGAAATGTAGAAGACGAAGGAATGGAAGCGAGCTGGAGCTACGTCAGTCGTTTGGCTCAACGCAGCGAGCAAATTGGCTATGACCTGACTCTGATCGCCGAGCTCAATCTTAACGACATCAAGGGCGTCGAAGCCCCTTCGCTCGATGCGTGGTCCACTGCCGCGGCGCTCGCGGCCGTCACTAACACACTCGAGTTGATGGTCGCTGTGCGTCCAACTTTTCATCAGCCGGCGCTGTTAGCGAAACAGGCGGCGAACATCGATCACATTGGCGGCAGCGCCAGGCTCTCGCTGAATGTGGTGTCTTCCTGGTGGAAGGATGAGGCGCGCAAATACGGCGTCGCGTTTGAGCAACATGACGATCGCTACGCGCGCACGCGTGAGTGGCTGGAGATCGTTGAGCGGTTATGGCAGGAAGACCACTTCTCGTATTCAGGCAAATACTATCGAGTTGATGACGCAGTGTTACAACCCAAGCCACAAACGCGACCCAGACCGACAATCTATGCGGGTGGCGAGTCGGAAGCGGCGAAGGATCTGATCTCGCGTTGGTGTGACGCGTACGTGATGCACGGCGACGCGCCGGCGCGCGTGCGTGAGAAGATTCGGGATCTATCCGAGCGCAGAGAGAGGCTTGGTTTGCCGCCGATGAAGTTTGGTGTCGCGGCGTATGCAATCGTGCGTGACAACGAAACCGAAGCTAAGCGTGAGCTGGAGCGCATCACCAACGTCAAACAATCCGCAGCCGGTTATGAGAACTACCAGCAATGGCTGTCAGGCACAAAGCTGGAGCAACAAATCTCGCTCGAAGACTACAGCGTCTCGAATCGTGGACTGAAATCCGGATTAGTAGGCACACCGGAGCAGGTCGCGGAGCGCGTCACTGAATTTGAAGAGGTAGGCGTGGACCTTTTGCTGTTGCAGTGCAGCCCGCAGCTCGAAGAGATGGAGCGATTCGCCGAAACAGTGATCAGACCAAAAATCAGAAACACACTTATTGCAAGCTCAACAGCACAAGGATCTCACCGGTGCCTTTAGCCAGCGGCTCCAGCGCCTTTCCGAGCAACGTGCCGGGTCGATGAATACGCGCGCCGCCGGCGTTAATCGGCGTAGACTTCATTGCGAAGCCTGCTCGATCGCTGGTAACCAGCAGATCGCCCATCTGAATTGGACCATTAGTGGCATCGACCTTCACTTTCACGCGACCCGTGGTAGCAACGAGGATCCGGCCCTCGCCTTCTTCGCCAAGTGTTAGACCGGGTTGCAGCGAGATCACGCCGGCAACGCGGCTGTCATAAGACCGTGTCGACGCCACCACTTGATTGGGACTACTCGAATCGATCACGACGACTGTTGCAGCAGGTAACACCTGTGAGGACTCAACCCACTCGGCCACATCCTGGTACTTTGCCTTAACATTAGCTCCTTCGATGGTGCCCGTCGTGGTGATGTTTCCGGTGCCCGTAAGCTTCAGGTTGCCGGCTATCTCGAGCTTTTCAGAGGGGTTGTTCATACCAACACCGACGTTGTTGGTGAAGTAGATATTCGAACCCTGGTTGAACCATTGTGAACCGCCGACCTGGGTCCAGTCGGTTTTGCAAACACCGGTGAGGCACAGTCCTGAGGAATTAATACTGCCGGCTACATCGAGTTTGTAGAGTGCATTTGGAGTGGGTGTTCCAATACCAACGTTACCGGCGTTCTTTATTCTGAGATGTTCTCCAAACGCGGCGCCATTCCTGGTGAGAAAAATAAGATCAGCGCTGTGGTTGGTTTGATCGGTCTGGACGGCGCCGATTTGAGCATTCCCCCAGCCCGCGGCATCCTGAAAACTTATCATACTCATGTTTCCATTGGTGTTACTCGTGTTCCGGAAAGCAAACGCAAGGTCGACAAGCTGAAGGTTCGCGACGTTAGTGTTGGAGCTCGAGTGATGGACCTGGAATTTGGAGTCGGGCGCACTCGCGCCGATGCCGACGTTGCCGGCGCTGGTTATAGTCATTCGTAATGTGCCGGTGTCAACGTTAGTGGTAGCTGCGGTAAAGAAGTCAATCTGGGTTGCGGCCGACATGCCACCGACTTCGCCACCGAGCGCCACAATGTTCGCAGTGGATGTTGTGGCTCCTCCCAAAAGAGCAAAACGCATATTGGCCGTGACATAAGGCGGCATCGCGAGACGAGCCAGTTTGACGGTATTGTTCCCTCTATTTTTGGTGCCGATTTCCGATCCGAGATTTAAAATATTTCCCGCGACATCCAGTGAAGCACCCGTTCCCGGACTGGTCCCGATGCCGACATTTCCGGTATTTGTATTGTTGATATTCCCGCTGCCGTCAGGGTTGGTCCATTGCGCTCCTACAGTCAGCGGCAGCAAACAGATCGCTGCGAACGTCAACACACAAGCATAGCTAAAATTCAGTTTTGGTTGGATTTGCATCATCATCTCCTTCTGTCTGCTGTGTCGGGGGGACATGTACACTTCGATGAAGCAAGTGCATCAATTTATCGCCGCGAATGAAAGAACCTCGGACCGGACAGAGTTCTAACGATCGTGGTTTGGAAGTGTGGGCTCGGAGTTATATTCGATCGTTTGGACCATTGTTGGGACTATGCGTGGTGTGTTGGGAGAAGACCAGGCATAGTATGAGATCAAACGAAAGAGATCCTGTACGGATTCGACGCGCCGCATCATAGTTTTGAGTTAGCGCACTGTCAACAGATATATTCATTACAATTGCGCAATGAGCGAAGCGATCCTGGAAGTAATTGTATGTTCTGTCGCCGACGCAATTGAGGCGCAGAAGGGTGGCGTGAATCGTCTGGAAGTCGTCCGCTCACATCATGTACACGTGTGCGCGAAGCGACATTGGGAGATCTCCGACACGTTGGCGTTCCGCGACTACCTACGTACTCACAGCGACCGTTACGCGTACATAACAACACCAAATGGAAGTTGATATTTAATGCCGGCGGCGTGCCGGACTCAAGCTACGATGATGCTGTTCTGTTCTACCGAATTGAACGAACAGATAGAGGGCAAGGTCAGTTGCCGGTTGGTTATCAAGGCCATGTATCGTCCGTGATTCAACTTCCATCAGGTCAGTCTTTCCTATTCAGTCTGCCCAGGGAACATCTGGCCAGGGGATTGGCTATACAAGTGGCCTACAACTATGAATGGGAATTGACCAAGGATGGCGCCTTCGTAAGACAAGGTGAGCCGCGTCATCTCGTATCATTCGATTCAGCGCTCATACCACGCACCGATTGAGTACCAAAAGATCAACGTCGCAATAATCAGTGTTCTTTAAATGAGGTCGAGATCGTTTGGGCCGACTGGTCCAGCCAGCCGTTCAACTCTTGTTGCGTGTGCCATTTCCCCTTCAGCATTACGCCGGCGCGATTCTCGGTAGCGGAGATGTCGTCGAGTGGGTTGGCGTTTAGCAGTATGAGGTCGGCTCGCTTTCCTTTCTCGATCGTGCCGGTCTTGTCGATCGTGCCGAGGAACATTGACGGGTTTTTGGTGGCCGCCTCAAGCACCGCGTAATTGGACAGCCCCGCGTCTTTTAAGGCCTTTAGCTCGTGATGCATCCCGAAGCCGTATAGCCAAAGAAACTCAGGTGTGTCAGAGCCGGTCATGATCCGGCCGCCGGCGTCGTAGATTGCCTTGATCAGCTTCTCGCGGAGTTGGACCCAGCGGGCTCGTTTTTCCAAAGGCACGGTGTTGATGAAGCGGTTCTTTTTGTAGAAATCAAGCCATTGCTGCTGCACCTTCGGCGGGTAGAAGCGGAAGTCAGGCTGCTTGCGAATCTCCTCCTCGGTTCGCAATCGTCCGAAAGTGTTTTTCATGAAGTGTTGCGTGGGATCAACGTACGGGTTTGACGCGACCGTCTTTCGCCCGACCTCAGGGATCTTGCTTTCGTCGATAAAGTCGAAGCTCTTCCAATTCTCCGGATTGTATATATAAAGATCTGACACGCTACCTTTCATCGGCGCATCGTCACGCAGCAGTAGCTCCATGTACCCATCGAGGTGCTCGATCTGCTGTTTTGCTTTCCAGGCGCGTTCGACGCCGACGAACCGGCTGTCTGCATGACCGACGACGCGGATGTTTTGCTGCGCGGCTTCGTCCACTGCCGCTTCGTAAACCTCCGGCTTGACGAACGTCGTCACTTTGATGAAGTCGTAACCCGCCGCTTTCGACTTGCGCACGGCCTCGCGCGCCTCTTCCGGGGTGTTGACGACAAAATTGTTTTCCTGTTCGCGCCCGGTTAGATGTGGGCTCGCGACGAAGATCGTTGGGGCGTCTATCTCACCGTTAGCGGAGCGGCTGCGCAGCGCCAGCAGCTCGGGAGTTCCGATCATGAAGCGGACTGTAGTAACGCCGTTCGCCACCATCACGCGAAGCTCATCCGGACCGATCGAATCGGGGAACTCATTGCTGTCTGACAGCAGGTGCGTGTGCATGTCGACGAGACCGGGTACCAAATATTTTCCAGTGCCGTCGATACGCACTACATCCTTCGGCAGCTTAACTTTCTTCGCATCGCCGATCTCGGCGATCAGGCCGTTCTTGACCACTACCGTCTGGTTCGCCAGCACCCGCTCACGATCCATCGGGATCACGCTGACATTCGTGAAGGCAACAGTTTGAGCTGAAACCGATGTTGCAAGCGCCGCAAAGATAAAACTTATAGTGAACAAAAACGTCTTCATTAAAGTTCCTTCCTTGTGCCTTTTTGTGGCTAGTTTTTCAACTCAATCACCAGATTCACAGTCAGAGTTTGATCATTTAAATTTTCATTAAGGCCAAGGTTTGGGACTGGCTTTCTCTGCGACAGCCGTTCTTGTGCGATGCGCGACATCATTTCACCCGCATTGCTTCGAAGAAATTCACCAGCATAACTCCGATCGTAGACGTCGCCGCTTTTCAGACTCCACCTTTTGGTGAGCGTGGCAACATCGCCGGCTGGGAACCCTTTGAACTCGACTGTGCCCATGCGATATTGCGGGCCTTCGTTGATCGCGATCTTGAAACTCACCTTTGATGCGCCATCGTCAAATTCAGCGGTGGGATTCACGCGCAACTGAATGTGGCCATGCTTACCGTAAGCGTTCTGGACCTCTTTCAAACCCGTATCGAACTTCTTTCCGTTGGCAACTTCGCCTGGTTTCATGCCTAATGCATCATCAAGCTCTTTCGCCGTTAACACCTGGTTCCCAAACCACTCAGCCTTTACCCACGAATAAATCGCGCCTTCATTGACCGGTATGGTCAAGTCGACTCCTTCACAACCGTCTTTCGTCGCAGGCCTGGCGACCGGCTCCCCGAATGATGCGCGCAGCTGACCCCGTTCACGGTAGATTGGATAGAGACCATACTTCGGAAAAGTCTGCGCTGATTGACGAGAGTATTCGAGGTCCATGGAGCTGCGAGTGGCTTCGATCAGTTTTTCTTCCGGTACGCTCTGCGCGCCGGGAAAGTGAAGCGTGCAAATCTTCATCGGTACGCCCGCGACTCGAAACAAGTGCTCGTGTTCGGTGAGGTTGTATTCCACTTGTCCCGGCAGCTTGTGTTCAGCGAGCAGGTTCTGAAGCGCTTTTTTGATTTCATCGTTGGTGTTGCCGATATCGGGCGCCGAACCGTTGAAAGAGGGAACCTCACGTTTGATCGCGGCGGCCAATTCTTCGTCGGTAAACCAGATGAAGTTATCGAAGACGACTGGTGATAATTGACCTTTGGCTTCTTCAAGCTGAAACGTAATCGTTACGTTGCCGCTCAGGTTTCGAGTGCGATATCCGACTTTCTTAAATAGACCGCTGCTAAGCAAACGCTCAGCCGCCGCGTCAATTGCTTCTACTGAAAACGTGTCACCAATCTTCAAACCGCTGGTGGCGATGACTGTCTCAGTGGTCAAGGCTTGCAGACCTTCAGTTTCGATTTTGGCGACTTTTTGCCCGGTCTGCGCGAAGACGGCAGTCGCTAGGAGAAGGCTCAAACAGATTGTTGAAAGAATTCCGGCACGGTTCGTAGTCATGGCGACGGAGATTATGTGGACCCATCATGCCAAAAACAAGCTGGACCGGCGTCTGACGGTTTTATATATACGATGAGCAGTTGCTATTATTAGCTCCACTGGCTACGAACGTCTTCTTGGAGGTCACGATAATGAAACTGGCTCTAATATGTTTCTCCTTACTGACGAGTCTCTCAATGTCGTTTTATGTGCAAGCGAAGCCGAGCGCAGGGTTCACAAGGGAGACAACGCAGCGCGACTTTAAGGAACGCGATGAATTCAACCAGACGTATCAACTGTCACCGGGAGCGCGCGTCGAGGTTTCCAGCATTCGTGGCTCTGTCAAAATCACCAACGCGGATACCGCCACGGCGGAGGTGCAAATCATCCGTACGGCACGCACTCGCGCTGACCTCGAATATCACAAGATCGAAGTTGAACAGACCGGGAACAGCCTTGTCGTGCGTGGTGTACAGGAGCCTGAAGAGCGCGGCCGCCGGAATGTTCAAGTCAATCACCAGGTGATACTCAAACTGCCTCGAAGCATCGATCTTTCAGTGACCAGTATCAGCGGCTCGGTTCAGACTGCCGACGTAGACGGGCAGCTTAATGTGAGCAGCATCAGCGGCTCTGCGAGGTTCGGTAACGTCGGTGGCAAATTAGAGGTGACCAGTGTTAGTGGCAGTGTCGACGTCGGAAACGTGGGCGCGGACGCGCGCGTGAACAGCGTCAGCGGCAACGTCGGCCTGGGCCAGGTGAACGGCTCGCTTAAAGTGGTGAGCGTAAGTGGTGGTGTGAAGGCCGTCCTTGTTAGCCTGAGTCCTCAGGGCATTCGCATCAACAGTGTGAGTGGCTCCATCGAGATTGGATTCAAGAGCGAAGTCAACGCAGACTTCAGCGCTGAGCATATCAGTGGTGAAGTTTATCTTGACGTACCTAACGTCATTCGCGAGAGTGAAGAGAAGTCATCCAGCGTCCGCGCGCGCATCGGCGCCGGAGGAACGCCCATCACGATCTCAAGCGTGTCAGGCAATATCCGGCTGACGCGAAGTTAAATCCCTCAAACGGTGGTTTCCCGAGGTCAGTACCACCTGCGGTAGCGAGTGGGTGCGTAGCCTTTGAGATCGTCGTACGACTGCGCACCCACCCGCTACCGCAGATGGTACTGACCGTCTCCAACAATGATCCGCAAGCTCGATGAACTAATTGCATCAAAAAGCGTAAACGAAGAGTCAATCCACAAATCGGAATCGCTGCTCAAACGAAAGAGAATGTCTTATGAACACTTTTTTGAATGACCTCCGCTACGCAGCTCGAATGTTGAGAAGTAATTTAGGGTTTACTCTAGTTGCCGTGCTGACACTTGCTTTTGGCATCGGCGCTAACACCGCGATATTTAGTGTGGTCAACGCTGTGGTCCTGCGGCCGCTCCCGTTTCCCAAACCAGAACAGATCGTACTCATTCGCGATGATTTGACCGGACGGCAGATTGAAGATGTTGGGATGTCGGTTGACGAGCTCAAAGATCTGCAGGAGCGTTCGGGCGTTTTCGAGCAGGTCTCTGCGGTGTGGCCCGTTGACGCGAACCTCACCGGATCCGAGCGACCGGAACGAATCGAATTGCTCGCCGTTAGTCCGAATTACTTCGCCTTGCTCGGCGCGCACGCGCAGCTCGGTCGTGTATTTGGACCTGAAGAACAACAGGCCAAGGGGTTTGCCGAAGGTGTCGTGATTAGCGATGGACTTTGGAAACGCCTCTATGGGAGCGATCGAAACATCCTTGGTCGAAAAGTCTATGCGGACACGGATCTTTACACCATCATTGGCGTAATGCCGCCCGAGTTTCGTCATCCGGGCAAAACTCTGCGAAATGAAGTCGACATGTGGGCGACTGCGGGATTCTCAGCAAATCCATTTGGTCCGCCTGTACGCGCGGCACGGATGCTTCCCGGTGCAATTGGACGACTCAAAGACGGAACAGACATTGGCCAGGCGCAGGCAAAGCTGGATGGTCTGGTGGCGCAGCTTCAGACGGAGTTTCCGAAAGAATATCCCTCCCAGGCCGGTTGGACCATCCGCGTTTTATCAGCACACCAACAGTTAGTCGGTAACGTGCAAACGATTCTCTACGTCGTGCTCGCTGCGGTCGGACTGGTGTTACTAATCGGCTGCGTCAATCTCGCTAACCTGATGCTCGCACGATCCAGTGCGCGGCGGCGCGAGATGGCCATTCGCCTCGCACTCGGAGCGAGTCGACGGCGTCTTATCATTCAGCTTTTAACTGAGAGTTTGCTGCTTTCGTTTATCGGTGGCGCACTTGCTCTGGTTGTGCTCGCGGTAGTATTGAAAGGCTTCGTCCAGTTCATTCCGGCGGATATACCTCGACTAAATGAGATCGAAATCAATCTCACCGTTTTGGGATTTGTCTTTCTAATCTCGACCATCACTGGATTGCTCTTCGGACTCGTTCCGGCCATGCAATCGTCTCGACCCGACGTTGTCTCAAATCTGAAGGATGGCAGTCGGGGCGCTGGGTTTGGACTAGCGACTCATCGTTTTCGCAGTGGGCTTGTAGTCCTCGAGTTTGCTTTGTCGCTGATTTTGATGATTGCGGCGGGGTTATTGCTGCGAAGTTTTGGCCGGCTGCTCGACGTGAATCCCGGTTTCAATCCGGAGAATGTATTACTCACTCGGGTCTGGCTGCCTGTTCCAAATAATCCGGAGCTTGATCCGTATCGAGATCCGGTAAAGCGAGCCGGGTTTATAAAAGAATTACTGAAACGTGTGAGCTCGATTCCGGGCGTGCGCAACGCCGCGATCAGTAGCGGCAATGGTGTGCCGCTGGTTGGTCCACATAATTCCGGTGGCTTTACGATCGAAGGTGACGCCGTCGCTAACAACGCTATTCCAACGGCGCAGATTGGCGTGGTCTCGCCGGAGTACTTTCGCACAATGGAGACACCTCTGAAACGCGGCCGCTTCTTCACCGACGCAGACGATCGGCAAGCGCCACAGGTGGTCGTTATTGACGAGGCACTGGCGGCACGTTATTTCAACAATCGAGATCCGGTAGGGTTGCGAATCAAAAGAGGTGGGCCAAATTCGGAGGCGCCGTGGATGACGATTGTAGGGCTTGTCGGAAATATGAAGAGCGATGGATTCGATAAACCCGATCAACCGCACCTTTACCATCCGATTCTCCAAAATCCGGCGTACGCGATGGCCATTTATTTGCGGACCGATGTGGCCCCGTTGACCCTGGCGCAGTCGGTGCGCGAACAGGTGCGCGCGCTGGATCGAGATCTACCCGTTTTTGGCGAGCGAACTATGTCGCAGGTCGCAGCGGAATCTATGAGTCGCCGCAGGTTTGCGATGCAGCTAGTGGGACTGTTCGGGATCCTTGCGCTGCTGCTTGCGGCCGTGGGTATCTACGGCGTCATAGCGTATTCAGTAACACAAAGAACACGTGAGATCGGCATCCGCGTAGCGTTGGGGGCAAGTAGAAGCGCGATTCTGCGTTGGGTGCTCAAACAGGGAATGATATTAACGATCGCTGGGGTCGTGATTGGGTTGGTTGGGGCACTGGCGCTAACGAGATTGCTGCGGAGTCTGTTATTCGGAGTTGGCCCAACAGATCTCGTGACCTACGGCGCGTTGGCAATACTGCTAACGATAGTTGCCCTGATCGCCTGCTACGTCCCCGCACGCAGAGCGACCAAAGTCGATCCCCTGGTTGCGCTTCGATACGAATAGCATCCACAGATTATACAGATGTCACAAACAAATCTGCGTAATCTGTGGATAAAACAGGCGCATCATTCCTTCCGGAGTGTCAACGTCGGGTCGATTCCGGTTGCGCTCAAGGATGGAATCAGGCACGCGGCTGCTCCGACCAGGGTGAGCAAACACGCCACGGCGGCGAAGGTGATTGGATCTACACCGGGCGTTGCGAACAGGATCGAGGTGATCACTCGGTTGAGCATCAGCGCGCCGGCTATGCCAACTACGAGTCCCAATAGCATCAGCGTCAACGCCTGCCGCATCATCATCGTCAGGATCCGCACCCTCGACGCGCCGAGGGCGATCCGAATGCCGATCTCACGCGTCCGCTGCGTCACAGCCAGAGCCATGACGCCGGTGAGCCCGGCCGCCGTGATCACGAGTGCGAGGATCGCAAACACTGCGAGCAGCCACATCGTTTCGCGCGGAGATGCCACAGAGTCGTCGAGCGCCTGCTGAAGAGTCTTGACGTGATCGATCGCGGTCTCTGCGTCCACTTTATGGACCACGTCACGCATCAACCTCGCCTCCTGCAACGGCGCTCCTTTCGTTTTAACCACGAGGAATGACCCGAAAGGCGTTTGCGCGATCGGCCCGTAGATCTCCTGTGCCGGCTCTTTGTCCAAGCCGTACTGCTTGACGTTGCCGACAACGCCGACGACGGTGATCCATGTGGTCCCGTTGTCGAACGAGAATCTCTTGCCGATCGGGTCCTCCGTTCCCCAGCGACCGCGCGCCGCCGCCTCATTCACGATCGCAACGCGCGGCGCTTTGTCGTCATCACCCTCAGTAAACAGTCGCCCGCGAAGCAGCGGAATATCGAGCGCGCGGAAGTAAGCAGGACTTACAGCGCGTGGGTCGACCTGCGCAACGGTGTTTGCCTCGGCCTTGGGACGGCCTTCAAGTTGGATCGTTAAATTATTCGGACCGTGTGTAATGCCAGCCGGATTCAGCGGATAGGTCGACGACACCGCCGCATCTACGACGCCAGCTTGCTGACTCACGGTTTCGAGCATGCGCCGGAAATAGTCGCGGAATTGTGCGGTGCTGGTCGAGTTGTTAGTAAACCTGGACCAGTTCGGCTGGAGTCGCATCACGAACACGTTCTCCGGGTTAAAGCCGGGATCGACACGCTGAAGCCTGATCATGCTCTGCAGCATCAGCGCCGCGGCTGTCAGCAACGTGAAAGAGATCGCGACTTGCGCCGCAACGAGCAGACCACGAACGCGGTTCTTCGCGCCTGAGCTCGATCGACCCGACGCTTTGAGCGTTTCGCTGAGGCTCTTCCGAGAGTCAAAGGCTGACGAGAGTGCCGGGATCACACCAAATGCCAAACCTGTACACACAGACACACCCAGAGTAAACAGCAGCACGGATGAGTCGATCCGGATCTCTCCGGTACGCGTCGTGAAGCGGCCGGCAAAGGACGTGAGCAGCGGCAGTCCGACAGCGGCGAGAAGCAGGCCCAACGCGCCGCCGCCGAGCGAGAGCAGTAAGCTTTCGGTCAACATCTGAGTGACGAGCCTGCTGCGGCTTGCTCCCAGCGCGGTTCGCACCGCAACCTCGGACTGCCGTTGCAGAACGCGCGCGAGGTTCAGATTAGCTACGTTGGCGCAGACGATTAGCAGGACCAAAGCGGTTGTTCCAAGCAGGATCAAAAATGTGGGCCAAGCTTCCTGCGTGAGCACCGTGTCGAGCCGATCGAGTTGGGCAGCGTAACCGATGTGCTTAGGATAGACGTCCGGAAAGGCGTGCTGCATGCTGGCCACGACACCGTTGACATCAGCCTGCGCCTGCGCCGCTTCGACGCCGGGTTTGAGCCTGCCAAACACTGCCGACAATAGCCGCGCTTGCCGGTTTCGATCAAAGCAGTGCTTGATCTGAATGGGCAATTCGCGGTCGGCATATAAACATCACTCTCCGATGGGTACTCAGGAACCGGCGGTAGCACGCCGATGACCGTGTGCGGCCGGTTGTTCATTCGAAAGACGCTGCCCACGATGTTCCGGTCGCCGCCGTAACTCTGCTTCCAATACTTGTTGCTGAGCACGAGCACTGCGTCGCCGCCCGGCTTTTCGTCGTCTGGAACGAAGGTCCTGCCAAGAATCGGTTGCACGCCGAGCACGTCGAAGAAGTTTGCCGACACTACACTGGTCTGCACGCGCTCCGGCTCGCCGCGACCGTAGAGTATGAAACTCATCGCGTGGTGCTCGACCATCTCCATCGTTTTGTTCTGATCTCTATAATCCTGGAATTCCCTGACCGAGAAGCCGAGACTGTTCACGTTGTTGAGGCGAGCCTGTTGATTCAGCACAACCAGACGGTGCCCGTCTTTGTACGGAAGTGGGCGCAGTAGCACACCGTAAATCACGCTGAAGATGGCAGTATTGGCCCCGATGCCGAGGGCCAGCGTTAGTAGCGCCGTGAGTGTAAAGCCCGGATTTCTGCGCAGAACTCTTAGACCAAACCTAACGTCCTGCCGAAGCGCTTCAACAAAATGTGCTTTTTTCACTACACACCTCCGAGATCAGTGGCTGACATTCATGGCGTCTTTATATATGCTGGCCATCATGTCCAACTCTGGTTTGCCGTGAACTGCTCTAAGTTTGCAGTGAGTGGTGGATTTGTCGCGGCAGGACGCAGTTGAGATTAGCAGGGAGATTTCAAGTTCAGACAGGACGAACTTCTTTATCCACAGATTACACAGATGTTCATAAACAATCTGCGTATATAAAAGCGCCATGAAAAAGACGGTTCTATTTACACTTGGTCTAATGCTTCTATTCGGGAGCGCATCGCACTCGGCTGCGCAAGTCAAACGAGTGCAAATGCATATTGCGGGCTATCTGTGCGGCAATTGAGTGTACAACATTCAGAAGGCCGTGAGCCGTCTCGACTACGCACCAAAACTGAAGGAAATCGAACTGACAGATATCAAGAAAGGCCTCGGCGAATTCACGCCAAAGCCCGATAAGCCCGTTTCGTTCGCGGCTTTGAAAGCAACGTTGAAGAGCGCGGGCTACGTTCTTGATGCCGCCGACATAACCATCGCTGGAACACTGGACCAGGAAGGTGATAGCTGGGTTGTCGTGGTGAAACCTTCCGGGCAAAAGTTTGTGCTTGAAGGCCCGAACGTGATTGGGATCGAAGCTGGATCACCGATCGAGATTACGGGCGCCTGGAAAACTGCCGGGAAAGGGAACAGTGCTCGTGAGGTGATAACACCCGCGAAAAAGCTACAAGCATCGCGCCGCGACTTCCGTTTCATTCCGGCGACGTTTGTGCCCGTTGAAGAGGCTCCGATCCGTGTCACTTCACCGGGACTCACTGTTTACAAAGGAGGCGCGATTACACCGCGCGTCTATTTCGTTCGCCAGCACCTGGGAGCGTTGAAAGTTAACCGGCAGATGGTCGATGTGAGCTTGTCTTACACTCCATTGTCGACGCTTCAACTCGAAGCAGAGGTCCCGATCTCTCGCACCGCATTTCACGATGGTGTGACGTCCGGATCGGGTGTTGGCCTTGGCAACATTAGTTTATGGACCAAGTACCGCTTCTTTCGCGAAGTTAAGACTTACGGCGACAGGCAAGCGGCTGTAAGATTTGGTTTAGAGTTGCCGACCGGTAGTAAAGAGGCTCCGGGCCAGAGTCAGATCAATGTACCGGCGTTTGTGAGACAACAACTGACGCCGATCAGCGGTGGGCTCTCGCCGCATTTCGATCTCGCGTTCTCACAAGCCGGTGGCCGGTTCATTTTTGGTGGAAATGCAGAGGCTGTTTTCCGCACAGAGCGCGATGGGTTTCGCATGGGACACGAGCAGAGATTGAACACCGATCTTGAATACGTGCTGCTGCCGCGCGAGTACAAAAAGCCCGGTGGTGAATTGTTTCTAATTCTTGAGACGACGTTTGTACATCGCGGAACGGGTCGTCTCGATAGCGCGCCGGTCGCAGGCAGCAAAGCGACTGAATACTACCTTGCGCCGGGACTGCAATACGCGGCGCGTCCACGGTTCGTGGTTGAGGGAAGCGTGCAGTTTCCCGTCGTCCGCAATACCGGTATGTTGGCTCTGCGTACTGATGTAAACGTGCTGCTTGGAGTTAAGTATCTGTTTTAAGTAAGTTCAGAGTTCAAGCTCTAGCTTGCAGGCGTTGGAGTCGAGCGAGCAAGTAAAGCTTGAACTCTGAACTTGGAGCCCACTTTTCGGGGAGCATTAATGAAGTCGTTCATACTTATTCTGATCGTTGCCACGACCCTGTATGCACAGAATTCGCCTGCGAAGCTGGAGGGCCAGGTTGTTTGTTGTGCTGAGTGTTGGGCCGAAGCTGATCGTAACAAAGTCGAATACGGAACCGCGGAGAACTTGTTAAAAGCGAAGTCGTGTGTCGCAGGTGGCGATCCAACACTGCTTGCCGTGCGTGAAGGCGACGGATTCAAACTGTATCAGTTAGCGCTCGGTAAGTTTCGATTGCCCGGAAAGAATTGGCTGGACTTTGTCGGTAAACGGATTGCGGTAGAAGGCTCCGTTCAAACGAAGAAAGATGCGAGCACGATTCGCGTCGATAGTTTGCAGGTGCTTGCCGCAAGTCTCGCAGAGCGTGAAGCTGCACAGCTAGTTGGTCAAACGGCTAATCTCACCTTAAAGGATCTTTCCGGAATCGAGCAGAGTCTGCAAAGCTTGAAAGGCCGCGTCGTCGTTCTAAACTTCTGGGCCACTTACTGCATTCCATGTCGAAAGGAAATGCCAGACTTGGCCGCGCTGCAGAATGAATTCGCGGCGTTAGGTGTTCAGGTAATCGGCGTCTCCACGGACGACGACGCCGATCGAAACAAAGTGCTGCAATTCGTGAGAGAGACGAAAGTGAATTTCCCGATCTGGATGGGTGGCTCCACGGCGCACATGATCAAGTTTGGTTTGGGCGCGGCTTTGCCGGGCACCGTGGTTATCGATCGTGATGGAAAGATCGCGAAGATCATCTCGGGTGTGATCGATCCGGTGCTGCTACGAAAAGAGATCAACTCACTGCTTTCGGTAGCAAGCACCCGGCCTAATGAATCCACCAGAAAACCCGCTGTTTCAGTCGTACCGAGCTGACCGCTTTGACCGGGAGAAGGCCGCGCCGTGAGCGGGGCAGGAGAAAACAATTACAGATGGACCTATGGCGTGAGGTTGATTGCTAAACAGATCGATCGCGCGACGTGGCGTAATACTCTGACTTACCGTTTCCATCCGCGATTCACTGCAGGCGTCGAATACAATCCACTGGCCGGCAAAGTCAGTCCGCTTGCTAACCTCGTAGTGCTAACGGAAACGCATCAGCGTCCCGCTATCATCGTAGGCACAAGTTCTGATCGAATCGGTACGCCATCCGGCCAGTCTTTCTATGCGACAGTGAGCAAGAGTCTGAAGCATTCGACTAACTTACCCATCAGCCCGTACGTGGGCGTCGCTTACGGAACCTTCGAAGATCGCGCACGTGTGATCGGAGGTTTGAATATTACTATTGACGAGCGTTGGAGCTCGACAATTTTGTTTGATGGTGTGCGCGTCCATCCAATCGTGAATTACACCTTTGGCCGGCACCAGATTGGCGCCATCTTTGAACGCGGACGTCATCCCGGAGTCAGCTACAGCATTTCATTCTGAGCGCATTCGTGAGCCCGCAAGACCACGAGACTAACCGACTTTACCCGCCGCAGGATCGTTCAACTTCACTATCTACACTCGCGCTGCTTTTCTTGAAGCTGGGCACCACTGCGTTTGGCGGTCCCGCTGCTCATATTGCGATGATGGAAGATGAAGTCGTGCGTCGTCGTAAATGGATGACCCGCGATGAGTTTCTGGACCTGCTCGGCGCCGCGAATCTTATCCCTGGTCCAAACTCCACCGAGTTGGCAATTCACATCGGTCATCGACAGGCTGGTTGGCCGGGACTGCTGGTTGCGGGCAGCAGTTTCATTTTGCCCGCGATGTTGATTGTCATGAGTTTTGCGTGGGCCTATGTTCGATACGGATCGCTGCCACAGGTCGCCGGCATACTGTACGGCGTCAAGCCGGTAATCATCGCGATCGTGCTGCACGCGTTATGGTCACTCGGCCGCACTGCCATCAAATCTAAATTTCTGGCGGTCGCCGGCATCATCGCGGTAATACTCACGTTTCTGAGAATACATGAGTTGCTGGTTCTCTTTGGCGCTGGGTTAGCCGCTGTCATGGCGCGAATTATCACGCGGCAGATCAAAGGCAGTCTTAAATCGCTTGTTACTGCGCCCACATTGGCCATGCTCTTCCAAGCGGGCAGCGGGGGCGCAGCTTCGTTTGGATTATGGCCTTTGTTTCTGTTCTTTCTGAAAGTCGGCGCCATACTCTACGGCAGCGGGTATGTGTTGCTCGCTTTTATTCGCGCGGATCTGGTGGAGCGATGGCATTGGCTGACAGAGACACAACTGCTCGACGCGATCGCTGTGGGCCAGGTGACGCCGGGACCAGTCTTCACCACGGCCACGTTCATCGGCTACGTGCTTGGTGGAACAAAGCGGGGCAATAGTCGCGACGATCGGGATATTCCTGCCCGCGTTCTTTTTTGTCGCTGTGAGTGGGCCGCTAGTCCCACGTATTCGGCGCTCCCCGTTGGCCGGAGCATTTCTTGACGGCGTTAACGTCGCTGCGCTGGCGCTGATGTTAATTGTCACATATCAGCTCGGACGCGCTGCCGTTATAGACCTCACCACATTGGTGCTGGCGCTAATCAGCGCGTTCATCCTGTTCCGCCTGCGCGTCAACTCCGCGTGGCTCATTCTCGCAGGCGCAATAGTTGGCTGGTTTCTTTTTGGTTAATCTCCAAATTGTTGATTTCTCTGATGTTATGAAGCAAGCGGGTGCGGCTTTCGTTTACCCGTAAGTGGTTTAGACTGACGGTTGACATGAAACTGAAAGGAGACACCCGCTATGAGCCACATTATATATTGCGGCGTCGACTTTCATGCACGTCAACAAACAATTTGCT
>Ga0126311_10000150_pt1 | contig 34713 bp, 21 predicted proteins | sample Plot61_FD_92539 | JGI IMG/M metagenome (GOLD analysis project Ga0126311, IMG submission 92539) | Serpentine soil microbial communities from UC McLaughlin Reserve, CA, USA - Plot61 | ecosystem: Environmental > Terrestrial > Soil > Grasslands | place: USA: UC McLaughlin Reserve, Lake County... | reverse complement strand
TACTAAGTCGTGCGACTTCTTCAACTGAGCGTCCCATTCCTTGGGCGAGTTCGTCCCAGTTCACAATTCCGGCGGCCACCAAGACTTCAAAGAAGCCTTGTCCGGCTGGATCTTCAAAACGGAACGCGAAAGCGTCACGTTGCTCCGCCGGTAATTGACTGACTGCGCGCCATAGCCAGGCCAGCAGTTCCTTCGCTTCCACATGAGACTCGCCCGACTCAGTATTAACCGATAAATTCGCGTTCCACCTTACTTCGGCCTGCTCGGTCAACGACTCGATCCGATCGTCTTTTATCTTCAGTAAGTAGCCAATCATTCGGACCAATAGATCAACTTCAATCGGTCCTCCAATCCAATCAAAAAGTTCAGCGACGATTTGTGACAATGGAGCGACTCGTACGTCTTCGTTGGAAAAGCGTGCTGATTTAAATGCTTCCAGCTTTATTTCGATGTCGCGAGATTCCTGGTCTGAAAACGTACTCTTTTCGGTGTTTCGCCACGTTGCAAAGCCGCAAAGTATCTCATCATTGTGCACCCACGAGACGAAGTCGTCATGTCTTCGAAGGAGATCTCGCACGCTGGTATTCAACCGTGAGCGCGTTGGCGATTTGTCACGGAGGAAGTCGATACAAATGTTTGAAGTAAGACGTGACACACATGCTTTAAAGTTTTCTATACCTGTAAAGTTTGATGACGCTTGAAGCTGATTGAGTACCTGGACTACACGTGTCATTGCTTCTTGGTAAAGATCCTCCGCGTCTTGATTGTTTTTGTTGATACCTTGGCCGCTGACGTAAAAGCTAAATTTTCGCCGAAGCACTTGCCGAATCAACGGCGCGGCATGACGCGTAAGGAGTTCGTCGAGATGCTGTTCGCGTTCTCGCTCATTCTCAGCAGTAAGATATGGAACTAGCACCTTATCCATGTGGTCCACCGATCGAAGGTACAGATCTGGGACTTCAGCAAGTCATTGCTGAACGGTCCAGACCTTGCCTTTTCAAAAACAGTGGGGAGAATTTTTTGTGGCACCTGCGAGCGTGATTGCAGTCGAGTGACGTGAGTCTACTCAACTCACTTTTCGTTGCTTCGAACGAGGTTGAATTCTAGGCTCGTACTTAACAGTGCCTGGAAGTTTTGCGGGGAGCTCCGAACTATCGTCAATAATCGTCTCGACGTGCACGCCGGCGAGGCGTGCGTATTCCAAAAGAACAATGAGCGTAGGCTCATTCTTACCTAATTCATAATCTGAAATTCTGGTGTACGGAATATCTTCCTCGACTCCTAAACTCTTGTGGAGTTCAGTCTGAGAAAGCCCAAGGGTGTTTCGAATTTTTCTGAGTTTCTCGGCGAGCCGTTCCGGCCGCCGACGTGCGTGACCCATCAGTCGCGACCTCCTTGGGAGAAGAAGGTCTCGCTGCGCGGCTTATCCGTTGTTGCGGATTGTAGCGGGCTAGATTTGTGTGTCGCCGTGAGTAAGCATTTCTTATGCTCACAAGCGATCCACATCTCTCACCTCAACAGAGGTCCGAGCTGATAGTAGAGTTCCCGTTTCAAAGAATTAGTGGCCTAGAATAGCAGAGCCCACCATGTTGATCATACGTCTACTTCGCAGATCTACAGGTGTGGTTTTTGTCTACACAGCCCGATTGATCAGCTAGCCGGTTATGATAAGCTAACCATTGCGTTTCAAGCTATCACCCTTGCTTCGATGCCGATCCTACTCGTCCTCATTTTAATCGCGGGGATTTCACTTAGTGCGGTAGCCACTCGATCGCTAAGGCGGCGACGAACGCGCTCATTTTCGGCCGAAGACTCAACAGATCTCAGTACAGAGGGTGTTCCGCTGGAACCATCCGAGGGTCGGAAGCTAACTCCATCCGACAATGAGATCCGACGGAGAGTCGCCGGTGACGAGGCGGAAGAATCGAGGTGGAGCGCGGCGCAAAATGGAATGAGTGCTTTCAGCGACCCTGAAGTAAATTCCTCTCAGTCCGTTCAACTGGTCAATCACACAGTCTCAGCCGATCCGCAAACCTCCAACATTTCTCCTGATAATTCTGCCGAAGCGAAGGCAGATATTGACTTGAGCCACAAATCATCCGTAGAAACGCAACACGCCCAATTGGCATCCTTAGTGGACGAATTGATCGAAACTCGGATTGAAACAGAACCTGACATCGAAACGTTTGCGGTTCAGAATGACACTCCGCCTAGTCTCTCTAGTGTCGCCGAATCAGACACCTCCGTTGAAGGTGCCTTCGGAGACCAAGCTGCAGTAATTCCCCACCTGGAACAGCCTTCAATAGCGAATGGGGCGAATAGTCGCGATGTCGATTCGTTTCAGGATCTAGAATCGCAGCAGCGTGGAGAACCGGCGCTACTTACTGATGAAGATCAGATTTCGTTTGTGCTGGAGATCCAGCCCGAGACATCGCTGATCATGGATGATGCTCTTTCGGTGACCAAGGTTCCGGAAAAGAAAAGCAGGCCGCCACGTAAATATATTCCTTCAATCAGAACTGGTGAAACAACTCAGACACAACGAACCGAACGCTCCGTTGACGTACAGAGTCGGCGCACGCGGCCCTTCTCGATGCGTGTTCGAATGGTATTTCGTACAAGGAAGTACCAGTTCTCGTTGTTACCTGAACGTGCTGACGACTCTGCTGAGGAGCTAGAAGTAATCGGAACAAACGGAACGGAATTATGGGGCGCATACCAAGACGAATGGTATCAAGAGGTGATCCCGAACAACTTCGGTGATTTATTGAAAGAAGGGGGAGTTTGGGAATCCAGCGATGGACAATTGCGTTGGGTGTTGTCTGGCCGTGAGATTTACGTTCTTGCTCCAGATCTATCTATTAGTGGCTTTGTACAAAGTGGCGGTCTGGTATTGGGAGAACAACAATCCGTCTTATGCGTGAGCAGTCAGCAGGACGAAGTTCTAAACGCGCTGTTAAAGGCGGGTTGCTCAGATCCACTACCCATCAAAGATAAAGGCATTCCTGAAGGGTGGATCTTATTCACTGATCTTCGTCCGTTACTAGCAATAGAACATCAGAACGAAGCTGGCCTCTATAACATTCTCCGTCCCTCATATGACTTCAAAATAGAATTCGTTGGCGGAATTCGATTAAATCGATCGACTTGGCTCGTCGGCCACCCTCCGAGCATACGTGTGCTTGGAGCAAGTGATTCGAACATTGATGTATTCATTGATGGCCAAACCGCTCGACTTGATGCTGAAGGTAGTTACACGGCGTCAGACTGGGATACTGAAGGCCGGCACGTCGTTTTTTCCGGCGGTATTTCACAGTCGTATGAATTGGCAAACGGGGCAGAGGATTGGGAGTTCTTTGACGCTTACCGCTACAATCAGAACTCGCGGGTCCAAGATGCGATTTCTGTATGCGGGCCTGCCATCCTGCCCGCCAAGAGCGACAAGCATCTGCTGATTTTACCTCGCAGCAATCGTTGTCTCATTGGAGCCCTTCCCGGTGACATTGTAGTCGCTCCGCCACCCTTGATTAGAACACCAACCTTCTTGGCACAGTCAAACTTTGACGTAGTCTGGAATCTGCCGGCTGATCCGCTAAGGTGTGATAAGGCTAGCAGTCGCGTGAGACTGATAAGACCGATTGCGCCTAGTCCGACAACACATTTTTCTGACCAGCAGCATCGAAGAGCTGCTATCCGTTGGTACCAGATAATACTAGACGCATCGCGCAAGGGCTTACGCGTTGATCCTAACAGCGAAGAAGCAAACAAATTGTGGCTTGATTATAAGCGAAAGGCTCGCGCACTTCGGAAACTACTAAGATGAATGCGAATCGCTTACTGCTGTGGATGTCCGCAAAGGCGTTTGGTAGTTGGATCCGGTATAAAGCTGCGCTGGATGAACTACTGTTAAATGCGGAATCAGAAATCGGGGAAGATTCTGATCGGCCACCGATTAACGGGCAGGCCTTTCCTATTTACCACCGCGTTCGACAAAACCTTGAACGCTTGGGACATGCTGAATTCTTCCGTCAAGATTTTTCAAGCGGGTGGCGAGTTGTGCCACCGATTCTAGCAACCTGCTCTCATGACTCGTACTTCGTCGGGATACTTTGTGGAGCTCGAACAGATGAAATAATGAATCGCATCTCCGCATGCTGCGCAGATTTGAATTTGGAAATAACGGCACAACCGGAATGTCCGGATCGAGTTCAAGTAATGGCGCGTACTCAGTCACAACTCCAGCAGCTCGCAGACAGGGCGAGCTTGTTTTTTCAGCCAGATGCCCCGCGAATGTTGCTGGCGGCGGTTCCACCTATTGACAATTATCAACTTCGTAAATCTTCTGAGCTTCCATTTGGCTCTGATTGGGACGTGAGTAGGTTTTCGACAACGACACTCGGATGGACCATATCTACTGTCGGAGCTGCGAGACAAAGCACGTTTGGTCTCTTTCGATTCAGTGCTCGTTTCCAGCCTCGCTATTATCTAAAACTGAATGGCAACGCGTTTGAACTACCGGTTCAGACTGGAAAATACATTGTCGTTCGGAAGGCTCGACGCTCCGTACTTTCCTACTGCGCTGAAAGCAAAACTTTGTGCATGCCAGTCACGTGTCGTCCTCCTCTTTTGATTGATCGTGCCTTAACGTTATGTTCAGGGCTAATTTCTGAATTAGACGGCGGTATTCTGAAGTATCGCAACATCGATGGTGAGATCGCACTTGCAACTTTCAGGCTGTTGAGGCAATAGCGCAAATGAAGAATCCAGTTTCAGTATTTAACAATCTCCGCGAAACTTATCTCCGTTACTTGGATAGTCCATTTGATTTACGGTACGACGCGCTAATCCAAGAACGCAGACAGTTGGTCGACCAAGACGGCCGCATATACCGGAATCCGCTGATTGAGGCTGTTCCTGCTTACCAGAAATGCGATGAAACATTTAGTCAAGTCAGTCAAAGCCTTCTCGGGCCTCACTGGTCCCAGAATCTGATCAATGACTTCACAGACTTCGTTGCGCTCGGACTATTTCCGACAGCCCGACGACCATACACGCATCAACGTGACTCGTTCGATCAATCAGCGGTGCAAGCCGATGACGTAATTATTACAACGGGTACCGGATCGGGAAAGACGGAATGCTTCTTCTTGCCTTTGGCCGCTGCTCTCATTCGCGAGTCAGCCACATGGCCTATCCCGGGTCAGCGCGACGCTCGCTGGGATTGGTGGCGTCATTACACTATGCAGGGACAAAGGAGAAGCTGGGCAACAAGGATAAGTCAGCGTGCTCATGAGTCACGACTTCCCGCCATGCGAGCCTTGATTCTCTATCCGTTGAATGCGCTTGTCGAGGATCAACTGGCTCGACTACGTGATGGTTTTGACGGACCAACAATTCGCAACTGGTTGGATTGCCATCGAGATGGCAACCGCTTTTATTTTGGACGATATACGAGTCGTACACCGATTTCCGGGCGGCAGGTCACGAATCGTGTTGGCCAGTTGAGAGATGAGCTTCGTGGCATTGATCAGGACGCGCTGCAAGTTCGTGGGACCCCCGCGGAGCGATTTTTCCAAAGTTTGGATGGTAGCGAAATGTGGTCACGCTGGGACATGCAAGACAACGCACCCGACATCTTGGTGACCAACTATTCAATGCTCAACATAATGTTGATGCGAGCCGTCGAAGGACCGATCTTCGACCAAACCCGAGCTTGGTTGAATGCCGATCGTTCCAACATCTTTCACCTAGTTGTAGATGAGTTGCACACATATCGGGGAACGGCGGGCACAGAGGTCGCCTACTTGCTGAGGTGTCTTTATGACCGGCTTGGCTTGGCACCTGATTCGGAACAGCTACGCATCATTGCGTCAAGTGCATCACTCGAGAACGATGATACAAGTCTCGATTATTTGGAGGGATTCTTCGGACGAAGCCGAAATAAGTTTAGTGTGATCAGTGGGGATATCGAGCAGCCAGATTCGGCCGCGATCGCAAGGATCTCTGTACATGGAGATGCTTTACGGCAATTACATCAATCTACCGAGCTCTCGACTAATACCATTACTGAAACCACCGCATCTGCCTTTAATACTAATGTGCAAAGTTCTGTGAATACAGATGATGCTTCCGCCGAACAGATTATGGCACTAGCGCTGGAGCATATAGAGGCCCCAGACGCGATTCGAGCTGCTTGTATTGCTGCAGATACGAACCAAATGCTGCCGCGCACAGCGTATGAGCTTTCTGAAACGCTCTTTCCAGAATTACCACGACACGATGCCTATGAGGCAATCATGGGGTTGCTCACTGGTCTTTCACAAGCACGACATGGCACTGGCGAAGCACCTTTGATAATGCGCTGTCATCTATTCTTCCGAAATCTCCAGGGCATGTGGATCTGCACAGACGCGCATTGTAATGTTGCGCCACCACGCCAGACTCAATGTCCTGGCGGCTCCTTACAATACATTCCACGCCTTACATGTGACTGTGGAGCTCGAGTGTTAGAGCTTCTCTACTGCGAATCCTGCGGCGAGATTTTCTTTGGCGGCTACCGTCAAGCGAGCCAAACTCCTAATGAATGGTTTTTGACTCCGGAACATCCCGATCTTGAGGCATCAGCCGACTCTGCGAGCTTTGACCGTAATTATTCAAGCTATGCTGTGTTTTGGCCCGCAGAAGATGGATTGGTACCCGCTCGCGACCATTGGAACCAAGATTATGTCAGACACGAATGGAGAGGCGCCGAGTATTCCCCTTTAGAGGGACGTGTACGGCTTGGCGGTGGGAATGGATATTTGTATTACGTGCCTTCCATGCATGGCCAGAACCCACCGACCGTTGCAAGCGCATCCCAGACCTATCCTTCGAAATGTCCAAGATGCGAAGCAGATTGGTCGTGGCGTCCTTTAGGATCTCCGTTACGAACACATCGCACCGGTTTTCAAAAAATCAGTCAAATTTTGTGTGACAGCCTGCTTCGCCAGATTCCTCATACTATTCAGGCCAACAATCGCAAGCTGGTTGTTTTTTCCGACAGTCGGCAAGACGCTGCGAAGCTGTCAGCCGGAATGCGATTCGCACACTATCGAGACGCCATTCGTCAAGCGTTAGCGAATAGTATTGCGACGGCTGGGCAAGGCGCAATCGCATTGAGTGCCCAAGCTCATGGACATCAAATCTCTGCGGAGGGCGCAGTCCTCGCCGCTGAGTTTGCAGCATCCCATCCTCAAGATGCGACGGCGATAATGATGGGGGCAAACCCTCACACGTCGAATTTACCTTCGCCATCTCATGCTCCACTGACTTGTCAGCAGGCTTCGCAAAGAATTCTAAGCAGAGCGGCTAATGGACCATTCCGTCTTACCGGGTTGTCAGCTGATGTCGCGTCAAGATTGCTTTTCAGAGGTATGAATCCTGGAGGATATGGGAAAGAACAACTTTGGACAGATTGGCAAAGACGAATTGGATCTTGGCGCGATCTTTACCAATGGACTGCAGATGGAACTGTAACCGTGAAGCCGAGTGGGCAACTCACACAAGCGCAACAACAACATCTCGATCGAATACAAAATCGTGCGATCATAGAATTGGTGAATATCATCTTCGCGTCTGGACGTCGCAGTCTGGAATCGCTCCTGATTGCATATGCGACCCCGGATCGGATTGCCTTTCCGCCCCCAGACGATTTGGTGCAACAGGCGGCTGACGGAACGATTCGACTGCTTGGTCAACGACGGCGGGTTGATACACACAATTCATTTGCTCAAAACGACCCGCCGGGATTTGTTGCGGGATACCTCAGTGCGATAGCTCAGCTGAACGGCCGCACTCCAAATCAGTTCATTAATGAGGTTCTGGATTACTTAGCGAACGCGGGATGCGTCGCTTCTAATATCATCCGAATACAAGGACTATGTTTGTCGAATCCCGGCGAAACCCTTTATCAGTGCCCTGACTGTAGGCGAATCCATCTTTATCGCTCCGGTGGAATCTGTACAGAATGTCACGCCGAGCTTGGACAGCCATTCGCGTTGCCACCGGCTCAACATTTTTCTGATTACTACACTTATCTTGCGACACAAGCTGGTCCACTCTTCCGTCTTAATTGCGAAGAATTGACGGGTCAAACAGATACTTCAGATGCCCGGAAGCGCCAGAGATTATTTCAGGACATAAGCCTTCCCAACGAAGAGATTCCATTGGCTGACTTCATCGACCTCCTTAGCGTAACAACAACGATGGAAGCAGGTGTCGATATTGGAGCCCTGCTGTCAGTAATGATGGCGAATATGCCGCCGATGAGATTCAATTATCAACAGCGCGTGGGCCGCGCGGGAAGACGCGGTGCCGGATTATCGATTGCATTAACCTTATGCAGAGGCCGCAGCCATGATGATTACTATTTTCAAAGGCCGGTACGAATCACAGCCGACCCACCACCTCAACCTTACGTCGAGATGCGCCAAGATACGATTCTCAAGCGTGTGCTTGCGAAAGAAGTGTTGAGGCGAGCATTTCGAGACCTAGACCTGTTTGTAGGATCGCGCGGGGATAATGTCCATGGAGAATTTGGGAACGCAAGCGAATGGAACGAAGTTCCTACTAATTCACCTACGGGAGTGGCAGCAGGAGCAACGACCCGCGAGTTAGTCTCACAATGGATCACTAATAACCCTGCCACTATCACGGAAGCTTGTGACACCTTACTGACGTACTCAGATGTAACATTACAAGCGCAACGACCTGTACTCATTGCCTATATTCAAAGTGAGTTGATTGACCATATCGATAGCGTTGTTACCGATCAGTCTCTCTCAGATCAATCACTCAGCAAGCGGCTCGCATATCGCGGATACTTGCCAATGTTTGGCTATCCAACGCGAGCTCGGCTACTGCACCATGACCCGCCAACGCCTCGCCCTTGGCCACCAGAGAGCAAAGTGGATCGCGATCTTGATCTCGCGATCAGCCAATTTGCACCTTCAGCCGAGACAGTAAAAGATGGTCTTATCCATACTTCGATAGGAGTGGTTGATTACCAACCACAGGGCCACACCGTGGCACAGATTCCTAACCCCTTGGGTCCTGCCGTTCCGATTGGTGTCTGTCGCCGTTGCCAAGCAGTCGATGGCTCTACTTCTCCAGCCAACAGTTGCCCCGTATGTGGCGCAACCGCTAACGACGTACCAGGTTATGAGATCGTTGGTCTGTCCGAACCGAAAGGGTTTCGGACTTGGTATGGCAGCGATCACGATTTTGATGGAGAATTCGAGTGGACGCCAAGAGCTTCCCACCCAAGAGTTGGTTTTAGACCTATCAATTTGATTCCTCGCGCCAACTTCGAAGTTTGGTCAGATTCGGAGAGGGTTTACGTCATTAATGATAATGATGGACAGTTCTTCGACTTCGAACGACTTGCTCAGGGAGAGACATGGGTAACTCGGGAGGCGCTAGAGAAGTCGGGGATTAGAAACCCCGCGAGTGTTCTAGTGGTTGGGGGAGAAATAGATCGAAGGGCTCTTGCATCCATCAAACCGACGAACGTTTTTGTTTTAGGTATTCAGAATTGGCCAGTCGGGCTCAGTTGTTCTCCGTTAACCGTTGAAGGTCGAGCAGCCCTTCTTTCGTTTGGTAATCTGATTCGGCGTGCAATATCTGTCCGGCTGGATATTGACGAACGAGAAATCAAAGTTGGCGTCCGATCAATGCAGGACCAGAGCGGTCAGGTGATCGGCCAAATATTCATTTCCGACAGCTTGGAAAACGGCGCCGGTTATAGTTCCGTCTACGGCGATCCTCTGGAAGCAGAGAGTCTGCTTAGATATCTCACTGGAGAAACTGATCTAGCATTTTGGGGACCGATAGTGGACGAACCACATCGATCTAATTGTCGTACGTCCTGTCCCGATTGTTTGCGAGACTACAATAATTTAGTCTTCCATAACATTCTCGATTGGCGTGTGGCACTCGACATGGCGCGACTCGCCTTGGATAACAATGCCCCGGTTGATTTCAACATTTCGTATTGGCAAGGATTGGATGTGATTGCCGCGACCCCATATTTTCACGCGGTTGGCTTACAACAAACCCAATTTGAAGGTGTCATAGCAGGGCGAGACCACGGATATGTCGAGATCATTACTCATCCGCTGTGGGACCGCAATCTCAACAACTTCGGCCCCCTGTTAGCAAATGCGTACGCCCAGGCTATGGCGGCGGGCGCAACCGAAGTAGCCTTTAAATCTGTTTTCGAACTCCTACGCAGGCCGTATTAGAATGATCCCTTCGAAACACGAGGCCTCTTCCGATTTCAAGCTTGGATTGATTCCAGCAGTGAGTCCTACCCTCGCTGAAATTCTCCGAAATTGTCCGTTGCAGGCAAACTTTTACCGACTCCGCGACCTAAATCACTTCGTTCTAAGCAATCCAAAAGCATGGCTCGGCATCGCTTATCACGAAGTCATGGAAAAACTTTGGCTGCCAATAAATGATGACGACTCTACTGGTGAGCATTTAGTAGAGGGTTTATGGACCAGCGCGATCACCACGCTTCAACAAAGGGCATTGGCACATCCACTCGATAGTCGATTTGAAACTCCCGAAAAATGGCCGGGTTATTATTTAGTCCGCGCTTGTCTGAATATCCGCGCTCAAGAGGCACTCAATAAGAGTTCCCGAGTTCGTTCACTTAGCCAATCAGTGGATGCCACTCCGCATGTTCGCGAGAAACAACTTGCGGCGATGGGAGGCAAGCTCATTGGTAAACCAGATGTGATTTCAGGCGAGGAGATTTGGGATTACAAATCTGGCAGTCTTTACGACGAAGTGTCGGAAGGAACGAGAGTGGTGAAGGAAGGATATGTCCGCCAGCTTCTGCTCTATGGCCATCTCGTAAAGGAAAACTATGGAAAGTATCCTGTAAGAGGTAAGTTGCTTCCTATGCAAGGGGAAACAGTAGAGATCGAACTTGAGCCTGAGGAGTGTGCCAAGGAGGCCGTGGATGCAGTCCATCTTTTGGACTCAGCTAACGCCAAACTAGCAGATTCTACCGATGTGCCTGCAATTGCAACTCCGTCCCCATCTTCATGTCGATGGTGCAAGTTCAAGGTAGTTTGTCCAGCCTTCTGGCAACAAGTTGATGTCACATGGGGGGAAGAACTCGGCAGTGCGGCAGTTAGGGGCAGACTAAAGACCACTCCTACCCAGATCCATAATGGACAAGCTTTTTCACTTTCAATCGAGGTGGCTGCAGGAACGTCTGGCGAGAAGGAGATCACTGTTGCGCCTTTGAACAAAGAAACTCACCGGAGCTTATCTGAGTTCAAACAGGGCGAAGAAGTACGAATAGTCAACCTGTTTCTGAGGCGAAACGGCCAGCTAGCTCCCACAAATGCAACCGTGTGTTACCGCGAATCGGACTGCCCTGCCTTTTCGTTATAGTGTGCCTAAGATCAGTAGCTAAAAAAGCATTTGCGGGAGAGGGCGCCTCCCGTTTGCCTGTGCTTTCCCGGAGGTACGTCTATTCCACAAGCAGTCCTTCTGAACAGGGCATGCGAAGCAGTTCGGGCTGCGAGCTGTGCAAATCGAAGCGCATAAATCAAGGATTGCGAGATTGAAATCTTTGGATTTTCCTTTCGGTATTAAATCTGCCGCAATGTTAATTAGCTTCTTGTCTCGAGCAGGATTCGCTGGAAAGTGTTCGGTCAAATCGAAAATTCGGTACAAGAATCTTGCGACATTCGTATCTACGATCGGAACGTCTTTTCCATAAGCAAAAGAGAGAACTGCCCTCGCCGCATAATCGCCGACACCTGGTAAATCGAGAAGGTCTCTCAGTTCGCTCGGCACCTTCCCTTTGTGCCTGTTAACGATCTTTTGAGCGAGCTTACCTAGCTCGTCGGCCCTGTACGTGAAACCCAAAGGAGCGATCATTCGCCTAAGCTTTGAAGCTCTGGCCTTCCCCAGAGCGTTGGGAGTGGGATATTCCTTGACGATCTTCCTGTACGTAGCAACAACTTGTGACGTAGCAGCCGTTTGCTGTAACAGCTTCTCCGCAATCAGAATCTTATAAGGATCGTTTGTCCGTCGCCATGGAAAGGACCGCCTGTTCTCTTGAAACCAGCTTAGTAAGCTCGCTTGGATGGTTTCCACCCGGTCGTAAAGCGTTAAGCGAATCGCATTTGCAATGGCGCCAGCTAAAGCAGGCGGCACCGCATTGGAGACTTGCTCTACTTGCTGGCTAAGATTGCCACGAAGCTCATACTCTGATGGAAAGCCTTGCAGCAACATAGCCTCGAAAACACTGATGCGTCTTGCGCCCGTCGGATGAACATGGATTTCTCTATGGCCGTAGGCTACTGTCCAGCTTGGGTGGTCCCATCTCAACTTCCTGAATGATCTTCCTCCATTTATTGAACCATTCAAGAACTTCTTTGATTTCGGATTCATAGTCCAATGATTAGGATGGTGAGGGATCTCTTCCGGTGTTAGTCCGCGCTTAAAAAATGCGGGTGTCGGCAACGTCTCAATTGCATTCCGCACTGTGACCAAGGGACTCTCACCTACCGGAAAATTGAAACGTAGGTTTGCGTGAAGATGTTTATTAATCCCAACCACAAAAATACGCCGCCTGTTCTGCGGCACGCCGAACGTGTTCGCGTTCAGCGCGTTCTCAAAAACATTAAACCCAGCATCTTCAAACGCCATGAGGAACTTGTTCAATTGCCCAACGTGTTTGTCAGACTTCAAACCAACAACATTTTCAAATACAAAGAAATCCAAAGAAAACTCTTTGTTAAGAGCTTTTAGAATCTCAGCGTACCGAAGCGGTAGTTCCTTGCGAGGGTCGTCTTCTCTGCCATGCACGTTGCTCACTGAGAAACTTTGACAAGGTGGACCGCCAATTACCCCCCTTAGTCGAACGTTCGGAGCAGCTTCACGAACGAGCTTAACCACATCGTTGCCTGTCATCGTTGCGAGGTTTCCAACACACGCTGCATGACCCTTTGAATTCCAGTTGTAGCTCTCGACGGCGGCTTCGTTGATATCAATCGCCAAAACAGTAACAAAGTCATGCATCCGAAAACCCAGATCCATCGCTCCACACCCACAGAACAGGCTCAAAACTGGAATCTGGATGCGTGACATTTTTAGCGTTAACGTTTGGTGCGTGAAGCTCGGGAATCAGGTTTTACATCACAGCGAACGCACATATTATACAGCGATTGGTTGTACTGTTCAGTTTACAAAACTTCGGCGCCGTTTCTTGCGACGGGAATCGTCTCGTGAAAGTGGATTTTTTCTACCTCGACGCATTGGTCCGCGATCGTCTGGCCAAGGTGTTCTCACGGTAACAACCAGAGTTTTCCATAGATCGAAAATGCATGCCGTTCCCCCGTCCTCGCACTTGACAAATGCAAAGGAGAATATGTCCTGCTGCAAACATATCCAATCAACAGGCGTTTCTCTTACAAGCCGGAAAGCTCGTTGAATAGGAGGTCCCCCACTGAGTGGCGCAAACTTCACAATTATTATCGGTTCGCGAGTGTGCCAACTGTGGGGACTTATTTCTGATAGTGGCTCGTCTGTGATGTCTCGCAGGGCATTCGGCCTAATTTGTGCAATAACATCATCCGGCGTGATTGTTCGCCTATCCTCTAACCGGATAAGCTGTACTAGCTCAGCAGGCGCAACACGATGGTATAACGCAAAGAAAAGACCTTGTGCTGTTTTTCGAAAGACTTGCTCAAAACTTGATAGGAGATCCCCCGTTACGGCGTAGTTGCCGTTTGGTTGTCGGCTTACCTCGATCATCTTGCGCAACCTTCGACTTTCACCGCACGCTTTATCTAACCAACCATCCTGCTGGCGCTTGGTCTTCATTTCCGGATGTACGCTTACGACAGTTAAGAAGGCTCGAACTGCTCTTTCATGAAAAGAGAAACCGTTATTGCATTTCTTGCAGGCCGGCAGCGTGATGAGATTGACGGGTAGGGGTCGGCGCAGTAGGCAACGTGGAGGTGTGTGGTCCTTTGTATCCGCAGGGTCGGCGCAATACACACAACGCTTGCTTCCGAGCGGCAGATTTTGAAAGCCAGAACGAGTATTCATCTCATAACAAGACGACAACTATTGAATGGCCTGCTCATGCAGAGATCCTTTTTGCAAGCGACGCTGTCGGCAAGATCCTGCACTAGTTGGCCACGGACATTCAAGTAGAACCGTCAACGCATCGTGGATTTTCATAGCACACAAAAGCATCTTGTTTGACCGTCTTAAGAACATGTATTCGAAAAACTCAGGAATATAAACCCGCCACCCCGGCATATATTTAGGTATCATCCCACAAACAGCCAAGACCTGTCGTTCAAGTTCACGACCTGAAGGAGTTACCTCTGACCATGCTGCGTCGTCGCGACGGTAGAGTTCCACAAAAGCCAAAGGGTGAATGTTCTTGGCATGTTCAAATGCAATGACGGATAGGTCCTCTGCGTGTATGAGACGTCCAAATTCAAAGTACAATAATCCGACAGCTGTTTTCTTGAAAACGTGCGTCAATGTCTCGACCAGGGCGCGATCAACGCGGAACATACCGTCAGGTGCTAAACGATCCGCGATAAAATTCTTAAGCACTTTGTCACGCTGCAATGCCGAGTAGAGCCAACCTCCTTCGGCAACCGCCTTCCTATCTTCTCTCGTGAAGGAAATAGTACTGACGATTGCGGCTGCGCGTTGTTCGTCTGCGGAGTAGGAAGCGTTACACGAACTACAAGCGGGCACGGTCATAGCTTGAAGGTCTGAGGGCAGCCTGCGAGGCAAGAGGCACCTTGGAGGCGTGTGATCTGAAGTGTCAGCAACTCCGCCACAGTAAATGCACATTAGCTTACCAAACAATGGAAGCTCCGGAATCCAGTGCTTAGGATTCATATCGATCTAGTGTATTACGAAATGATCGTGGCGGGAACCTGTTGAGAATACCAACGCATTGACGTTTTTCAAGACATTCAACTTTTCCATGGTTCATCGTGGGATGAATCTTGAGAAACGTTCCGCCTCCTCGTGACAGAAGCGACGCGAATAGCTTCGTAGTCCTTTCATCAAAACTTTAGCGCGATCAAAATAGACGTCGCTTTTTACATACATTGTTGGGTTGCTTATTACAACAATCGTGATCTCATCAGGTTAACCACGACGGATGCAAAGTGGCTCGTTTTAGGCCATTAATCACACCTATTCCAATCCTTCTCACATTCTTGGAGCACTATCGCAACGTGGCACATAGATTGACATTGAGCTGAATGTTATGAATTCAGCTAAGCAATCTAATCTTCTCGGAAACGCACCGACGAATTTGGTCCAGCCGCAGTCACCGCCAACCTACTTGACGCTGAAGGAAGTCGCGGAGCTGCTCAAGGTGAAGCCGCGAACTGTGTACGCCTGGGTGAGTGACAACCGAATTCCGTTCGAACGAAAAGGTAGCCTACTGCGCTTCAGACTGGATGCGGTTCTAGCTTGGAACGAACCGGCGCGTTAACGAGCACAAAACAATCTAAATGACTAGATCAGCGAACCACGTATGCGTGCTAGAATCCCGCTGCTCCTGTAACGGCGGCAAACCGGAAAGGAGCAAAGATGACAGTTCGGAAGAGGGGAGAGCACTGGTACGTTGACATCAGCGAGAAAGGCCGGCACCGAGTCCAACGCGTCCTCAAAGGCGCACGAACTAAAGCGCAGGCGTTGAAAGCTGAAGCCAAGCTCAGAACCCAGATCTTTGAAAAGAAATATGATCTCGTAGAAAGGCCGGAATGCCGCTTCGACAAATTTGTCGTTGCTTCATTCCTGCCAACCAAAGAACTAAAGAAGAGCTACAAATCGATCGACAGCATCTGCAAAGCTCTCAAAGCATTCTTCGGCAAACATTTCATTTCTGAAATCGACACCGAGATGATTGAGAGATACAGACAGATGCGAGTTGAGCAGAAGACGAGGTTGGGCCGAAAGCGCAGTCCGTTGAGAGTCAACAAGGAGATGCAAGTGCTCTCGTCGATCTTCACGTTAGCTCTTGAAAAGCAGCTCATCGCTTCAAGGCCCAGGACAACGATGTTTCGCGTCTCAAGCGAACGCATTCGCTACCTGACGCCAGACGAAGAGAAGCGGCTTTTCGAACAGCTTGAGAGCTGCGAATGGCTCAAGCCGATTGTGCTGATCGCGCTGCACACCGGCATGCGACGCGGTGAGATTTGCAACCTGCAATGGTTCGATCTCAACTTCGATCGCAGTCTGATTCACGTTCGAAACACGAAAAACGGTAAGGATCGAATCATTCCAATGAACGCCACGGTGCGGCAACTGCTCGAGATGCAAAAAGTATTACGAGCTCGAAAAGCACAGGAGAATGCCGAAAAAGGGAAATCCCAGGTTCCGAGCCCATATGTGTTTCCGAGTCCACGAACTGAGAAGCGGCTTGTCGAGATCAAGTATTCATTCGTACGAGCTGTGAAACAGGCGAAGATTACAGACCTGCGTTTTCACGATCTTCGCCATACCGCAGCGACGCGAATGGGTGACGCCGGCGCAGATGCTTTTACGCTGGCGGCGATCTTCGGTTGGTCTGACATTCGGATGGCGATGCGTTACACGCACGCGATGGAAGATGCAAAGCGCAGAGCCGTTGAAGCAATCGCAGTCGGATCGATCAGAGCTAACACGTGAAAATGCAGCGATTGAAATTTCACGTGACAGGAGCGTGACAAACGAAAAACGGCAAGCGCTCGGCTCGCCGTAAGTCTTGAAAACATTGGTAGCGGGGGGCGGGATCGAACCGCCGACCTTGGGGTTATGAATCACCATCCCGGCAAAACCTTAAGTATTTGCCTTTTCAAAAGTTGCAGCCACCAAGAATTTCGGCCCATTTTGCATTCTTTACGGTTCACCTCAGTCTCTTATCGGTGCCGTGCTGTTTATTCTGGACACAAATTGGACACAACGCTTTAGGTTGGACAGAACGGCTTTCGCAACGGATTTTAAGTCCCGTGATGAGGCCATTACCTAGTCTTACGAAACGATACAAGCCAGTACGCGCCTAGTGGTCGTCAAGGTATCGCTTCGGCTGGCTTAGTATCACAACGTCCCGCCACCATCTTAGCCCCATCTCTCCATACGCTTTCGCTATTCGTGAGCGCAGGAAAACAGACGGAGGGGCCTCAGTTGTGGGCTTTATTAGCAAGCGAAAATGATTTCGATCTCCGAAATACATGGTAGCTTCTCAAGGATAAGCTCGATTATTCCAGGGAGCAGAAATACGGACTGGTAGTGTCCGGTTCTTGTGTTGCTGTCTCGGGGGCGGCTTAGTTGTGAACCCCCCAACAGGCCCCTAATTTAGTCTCAACCCCTTCTCAGCAATAACGAAATACTCACGAAAACGCTCATGCCGGATCAGCTTAGAGAGCACAAGGAAAATTACAAACTTTAATATCAATGCCATGCTAAATATTGTGACCCGCTCGGGGAGAAACGTTTGATTGTTCGCGAATGTATTTTGGTCCCAGAAAAGCTGAATAACCGCGTAGAGATAGAGTGGCGCGAGGATTATTCTTGGCACTTTCAAATAGTGGCTATCAAGCGTACCGAAGAAGAATGCCATTCCGACAGCGACATAGGATGCGACCACCCTAGATACAAGTCCTTGTTTCCAGCTAAAGAAGGTTGAAAGACCAAATATTACTATTCCCACTGTAAGAGTTACGAGCCAGTTTCTGTGAAAGGATTTTGCTCGCTCCGGCTCTGCGGTTGTTGAAACACTCGGTTGGTCCAGGACAAAGAATAGATAGTAGAAGAAGAATCCGTTAACATGTTAAGTAGTTCTGAGAGTAGTCCTAATAAGACCTTAACTCGTGGGAAGTGCTGAGATGAAACCAGTGACTGCATCATTCTGTCGCGCGGCACAAGAAGCGACATGGCACGCTCCGCTCCCGGTGACGTCTTCCAGTGATCATCTGACGGAACCTCGTTGCGCCGTCGCCTCGGCCGTACAATACGGGAGCTTAAGGGGCACAAGCGCGCGCGCAGATTCTCCGTAGAGGCCTTCGTACCCCACAGGTGTAACCATATCGATGGGATACCCAACTGGACGACCGGTCACGTCAGCTTCAGCTGAATCAGCCCACGCAACAGATACTGCGAAGAGCCTGAGGATGGACCCTGTATCCTCAGAGGACATTACCTGAACGGGAAACGCAAAGCCTCGAGTCTCGCTACGCTTTTCTGGCGGCAGCGACAAGTAGTAAGTCACGACCGCCGTCACCAGGGGCGGAATTCGCGGTACCGTGATTACATCGAACGTGTCGTCGCGCGAAGTCACGCTGGACATGCGAGCAGGTTCGATGTTTGCTGACGTCGTAAGGGCTGCCCTCGGCAGGTCTTGCCAGGGATGAATTGAGATCCTCAGTGAATTCACTGGGGCTGCACCTGCGTTCTTGATAATGAAACGAACGCCAACATCGTCTCGCTCCCGTATCCTGACGTTCGTAAATGGCTTGACCCATGCCACCACCGGTTCGTCCAGGCAACCGTACTTGAGATCTTCGGTAGCTTCGAGCATCAGCGCCCTGTCGCCAACGATTGAGTCTAGGAGGTGAGTGCGGAAGAAAGCCACATGGACGTTTATGTCAGCCTTTGGCGGCTCATTATCTCTGGGAAAGAAAGAGAACGCCATCGTCAAGCCAATGCCGACAGCCGAGAGGTAGCAACCTATCGCCGTCAGCTTCGACGGGAGAGACCATTGCTCCCACTGGCGTCGTGATGGGAAAAGAGCGGCCACCTTTGAGTCTCCGAGTGTCATGCCATGAACTGCGGATTCTGAACAGTCACGTGAGTGTGAGGCCGGTCGCCATCTAACTAATAGAATTTTTTCCGAAGTCTCGCCGGGGGTCAAGGTTGAGGAGGGTCAAGTCGCCGGCGGAGGGTGGCGGCGATCCGGCGAGCACTTTGGAAGTAATCAGTTGGAGGCACATGGAGATCACACGGCTGTGGTATTGCTGCATGCACTGTTATCTTAGGCGACCACACATTCGAGATTTCGAGTCCATTCTCCTCAACCAAAACCTTACGTCGAAAAAGCTCTCGCCTATATCGAGAGTTGCGAGGTGATTTGCTTGTTATAGCAGAAACTAGAGTTAGAAGATCGCTTACTTATAGATTATGAATCACCATCCCGGCAAAAGCTTAAGTCTTTGCCTTTACTAGAGTTGCAGCCACCAAAGATTTTTGACCATTTTACATTCGTTGCGGTTCCTTGCGTTTCCTTCCATGTCGGGTGCTGTGGATTCTGGACACAATTTGGCCACAAGATGTGACTCGTTTCACCGATTTAGGATGCTGGACCAGCACACTATCATCATCACGCATGTCGATTGGACCACATCGAGGATTAGAACTTCTCAGTCCGCTTCACAAGACATATAGTTCAATGGCTACGACCACCTCAAGAATGCCTCAATAGTACATTCCGTATTTTCACTACCTCACGCCGGAAGCTATGGCACGCAGCGTGAAGTTTGGCTGGACAAACACGACATTTTTTTCAATACCAAAACTACTTCACGCGGGTCTGTTGTGGGTAGTGTGGATTACTGTTTTGGCGAAAGCACATCTAGGCAAATCTTCAAGTGAGTACGTGATAAACTTAAAAAGACTCTTTAAAAAGAATGATGAGTTATTGCTCCACAAAATACATTGTCGTAAGAATATGGGTCAAGTGGAGGTCTAGAGCTTCTAACTTCTTTAGTGGTTTCGAACTCTCGTCGCTGATTGTCACCAGAAACCTTTGCTGACTAAGAGAGAGAGTACTAAAGCCAATTAGTCTCATCGGTTTATACGATTGAAGGTGAAAAAGTCCCCCGCCAAAAGTTGGGAAAAGATATGTGTACTCCTTAAGGAAAGAGGAACCCAGCTTTAAGCGTCGAATCAAGAAGTCGATGCGGCGAGCTATCAATCTGGTCGATTTCCGAATGGCGGCCATTTCAGAATGCTCAGAGGTAGTCGGGAAGTCGAGCAGCGTACGGCTTTGGACATCCGTAATTTCCAACCGGGAGTGGTCAGGTAACAATTCTTGTGTGAGTAACACTGCGCATACATCCGCTTCTAAATCCAAGTTCAAAAGCGTTGCTTGAGCAAACGGACCGGTTTTCGTCAACTGTCCGACGTTCTCTTTCGCGCCCAACCCTTGACTGAAATAGTGGTGTGCCTCATGAAAGAAGTAAAGAGCGGCACGCACACAGAAATCAGAATATGACTTACTCTTAGCCGTAATATTGTCAAAGTACTTGCTATCCAAAAGCAGCATTTGACCGTCATGGGCGATTCCCATCTTGTCCTCATGCAGAAGGTCGCCAAACTTAATGTCTGTGACGCCACTCATTTTCTCCGCCATCCGCAAAGAGGCACAATATCCTCGATTGTCGTGGACGTACCCTAGTAGCCGCTGCGCGAAATCCGCCTTCCAAATGTGTCTAGACATGTAACACCTCCTCTGGAAACATCAATTAGGCGAGTGCAAGTTGATAACCACCAAGGCGAGCCAATGATCAGCATCTTCGAGATATGATCTCGTTAATGTCTGGCTCAAGTAGGCGCCGCTAGGTACCGGCAGAGTCGGAGCTAACATTTATTTCTTAGGGAATGCGTGGTTCGCGCATTTTTTATTGCTTCCTTTAACGTCCGATAGCATCTCACGCACACTCCGACTCTTTCGGTTGCAACCTCAAACCGCTCATCGGGCTTCAACCGCCCCTCGCGACAACGCAACATCGAGCATTTCTGAATTGTTGCTTGAATGTGAGTTCTATCCATACCGTAATAAACCGTTACCCTCACCTTTAGGGAGGGTTACATATCTCCAGTGTCACTTAATGAATCGGACCTTCGCGCTACCCCAGTTGCCGTTGGAAACGATCTTCTACTCTCGATTTCCTTACCGTGATTCCAGCAGTCCCTTCCTTCGGCAGCTTGGATCTTTCGAGGGCGGCCCTTAGAAACATGTTCCCGGTTCGGTCACCAATACACCCTCCTCTCACCATCTGGAAACGACAGCGTTCTCCCGCGTAATGTTGAGCAAAGCGAAGCTGCCAAAACAATTGCGGGATCCACAACTCCTGGACTTGCTTTTATCTCGATCTGTACCGTGATGTCCGATCGCAGATAAGAAGGTAAAAGAGCCCGCTCGCACTGGGGTGTCAGAAGGGCTGCGACCGTTAATCGCATTTCTCTATTTGTTCGGAGGGTTAAAAGGCGGGAGAGCCCCAAGCAAAGAGGCTACCAAGTAGTTAAACGCTGATTCGAAGGTCGATCGTTGTCACATTGAGCCGCAGTCCTTCTGAAGAGCTTTCAAGAATAAGTTTGGCCCGCTGCATCGGATTACCATCCATCGGATCAACCCAGCTTCCCGCAATAACATTGTTCCGAAGTCGGCTTGGCCACGTCTTCTTATTGTTCTTTGTAGGGGATTTTGGCAGAGCAGCGCGTGATTCGAGCTCAGGCCAAGAGAGGGTTTTGCCCGGAGACGCAAGCAGTTGTCCTATTATCTTCGTATGGACGCCGTTGTCGCGAGGGTTCATCTTGATTGATCTTTCGTCCACAAGTAGATCCAGAATGCCTGCATCCAAATCTGTACCGTCTAAGATCTCTACGACGGGAAAAGAATGGTCCTTCGACAGATCGGGAGCGTCACCGACGAACATACGGATACGTTCGCTCTCAAAAGCTTGGAGGAAATTATTCAGCCAGTTCGGAGCTGACGTAGTCACGAGATTGTTCAGCGGTACTCCAGCCTGCAACAATTGATTTACGAGCCTCGGCTCTATTTCCGTTTCGGAAACGAACATGATGCCCACATCCTTATCTAGGGAAGCACCTCTGACAGATTTCCATTGGGTCGAGGGATCGCCCACTTTTGTGGAGATAACGACCATATCAGTGTCGAAGGCTAGCACGCCATCGTGAATAGCCAGATTTTTGGTGCACTCGGTAACCTCAAACGATTGAGTACTGAGTAACGCCGATATTTCGGCGAACGCTGGATCATCCCCTAGCAAAAGGACTTTGTTCCGACTGGCTAAGGCTTCGCGATCTTCATTCCATGGATCCTGATACTCCTCGTCGACGGTGGGAATGTCTGCATTGACCTCATAAACATATTCGCCGTTTTCGTTGTTGAAACGAGTACGAATGAGCTCGTGGACATTCAAATACACACGGTTGCGATGAGCAGTTTCAAACAGTTTCACTCTAATTCGGTTGATGTGATCATGGAGTTCTTTCTTATTTGAATCCCCCTTTTGTTTAATGATTTCGTCGACGGTCAAGGTCCGTTCTCCTGTACTCTGGCATAGGTCGTAAATTGCCGTAAATGTATCGAATAGGGCTGGCGGAAACTTGATCACTAATCCATTTATGTAGAAGGTAGATTTGGAATCAGTCGGGAATATCTCTTCCGTTTCGGCTCCCTCCGATCGCTCCTCTTCGCCCACTTCCCCAAGTGTATGCCTGGAAATAATGTACTTATTACTTTTTTCAACAAGTCGATGCAAAGCGGATCGAAGATGTTCATGAGCATCAGGTCCTTTTGATATGAAATTCGCTTCCGCTACACCCCAGCCGCACACCTTCTTTCTGTCAATAATTGAGTCTATTGTGCTGAAGACGATAATGGGTATGTTATATCTGAACTCTGACAAAGTTCGAATCAATTCCAATCCATGAGAAAATTCAGGATAGCTCAGTAATTTAGATTTTCCTGATGCAGCATCTTGAATGTTCTGAGAATGCTGCTTGTCCCGAGGAATAGATATATCCAGGATCGCAATCGTCGTGGGTCCGACGTTCTCACCAGCAATAACGTGTGTCGTATTTCGGCGCTCAAGGGTTGCTAGAACTTCAGCGGAGTTATCGAAGCTCTCGACTATGAATTCATGATGCCCTCCATAATCAAGTGTAAGCTGATCACACACGTCCAAAACCTGGGTCTTCCAATACGGGCTGTCTTCAACAATGACAACGCGGAATGTCTGTCCATTAACCCTAAATGCATGTTCCTCGCTATGGACCGCAGGCATTGACGGCAAGCCATCGAGAATTTCATCAAGCGCAGTCTTAAATCGGCCTAAGAATGGGAGCAGATCGTCCGTTTCTGAGAACGTTTGCAGAACCGCGTTCAACGAATCGCCGAAGTTCTGGCATTGAGGAAGAGCACTGAGTCTTTTCGCGACATCGATCATCACATACAGTGCTTCGTCGACCGCATTCATAACTGACGAAGACTGCTCGATCTTACCGTGTAGGATGTTGCGGATGCCTTGCCGGATCTTTGTTTCCGCACCCACTTTCGCTCGTTCATGTATCTCCTTGGTCTCACGGAATAGGTCGCGAATCGATTTTGTTGAGAAATCCTGTTGGTCCTGACTAGATCGTAGAACTTGTAAGAAGTCCTCGACTAACGCTCGATCTGGCCCCTGCGCAATTTTCTCCAAAAGCAACGTGAGATTTAACGTCTCACCTACAAGCGTCGGAAATAATGACCATTGCTTAATTATTTTGGGAAGCAATTCTTTATAGGGTTCGAGTCGCTGTCGGCATGTCACCTCCGGGCCCCACTCCTCCTGACTATCAATAGTCTCTGGTTCCGTGATTCCTCGCCCAGCCGCTGCGTCCCAGATAGTTTGATGTACCGCATAAGCGCTACTGGCGCGGTCAAGTCCAGAACAATTTATCGTTCCCGCGAGCAAGTCCGCGGCACGAATCGTTGCTTTTGATGTGACCAGTACCAGACGTCGTTCATCTTTGGTCGCATACCGGATGAATCTTTCCCCTATGGACTTCTTTGGCACCTCCGTCAAACGAGTTGACTCTTTAAAATACAGATCTGCTAGGACGACGTCCGGATTGTGCTTGTCAAGGAGATGCTTCGCCTCGATCAGTTTCATTGCCTGCGGCAAGACCACGTTGTATCTGTATTCGCTGCGTAGCGTTATCGCGAGAAAGTCTTGCGGGTTGTCGTCCGCAATCAGCAGTTTTGAAAAACCCTTCGGCGGACATTTTGGAAGCACTCTGTCGCACGCAGCCGCGATCGAATTTTGTTCAGGTGCATTTCCCTGTACGACCAGAGAATCAAAGCGAGCTAGGGAGCGCAAGGCAGTGTCGGGCGTCCGGAAGGATCCATTGGTTAAGCCTGACCTTAATGCAAGAAAGTCTTCATGCAATTCCGGCTGAACGGTTGAAAAGAAACCTGCCCATCTATCGAATTGCTCATTAAACGTAACCGCATCAGTCCTTCGGCAATCTCTAATGTTTCGCTCAAAAAAGTGCACTGTTTCCGCCCACGCGCTCCATAGATTTGTATGTTGGAGTATGACTTCGTTGAGACTATCGCTCGTCAATGGCTCTGCCTCCTCCGACAGGCGCTTCAGGTCAACTTCATCAATAGGAAGTCTCAAATACCCTGTGCCTTTAGCCGAAAGGATTTTGTCGACGCCATCAGAGTTACGCGAATCGAAAAGATCGTCGACCGATAAGCCACTAGCGATGAAAATCCGATTGCGGACTAAAAAGTTCCTCCTCAATTCACATGCTAAGTGGAGACCGCTGGGAAACGGACTTTGAGGTCCGAGGTTAAAACCAATGAGGATTGGAAGTTGTTCGAGCTCACCTCTTCGGGCAGCCGTGATGATTGTAAAACAGGTATGTAAAATCAACCGATTGGTTGACCGGGGAACTTCCTCATATGAGAGTCCGACTAGATACATACAAGAGGAGAATAGTAACATTGCCGACTATAATGCTAATGCTCTAGTACTTGTTCGCATTAGAAATAGGAGGCTGCCGAGTGGTAAATCACAAGGTTGTTGTTACAGACGCTGCCAATACATTCAGAGACGTGGTCGCTGGCCTACGCAATTTGGCACGCGATGATCGCGTCGTTTTTGATCTTAACGATAGGCACTTGCGCGCATTTACCGCGCCCGATGCGATTCCAGGAGTTCAGTTACTTAAGTGGATCCGGATAATGGGTATTCGCAATCACTGCATCATCATCTGTGAGGGCGACTTCTTGTCGTACCTTCAAAGCAGCCCTAAAAATACAATTCTTGGCTCAACGGGGGTAACGTTGTCGAAACCGGCGTCGGTCGAGGATGCTTGCGCAAGAAATACCGAATTAGCAGATCTGAATCAAATCAAGGAGATCCTTCGAATCGACTTAGACGGTAGGAAGTGGTATCACGAGGCTGCAAATCGTTTTGGCCTCCTTCGGCTTCTCCAACATCATTTGGACGCTACTGACACGCCAGAGGAAGATCGAGCTGAGCTTTCGACATTAGATCCGGGTGCCGACGAGTTGGAGCACGAAATCATAAAGTTTGTCTCATTGGAAGAATCGCATGGGTCAGCAATCGGGCCAAATTCTCAAGAGATGGCGGAGGCGAGAAATTTGCTCGGACGGCTACGAAAATTACGGGACAAAAAGGTCTTTCTGATCGACGATAGAGCAGACCAAGGATGGGCCCAGCTCATGAAAGTAATCCTTGGGGACCACCTCAATAAAAACGTTACATTCAGGTTTGAAACACCTACGGAATCTTCGACGCCGGACGAGCTGGCGGGTAAGGTATCTAATTTTATCCGGAGCTATGCTGGTGGATGGAAGGCATTTATTGAAGGTTCTCACCTTGTTATATCCGACCTTAAATTGCTTAGGGACGAATCCGATGAAACGGATTACACCCGTTTGCTCTCTTACCAAACCATTCGGAAAATAAGGACTCCGCCAATAGCCGATCGCCGGCTTCGGCTCATGTACTTTACAGCAAGCAACAACCTTTCGCGCGTTAAGCCGTTGCTGCGAGAGCGGTCTTACAGCCCTCATGCAGTCTATACAAAAGAGGGAGCTGAACAGTTTCTTGGCGAGCGCCAGTCATTCCAAAAATATGTTGAACTTCTCAAGGAGTTGAATGAGCTTCTTGGACCCGATGGTTGGCGAAGAGGTCTGGAGAATATTCAGATTCTCAACGTCAATGAAGAAGAGAGTAGAACCAACTTCGTACGCAATGCCGTCGAACAACTCATCGAGAGGCAAATTTTCGACGTCGATGGTCGGAAGGATCTGATGCTCTCCGCCACGCAAGAGGCGGATGAGGTGGTACTAGACACAAATGTTTTTGTTGATCGAAAGACAGCCATCGATTTAATCGATCTTTTAATCGCTGCACCGGATAAGATTCGCGTATTGGCAACTGTCCGCCATGAGCTAAAAAATATCTCGAGCAATCGTTCCGAGCATCGAGGCTCTGAAGACGTTCAGGCGGTATTCTTCGATGCTCTGCTCTCACTCCTAGGTATTAAAGACCTCTGGGATGAGATTGATGCGGATGAACGACGGGTGATTGAAAATAACTCGGGCTACAGAAAGGATTGGGCCGATGATTCCATCATTAGGTATTTAACGGCACGCCAGAGTAATAGTCGTGTTTGGTTCGTATCGCATGATAAGGATGTGAGACAGGAGGCACGCGACCTAGCGAACCGGGTTGAAAACATTCGTGTTTTTCGGAGTATCGCCATGATGAAGACCAGCAACGAAGCCGAGTTGCATTAGCTAGCCTTCTTGAGGTATTTGTGAGGCTCGCTTAACAAGGTCCCTGAATCTTTCCAGAGTGTCTTCATAGGCAACGCCCTGGCCGTCGGCGGCGTACATTTGCTGAAGTTCTGCAAATTGCATCCCGAGGGATCGGAGACAATTCGGCAGCGACAGTAAGGTTAAATCGGAATTTCGCAGGTCCGTGAGGAAGGCGTCCTTAATGATCGCTACTCGGGTTCGCGTTACCGCCAGCCAAGCTTCATCAAAGTCGATACTCTCGCTAGGCCTCAATTGGCGGGCAATCAACGCAAAGCTGCTTCCTGCGATTTCATGATCCTCCTTAAGTGCCCAGCAATGTTTCTTATGGCGCAGAGCATCGTACTGGTCCGCATGCTTATCGGCACTAGTTTGATGAATCAGCATCGCGAAATCTTGCTTAGGTTCGTAGTCGCCAGGTATTCCTAGACTTTCGGGAATTATCAGAAAAGCGGATGATCGTGCTCGAGTTTCGTCGAATTCGCCTTGAGAGGGATGCTCTCCGTCTTTGAGGGAAACATACAAGAGACTATTTCCTCTATTCAGCTTGACGAGCCTTCCATCAACCCGCGTTGCGTAGTTGCAGCCTTCCAAGTTATTGGTCCCGATGAGGGCACCAAAATTACCCGGATCTACAAAGACAAGTATCTGAGCCATTTCTCAATTAGTTCTGCGTGAATTGTACAGCAGTTTTATTAAAAGATATTTGTCAAACTGTGTCTCTATGGCGTTTTGGATTGAAGACAGCGGTACAAATGGAAACATCTTCTTTTTAGTAGCGCTATCGATCGGTAAATTCGCAGGCGTTCCTCGACCGGAAGTAAACACAACGTCCTTCATCCTGCTTTCGTATCCTTCGAAAAGCAGGTTAATTACGTTATAGACTGCCTTGCTGTTTTTACTGCCCGTACCACTCCCCTCGTCAACGAGCTTCTCAATGATCCCAAGGTGGAATATGTAGAAGCCTCGCGTTTGGCGTTTGAGATGTTTGCGCAGGAACTCCCGAAGCTTACGGGCCGCGGAATTCCTATGCGTAAAACTACCAAAATCCGTGATGTTCAGATTCGCCTCTTTTAAAGTAGGAATATGGATGCCCTGTTGTTTGAAGTATCGGTACATCTCGAAATTGTCGTTATATTTTCGACGATCCTTTGCCGTACTTCCGCAGATGCTAGCCTGTATCCGTTCGTCTATTACTACAACGTTGGTAGATATAACTTCCAAATACTGTGCTCGCTGGACGGCTTGCGTTGTGCCAGGATATCGATCAATGAGGTCATCTACCTTATCGTTGTCGAGCCGGGTGTGGCCGCACTTCATGTCGTAATAGTACGAAGGGGAGTAGTCCTTCTGTCGGCATGCGCAATTGCCGCCGAGACAAACGTGACATTTTCGACAGTTCCCGTTGTCGCAGGCGGCTACATTCTCACACCAATCAATATCGTGATTGCCGATAAGCACCTGCGTCAACGTGCCGCTGATTGGGTACTTATTATCAAGTGCCTCAACTCTCCCCTCACGACTTATAAATTCAGCCGTGTTGCCTTCATCTCCATTTGTGAACCTCACCCCGTTATTTTTCCCAAGGCATTGCGAAGCTGCGTACTGTTCCCACGACCGGCTAATAAATGCCTCTGTTGAGGTCAGAGCTTCGGGCTCCAACCTGCGGACGACTCGTTTTGGAAGAGCTGAGCAATGCTTTTCCAACAAATTATCTATCTCTGCGTCGGGGCCGTGAATGTAGAGAATTTGGTGCTTGAAGACCTCCCCTCTGTCCAACTCACGGTTGAGCGTTCTGACATCGATAACGTTAATGCCGTAATAGCCTAAAGCATCTTGGCCGAAATCAGCGATCTTAAAGCTAGTCGGGTCACGCGCGGTCACTAAAATCTCTTTTGGTTTAGGAATATAAAGCTTGTAGCCGAGAGAATAGAATGGGAATCCGCAAGGGGTTTTCGAAGCAACACCATTTTCGTCGAGAACCGGCGCTTTGTATGCAAACATTAGCATGGGTTGATCGCGGGTATGGTTGTTCGTCACCTCACCAAGTTCATGGGTGTGTCCCTCTTCTTTGACGGCCAGGTTATCACCGCAGAACTGCAAGTCGAACAGTGAGTCAAACGCGGCCTGGGAAGCATCAATAGGCAGGCACCTCAGATATGCGGCACAAACGTCCATTTCAATTGTGCCTAGTCCGGTAGGTCTTACACGGTAGTTCGTTTTGTCTAGGAGTTCGGCATTGAAAGCGTGATTACGACTAATCACGATCTCCTCTATGGAGCCCTTAACCGGAAGGTTAATATTATCCTCCCTACCGGAGGGATAGCTTTTCCGCTCTATATTGTCAAAGATACGGATCTCATAAAACGACGGATGGTCTTTATTCTCGGCAATGTCGATCGTAATGGTTAATTTCTCTTTATCCGTTGGGCCAATCTCTCCGTGCTTACAGATGTTGCGAACGATGTTCTCGAGAATAATGTAAAAAGCTTGGTCTCCTAAGACATCGTTCGTCATCGAAACAAGTAGGTCGCCGTCGCCGTCCAATTTCTTGGGCCGTCCCTTTCGGGAATCAGTCAGCTCGAACCGAAATTTCAGATCCTTATCAATCAGACCGGAAATCCTATTCAAGAGGATGCGATTACGATCGAACCCCTTAAATACCTCAGAATAGAATCGTCGTGGACTCTCCATCACTGGGTCCGCGGTCGCAATGTCCGCGAGGAGATCCATCCGGTTCTTGAGATACTCATTGAAGTACGCGATTTGACTTTCGTTTTCAAGGTCTTCAATAGTGTGAAGTCTGTTGTGGAGCCAGCCATCATACTGAATGAGATTTCGTGCATCTTGGTTTCCCGTGTACCGCAGCTCAGAGCTGCTTGAAAGAATGTCTTTCTTCGATTTGAGCCTAGTCAGAACGTGTGAACCAATGTTGTGGCTCATATTGCGGGCCATTACTTGGGAGATCGCGGCACGTGTCGATTGGCGCTGTTGCTCTTCAATAGCGCGCGATATGATTCCTCCAAAGAACACAGCCTCTGTTTCAATATCAGCCAACTCATTGGCAATTATTAAAAACTCCGGTAACGTCTCTTCGAAGAACCTTCGGGTGGGCTCGTATTCGTAAATCTGGTTCCGAGGTTGACCATGATAGGAATAAGTTGTTCTCCAGTTGAAATAATTAAATCCCTTTTCATCCGAGTCTTTTAGATTGCAAAGAAAAAAACCCGCGTATTCCCGGTTCTTCTTAGTTCCAGTGCCAGAAAAGGGTTCGGGCATATGAAGGACCGGATCGTAAATCACGCCTCTGCATGTGGTTTCAACTAGTCCTTCTGAGAAGTACCCGTGGGAATTCCGATTTAGAAAATGAATGAACGGCCGAATTCTCGTCCTCGATTCAAAATTTCGGAGTTTAATTTGGGACTTCGTTCCGGTTTCCGCTTTCACCCAAGTATGTAGGATCCCCAGGAAGCTGTTGATCACCAGAATCCAGTCGATCTCATATGACAGAAGTTCGGATCTCTTTTCTTTATACGTGTTAGGCTTTAGTTCGAAGACGTAGATGAGCCTCTTAAGGTATTTTTCGAATTCTGCTTTGAATCTTTTGACTGTTCGAGTGTTTCGACAACCTTCCAAATATTCTTTACCGTTCGTGCCGTCTGCTCGTATTAACGATAGATATTTGGATGAGGTATGCGCCCTTTTATCGTCATCGTCGGGAAAGAGTAGGAAGTACAAATATTCTAAACACGCAATCATTTTCTCAGTGGGCAATAGCTCTTTCAAATAACCCCACTCTTCTAACCATTGATAGAAGGGTCGTTTCAAATGCGAAAACAACCATACATGCTCGATGCGCTCTCCCGTACGCTGTCCATTGGTGGTTCTAACAAAAAGCTGGTCGTTGCGATCGGTATCCCTCATGAATGCCAACAGGATCTCTCGATCAGTTAAAACGGTGCAATCCCAGCGCACTTTGTCGGATAACGAAGGAGTTGCTCCTTGGTTTGAGGCGGCAAATCCAAAAGCCAGCATTTGAAAGATGCACAAGTCAATCTCCCCACTGGGTATGTAAATCGCTCCCAGCTTTTTATCCCTCTCATTTCTTTTCTCTGCATAAGCCTTCTCACTGAAGAGCTTGATATAGTCCTGCTTATCAAAGGGCTGGTCTCGCCGATAGGCGCTATTGATACTCTGGATAAATCGCTTGAACTCCCCGTTCACCGGCTGCAGATGATTTCCCGTCGCGTCATCTACCGACAGCAAATCCGGAAGTTCGAAAGACGGTTTGATGGGTTCATTGACAAATGCATCCGTGTCCCAGAGGACGATCGGCCTTCTGCTGGCGTCAGGCGACTGGATATAAAAGGGATCGATGAAAATGTATACTCCGAGCAAAAGTTGCGGATAGTCCTTGATATATTCGAAAAACTCGGGACTATTCAAATACTGATTTAACTCATCGAAATTCGAATTGAGAGGTTTCGCAATCCTATCTCTGAGATTTGTATTGCCCCTATTTTCGGAGATACTTCGAATGTTTTGAACGATATCGACAAACGTATCGGATTTGTTTTTTTTGCTGAGCCCTTCGATGGTTGCAACTAGGTCGGAAGCCTCTCTGCCGATTTTCTTCACCACCTCGCCAATAGAATCATTATCACTTGGACTGGTGACCACCTTGACGTTTTCTTCCAGGAGTGCCTGGTAGGCGACAATTGTCGACGTAACATCGGCCACAGACTCCGTCGCAATGGCTTCGCTAAGCTTCTCAAGAACCGGCGACATTGTGACCCCCTACGCGATCGCGGATGTGAAATCTATGATTGAGATGGTGTATCCGGCACCGAACCCCGCTAGCATCACTCTGTCTCCCTGCTCGATTTGACCATTCTTGACAAACTGGGATAGACAGATCGGAATCGAGGCTCCCCCAGTGTTCCCGACGTCACGAATATTCACGCCAAACCGATCAACGGCTTCCGGGCCGAGTCCGGCAGCAGTCTCCCTGATCATATTGAGATTAGATTGATGGGGGATGATATGCGAGAAATCATCAATTTTTAACTTTCTAGATTGAAGGTACGCTTGGACCTCGCGAATGGTCAGTCCAACTCCGGCTCTGTATACACGCCCGCCTTCGAGTTCGAATTTTTCGGAAGCCCAATCGGTTGAACTGAAAGGTGTCTTATAGAAGACGTCGTCAAGATTGTCTGCGACGACTGAATTCTTAGAGCCATTTATGACATTACTATTTTCGTCAGTCGCCTGCACTAGGACAACCCCCGCACCGTCTCCAAATAGTAACGCTGTCCTGTAATCAAAACTGTTGAGCGTCTTACTCATTCGATCAGCACCGCAAACAATAACGCTTCTTGCGCTACCTTGCTCAACCATTCCCGCTGCAACTGTTAACCCATAGGTGAATCCGGAGCATGCAGCGGACAGGTCGAACCCCCACGCGTTCTTCGCCCCCAATCGATTGATAGAACTGACCGCCGTGGAAGGAAAAAAATGATCGGGAGTTAACGTTCCTACTATCACACAGTCGATCTCGTCGACTGCCACGCTTGAGCGGGAAAACAAATCTCTACAGGCCAAGGTAACGAGGTCAGCCGTGCTTTCGTCCTCGACGTATCTTCGAGTCTTGATTCCGGTCTTTTTTACGATATCCTCAACAGAAATCCCGTACCTGGCCGATAATTCGTCATTACCGACGACTCGCTCCGGCAAATAGTGTCCGACATCTGTAATCCTAGCTTTCCTCATTTCTTGTCTCTGACGCCTCCTACAGCTGCTCCCACCCAAAACCATATCGATTATCTGATGGTTTATTGAACCTCCACCCTATTTAGAAAGCTATTGCGCCAGTTCAGCGCTCGCTATCTCTCGCGATTAGATCTCATACCGCCTCTGGATTCATCCTAGGTGATAAGGCTCGAACAATTCTCGCTGACCTCAGGCAGGAGGTTAGATGGTAACCACCCCCAGGCTCCTAGTAACCAACGGAGTTCTAAGGTTTTCGAAGATCTCTGAAATTGCATCAGTGATGTCGGTCTGCCCTTGTTTGGACTGCTGGTATCTCACCGAATCTGGGCGATTCCAATTATTTCTTCATTCAGAACAATATGTCGGAATGGCCATCAGCCACGATTACCGTTGTTTCTGGAGCGGTAGCCTAGCCAAGAAATTCTCAATCGGCCGAAGCGCTAAAGTGTCCTGGGAACCAAGATTTTGTGCTTAAGTACGGCGCTTTCGACCTTGATCGATGACAAGGTCGAAACCGTTTCATAAATATGAGAGGGTCCCCAGGGAACTAATGTAAGCTTCACTATGACTGGGTTTCCGACTCTACGAAGTTTAGGTTTCGACCCCAGGTTTCTTGTAGAAGGAAATTCCCGAGGAAACCGAGCGCTACCGCAGCTAGTCCCATAAAAAAAACAGAAGTGGAAGTACCGAACGCCGGCTGTAGAAAGCCTAGTAACAAGGAGATCGGTATGAACAAAGAACGAATAATGTTTGGAACCGCGGTAGTAAACGTGGCTCGCATATTCGTTCCGATTTGCTCAGCAGTAAAAGTCACAAGCAAGGCCCAATACCCAGACGCCAGACCCATTAGTGGCGAATAAATATAGATATAGTGTTCTGGACGAGTGGGAGGCAGGAAATGCATACCCAGGATTGGAATTAGGCAAGCCCCGATAAAGCAGTAAATCACCTTCTTCCTGCTCTTCAGCAATTGGCTAAGCAAGTTAGCAAGTATGTCGCTGAGGGACAGGACAAGATAGAAGACGATGATTGGAATAGTGCCCGCAATTGTTAGCCCAAACTCTTTTCCGTAGTCTGCCGCAAATTTGATTGGAATACTCACGAAATAGTAAATCGGGAAGCCCATCAGGATCGCACCTACGAATATCTTCGCTAGACGGCCACTTCGCAACACCATCATCAGGTTTCCGCGTTCCGCACGCTTATTGTCTTCTTGCAAGAAGTATCGCGTTTCACGAATGCCGTATCTTAGACCCAGTAACATGAGACCCGCCACTCCTCCGATGATGAATAGAGTCCGCCAAGACACCTTGGCAAACTCGAAGAGAACAGCTGCCAGCACGCACCCGAGTACGCCAAACGAGACGACGATCATCGAGCCGTATCCACGGTTCTTCGCTTTCAATGTCTCCGATATCATCACAATACCGATGCTTAACTCCGCCGCAAGCGCAAATCCACCAACAAAGCGCAGAGCACTGTAGACTTCCCCCACATTAGGAATTGATGAGGTCAACATGCCATTAGCTAAATTGGCGACAGAATATAGGAATATGGAAGCATAGAGGACTCTCTTTCGCCCGACTTTATCACCGAGAATTCCGAAGCAGATACCACCGATTAGTATTCCGGCGCTCTGTGCGTTTTCAAAGAAGAATGCCCATGATTTGTGTTCGACTGTACCCGGCTGTGCTAGGCCCAATTCGACTATTGCTGAGCCCCGAGCCACGCTCGCGACGATAAGGTCATATGCATCAACAAAATAGCCAAGGGCCGCTACGATGACCAACATCCACGCGTTCGTGCCAAGAGCCTCTGTTGTAGCTGACGTTTTCTGAGTTTTTTCCATGGTTGTTCTCCATCGATCTAAGCGGATGACCTCCTTGGCATTAAAACTCATTCCGTTCGGAACCGGGTGTCAGTTTTGTGCTTTGCTGAAGACCTCATGATTATCCCAACTTTGCCAGCCTCTAACGGTCTCCATCCTGCAAATCTGGGATTCCCTTAAATCTGACCGATCTTCGTTTGGGTACTTCAGATCTGCTAACTGCGCTTAGGGGCTTACCGTCATTCGTCCAACCAAACTGTGAATATAGGTTCGCTCGGGTCCTTGCAACTCTGGCAAGTAGTAGCGAGTGTTATGAGGCATTTGTAACTCTCCTGTAGCGCCGGGCTAAACCGGCAGGTTGTGATGAATGAAAGTTTCAAACGTTAAAGGACTAGCCAACCATAACGGCCCCGAGTCATGCGACGGCGCTCGCAAGAGCGACGGCGAAGCG
>Ga0126311_10000149_pt1 | contig 34839 bp, 26 predicted proteins | sample Plot61_FD_92539 | JGI IMG/M metagenome (GOLD analysis project Ga0126311, IMG submission 92539) | Serpentine soil microbial communities from UC McLaughlin Reserve, CA, USA - Plot61 | ecosystem: Environmental > Terrestrial > Soil > Grasslands | place: USA: UC McLaughlin Reserve, Lake County... | reverse complement strand
GCAGCGTCACTCTTTTCGAGAAAACCCCCATTTCACAGGCTCTTTCTTTAGTAGACGACCAAACCGACTTGGACCGTCTCTGCAAACAACTGATTCTGTTCAACTAACGTTGGGACAGTAGTGTTTCAAAATTTGGAATAACAAAGCCGGCGAGCCGCCAAGCTCACTTTTCATCAAAGCTTCGGATACGTCATTGCGGATTTTTGGATTGAACATCAACAACTCGGCCAAGGCGTCTATGAGTTCCGATGAATTGGCATAATTGTTAATTAATACTTTGACCATTCCCTTGCTTTCGGCGACACCCAAAGAGCTCTTAATGGGATGGTCATTACCGTCGGTCAGAGTCTGAATTACGAGACAGTCGGCTGGATCTTTGGCAGACGCACAAAAGAAACTCACTATTCTCTCGATATTGTTGACCGTTGCGGATTTGGGGGACTTAAGTATTGCTTCAAACAGATCTTTTTTGTTACCAGACTCAAGGTCACCTGCTCTGCTCATCGCAGCAGGTAACAAGTCTGCTTGTCGCATCAGATCCAGGATTCCGGATAACCGCGAGTCAGCCACATTTTTCAGTGAGTCGTTGGTTGTAGTCTTCTTGATTTTTATCAGCCAATCGGCAACTAATTCCGCCTTTTCAAAACCTTCTTGCCATTTCTTGAGATCCGCTTGTTTCTGAGGTTTCGCCTTTGGACCACCGGTTTGGGGATCGCCTACAATGTCGTAAATAAAACTCCAAAGTTGGTGAGCGTAATCAACGTTGTTCTTGTTGACCTTTTCTTTCTTATCATCGGCCCATTTCTGAAATTCGGTTTCTAATTCCGCATCGGTAATTTTTCGGTGGACAATTGCACGATTGAGGTTTCCCCTCTGCTGTCCCACATGCACCAGCTCATGGGCCAACAGCCTCTGTCCGGCATTTGATTCGGATGAATATTGTCCTTCCGCAAAAACAATGTCGCGTCCGCGCGTGAAGGCAATCGCATTAAGTGAATCTGCCGCTCGGGATGCTTGTGCGTCCGTATGGACCCGCACTTCGCTGAAATTATGACCGAAGCCGGGCTCAAAGAAAGACCGCTCAGCGTTGGACAAAGGCCGGCCATCACCCAACTCTCCTACCGCGGACTCAGTTGGACCGCTCGCTTCTGGAATTTCTTTCCGCTGAAGTTTCTCCTCGCCCTCCTCCTCGCAGCCCACGCACTCTCGCTGAAGTTGGGAAGGCGGCGCTGGAAGTCCTGTTGTGAACTCCTCCGCTTGGGCGAGTTTCGCACCAGGCTCTGTCATGCGCATCACCTGATCGGCGACGTGATCAGCTTCCTGTTCGTGCATGTCTCCAGGCTCGCTGATTTTCAGTTTCGCTTGAATGTATTGGCCGACTGATCTGTTGCCAAGTGTGTGCTGGAGCCGGCCGAGTCCTGTGACTGGTTGCCGTGTGGTAATGGATCGAGCTCGATTTCTCGTCCCAGCATTTACCTTGTTTAGCCGTCGGTATTGCATGAGGTAGTTCCCACTAATCCAACTTCAGCGTCGCGAGACTATGGAGCGGCTCCAAATCTGACTCCAAATCGTCCAAGGATTAACACCCTCGTCGAATCGTTCTGGGTCAAAGGAAACAGTGTTCTGGCTTCTGCTCCAATCTCGATTCTTTCCCATCGCCATCCCGCACCAACACCGAGACCCAGACCGCCGGCGAATTCGCGGGGGCCTCCGCGTGTCTCAGCTTCGAATCCAAGATATGCCCCTGCTGTGGCGTCAAAAAAGGCTCCTCTCAACGGTTGTTGAATGCGAAGGCCAATGTCTGCCATTACGAGCATGAACTCCTGTGGCTGAAGTTCTGTTGACGGGCTGTAGACGACGTTCAGTCCGATTATCGGATTGTAGACGAGCAGTGGTCCGTTTCTCAGGGGTAAGACGCTGGCCCCCAATCCAAAAAGACCCTGAAGCTCAGTTGCTTCCAGGCCGCCAAGAGCGGACGCTGTCCAACGAAAGGCGGGCGCCGCCGGCGTTGCTGGTGGCCGCGGTCCAGGCACTGGTGCTGGAGCGGCTGGTGCTACACAAGCCGTCGGCGATTCAAAATGCCAACCATCTAATAGCTTGAACACCAGCAATGACCGATCACCTACAGGGTTAGTTGCCGATTCACCTTGTCTTGGGTCAGCAAAGTGACCCCTCGCCGGCTCACCGTGTTCCGCGGCTATAGTATTTTCGGTGTCGATGGTAGGGTCATGAGCTGGCCGATTTCCCTTCTCTTCTCCAGGATACGACTGCCTAAGTCGACCGTGACCACATAGCTCGTGACCAAGAATTCTCCAGTTGGGTAACCAGATGGGCGTGCAGTTTGGAGCGAAAACAGCGAACTCCATTGCCGACGACGACCGGGTCATAACGACGTCCGGATTGTCGCCGCCACTAGTAGTCGGCCCAACGGTAGTGTCTGATATGGTCGCGATTGATCCGTCGTGCAGAGTCTCCTGGCGGTCATTGCGAGCGGCAACTTGCACGTCGATACTGTAATTCCTGGTCCTATCGCTGGTCGCATCGCACAGGCATTCGCAACTTGGACCAGTTGCATTTGCACAGTTACTTCTTATGGTGTTCCCCACCACGCGGAAGCCTCCGGTTGGACATAAGAAATTGAACACGCCCAGCATTTCGGTCCGCGCCGCAGCGTCCGGTCCTACTCGAACTCTTCTCTGCACGGTTTGTCGTTGAACTGCCCCGGAGGCCTGTTGCACGACGTGTGTTAACTCGTGGGCCAATAGTTTCTGTCCAGCGCTTGATTCGGGCGAATAATGTCCTTCCCCAAAAACAATGTCACTCCCCTTGGTATAGGCCACCGCGTTGATCGATGTTGCCGACCCGGCTGCCCATGAGTCTGTGTGAACTCGAACTCCGCTAAAGTCATATCCGAACCGTGGTTCAAAGAATGCTCGCGCCGATGCGGACAACGGTTGCCCGCCACTGATGTTGTTGATTCCACTCTCTACTTTCGATGGATTGGTTGGGTTTGCATCACTGGCGAGCGCCTTTCTCGGAACCGGTTCTTCTTCTTCCTCTTGCTCTTCCTTTTCTTCGTGCGCCTTCCGCTTTAATTCCTCTTCAGCACACGCACCACACTTTCGTTGAACTTGCGGCGCCGCAGGCTTCACAGAGGCTGTCTCTGCCACCGGCAGACTCGGCATTCGCATGACCTGATCTGCAACTCGATCCGCTTCCCGTTCATGCTCATCACCCGGCTCGCTAATATTCAATTTCGCCTGAACAAGGCGACCGAATGCCCGATTGCCTATCCGCTGATGCAGTTCACGGAACATGTGGCTCGAGTCCGGCAGATTTACGTCGGGCTTCGCGCAACACGCTGACTGATTCTTACCAGGCTGGTTGGTTTTGACAGCTGCTTGATGGTCCATTTTCTGAAGTCACACACCGCCGCTGCTCGAAGACGTGGTCCGGGAGCGATGTCATCGTTTTGGTTTTTTAACTTCTTCGAACCGCCACGCCGCTCGGCCAAACACCAGCACGTTGCTGCGGTCGAATTCCGCTTCGGGCACCAGGGCGCGCGTTTCGGCGCCCACGTCGAAATGCTCCCAGCGCCATCCCACGCCGAGGGCGCCGGTCAAACCTCCCGTCGGCTCGACAGTCGTTTCGCGTTTGGGATCGATGTCGAATCCCGCGAAGCCGCCGGCTGACACGTCGAAATAGAACCCCGAAAGAGGCTGCTGGATGCGTGCGGTCACATCAGCCGTGGCCGCGAGCAGATGAGAAGCATTGAACGAGCTTGAGGGGAGGTAGATGAGATTGAAGCCAATCGCCGGGTTGAAGACCATCAGTTCGTCGGCTGTGAGGGAGACGCGGCTGCCGAGCGCAAAGGCCAGGCGTTGTGCGTCCGGCGTGACGTCGCCGCCGGAGGCGGCCGAGATCGACCAGCGCTTTTCGGCTGGCGCTTCCGTGGCGGCGGCGGACGGATCTGCCTGCGGTCGCATCGTAGGCACGAGCGCGTCGTTGAGGATCTCGTAAGCCCGCGCTTCCACGTAGGAAGCTCCAGGGAGCAGCATAATGCGCCCCGTCTGGTCGACATGGAACGTGAAGTTGCCCAGCGTTTCGCAGTGCGGCTCCGGATTTAGCTGGAACTTCGGCTGATGGTCGGAGAAAGGTGTGAAGATGCTGCGACCCGGGTGCTGGGACACGTCCACGGGCTTGCCGCCGATTAACGGCTTGCTCTGTGAAAGCTCGCGCGAGTGGTAATGCACTCCCGCTTCCGGCACCTTGGTGAGTGCCTGGAGCACCGGCGCGAGGGCGTCGAGGTACGGTTGACGGTGCTTGTCCACGACGTCCATCACCCTCTTCGCCTCCCCGCGCGAAGTCGGCGTCGCCAAGTCGATTTGTGTCTCGATGGCTAGCTTCATCGCCCATTCCTTGTCAGTCACCGCCTTGCCGAGCTTTTGCAGCTCCGGCTTGTTTTCGAGAATTGGTCTCGGCACGCAGATGTGCCCATGGTAGAGGTCGGTGAAGTCGAGGCGCTCGGCGGGTTTGTCGAAAAACGGCCCCTTCGTGGGATTCTCAGCGAGGAAATCGCGCAGAACCTGGAGTTGGGCGATGCGGGCGGGGTCTGCGGCATCGAGCGCGAAGCGGACGGTGGCGGTGATGTTTTCCAGCAAAAGTTTCTGAAGGTCGGCGCTCAGGGGCGAGAGACTGCCGGTGAAGGTGAGCGGAACGCCGGCCGCGGTGAGTCGGGTGAGGTCCTCAGGGCGAAATCCTCGGTTCGGATCTTTGGTATGAGGATCGTAGTAATCGGGAGCAGACTGCCGTTGCACGGTGTCGCTCGTGGAGCCTCTGTCCTGCTGCACCACGTGCGTCAGCTCGTGGCCGAGCAGGCGACGGCCGGCGGCAATTGCGGGCGCGTACTGACCTTCGGCGAACACGATGTCTCGCCCCGTAGTGTAGGCCAACGCGTTGAGGTTTCTGGCGTTGTCGACGGCCAATCCGTCGGTATGGATCCTCACTTGGCCGAAATCGTAGCCGAAGCGCGGCTCAAAGAAGTTCCGGACGGAGGCGGGAAGAGATTGACCTCTGCCGACGCCCTTGGCTATTTGCGGAGTCGTTTGCAACTCGGCGCCATTCTCCCGGGCGCCCGCCGTCTTTCGCATGGCTTCATCTTCTTCACAGTCGGTGCACATCCGTTGAATTTGCGGAACCGTGTGTCGCGATGAAACCTCCGCTTCATGGCTTGTCGTCGGATCCGGCATTCGCATGACCTGATCCGCTACCCGATCTGCTTCCTGCTCGTGCACATCGTGGGGCTCACTGACTTTCAGTTTCGCCTGAATCTGTCGACCGAGTGCGCGATTGCCAATGCGCTGATGCAGTTCACGGAACATGTGGCTCGAGTCCGGTAGACTTACGTGGGGCTTCGCGCCACACGCGGAGTAATTCTTACCGTCAGGTTGGTTGGTTTTGACAGTCGTTTGATGTTCCATCGTTCGTCCAGCGGTTCGCCGTTAGTTGGTTTGTTCTGCTTTGCGAACGCGATTCAGAATAGCCCTCCAGTCACGAACAGAACAGCCGTATTCTTTTGCACCGTTTCAGGCTTGTCGAACTGTGCCGCCCTCGACTGGGGTATGTCGGCGGCTCCGCTCATAACATGGACTCCTCCAAAGATAGGTCCGGCCTGGATTGTCGATTGCAATCCCGACAACCAGAGAGAATTATTATTCCACCAGTCGAGCCGGCTAGTGGAAAAACTCACCGTAGCTTTGAATTTAGGAAGTTTCTCTTCAGAGCTATCGCCGAGGTAGGTATAAGAGATGTCGCCACGAAAATCCGAAACGCCGAAATCTTCGGCCGAGCCGGTTACGAAGGACAGAGCCGAACCAAAGCTGAATTTGCTCTTATTTGATATGAGATCAATCCCAACCATCGGCGTAAGGCGAGCAGCCCATGCGCCTGCAGAGGCGCCGCTCGGGTCGGTTGGGGCGAGATTGTAGTCCGGTTTGTACTCCATATAAGTGGCAGTGAGACCGAGCCTGTTAAGAAAAACTTCGTTCACAGGCGCTATCGTATCTCCCTCGTTCAGCGTGGCCCTGAAGCCGATTTTGTCGACCGCCTTTTGAATTGAGCCGCTGTAACCGAACCCGCCTTTGACAAACCACGACGTGAGTTCTTTTGCCATAGGTTGATCATAGGTCGCGCCAAGTTCCAGCATGCTCATGTAACCTTTATACCCGAAAAGTGTTCCCGCCTTGAGCTTCGACTCAGGCAATCTTCCAGCCGCCGCCATCGTTGCCGTGGGATCAAAACTGTCGAAGAGAGCCATACGCTGCTCTGAGTACCTCGATACTTGCGCAAGTCATCAAGGTCTTTAGCTTCGACGCCTTCGGGCACGAGGAATAATTTCGCCAGGTTTAATGAAGTAGAGAATTTGTATGATTCGCCTCCTTCCCCCGGACCCGAACCCTGAGCGCCTTCAGCAGTGAGTTCCGTAGGCGGAGCCTCACCTGCGAAAGGCGTGTAGGCAAAGCCGGGATGTGACTTCATCACCAGCGGCATCAAATCGAAAAACTTGGGCGGCTTCAGTTTCTCCGCGAGTATGGCTCCGACGAGGAGGGTCGGAAGTCCTGTATAGCTGTTCCAATCAGGCGTGGTCGACAGTTCCCCCGCTTTACCTTCGCCCCCTGTTGCCTTGTAGTAGATCGCCTCCGCGGCGCCGAGTAAAGCCAGGGCGCCGAGAGGATGATTCTTAAGTCGCGACAGGAAACGATCAGAAGTTACGTATTCGTCAAGCCGCATTCGCATCAACCAACTGACGGAGTCCATGATGGCGCTATCGCTCGGAGTGAGAGGCGTGAGAGCATCGACGTACTTTTTCCAAACCCGATAATTCTTGCCCAACCCTCCTTCCTGTGTGAATTGCTCACCACCGGTTCCGGTCAACCCCCCAAGTGCGCCGAAACCGAGGGTAAATAGTCCCGCTGACTCGTAGCCTTTAAGCTTGAGAGCTTCCTTTTCCTTTCCGGTAGGCCTCTGCCAGATCAAATCGCCCATCACCTCGATGAGAAGCAAGAGGGGATCGCCGCCGAGCCTAAAAAGATCAACACCGGATGACGTACCGGATCCCGTTGGGTCCAAAGCATGCGAAGATGGAAGTAGCCTTAATGGATCTGTGTCGGGTCCGGTTGTGGGATCTGGCGTGGGCTGACGCTGTATCCGGTCAGAATCTATCGCGTTGTCACGCTGATTCTGTGTCACGTGGGCCAGCTCGTGTGCCAGGAGTTGCTTACCCGCGGTAGTGTCGGGCGAGTATTGATCTGCACCGAAGACGATGTCTCGCCCGACGGTGTAAGCACGTGCGCCGAGCTGCTGTGCGGATTCCGTTGCGTGCTCGCCCGTGTGCACTTGCACGTTATTGAAGTCGTCGCCGAAGCGCGGTCTGAAAAAAGAGCGCGCGGATTCGGAAAGAAGTTGTCCCGAGCCGGACGACATCGTCGATTGATGCGGCAACACAGCGTTGGCACCGGGCGCGACTGTGGCGCCTGGCGTGGCAGGCATTCGCATGACATGGTCGGCCACTCGATCCGCTTCCTGCTCGTGCTCATCGCCTGGCTCGCTTACATTCAATTTCGCCTGAACGAGGCGACCCACGACACGATTACCAACGTGCTGCTGAAGGTCGCGAAATTGGAAGATCGATTCAGGCGCACGTGAATTGGCCTTTCCGCAACAAGCCGCCTGATCGTTCGAGCGGACTTGAGTTGGACTTCGCGGAGCATGGCGCTGGTCGCTCGTGGTCATGATGGTTGTTCTTAACTGCCCGTCGGCTTTGCCTCAAAAGTCAGAACTCATTCTTGGATGAGGTCAGTACAGGGAGCGGTAGCGACCTGGTCAGTGTTCAGCACGCGAATTCACTAAAGATTTTTGACTCCAATGATTTGACCAGGTCGCTACCGCTCCCTGTACTGACCCCATCCAAGTTCGTATTTCATGTTCCGTGTCAGTAACGTAAACTGTCGATGTCGGATCATCATAATCTTCGTAAACAGATCTTGGACGCTACCGGAAAAAATTATAACGGCCAGGCGCAATTATCCCTGGTCGTGTTGTCGGAATTCGCAATCGCAGAATCTCCGGAACTCATTTTCGCGCTCTTCGAAAAGCATGGTTATGTGGTCATCCCTCCGAAGGAAGCCTGGCGACCGTTGTCCGGCGGACTCGAATACAACCATTATCTTGCTGAACCGATAACTGTTGACGAGATCGTCTCTCGATTAATCATCGAGATTACACGGGTTAGCGATCGACCCGAAAACTCCTGGGTTAATGGTTTCGAACTCCGACCTTCGACTACTTCCCAAAACGATTGGTTTGACAAAATTCGCGCCGTACTTGCTCGTGACTTTGAACCAGAAGATGCAAACGAAACCGGTGTCGAGAAATTCACTCGCGGCGCAACGGAATGTCTTCTTCTCAGTGCCTCGACCACTGAACCCGCACGTTTGCTGTTGCACCGGCGGATCGACATCGGCAGTTCTCCTGAAAACCTCTAAGGCCTGCCAACTGCCGGCGTTCCCGGAAACTGGTTTCGCGGATCGATCACCGTGACCGTCGCCCGACGGTTCACAGCGCTGCCACCAGGTATTTGATCCGCTTCGCCATGACTGGTGGCGGTAATACGCGAAGCGTCAATTCCCTGAGCGATTAAATGCGTCTGAACACTATCGGCCCGGCTTTGCCCGAGCGTCAGATTGTCTGCGGGGCTCCCGAACGGATCGGCGCGTCCGATGATTTCAATGCGCGCAATGCTGCGCGTCGTTACGTAAGCGATGATCGAATTCAGCGCCGCCGGATTTAGTATTGCATTGCTGTTATTGCTGAAAAGAACATCGACTATTGCCGGCACTGCGCGGTCTGTTTCGATCGGGCTGCCCACACCCGCTCCCTCCAGCAATCCGAATCGCCATCCTTCTCCGAGAAAGAAAGCACGGCGAAGTGACTCTTCACCATCCTGGCCGTGACTGTAAAGCACATCGCGCAGCGCAACCGCTTTCCTGAAATATTCGGGATAAGCGGCAGCCGAGCGCGCTCTGGTTTCGTCTCCAGCCGAAAGAGGCGGGGGAACGTGCGCCTGGATCGCGGTCACGACCTGGTCTCGAACGCCGCGAGCAAGATACTCGGCAAAACCTTCAATGATGATGTCGGTCGAAGCACGCACTTGCTGCATGCGATTGATCTGGGTGCGGAGATCAGGATGCTGAAAGAGGTGCATCGCTTCGTGGACGACAGTATGTGGAATGAATCCGCGTGTGAATCCCAAACCAAACGTGATCTGGCCGGCACGCGTCGTCGAAGTAAAGAACGTGTTGTAGATCGCGGCCCGTTCGCGAATGCGATGCGGAGTGCCATTCCACGAAGCTCCAGCTCCATCAAGCCAGCCTACAAAAGTGCGCCACCACGCACGATCCAGGTTGCACTTGTTGCCTACCAGGGTGCGCAACGCGGGCCGCGTGCCGGCATACCACGAGATAAAACTCGCAAATCTATCCAAGTCGTTGCGGATGGGATCGCCAAAAGCCATGGTCTTGCGGCTGACGTGTGTCATGAACGAGGCGGCGCTGACAGTCCGAGCGTGTGGTGCATAGTGGCTGGCAATGATCGGCATCGCTTCGCCCGCAGTTTCGTTTGCCAGCGGCATCGGGTCTGATTGAACCGCCGGAGTGAGAGTTGGCAAATCAGTTCGCAGATGCGAACTAAGAGAAGTCGCTACGGTCGTCTCGAAACCAGCGGGAATCGCCGTGCATGGCGGATTCGCGCCGCCGGTGGGAAAGAGCGTGCTCTCGATTTCACCGGTCATTGGACCAGTGTCCCTGGTCAATCCGTGAGTCTGACGGTCAGTAAGTGCAGACCCGGTCAAGGGATCAAAGGTGCCCGGCGCTGTCGGCACCGGCACAGGCGACGGCGGCGCTGTAGCTGTCGGGTTTGATGGAGTCAACTGCTGTTCAGGTTCGGGTTCGGGCTCGGGTTCTGGCGTCGCTTCTTCCTCAAAGAGTCCTGCAAACTCCTGTTCGTCCTCGGCGGTTTGCCGATGTAGGACTGGCCCACTTGTTCGATTGATCGATTTTGAAATGCCAGCATGCTGGGGCGAAGAGTCTTGCTCTTGACTGGCGCCGTTTGATTCGAGTCCCGGCGCAGATCCTTGCTGCACGATGTGCGTGAGTTCGTGTGCGAGCAACTGTTTTCCGTGGAACGTGTCAGGCGCGTAACGATCGTTGCCAAAGACGATGTCGCTACCTACGCTGTAGGCCAACGCGTTGAGGCTTCGGGCGCGGTCGACGGCCATCCCACCGGTATGTACTCTCACTTGCGCGAAGTCGTAACCGAAACGGGGTTCAAAGAAGTCCCGGACTGAAGGCGTAAGAGGTTGACCTCCGCCTATGCCGCTAGTTGTGTCTGTAGTTGTTTGAAACTCCAAACCCGAAGTCGGCTTCGTGCGGGAGGATTTGGTTTCTCCTTCCTCCGCCTCCTTGCGCATGACCTCTTCTTCTTCACAGTTTGCACACATCCGCTGAATACGAGGAGGCGCCTGTCGAGTCACCATTCTTTCCACCGTCCCCGATGGGTCGGGCATACGCATGACTTCAGCGGCGACGCGATCCGCTTCCTGCTCGTGAACATCGCCCGGCGTGCTCACTTTGAGTTTAGCCTGGATACGGTGACCAAGCCTACGATTGCCGAGCTGCTGCTGGAGCTGACGAAATAAGTGGACCGGTTCCTGTGGCTGCGGCGGCGGCTTCGCACAACACACCGGTTGAAAATTCGGTGCGTTGGACTTGGCCGCCGCTTGATCTTTCATAATTTTCTTTCGTCAGAACCTGAAGACCACTCCTACATTTCCCTGAAAACTGGTAGTCGATGGTGCGCCGTTGAGGTTTCCGAAACGAAAGACCCTTCCATCAGCTCTTATGCCCACATGGTTCGTCAGCCTCCACGTCGATCCGAATCCGGCGTGAGCAGCAAAAGCCGAGTCGTTCACGCCCGCGCCACGCAGGACAACTCCGCCTGCGCCCGCGATTACGTAAGGCGTCCAATTACCGGAGCCCCACTGATCGATGTCGTAGCGCACGTTGCCGAGCACCTGGATTAGTTTTGCTCTCTGTCCGACGTTCGGCCCGAAGTTGAATCTGGTAAATGTGACGCCACCTTCGGCTTCGAGCGCGAATTGATTCGGGAAGCGATAGCCGAAACGAGCTCCGAGCGTGAAGCCGTTATTTAGCCCCAATGAATTGTCGTAGACCGAGCCGCCGAGGTACGGGAAGAACTCGAAGCCTTGACTGCCAAAGCCGCCAGTCGTCGGATTCAGCGGGCTACCCTGCACGGTGCCGCCCACGACCGGGTTCTCAGTCGCGCTGTCAAACCGCAGCACGCGAGAGTAGATTCCGTTGTTGTAATCGATTACGGGAGTGACAAAAGTCCCGGCCGTCGTGGTAAATGTGATCTGGTCTGAATGACCGGGTCCGAGATAGCCGCCGAAGCGATCTCGCGGAGTGATGTGATACTCGCGCGTAATGATGGTTCCGGTCTGCTGCAAAACCCGAAAACCAATCGGTGTCGAGCTGGGATCGACGTTAACGCGCACATACTCGCCCAGTGTCTTAACGCGCGCGAAGTCGCTGCCCGAAGGCGACTTGCCGGAAGCGCGAAAGCGGAAGCTGTAGCTGCCCTCGAACTGTGTCTGTGCGTCCTGAATGCGCAGCGTATAGATGCCGTCGTTCGCCGTCACGTCGCCGTGCGTGCCATCGTCGAACATCGGTGTCCCCGGTTCTTCGATAAAGGTGAGCGAACTCTTGCTGCACTTGGTAAAAAGATCATCGATCTTGGCGAAGCGCGCCGGCTTCGGCTCGTTGCCGGAAGTGGCTACGAGTAGCGGCGGAATTATGGGAAGGGAGACCCCGGCGCCAGTTGTAGGATCTTGACGGACGGGCGGTAGTTGCGGTGGCCCTCCGGCACAGTTGGTCGACTCGTGCGTCGAGACGTAGGTCCCGAAGCCTTCGGTCGGGCGCTTGATGTTGACAGTAACGTTGACCGGATGCGCGCCGGTATTCGTGGCGGGGACTCCGCCCTCGTTCAACCGGGCAGTCAAAACAAGGTCTTGTCCGGTGCCGTGCAGTTGCTTGTCGATCGCGAAGCTCGCCGCCAGATGCAGATCGACGAGATTGAATTGGCGTTCGGAAGGGTTGGCCGTCGTGGCGGTATACGAACCCTGCTGCGGATTATTAACTATGCAAATCGAGTGACCAGCGGTGACGTTGAAATTGGAAGTGTTACAGACAACCGGATTACCATCGCGCGTCAGTGTAATTGCCCCGGCGTCAGCGGGCGTACCCCACGTAACAATGACGATCAGCTTCCGCTCCAATGTGTTGACGGTAAATGGACTGCCGGGTGGCAGGGCGTTGACTTGAAACAAATCGTCCAGCGTCCCGATGAAATGATCCATGAGCAATCCTGTCTCTCCGACGTCGGCAATGTTGTAGGTCGCGCCGAAGCCGGCGAAACGGTTCTTGATATTGGTCAATAGTGCTGTGTCCACGCTCGCGTCGCTGCCCAGAGCGACGGTGTTCACTCGCACGCGGTGGACAGTGTTGCCTGGGCACAGATCCCAGCCATTGGTTCCTTCACACGGGTCGTAGACGAGGTGCGACGGGACCAATTGCACGTTTGCAGGCGGGCTATTGTGGAAACCGTCGCTCAACAATAGCACTATGCGCTCAGCTTCTTTGTTTGGCTGGCTGTTGACTAGTAGAGTCCCTGCGCCGCCCTCGAAGGCCTTGTCGAGCCCTTTCCCGATAGGCGTGCAATTGTTGGATAACGGATCGGCGGTGCCGGAGAGATAATCGCCGGGAAAAGCGCCCGGCAGGTCAAGCAGAGGCTTCGGCAGACTCGTCGTGTCCAAGTGGGTTGTGCAGTCCGACTTGAATGTCACCATTCCCAGCTTGTCCTGGAAGTTGGTGTCCTTCAGCGCGAACAGGGTGTTGGCCATCAGGTTGGCCGCTCTCTTGGCGCTGTTCCAGCGGTCGAAACTGAGCATGCTGCCCGACTGATCAAGCACCATCAACAACTCAATGGGAAACCTGGTCTTGATGTTGGCCCAGGTGGCCGCATCAGGGGCTGCTGGTTCGGGCCAGCTTGAAATGTCAGCCGTGTCCTGATTGCTCACAGTCAAGTTGAAGCCGACGATCGGCGAGACGTTTGGGATTTCCAGATCCGCGGGCGTGATGACCACTTCAGCCTGCCATCCGTTTACGAAGTCAGGGGTGGTACACGTATCAGTACAGGTAACCAGGTTAGCGCCCGGCACCCACGGCGCAGTGCCACCATTGTCGGTCCTTTGGTGACCTGCGCCCTCCCGTCTGATCGTGAAAGTAACGTCATCAGAAGTCGTGCCATGATTGTGCAGCGGATCAAAGCTAAGCTGGATGGTATCGCTGGTATTGTTGCTCGTGTCGTTGACCGAGATCAGAAAGACGAGGTTCGCGCCGTTTCGCCGGAAGCGGATTATCGCCCCTGGAGGCCCGGCGATGTTCTTCTGAATCGCCCCAGTCCACTCGGCGCCGGTTCGCACGCCGTCGATCGTTACCGAGCCGACGGGCGCGGTCACGATAAAGCAGGTGTCTGCCGCGACGTTTACCGTCGTGAGCGGGCAGCCGACAGATGGGTTGTCAGCCAACGCGTTTGGCGCAGCCAGAAATAGGAGCGCGAGGATGAGCAGCGTGCTGCCATGCCAGTGCTGGCGGATCGGTGAGCGTTTGTGCGTATTGCTTCTCATGTTTTGTTCTCCTCAAATGTTTCAGGCCACGACAACAAAGTTCAGGCGCACTTCCATTGACGCGCCGCCAACCACGGGAACGCCGTCGATCTCGATCAGGGTGGCGCTGGCGACGACCTCGCCGGTCGTTCCAATGGGTGGCGCTGGCGGCGGCCCCGGTGGTTTCGGACCGTCAACCCTCAGCAGGGCGTCCACAGTCGTGTTGGGGTTTAGCGTTGTGTTGCTGGTAACAGCGGAAGCTGGTAATGGGCTCCAGCCGGTCGTGTCACCTACCGGGTTGATGCTATGGACTATTTGATACCGGCGTATTTGCGTTAGGTTGTCGTTCCTGACTCGGTAGAGCAGGTTGCGCCCCTGCACACGCGTCAGGTGCGGTTGCCGGATCGGGATCCGGCCCTCGACGTCGAGGCCTGCGGAATCCGCGTAGAAGAAGAAATTTCCGACCGGTGGTGTAACGCCGATTTGGAGGTTAATGCCTGGCTGCGGCGACTCAATGGTGGGCTTCCGTTTTGCCCGGGCCGTGACGGTCAGTGTGGATTGCAGTTCGGCCAGGTCGTCATTCGGGGTGACCGTCACGGTGATCGTTGCCATGCCGGTGAGGTTCGTCAGCAAAACTGTATTCTGGCTGACCGAGAATTGCCATGAGGCCGCCGTTTGATTGACCAGGATTTCAAACTCTTCATTCGCACGTGTTGAGGTGACGTGGCTCACGATGTCGAAGCTGAAGACGAAGGGAGCATCAGCGGCCATCGGCGCGACTGGGTTGACGGTTGTGTAGATCACGTCAACGCTGCCTTCCGGTAGAACGTCTACAGGCTCAGAAAGGAAAGTGTTTATTTCTTCCTGAGCCAGCACCGCTCCGACTAAGTCCTGATTGTCCAGCGAGAGCTTCAGGCCCTTGATCAACTCAGGCGCACTGCCGTCCAGGCGCTTCGTGTAGGCAAGGATGAAAGCATCGGCCACGTTGCCGACGTTGCCGACGCTGTTCAGCACGCCGAGAAACGCTTTCTGCTCATCGTAAAGCCCCTGCAGGAAGGCGAGGGCATCCTGATTGTTAAGGTTGCCGGCGACGGTCTGCACTTCGCCGGCCTGTGCGCGACCCATCAAGTCCTGCAGGGCAAGCAGCAGGATATTCTCATTCGCAACGGTGCCACTGTCGTGCGGCAACTCGCCAATCTGTAGCCGGGCAAAAAGCGAACCGCGGAGCGCGCGCAGCATCTCGGCGAATCGTGCTTTATCGATCGTATCGGCCCCCAGTTGAATGAAGATGGGTACCTTGATGTTCTCCGCGAGCGTAATTCCTGTCTTGCGCAAGTCGATGATCATATCTGCAGCGATCAGCGCGTTGCCGCCACGCCGCATAAGGCGCGCCAGCGCCGTGTACTTGTGACCAGCCACCTTCGGCACGACACTCAAGTCGGAGGCGTTTTCCTGGACGCGGACCACCCACTTGCGCTCGATGCGAACCGCGGTTTCAATTCCGATGAGTCTATTGACGAGACGCGGGTCGCCTGCAATTCCGTTCGTCTCGATCTCGAATGTGTCGAGGTAAACGAGGTCCACACGGTCAGCGCCGGGAGTTGTTAACGCTGGTAACCCGGCCGCGTTTGGCTGCGCGGTGTAGCTGGTTAGGCTCCCGTTGATGACCATGTGGCCATCCATCAGGATTACCCCGCCGGCGATGGTGAAAGAGTTTGCATTGGGCGACGTAGTAATGCGGAAGCCCTGCGTTCCGGCCGGCACGCCGTTTCCGATAAAGAAGCGAACCAGCGCCATCAACTCCAGGCGACGTAGATCTTCCAGCTCGTTCCAGTCGGCATCGAGGATGGGCACGCCCTGCTGAAGGCGAACGCCAACGTACTGCCGAGGGTCTGCTACCGGAGCACCCAGGTCGAGAAGATTGGTGAGAATGTTGGTTTCCGTAAAAGTGTCGCGTGAAAAGTTGCCCATGATGATCCTCCGTCAATGACCATTCGCCCCGTGAACTCGCCCGTGTTCGTCTTGCAACTGCTTCTTAACTTTCAGTCAGACGTAAGGCCCTGACTGTTACCTTCATTTCAACGTTGTTCGTGTTTTCAATGACAACTTGATGGATGTGCCGAAAGGTCTGTAGGACGGGTGGCTTAATCAAGGTGACCCGGTATTTCCAATCGACGCCTCTCGACACCGCCAGCACCCCGCCGGGACGCGGCTCGTCTACGTGGACACTCACCAGGAAAAATGCATGCCCATCTGTTTCCGCCAGATTGACTACTTGTTCTGTTCGCCCCGCGGGCGGTGCTGCGGCAAGCGTTACCTGATTTACAACTTGAGGCGCGTTCAACTTTTGGATCGTGATGCCGCCGTTGGCAATGGTCCGGTTTGAGACGGCATTGTTTGCGATCTTGGTTTCTATCACCGCATTGTCGGCTAGTTGCGTGAAGGTGACAGCGTTGGCAACGATCTTTTGAGTGGAGACTGCGTTATCAGCGAGTTGCGTCAGAGTCACAGCATTGGGAGCAATCTTTGGTGCCGTGACTGCGTTGTCTGCGAGTTTCGTATTGATGACCGCATTGTTAGCGATCTTTGTTGTCCCGACTGCGTTATTCGCGATTTGAGTATTCCCGACCACATTAGCCAGCAGCGCTCCCGAAGCGTTGAGACTTGCGTCCAGCCGTGCAGACAATTGACCGGCGCTGCCACGCGCATTCGTCAACTCGTCGCGAATGGCGCTCACGTTGAGGCCTTTTCGTCTTTTGTCGGTAATCGTGGGTCCCGCAGTGTCGATTGAGGCAAGCAGAAAATGGTCAGGCGTATTGATCGTTTGAGTCGTCACCAATACTTCCCATTCAACCTGCTCGCGAAGTGAAGTTTCCGAACCGACATCGAGCGCATTAAGTAGCGCCGCGTCTTCAACGCCGCTGGTTTCGCTGCGAAATACTTTTAGATAGACGTTGCTTGCTCCTGCCGGCAAAGCAATCACGTTTCCTGGCCGCGGTTGGTTCTTGTAAGTCGTGTTACCCTGCAACACTACTTCCTCGCCATCAATCAGACAGGCGCCGCCAGTAATGCTGAAATCGTTGGCGGGTACATTTAGGTTAGTAATCTGAAAGTCATCAGCACCTTCGCCCCGAATGCCGTTCCCAAAATTGTTCTGCGCAAAGCGCTGTGGACTCGCCAGATCGGCAAGCAAATTCAATTCGCGATCGAGCAACGGCTTTCCTTGCTGAAACCTGACCCGCGAGTAGCCTTGTGCAATTGCCTCTTGTAAAACTGTTTTGGGATCCCTGGAAAAGTTGCCCATAGTTATGTTCCTTCTGTCACGCCTTTTAAGAAGAGACGAAACGCGAGATCCGGTGGGTTGACACTGAGATCCGGTAACACTCCGAGCTCCGGTGTTCCGGGTGTCCAGGTGCGGAGAAAGCGAAAGCCAGCAAGACTGTCGATGATCAAAACTACTCGCACTTGAATCGGCAGGAAACGCCTGACTACGTTCTCAATACTCACCGATGTCTTTTCGATGATCTCCGGATCGCTTGTATCGGCGGTCAAAAATATTCCGATTGTGTCGCGGGCATACCAGTCCTGAGGAGACTTTTCCGTGTCGTAGGAATACCTTTGCACGTCATTAATTTGATCGCGGGTGCTAATCTTTTCCGCATTAGTCTCAACAACAGTGGTAGAGCCTCCATAGCGCGAGTCGAGGGTCTGCGCCGCAGGGTAAAACTCGCTGATATATTCCCGGCTCTCGTTGTTGCGAAACCAAAGCCTGGTAGCGCTGCCAATTCGAAGTGCCGCTGGGGCTCGATGGCTGAATTGACCGGAGGTGACGGGTTGAGGTGGCGCCTGGATCGCCGGCGTGATCTCTGAAGATCTGATGTGCCATCCATCAGTGCCACTTGAGGCAAATAAAAGCTGAACGGTGTTGGCGGCAGTCACAATCGCCGCGGGTTCTTTGTTTTCAAAATCTGCAGGCACCGGAGTAAGTTCGCGCTCAACCCAGTTCTGTGGGAGAGTGAAATCCAGGTCGGTCGTGGTTTGATAAAAAATATTCCACAGACCATTGCTCTTCTTTCGACTCCAAAAGACCCAGATTCTTCCCGCTGAATCAAATACGGCACATGGTTCGCGGTCGGCCTCCGCGCCCGTGGTCAATTGTTTCGCCACTCCCCAATTAGTGCCATCAAATCGGTTGTACCAAATGTTCCAGCCACCGGCGCGCCGCGAACTCCAAAAAAGCCAGACGTTGTTGCCTGCATCCTGAAACACGGTTGGATCACTGTCAGCCTGAGGTTGAGGGGCAGCAGCAGGAAGCGGAACTCCGAATCCAAGCGCATCTCCAGCACTCGATAGATCCGCCAGCACAGTAATGAATGAACCCTCGCCACTTGATTGCGACGAAAGCATCACTCGACCACCACTGTCCTTAGCGACGCCAGGCAGCACCTTGTTTATCACTGCTGAAATTTCGGCCGCGGTCGCGGCGGTGATGTCTACAAAGTCGCCGGTCCGAAAAGTTACTGTGGCAGTCGCGTCCGAATCGATCCGAAGAGCAAGTGTATCGTTCGGCGTGAGGGTGAACGTCGGATTCAGACTGCTCAACAGTTGAGCTGAGGTTGCGTCTGATCCAGTGGTGACACCGGTGGTTAGACTAAGCTTGGTAGCTACCGGAGAAGCCGGCAGGTTGAAACTTGATGTGCTTCCAGAGGCAACAGCCTCGATCAATACCTTCCCATCCTGATCGGCGCTGACTTCAACGCCGGGTATTTCGCGGTTAAGTAGAGCTGCGATCTCACCGGCAGTTGCATTACCAATTGTCCGAAAGTGTTCCAGATGAAGGGTGACGGTTCTGGCGACGGCTTGACCGCCGGCGGTTACCGTTATCTGAAACACATCGCCGTCAACAAAAGCGAATGGTCCAGTCAGGCTTCCGAGTTTCCGTGGCGGCTGTGCATCACGACCGTCTGCGAAGATCTCACTTCTGATCTGCGGCAAGGTGAACCCACCGGTGTCTTCGTGTGCGGTCCAGAATAACCAGAAGCTTCCATCAGGTCTTTGGATCGCCGCCGGGTATTTGTCAGCCCTGCCTTCGGTAAGCCTTCGGGACGGCAACCACGGGCCCTGGTCATTGACCTTGTAATAGATCTGCCAATGATCTTCGCGACCTTTAAGAGTTGGAACTGAGCGCTGGGCGTGGAAGAAGAGCCACTGCCTGGCGTCTGCGGCTTCGACGGCTACGGGCTTACCTTCATATGCGAAATCGAGCGTAACCAGTTGCGGGTTGTGACCAGGAACGCCGAGCTGATCAATTTCCCAGATAGTAAGTTGCTCGGGACGGTTTGAAAGGAAGACGTTGTGGACGAACTCTTTGATCTTTGCGGGCCATGGCGTGACCCGGCTAAGCGTCGCGCGCAGGTTGGCCGCGATTCCAGTGGTCCGGTAGAAATGTGGCGCATAGTTGAGCTCATTGCGCCGCTTCACCAACGACAGGTTGAATCCACTCTCCCAATCGATCCACGAAGCAAGTAGCGGCAATAGTTTGCCGTCGATCCGGTTAACATCGGAAAAGTCGCCGGTCGCCTTGGCAAAACTTCGCAGCAGATCAAATTGCGGTCCGACCAGTTCCATCAATCGCAGTAACTGGCCCTTATCTTTGTCGGCAGGATCTAATTCCGGCGCATTCGGAGGCTTCTGCAGATCGAATCGCTGATAGAGTGTGGGCAGATTCCGGTACATCGTCGCGGCGCTTTGATAGGCGCCCGTCGTCATGCACGAAACGAATACCGGAAAATGTTTGGGAGTAACTAAAGTATCATCGTACGCCGCGACTGCGTAGTAATAAACGGTCTCGCTCTTGAGTCCGGAATCCGAAAAGCGGCCCGCTGCTCCAGCCGGTAAAATGGCAATCGGTAAATCGCGGATCTGGAAGACGGTGTTTAGATCACCAGGCAGTTCCGGCTCGGTCACTTCGCGCCGTAGAATCTTGACTCCTCTGAAGTTCCCTTCAGTAGGATTCTTCCAGGAGAGATCCACTCGATTACCATTCGGGTGGGGCTCAGCTTTTAATTCCAGGACCTCCACTAAACGCCTCCGCTCACGTTAAGGACCAACTGGCCCATTAACGGAATTTCGTTCTCGAGAAGTTGAATCAAGCCATCCGTGGCAATGGCCGGCCCAACATTCGCGCGCTGAAAACGGCTGACGAATACCCTGTCGACACCTTCCAGCGCTTCGATCTTTTCGTACACCTTGCTGAGAAAGAGCGTCTGCTTGAAGTCGACTTTTTCGAAATCAAGTAAATCCCGGACCGCCTTGTCGACGTCGTCCTCCACGTCGCTGTTTCGGAAATGGCGCAGTGCAACGACGTTGGCTTCAATATCGATCTTTATGTAGTCAGGACTTTCGATCTCGATGATGCTGGTCAGCATGCGCTTGTCTTCGAAGTAACTAAGCAGGTCGCGCTTCATTACGTCGGTAGGAGGCTCTCCTTGACCCGTTGGAGCAATGTAGAGCTTGACGACGTTCCAACTGGCAGCTTCCGCGCGTGCCTTTGAAACACCTGGGAAGAGTCTTGCCTGGGCCACGTAGTCCTGGGCGGTGACCGCGCGCTGCATCGATGCGAAAACTGAAGGCGCATACTTGATTGCCTGATCGATCGACTCGCGCTCAGCACCGCCGCTCGCCGCGGTACGATTGACGACTTTTATCCCCAGCAACTGCAACTGAGGTCCTTTTGTTACTTGAACGATTTGTTCTTTGCCAACATTGCCTACAGTGCCGCCACCAGATCGGTAATTTGCAATGATCCGGCGGCCCGTGGGAGGTATTCTTCCGTATTGCCCGTCGCCAAAGATCACTGTCGTCACGTTGTTCTCATCTATTTCGATCGCGAAATCAGTATTTGTGTCGCCACTGAAAGCGAGAGTGGATCCGATGCGCTCCTGGAGTTCCAGGGCAGTCAGTTGTTCCGGAGTGAACGCCCGGCGGCTGAATATCAAGTTCTCACGCAGCCGCCATGGTGGCGTCGGTATCGCTGTTTCCACGACGATTTCCAGCGAACCCCTGAGCATATTTGGCTGCGCCAGGTTGTAGCGCTGATTTGGACGACCATCGGAAATTCCGATTACCTCGTTCGAAATTGTTTTGCCCTCGCGCACGGAAATCACATTCACGAATTCTTTGAAATTCGCTAGCCGTGTCCCGTCCGGATTTTTTGCCTCTACGAAAGGCATCGTCGTCGGGTTGATCACCAGTGGTTTATCGCCCGTGTACTCGAAGGTCACGCTCTTGCGATCCTTACCGCTTTTGGTGGCAAATTGATCGCCCTTTCGCACTTCAAAAGGTTGAGTCACGTTGTTGCCCACGATGACGTTCAGCGTGGAGGATGCCGCCGAGGCGGGCGCCATCTCGTAACCGATTAGCCTCAGGTGATTGATTACACTGCGGCGTTCCTGTGCGGTATTCAGGAAGGCTTCATTAGCAATGCGGTCCTGGTAGTAACTTAAAATGTCGCCCATGTAAGCAAACAACTCCAGCAGTGCAATGCCGAAGTCTGCTTCTGAACGATCGGTCCACTCAGGCAGCTTTGCTGGTATCAGATCGACCAGTGCCTTGCGAAAGCTGTTGTAGTCGCGGGCCAGGTAGTCAATAACCTGGCGGTTCTCCCTGAGATTAATAGTGGCCATTACTCACTCCGTTTGGATCGTTGCTAGAAAGCTATCTTGATCTTGTCTGCCTGCAATTGATCTCGTCGCACATAAGCTACTTCCACTGTGAGTGCACCTTCGTCGGTATCAATGTTCACGCCTTGAACAACAATGTCTTCCGGGAGCCAGCGTTGCAGAGCTTTATGGACCGTGAATTCGGTAGTCGCTGCCAGGATCTCGTTATTCGGATCGAAAACGAGATCGCGTAAGCCGCAACCAAACTCGGGTAAGTTGACTCGTTCACCAGGAGACGTCAGCAGGACCTGCAAAACTTTATTTCGAATCTGGTCGTTACCCGACGTCGTATCGACCTGCCCGAGGTCGTCTATCTTGAAAGGAAATGCAAAGCCAGTCTTGTCCATAAGAATTAAATAGTTGTCAGTTTGGTCTGGCCCGCCGTGGCCGATAAAAACGCCTGCGGCGCGTTAGCCACCACGCCGTCGGTCGCACCTTTAAGCGTGTCCAACACCACCGGCAGACTGCCAACCGTGAGTTTGACGGCTTCGCCTAACGTAACAGCAAGCACTGATGTACACGGCTTCGACACTGGACTTGGGGGGCTAACGGTTGGCGTGCTACAGCCGCTAACCGGTTTCCCCATAATTCCAGTCTTCAGCAACACAGGCTGACCACTCACCTTCAACTTGGGTGAGCCTGTCGTCGTCACCTTGCCGGGGCTGTGCCCGCAGGTCACATTGCTCGCTGTTGTCAAAACTCCTGGCATAATCAACTCACATCCATAGAACCTGATACTTTGACTTTCACATTTACTCCATCCATCTTGATGTCACCGCCCGCTTTCAACTCGAGGTCCTGAGTGGCCGTAATCTTTATGCTGCCATCAGCCTTTAGCTCGATGTCCTTGGCGGCCTCCACTATCAACCCACTGTCGGTCAAGGTGATCGTGGTGTTGTTTGTACTCTCCGTGATTTTGATACCGTCGGCGTTCATTACGATCAGATTTCCGTTTGTTGCTTCCAGTAACATCACCATGTCGGCATCGTCAGCGTCTTCGAGTTGAATCGTGTGTCCCTTGAGTGTCTTGATGATTTTTCGCGTCGGCGGACTTTGCACATCCGATTCCACTGTTCCGTCGACGGCATTCGGCTTTGGCGCATCGCTGTTCCCGCCTGGCTTGCCCCAGTAAGTTCCCACCCAAATCGGATGATCCAGGTCCCCAGTTGCGAACTCTACCCACACCGTCGCATCGATCTCGGGGATGAAAAAGAAGCCTTGATCAACCACTCCGCCATATGGCATACATGGCTCGGCCCATCCTGTGACTACTTCTTTTCCAAGCACACTTTCCACTCTTACCTGCAAACGTCCACGTTTTTCCGGATCGTCGTTGTTAACCACTACGGCCGGATACTTCCCAAAGTAATGACGGTCGACTTTTTCAACTAACCGAGCCACCAGCTCTTCAACCATCAGAGACCTCCCAGGAGCGAACCCGCGTCACCAAAGTCCTCATCCCCAGAAGGTGCAAGGGCATTGCGCCTTGCCCTGAATTGTTGGGTGTACTTATCGGTTTTAAATAAATGCTTCACACTCGTGACGTAATAAGTCCCACTGAAAACTTCACCCACACCTTTAATAGGGACCAGGCTTCCCGCTCGCAGCACCGCGCTATAAAGCACTGTCTCTACTTCTCCGGTTGCTTCAATCAACCATTCGGCTTCGTGGAAGAGCGCGCGGCAGAGGTTCTCCATCTCGACCTGATTCACTGCCACTGTATGCTTGACGAACATGCGTGGAACTATGCCGTTCGGTGCAGCGATCGACTCAGCGCGGTCTCGCCCCAGCAGCGCTTGCTCACCTGTCTCAATCACCGCATCCTGAGGCTCCTTACTAATGGTGTCGAACTGGTGCATTTCAACTTTTGTCGGTCGCAGGCAATTAAGCTTCGCATCGAAACTAATCAGGTTTGTCTCACCACCAAAGTGGGTCGCGAGGAGTGGCAGCGGTTCACTATCCAGCACCGGCTTGCGGAAAAAGCCGCTCTCGCCATTGACGAAGCATTCAAATCCATTGCGCCGCGCGAGCCGTTTCAAGAACTGAATGTCAGTATCTCGTTGCGTGATAGTGGCTATCGCCTCGTCGTGAATTACTCCCGTATCCTCCACTTCGGGCGTCAGGTTGTAGTCGCCAAAAATCTGACTGGCGATATCGCTATCGCTCATGTTGGGCCACGTCTTAATCTTCTCTTCGAGACTCATCAAACAACTCGGATCCATTCCAAAGATCTCGAGGTACGAATCGTTTTCATCGGGGCCAATGTGGGGCTTTAGCTGCGTGACGAATCCAGTAAGAATGTCCTGCTCCTCATCAGCGACATTTATGGCGATTCTGACTTTGGCCCAGGGCTTAATGCGCTCGTCTTCCAGCAATGTCCACAAACCGTCGTCCTCCCTGCTGATAGCGACCTTGATCCTGAAGCTGGCAGCCATTCGATGATCTTCCTCGACCTCCATCTCCAGCAGCGACAGAAACACGTCGGGTGCTGCTTCATCTTCGATGTAGATGGCTGCTGCTACGTCCGGCATCCGTGGTCCTCCGTCTACGGGGTCTGATACGGCGGGATAACGATCTTGCTACCCACCGTTGGAAACACAGTAGTGGCAGGTTGTAGAGTGAATCCCTGCGATTGGATAACAGTCACTATCGACTGGCGCGACGTTACCGCGCTGTTGTAGATCAAATCCAGCGAGCTCTCAGCAATCGTAGACGCCAGCTTGAGCACACCTATGCTCACCAGGCTCGCAAGCATGTTTCGCCACCCGTTTCGAGTGGCTTGATCGTCAAACGTGAAGGCTTCCAGCGTGTTGGGGTCGGGTGGCTCCGTCCAGGCAAATGCGCGCAGGAAGTTGAAGCCAATGGCTGGTGATTCAATTCTGTCGACGATGGTCTGATGTGTGGCCGGTGCAGGCGGATACTTCACAATCAATTTCGTTTCGATGAAATCCGGGTCGACCGGCTTCGCATCATCGAACGACGACACGAGCGGCTGACTTACCTGACCGATTCCGCTCAGCTGGATCACGAGGTTGCGAAGACGCGTTTCGAAATTCGGATTACCAAGGACAAAACGCTCTTTCACCAGTGGACTACGATCAAGTAAATCCACCGGAAACGGTTCTTGCGGATTCCCGTCAGCTATCTGCCACCACTTCGTCGGGTCGCCATAATATTTAAAGGACACCAGATCCAGGCGGTCGCCCTCGAACACCGTGTGCCGAAAGGGCCCGTCCAGTGGCGGCGGGATCTCGCGCAGGTTTTTCCCCTGGAGCCGTTCGCCCGCGGCATCAACCGGGCTTGACTCGGGAAGACTGCGATAACGTGAGCCCTTGATAAACATAATTAACCCGGTACGATCGTATTGGCGATGTCGCCAATGTTTGACAGGTTGAGTATCGACATGACTTCCTTCATTGCCTGGGTGTAGAGGAAGGGCGCGTTGGTTCCTTCTATCACTTCAAGGCTGACGCCTATGGTGACGCGAATCGGGTTTAGTTCGGTGCTGAATTCTTCCTCCTTAATCGACATGCTCTTGATGTTTACGGGTAACACCTTTTTGCGCCCCCAGATGAAAAGAATGATCGGCGGATTCCTCGCCTCATCGAAGAAAGCAAACTGCTTTGGGGCTCCACCGAGTAGGGCTGACACCGCACCACCCAGCAGACTCTGATTCTTCGGCAACATCATCAACTCCAACGTCGAGAGCTGCGGCGCGACGCCGAACTCTTCGGCGATGGCGTTTTCAGGATTGCTCGCATCCAGACGAATATCGAAGTTAAGCGTCTCCTGGTTCACCCTGACTGTTGTTCCCTGGGGACGAAACTTAATCAGCCCGGCGGGGCTGAGTTGTTGCACGAGGCCGGCGGTTTGCACCGGTTGCGAACCAGTGGGCGTGGGAGGCGGAGTAAAGGTGGCGCTGCGCGCGCGCGTGATTTGCACGGGATTGAATTGAAATACCACGATCAAAGGAGGCAGGCTGATCCCAAACTCAACGAACGCGCCCCTTAAGATCTTTGGCTGGTTACTGAATCCACCACTCGGCATTTTCTATTCTCCAGTTTTCAAATCACGTTCAATAGCGTACGAAAGAGCGCCACAGCAGTCGTTTGAGCAATCGTCTCATCGGTCGACTGACCAAAAGAGACTTCAACCGGCGGTACTACTAAATGCTCAATCGTATAATTGCGGCTTACTCCCTTCATATCGCTCTCCACCATCTCTTGTAGAATCTCGAATGCCCGGCGCGTAATCAGTTCCGCACGCGGGCTTGCAATACCGTCGCCCTGGTACAACATTCGCACTTCACTTATTTCAAGCCACGGGGTGTCCATCGTTCATGTTCACATTCGATTCGAAAGGCACCGTGTGATACGGAGCAAAGTCAGCATCGGTGCACAGTCTTCCAATTTTCTGGAATTCGCGGCGAGTCGCTTGGACCAGTTGTCTCATGCTGATAACGCCCGAGTTAGCCGCCGCTAAAAATGCAGCATTGACCACGATGTTTTTAATGTTTCCACCGGCGACGTTGAATTGACCCGCGAGAAAGTTGAAATCAATATCGTTGGAGACTGGGGCTGATGCGGGGAAGTGGTGTTTCCAGATTGCCAGCCGGTCGGCTTGATCCGGAAAAGGGAACTCCACCGCAAAATGCATGCGCCGGAAAAATGCTTCGTCAATATTCTTACGCTGGTTGGTAGCGAGAATGGCGAGGCCCTGGAATTCCTCCATTCGTTGCAACAGGTAATTGATTTCGATGTTTGCGTAACGATCGTGAGCGTCCTTCACCTCTGATCGTTTGCCAAAGAGTGCGTCCGCTTCATCGAAGAAGAGAATCGCGTTACTCGTTTCTGCTTCATTGAAGAGCCGGTTAAGATTTTTCTCAGTCTCACCAATGTATTTGCTCACTACCGTGGAAAGGTCGATTTTGTAGACGTCCAGCTGCAACTCGTTCGCCATGATCTCCACTGCCATCGTCTTGCCTGTCCCGCTTGGCCCAAACAACAACACGCACAGGCCCAGTCCAAGAGAGTGCTTTTCGCCAAATCCCCACGAGCCGTACACGATCTGACGATGCTGCATCTGTCCACAAATTTCGTAGAGCTGGGTCATTGAATTCGCCGGCAGGACAATGTCTGACCAGGTGAAGGAGGGTTTTAGTTTGCGTGATAATTTCCCAAGTCGCTGGTTCGACTGTGCGCGACAACCGGTATACACATCCCCGATCGTGATGTTCGATTCATCACCGCGCAGGTGTGCTTGATCGCGCGCGGTGATGAGCGCGCTTCTCATTTGACCCGGGTTCAACCTGAACTTCGCGGCGAGCTCAGCGCAACTGGACGCATCGAGATTGATGCCGCGCCATTCGGCCATGACGCGCCACAGTTCGGCACGGGCACTTACGTCCGGCAACGGCAACTCAACGGTAAAGAAACGATGCTGTTGAAAAATGCCTGCTGGTTCCCACGCTTTCTCAGTTCCGATGAAAGTCAGCCAGGAAAAATCGTCGATGCAATTCACCAGGGCGCGCAGGATGCTGTTTGACCTGGCTTCATCTTCCAGGAGCTTGTCAAAGTGGTCCAGGTAGATCGCCGCGGGTCGCAGGATACTTTCACGAAAGATTTTTCGGAGCGTAGTCTCAACCTGCTGCGAGCGTTCGAGCAGCTCTCTCACGTCTACAACCAGCATCAACACGCGCAACTGATCACAGATGCCGGCAGCCAGCGATTTCTTGCCGAGACCTTCGCGACCGTGCAAGTGAAAGATTAATTTGCTCTGTGGCTGGCCTTGAAAGTGGTTTACTGTGATTTCACTCAGCCTGGACCGGCGCTCGTCGGGCATGTCCAACGCGGGCTTCGCATCTTCAGGGTTGAAGATTCGAGCACAGTTGGCGATCTCGTTATCAGTACTCCCAAGGCCAAGCAGGAAATTCGAGATCTGGTCATCCAGTTTGATAGTGCGTGCCGGCAAGTGTTGCTCGTCGGTATCGTGGTAACGAAGAACCTGCGTACTGAAAAGGATGGACTGAGGCGAAAGAAAAGTTCGAAACTGTATTCGTTCTTCGATCGATGAGCACAATAATCTCAGGATTAGATCGACGCTGACCCGGCGTCGCGATATGTCATCCTGGAGATAAGCATAGACTCGCTCATACTTCAGCTCGAACTCCGGCGCAAAGCAGATCATTACGATTTGCTCTTCACCGGGCATTAATCGAAACAGTTTTGTCAGTTGTGGCAAAGACAGGTAAATGCCTTGTTTCAGACTCGCCTCTTTACGGCGCTCGATCTCGGCACGGTTAGCGGCCACGGCCGACTCAATGACCTCCAGCTGCGAATAATCCGCAGATGTTGCGTTTGACGTGTCTCCCAGTAACTGGTCGATTTCATCGTCAGTGATGTAGACAGTCTTGAAGATGTCCTGGCTCTGTTTCGGTAGACCACGCCGCCAGCGTAATACTTCGCGCCGCAGCAACAGGTCGAGGTGAGCAAGCTCCGCCGCCAGGTGCTCCCAACTATTCTGAAACGGTGTAATCGTCTTGCTCACCCTAGTACCCTCAAGTTGTGCGTGTTGCTGTCTATGGTGTTCACCGTAACCTTGACTGGGACCACACCCGCACCAACCGTGGCGGGAATTGCAACCTCGATCTGACTGGAAAACGGGTGCGCGTTGAGGTTCTGAATGACCGCACCAAAGCTGACGGTGACAGCCTCACCACTCAAACCCGCGCCCACAATCCTGATCTGATCACCCGCGAAAGCTTCTGGTGGGTCAATTTCGTCGATCCGCGGCGGTAATAAATTCGATTCGCGATTATCGACCAGCACTGACACAGGTTCGGTGGTGGGCAACAGTCGCGGCACTTCGATGGTGAGCTGGGCCGGAGTAGCATTCACGCTTTTTTTAAGCAAAAGTTTTCCGTACTTCACTCTCACATCACTTCCAGCCAGGCGAAGACCGGTTATGTCTATGGTTGTCTTATTTGTAACTACATCCGGCGTTACAGTCGCTGTAAGGATCAGCGGAATGAGTTCATATACCCTCGCGTTCGTGCGGCCGCCTGGGACCAGCGTCAACACCACGAGTTGTGGTCCATTGTTTAGGATTGTGTTAGGGACGGTTACGCGCACGAGCTTGTTGGCACTGTCGACGATCACCGTAGCCGCTACGCCTCCGACAGTCGCAGTAACCGCCGCGCCTGCGGCATCGAAAGGAATCGTGATCGGAATATTGGTGACGCCCCGGAATGGTGAAAGCCGTTCGATCCACGGAGTCACTTCAAAAAAGACCGGCTCGCTCGCCCGTTGGCCCACCGAAATGGTGAGCGGAAGTTTTGGCCCACGCTGTGGCGCTTCGGGGATCTTGACCACGATTTCATTGGCGGTAAGTTTGATCAGATCTGCTTCGACGAATTGTTCTTCGCCGACAGTAACGATCGTTGTCATGCCGCGCGTCTTGAACCCACTGCCTTTAATGGTGACCTCTGTTCCAACTTCGCCCGAAGCTGGACTGATCGATCCAATCTGCGGACGCCCAATGCTCGCGACCGCAAGTGAAATCTGCTGCACCCCTGGCGCAGGTGTTTGAGGCGGATTCAACGGAGCTATTTGGACCAACGAGACTTCGTAGGCGACCGAGAGACGATAGGCCTTGCTCAAACCGGTCCAAATCTTCGAGAACTCCTCCATCGAGATAGGCGCCGGTGAGATAGTGATCTTCTCGAAAGAGTCTCTGAGCTCGGCGGCAAAATTCGTATTCAGATCCGCATCAAATTCACTGTCGTGAATATCGTTCAGAATGGCGTGCTCATGAAGAATTGAAAGCGCATTGCCCAGAATCTGGTGCGCAGTGATGTCGTCCTGAGCGGTGCCGTCACCTTTCTTCGCATAGGCAGTGAGAAGATAATGGAGCGAAAGAGAGAGTGGCGGTCTTTTTGATCTTGCAGGGTTGGAACGATCCCCACGCCATTCGATATTTCTGGTAAAAGGGCTCTCGGTTACGCGGTACAGGAAAAGATTAACTCCGTCGGCTGCATCGACTCGATCGTCATCGGGCGCCAGAGTGGTGACTCTTAACGTCACGGCTCCCATGAGCGGCGGCTTATTGAGCTTTCCGGATAGCAGGGCAGCTATGCTCTTGGTGACTGAACCTATGGCTAAGTAGCTCATATATTTCTCACAGGAGCAGTCCGACCCGACTCAACTGCTTCTCGAGCAGTTGAGAGACATCTGTCACACGCGCCGCTTGCGGCGGAGGCGCCGGAGCCTGATTAATGATCTGGACATCCAAACGGTTGATTTGCAGACGCGCGGGTGGAGCAACAGGCGCCGGCGCAATCAAAGGCTGACGGGGTTGGACATACTCTGACGCCGGTTCAGCTCTCGGTGCCGGAGCTAATGATTCAAGAGTTTGAGTAGCAATCAACCTCGGCGGCTGTATCTGATTCGGCTTCACCTCGTCAACGATTTCACTCGCGACACTTACCGGTTGCGGGGTGAGCTGCGAGTCTGTGACTGGACCAGGTTTGGTCAACTCATTCGTTTGAAGTTCACTGACTTCATTACGGTGTTTGGGGATTATTACGGTGTTAGAAGGTGTCACTAACGCGGAAGATCGATCGACTGGTTGACTCTCTGCCTGCAGATCGGGATCCGCCGAAACGACATGCGCCTGAGGCACTGGCTTGAGTTGATCGGTGCTGGAAGTTTCTCGCCGCGCTTGCCCGAAGAAGTTCTCCGGCATTCTTAACTCAAAAACCTTGCTCGTCGATCGAACCCTCTGCAGCTTCTCAGCTGAAAAAAGGGATTCGTTAGATCCCGCATGCGCGGACGGTCCGACAGGTGAATTCGACAACACTTGAGATGAGGATGCCTCGAGCGAGTCGTTCGAACTTAACGGCGCATTAGCTTCGTGATCTACTGTGTGTGTTTCGGGAGTCTGGTACGCGCTGGTTCCGGAAGGGAACTCGGCGGCCGGATGCGACTCGAAACTGGTCGTTACCTCGAGAGCCGCAGGCTCTTCAACGCTTACCGGTGTTATTAGTGGATCGTTGTTCAGCGGCTGCGTAGCTGCGGAAGCCGGATGGTGAGGAGACTCACTTTGAACTTCTTCAAACGTCTGACTGGAAACTTCCGGCGATTGGTTACCGGTAGTCTCAACTGTCTTTTCAAGCTGAAACTGCGGCGGAGTCCGCGTCGAGTGCGCGTTTCCTACCGGCCTCGCGCCTCGTTGCAGGACGTTCAGGAAGTAACCATTTCCAAAGTAAGTAGACATGCGAAGCGGGCCTCACTTGTTTAGCTGACTGCCGGAAGCGTCGCGACTGTTGAGCCGGCATAAAGCGCTACTGAACTGTCGCCTTGAATCAGCTCGATGTATCTCCGGCGCTTGCGTCTCGTTAGGGCCAGGATTTCTCTTTCCGGCCAGTGATAGTGCCAGGCAATAAAGTGAACTTCGCGCTCGAGCACCCGCCGGTTCTGTTGCAGTTCATCAAGGAAGAATGAAGTCAGGTCGAGATGCGACACTAAACGCCGGCCGCACTCAACACAGTTAGCTTCGAGATCGATCGATACAAGTGGCGCCAATTCTTCGATTCGTCGTTCAAGCTCGCTCAGCACTTGGGCTGGAAGAGCTCTGACTGTTTGCGCATCAATGGAACCGTTGTTATTGACCCGCAGGATGATTCCCGCCAAGAACTGGTGGATGGCCGATTCAGAATCATCACCAAAAAAGTCAATACACGCTTCCTGGTCTGCGCCTGTTGGCAACCTGAACTCGAATGCAAAAAGTTCTTCTGCTTCATTGACCTCAAACTTGAAAAGCCGGCGATCGACATGCTTCGCTGCCGGCATCAAGTTGTCGAGGTTCAGTGTTATATCCATTGACTGCGCACACTTTGGGTCATTGCAAACGACCATGGCCCTGAGACTTTTTCCCAACGTGAGCCCGCGCAATTTCAACATCAAAAACTCTCGATCGTTGATGAGTAGATCTCGCACGAGCGAAGTCGTGACGGGCGCCAGTTTCCCGACACGTCTTAAGCATCTGGCCAGCAGGGCGGTCACTACCTGAGCTGAACGCCCGGCTGGTCCAACGCTGTCAAGTAACTCCTCTTCAAAACCCGTGACCGGGGCCAGCTCGACTTCGCGGTGAATCACACCTTCGTCGTCAACATAGCCGTCAGGCAGCGTAAAGACTTCAGTAAACAAAGGCCGCTCCGCCGGCCGCATAAGCGGCAATTCAGGTGCAACTCCCGCGAAGGCGGAAGCGGACAGATTTGCTGTTTGCCATTCCATCGTGATCGAGGCGCATTGGCGGCTTGATGAGATTCGGGCTCCGGTTACCGGCGACTTATATCTCAGTGGGCTCTGTCACCGCTGTGTCGCGCTCCCAGCCTTCATTCTCCAGCTTGATGGTTTGAATCATCACCGTGTTTGAACCCGCATCCAACTCGGGTAATGCCTGGTACTCGGATACCCAGCACTTGAAGACTTTGTAAGAGAGCACCTTCTGATCGTTTTCATTGAATACATCGATGATGATGTCTTTCCGGCTGTTCTTGTTGGAACCAGATCCGTCGCCAGTAAAGTTGTTTACGGCATTGGCCCAGGCCTCGAAGGTAGTGTCGTGAGTGACGCCTGCGGTCAACGTAACCGCTTCCCACTTCGACTTGCCCTGAAGCTTTTGACTGGTGGAGGGATTCCCACCCTCACGCCATTCAACCATCTCCGTGGTTTTCTTCAATGCGCTGCATTTGCTGATACCGGCCACGTACACGTTGTCAATCTTGATCCGAAACTTGAATCCGCGGTACGGGGCGGTGCGCGTTGGGTTCACCGTGAATAGTGCCATTGCAGTTTCTCCTGATCGTAAAAATTGAAGTGAATGCTAATGAACCTGCTAGGCCTGCTGGCCCACGATCTGAGTAAGTTTCAGAATGACAAACTCTGCGGGCTTCAACGGAGCAAACCCGACAAGTATGTTGACGATTCCGGCGTCGATGTCTCCCTGCGTCGTTGTCTCGTTGTCACACTTAACGAAGAACGCATCTTTTGCTGATTTTCCCTGAAATGCTCCAGCGCGAAACTGCAACATCATGAACGCGCCGATGTTGAGCCGCAGACTGGCCCACAGATCCTCATCGTTGGGTTCGAACACTGCCCATTGAATTCCGTTGTAGATGCTTTGTTCGAGATAGATCGCCGTTCGCCGGACGGGAACATATTTGTATTCCGGGTCTGTTTTGACGCCCAGAGTGCGGCTGCCCCAGACCACTCTGCCGGCCCCGGGAAACTGGCGGATGACATTCATGCCGATCGGATTTAGAGCATCCTGTTGCACATCGGTTATGTCTACAACCAGGCCCAACGCGCCAGTGACACTTGCTTCGGTTCCTGCGGGTGCTTTCCACACGCCTCGTTTAGCGTCAATGCGCGCAAATAAACCTGCGACGAACCCAGAAGGTGGCACCTTGATTGGTTCAGGTGATTGGCCCGTCGGGTCAGAGACTTTCAGCCACGGAAAGTAAACGGCCCCGTATGAAGTCTTATCGAGACTGGCGATGAAGGTCTGTGCGTCTCCGGGGGTATCATCGTCGGATTTCGTATCGCCAATGAAAAAGCAATCGCCGCGGAGCGCACAGTAACTCGCTCCGAATCCGACAACGTCCGAATCGCCGATGCCGGGAATAGCGACGATGTTAACGTCGCGAATTACATCGAGCGCTGACAAACCAGCTTTGTGCTCAGCCGCTTGAGGCGCCGAACCATCGGCCCCAAAAGTCGGTGGGCCCGCGATATTTCCAATTACGGATGCGTCGCCCAGATGATATTCAGTGTCTCCTGGAAAACCGGGCACCTTCGAGTTGGCCGGTCGCAAGATGGCCGAGCCGCCAATTTCAGTACCGGTATTTTTAAGTCCCAGTTTGAGTGTGCCGGCAACGTTATCGCTTGGCGCGTCGGATATGCGCACCGAAGAATTGAGTCTGCCGGCTCCCGCAGGCGTCCCGCTTGTCAGTACCAGTGATGGATTTCCTTCGGCTGCGGAAGTGTCATAGGTGCAGGTGAATCCGGGAGCCGGAGGTGGCTTAAACGCCGCCGTATTCGCAGCCCGTTTGGGTATCAACGCCTGCACGGCGGTTTGGATCGCCGCAGCAATCGCGGCACCGTTTGCAAGGGCTCCGGCAGGCAGCGTGACCACGTGTGGGCCATCACCGTCTATGTCGATCACAAACTTCTTCACACCCGCAGGCAACTCAATCTGTAGTGCTGTAGAGTTGGTTACAACTACGGTAGAAGCTACGCCTGTGCTGCCGGACAGGAGGCGGTATGACGGATTCCCCGCGGCCACACTATCGTCGTAAGTGGCGGTGAATCCCTCAAAAGCAGGTCGATTCGGAGGATTGTTTGGTGCTAAAGCTCGAACTGCCGTTTGTATTTCCGCCGCTATTGCAGGACCTGTTGCGGCTGTCGCTGGGATCGTGATCTCCTGCGCACCGTCGCCATCTATATTGATCAGAAACTTGCGCTCATCGGCAGGCGGATTGGTCGAGGGAGTGGCAGCGCTGCGGCTCGCCCCGTTAGTGCCAACTGCACCGGGAGTTTCAGCTCCACCGTTGGCTGCCCCAAGTTTTAGAGCGACGGCAGCGTTACCGACAAGCAGTTGTCCACTGCGGCTCGTTCCCCGTGCCGCAGTCGCATTGTTGGTGACGTCTGCGATCACCGCAATGTATTTGGAGTTTGCATTGACAACTTTTTCCACATAGTTCTTAGCAGCAGGATTCATACTGAGATCTTTGTGGGTCTCAAGTAACAGTGGCAGCAGCGGCGGCACGAGATCGTTGCGGTCCTCATAAACCTGGATTGTGAACTCGTTGCCAGGATCCTACTGGCCATCGGTGATGACCACGTCGAGCTTGTTTCCCCAAGCTCCTTCATTTGCCGCTTTTATGGTGAGCGTCTTTGCTCCTTTTCGATCGTTGATACTGATATCGGCAGCAATCGCCCCCGCTCCGGCAACTCTGACGATGTAGGCTTTCTTACCGCCATTGCTAAAGAACTCGTGGACAGCGAATGACAGAGAACTGTCGTTCAGGTAGCCGCCGTACGCGTTCTCGAATTCCTGCGGGTTCGTCATCAGTATTGCCTTGTTAAGGGTGCCCTTTTGCGCTTTGCCAATGAACGCCGCATTTGAAGTGCTGACCCCTTCAATCGGACGAAGCCCGCTGGGGATTTCCTGGATATAGACACCGGGGTGCAAAGTTTCCATCGCTGTTCTCCTTCTTAGCTGTGGATGGATCTATTTCTTTTGAGGCTTCGCCTTCTT
>Ga0126311_10000148_pt1 | contig 34919 bp, 26 predicted proteins | sample Plot61_FD_92539 | JGI IMG/M metagenome (GOLD analysis project Ga0126311, IMG submission 92539) | Serpentine soil microbial communities from UC McLaughlin Reserve, CA, USA - Plot61 | ecosystem: Environmental > Terrestrial > Soil > Grasslands | place: USA: UC McLaughlin Reserve, Lake County... | reverse complement strand
TCGACGCCGCAATATATAATGTGGTTCATAGCGGGTGTCTCCTTTCAGTTTCATGTCAACCGTCAGTCTAAACCACTTACGGGTAAACGAAAGCGGCCCCCGCTTGCTTCATAACATCAGAGTAAACCGATCAAGACTCCACCCTCTTTCTCAACCCCTCTGAAACGTTTTCTCGTTTCCTTACATTCATAACGTAATCGCCAAAAGCCAGCCGGAGGAGTGGACGATGGATCCCTTGAAACTTCAGGCGGTTGTCGAGAAAAATGCGAATGAATTACAGGGCGTCTACGGAGTTTTTGACCCTACACGCATTCCCCAACTGACCTTTCAGACATTCGAGAATTTTCATCAGATTAGCGCCGCGGTTTCACCTGACTGCAGCTATCGTCTCGTGCGCGATGCCCTCAACGCAGCCGAAGAGAGCATCGATCTCTACATCTACAACCTGAGCGCCGACCACCTGCTGGATCTTTTGCGCGAAGCAAAACAAAGAGGCGTTGCGATCCGGCTGATGTACGACGTGATGGATACGCGTGGCGATGAGAAAGCAAAGATCCAGCAGCTTGGCGTTGCTCGCAAAGAAGCTCCTTCGTCCGGCCGCCGCAAAGTTTTTACTGTCTGTCATCAAAAATTCGCCGTGATCGACCGGCGCGCGTTGTTGCTGGGAAGCGCCAACTGGGCCAGCTCGTCAATTCCCAAAGTCACGATTCCATTTAAATTCAAGAAGGGAAATCGTGAGTGGCTCATTTACATCGAGGATGAAAGTCTGGCGGAGTGGTATGCAACCCTTTTCCAGGCTGACTGGGATATCCCGGAACTCGACGGACCGCAAGGAGTCGCGGCGCCGGCGCCGGAACCCGTCGCAACTCTGGAAGCACGTGCCGCCGCTGTCACCCTGCCACCCGAAGTATTTGACATTAAAACACCTGATTCGACTGACGACATTCGCGTCACGCCAATCTTATCCCCCGACAATTACTTCAAGCTCGTTCGAAAACTCATCCGTGATGCACAAACCTCAATCGATATTGAGCAGCAGTACATTCAAGCTGGTGGCGCAAAGACTAAAGCCCTTCTGGAAGAGCTGAGCGCGCGCAAAGACGAGGTTGAGATTCGCATTATCGTTAGTCCCGCATATCCAGAAAGCTGGGACAGCACGGTGGCTACACTCACGGCCGCGGATCTAATCGATCGTCTGCGAGCAATCAATCTAAACACCTTCACTCACCTCCATAACAAAGGCGTGCTTGTCGATGGCAAGTACGCGGTGGTGACGTCCACCAATATGAGTGAAAACTCGATCACTAAAGCACGTGAGGCGGGCGTGCTGATCGAAAGCGAAGAGATTGGAAGCTACTTCAAAAGCGTGGTTGACGCTGATTGGGAATCCGGAATCGATCCCGCCGACGTGCAGTCACATTTAGCGACTATCGAAAACGTTATGTCGATGGTCGAGGAGCCGTCGATCGACATTCATCCAGCCGACCTGCGTATGGTCTAGAGAGAGGGAATCATGCTTGCACAGACTTTTGCTTTACGAAAACACGAGTTGAACCGGCGGGTCGAGAGTCTGCCGGAAGAAGTGAAGAAATGGCGCACGGCAACCGAAGCCGAGATCGACAAGAACGCGCACTTCAGCCAGTTGCAGGCTATTGAGATCCTGGTGAACGCCCTCGTCAATAAGCAACGGACCGGCATCAACAATCTGAATGCAAACGGAGCCGCCGAGGCTTTCAATGTTGGTTGCTTCGATGTCGTGAGAAATATCATTCGCGCCCAGAAGGCGTGGGATTTCTTTCGCGACAAGCTGGATCTGCGCCACTCGCCCGCTCACAGAGACTCATTATGGGTGGCAGACACGATTGCGTGGGACTGTCATCGCCCGGTGATGGACCGTGCGGTCCAATTCGGAATTATCAACAGCTCACATTTAAGAGAGCCTCCCTTGATTTATTGCACCGCCGATTTCTCACCGGCAACATGGGTGCGCGGCTCGCGTCCGAATGATGGACGTGACTTTGACCTCGGCGAAACTTTTCTGCCGATTCCAGTCATTGAAATGCCCTGGGACCATCTCGGCAGTGCCTGGGAGTATTTGGCGCTCCATCACGAAGTGGGCCACGACATCGAGGCTGATCTAAAGTTGCGCCCGGTTTTGCTCCAGTCGATTCAGCAAACTCTCTCGCAGGCAGGAGTACCCGCAAACCGTATCAGTCTGTGGCTTGCATGGGAAGGAGAGATCTTTGCTGATCTCTGCGGCTTGCAGCTCGCCGGCCCGGCATTTACCAACGCGCTGATGCGGTTGATCATGCTCCCGGCTGGAGCCGTGAAAGGATTCGACGAAGACGATCCACACCCGACGCATTACACACGAATCCTGATGAATGCCGCGTACATTCGAACTTTGGGAAACACACCCGCGATTCAGGGTCACGCGAATGAAATCGAAGCGCTTTGGAAATCGATCTATGGGGATACGGCGGGCGACGCTATGCTGGACGCTTTACCGCAAGACTTCCCGCTCGTTTTCAAAGCGTTGATGGACACTAAATTTGCGGTGCTGAAGAATCGGACGGTGAGAGATCTTGTGCCGTTTACAGCGGTTGACGACACGAAGATACGAGGCGCGGTCAAGTTCTTTCGCACCGGCAACAACCGGCCCAGCAATCTTCCAATTCGACACACGGTCAGTGCCGCCCGGATCGCGATCGACGATGCCGCGAACGAGGGCAGTGTTACCAATCAGATGTCCGGTGACATACACAAGCGTGTAGGAGAGTACGTCAGAGAAACTGCACCGAGCGGTTTGCGTGGTGGTGGTGCTGACGAACACGAAAAATTCATCGCCAGTTTCTCGGAAAGGATGTTTCGGTAATGAAGGCATCAGTGCCGCAGCTGATCCTGGACTTTGAGCCGCCCGTGGGAACACGCGAGGACGACGCCAGTCTGCAGATCTTCGGAAGCGAGCAGGAATACTTTGCCGCCGCGAGAGAGCAGGAAGGGTACAAGGTCAAACTACCGCGACCTTTCCAGGAAACTGCTTTGATGGACGATGGCGGCTGGAAACAGCATCCGCGTGAAGCCTGGGGTGCAAAAGATCTGGGCGAGAGAATGTGGCTGAATCTGCCGGAGAGTGTTCGCGACTCGATCCTGAGCGGGGAGCCGGGGAATCCCCAACGAGTCGGCATTATGAGCACGCACTGCGGCATGGATGACGTCCCATGGGAATGGATCACCGACGGCGAGCAGCCCATTGCTGCCAACGATTCGGTGCGCTTCTATCGAATTGTGCCCGCGCGATATCCCGCGCCGCCGTTGAGAGTGTCGCAACCAGTCCGCGTTTTAATTGTCCTATCTGATCCGAAAGGAAAGGAACCAATTAATCCGGTCGTTGAGACCGACGTCATCACTGACGGATTCAAAGAAAACTCAGCATTTGAGTTCCAGGTTTTGTTGGAAGCTTCTTTCGAGAGCGTCACGGAAACACTGAAAGCTTTCTCGCCGCACATCATTCATTACGTAGGCCCAGCCGGCGTCAGCGGCTCGATGGGAAATCTTCTCCTGCACGACCGGAAAGGAACACGTTGGGTATCCGCGGCTGAATGTGCTCGTTTTCTTCCGTCGTCAGTGCGACTCCTTTGTCTCAGTACCTGCGTGACCGGAAAAAGTTACGAGATCGGCGGTCTCTCAAAGTTTGCGCATTGCACTCCGGAAGTTTCGTTGCCAACTACCCTCGTGAATCAATACGCGCTCCAGGAAAATAGCGCGCGAACGTTCTGGCGTCAATTCTATCCGGCGCTGGTGGAGTTCAAGGGCGACGCGGTTGAGTCCTTACACAAAGCTCGCATGGCCGTCTTTGTCGAAGAGAAAGAAACCTGGTGCTGGGCCAGCTTTTCCATGATCGTTCGTGACGGCTCAGGACAATGTTTTCAGATTGGCGAAGCAAAGAGCAGATCAGCGGAGCAGTACAGCAAAGACCTTCAGGCTCAATGGGCCGCACGCGCCGCGAATACCCTGGCCACGCGCATGCGTTCACTCGGGCCGGATAACCAAAGTCACTGGCAATCCACCCTCGATGACGAAGTGGAAAGAGCACAGACTCTCGAAAGTCAATTGGACAGTGAAGAGGAGAGCAGGACGTGACAGACTTTGACGAGTTGCGATTGTTGATTCAGCCGGACGGCGCGGATCCCAATTCATGGTCCGTTCACGTGCAGAAGTGTCCGCGCGCGGAGTATCAGGATCTTTTCGAAAACACCCAGCTAAAAGTTACTCCGGACGATTTGAAACTGCTCCGCAACGCAAGCGCGATTCCCGATCTTCAGGCACTGCAACAGCTCGGAAAAAAAGTGATCGATTCCATTATGCCGCCGGGGCTGCAAACTGGTCTTCAGGTGTGCGTAGCAGACGCGGAAAAAAATAAGCGTGGCCTGCGACTGGTCGTCTCGATGCTCGGTGATGCGCGCGCACCCGAGGGAATTCGAAATCGTGAGCTGCCATTGGAAGCAGCGTTTCACCAGAAACTGTCTTTCCTGGGAAACAACATCCGTACGCCGGTGAGCCGCGGAGTCGCAATCGAACCCGATCGTGAACCGGTTCCGGTTCCGGCGCCGTTGAAGGTGCTGGTTGTTGCAAGCGAACCGACAGACATGCCGCAGGTGAACGCCGACGCAGAGAAGCAGGCAATTCTTGATGCACTGAAGAATCTGATAAACAGCAACGCAGTCAAAGTCGACTTCTGCGAACCTCCCACACTCGCGCAAATGGATCTGATGGTGCAGAAGAAGAGCTATCACGTGGTCCATTTTATCGGTCACGGTGATTTTGAAATTGCCGGACTCGATCCGAATCCACAACCGCACCTTTATTTTGAAGACAACACTCCCAATCGCCGCCGCCATGCTGCCGATCTGCAACAACTCTACACGGTGCTTCGGAACGGCAGAATCCCTCTCATTGTGCTCACTGCGTGTTCGACCGCAGCGTCCTCGCCGAATGGAGCAGATTATCCGGTCTCTGCTTTCGATAGCCTCGCTTTCTCGCTGGTCCAGTTTCAAGCGGGACCCTCGGCCGCTGTAGCGATGCAGTTTGATCTCGAAACACAGGCTGCCGCCGTTTTCAGTAAGACTTTTTACGAGAAGCTGCTCGATCGTAAGTGGGGTTTAGACGAAGCGGTCGCGTCAACGCGCAGTGCGCTGATATCGACGTTCAGCGCCGGCCATCGCAGCTGGGTGAATCCGACTGTTTACTGGCGTTGTAAAGAGGGGCGGCTCTTCACTATTCAAAACACGACTGGAACGCTGTCGCCTGAAGAACAGCAAAAAATCACCGCTATCGACACGCAGATTGAAGTTTATGAAGGTCTGCTTAACGAGCTGGCGCAGAAATCTGCCCAAGAACAGGCAGGGGTCGCGAGTTTGCGCGAGCAATGGCGCCTCAAGATTCTGGATTTGCTTCGCGAACGCGGAGTCACACTCGGCGACACTGTCAGACTACGTGGCGGGGTCGCAGCGGCTGATGGCATAGTCGAATGTTCGTTAACACTTCAACTCCGTTTGCCGGCAACTATTGGCGACGTAACGGCCGACATCAGCTACGATTCGGCGGATCTCACTTACGTGGATAGTGTGGCCGGAGCCAGCGTGCCGCCGGCAGCAGTCTTCCCGCAGGAAAATGGGGGACAACTCAGCAAAATCCTGGTGCGGAATGCTTCCCAGGGCGCGTCATGGAGCTCTAACGAATACGAGCTGTGTAAGCTGCGATTCAAAGTTAACAATCCGAATAACAAGCCGCTGCTGTACATTAAACTCACCATGGCTCAGGTCGAGCATGATTCCCAGGTAAAACAACTCCAAAGCCTGAACGCTACAGTCTTCGGCACTTGAAGCAGCCACAGAAGGCACATAAAGAATTTAAGTCTCTGCTAATTACTTTTGTGACTTTTGTGCCTTTTTGTGGCAAACTTCCACTCGTCTCTTCTTGCGGGTTTCCTCTAACTCGCGCTTGAACACAAAGTGACTGGCATTTAAGTCGGAGGTGCACCGATGAGTAGTGGCAAGTTTAGACAAATTGTTGGACTCGTCTTGCTGGCATCGCTAGCATTCTCAACTTATTCATGCACGGTCGCATCCAGTAAGGAAGAGTTCTTCGGAACTACAACTCCTCCCACGCGCGACATCTTCCGTTATGTTACCGGCGACGAACCCGCGTCGCTCGATCCAGCGATCGGTAACGGCCAACCTGAAGCAAGAATCTACCTGGCCCTGTACGAAGGTCTCGTCGAATACAACCCGAAGACTCTCGATCCAGAGCCGGCTTTAGCTGAACGCTGGCACATCAATAACGACTCATCCGAGTTTACTTTTCACCTGCGCACGACTGGTCGCTGGTCCAACGGCGATCCAATTGACGCAAACGACTTTGTCTACAGTTTCCGGCGCGCACTTGATAAGAAGACTGCTTCGCGCAACGCTTACCTCGCGTCTTACCTGAAATACGCGCAAGCCTGGAACGAGCAACGCGTCTTCGTGCGCGATTCGCAAACAGGCCAGTTTCTTTTAGAGAGAGATTTTCTGGAAGACCCTCCGGCAGAATCGATCGGCAACAGTCCGCTCGATTCAGCGAAGAGCGAGTATCTTGCCGATCCGAATGAGTCGACTCCCGATCCGGACACTGCCTTTCACCATCAGATGCATTCACCGCTGCGATTAACGCTGCCGGGCAATGAGAAGGCGCGCACCAAGCGAATCGAAGCAGATGCAAAGCTCAAGGCCGCAGTCGCGGGCAAAGAATTTGTGCCAGTGAAGGGCGAAGATCTCGGAGTTGAAGCTATCGACAAGTACACGGTGCGGATTTACCTGACGCAACAGGCGCCGTTTTTCTTAGGTTTACTTGCGCACCAGGTCTTCCGTCTGGTTCCGCGCAAAGTGGTTGAGCAATGGGGCGAACAATGGACGCAGCCTGAACACATCGTCACTTGTGGTCCATTCAAGCTAAAAACCTGGGTGCCTTACGACAAGCTGGTGCTCGAACGCGATCCGATGTACTGGGACGCGAAGACCGTTAGGCTCGATGAGCTGTATTTCTATCCGATTATCGACCAGGCCACCGCAATGAATCTCTACAAGGTGGGCGAGCTCGATGCGCTCTACAACCACGCCGTGCCGAATCCCTGGCTACACATAATTAGAGAAAAGAAAGACTACATGGACCGGGCCGAGGCGGCGATCGATTACCTGATCATGAACACCACTAAACCTCCACTGGATAATCCAAAGGTTAGAAAGGCGTTCAATCTCTCGATCGATAAAGAGGCATATGCCAACTGGCGCCGGATCGTAAAACCGCTCACCGCCTTTACGCCGTCGGGAATGTTTGCCGGTTACCCACAGCCCAAAGGTGCAGACTTCAATCCAGCGGAAGGGCGCAGGCTACTCGGCGAAGCAGGTTATCCGGTCGTGCAAAATTCGGACGGCAGTTTCTCGTGCCCGAAGTTTCCGGTGGACCAGGTCGAGTTTATTTACAACAGCCAGGCAGCAAACAAATCCGTGGCCGAATGGATGCAGGCGCAGTGGAAACAGAATCTCGGCGTCACTGTCGGACTGCGAAACATGGAGTGGAAGACTTTTCTGGAGGCGCGAGCCAAGCTTGATTACAAAGGATTCGCCCGCGGCGCCTGGGGCGCCGATTTCATGGACCCATTCACGTTCCTCAGCATCTTCTACTCGGCAGACGAGAGCGGCACCGGCTGGCTCGATCCGAAATACGTCACAATGCTGGATGAAGCCAATCGCACTCTCGATCACAAAAAGCGTTATGAGCTGCTTGCCAAAGCAGAAGCTTACATGCTCGACAACCAGCCGATCATCCCGATCGACACCCCGTCGGTGAACTGGCTGAAGAAACCGTACGTGAAAGGCATGTATCCGAATCCAGCGTCTTTATTCGCGTGGAAATATGTTTACATCGAGCGCGACCGGGCGAAGTGGGATTACGGCACACCGAGTTTAACCGCCGAGTAGCGCGGTGAACGCGGTCTGTGATTAACGAATGTTTCGGTTCATTGTCAGACGACTCCTGGTAACGATTCCGACGATCCTCGTCGTGATCTCGATCACCTGGGTCTTGATCAAACTCGCCCCCGGAAACTTCTATTCGGGTGAGAAACCGCTGTCTCCCGCCGTCGAGCAAATCATTCGCGAAAAATACGGTCTCGATAAGCCCTGGTATCAACAGTACGGAAAGACGATCTGGCGTATCGTTCGCCATCTCGACTTCGGTACGTCGCTGCGATACGAAGGCCAGTCGGTAAATACAATCATCAAACGCTCGTTGCCGGTGTCAGCCACGGTCGGCATTCTTGCCTACGTGCTCGCGCTCATTGTCGGAGTCACTATTGGTTGCATTGCGGCGCTGAAACAAAATTCGAAGTGGGACTACGGCTCAATGGCGCTGGCGATGCTCGGCATTTCAGTGCCGAACTTTGTGCTTGGTCCAATCCTGGTGCTGATCTTTTCCCTTGGACTTTACTGGCTGCCGCCGTCTCGCTGGGCCGGTTTCCCGAGTCGAAACATAATCCTGCCGGTAGTGACTCTGTCGGCACTTTATATGGCCTACATCGCGAGACTCACGCGCGCGGGAATGCTCGAAGTGCTGCGGTCAGATTACATTCGCACGGCGCGCGCAAAAGGATTGAGCGAGCGTGACGTTCTGCTTCGTCACGCATTGCGCGGTGGTCTGATGCCGGTGGTTTCCTACACCGGGCCGGCCCTCGCGTTCCTGTTAACGGGAACTGTCGTGGTCGAGCGAATCTTTGCGTTGCCGGGTCTGGGAAACTACTTCATCCAGGCGTCATTAAATCGCGACGAGCCATTGATCATCGGCATCGTCGCGTTCATCGCGATAACACTCTTATTGATGAATCTGCTGGTTGATATCGCGTACGCGTATCTCGATCCGCGCGTGCGATACCAGTAAGTTTGCGATGGCTACCGAAAAGAAACCAGAACAAGTCGAGCTGATTCACATCGGGCCGGAGATGGCTGTGGCTGAAGCCGACCTGATGCCGGGGGAAGTGGGCCGGTTTGTGCAGGGCACGTCGCTGTGGCGTGATGCATGGCGCCGTCTGCTCAAAAACAAGCTCGCGGTTTTTGGTCTCGTGGTCGTGGTCATCATTACGATCTCTTCGATCATCGGACCGACAGTGATCCAGCGCGTCTTCGGTTTCACGCCTGACTACATTCCGTCGAACGATCCGAGACTCACGCAATCGTTTCCGCCTTTCACAGGTCCAAACGGCGAGTTCTCGTGGGCCCATCCGATGGGAACTGACAATGCCGGACGCGATCAACTGGCGCGTGTGTTACAGGGCGGGCAGATCTCACTGTTTGTCGGAATTCTTGCGACGCTCGTGTCGTTGTTGATCGGCGTCAGTTATGGAGCAATCGCCGGCTACGCAGGAGGGCGCGTCGACAATGTGATGATGCGCATTGTTGACGTGCTGTATTCACTGCCGTACGTGATCGTTGTGATCGTGCTGTTGTCGATGTTTCGCAGCCAAACGCCGCGCGGCCAGTTGATACTGCTCTTTGTCGCGATTGGAACTGTATCGTGGCTGACGATGGCGCGGATCGTTCGCGGGCAGGTGCTGACGTTGAAGAACCAGGAGTTTGTCCTCGCGGCGCGAGCGACGGGCGTTTCGAATGCGCGCATCATCTTTCGACACCTCGTGCCGAACACGCTGGGTCCGGTGATCGTCTACGCGACGCTGGAGATTCCGCAGATCATGTTGACGGAGGCATTCCTTTCGTTCCTCGGTTTTGGCGTGCAGGCGCCTCTCGCTTCGTGGGGCAGTCTGGCGGCGGATGGAATTCAGAACCTCGCGGTGTTTCCATGGCAACTGATCTTCCCGGGCGTGACGATGGCCTTGACGCTCTTCTCGTTGAACTTCCTTGGTGACGGCCTGCGTGACGCTCTCGATCCACAGATGAGGACGATATGAAACCTATCGCACCGCACAGAACCGAGCGCGGTAGCGCCGGGTACGTCATCCAACTTGGCGCCTGCGATGGAATCCGACCCGGCGCTACCGCGCTCGGTTCTGTGCGAGCTCTGAACGTATGACTTCTGGTAACGGAAATCTTCTCGAAGTAAAAAATCTTCGCACTTACTTCGAAACCGACGACGGAACGGTCAAAGCCGTCGACGACATCTCCTTCCAGCTTAAGCGTGGTGAGACGCTCGGCATCGTTGGTGAGTCGGGCTCGGGGAAGTCGGTCACAAATCTCTCGATCATCCGTCTCGTCCCGACGCCGCCGGGAAAGATTGTCTCCGGTCAAGTTGTCTTCAACGGCAACGATCTGCTGCTCCTTTCAAACGGCGCGATTCGCAAAATCCGGGGCCGCCGCATCGCGATGATCTTTCAGGATCCGATGACGTCACTCAACCCCTTCATGAAGATCTCCAGACAACTGATGGAGATGACCGAGCTGCACCTGGGCCACACCAGGGCACAAGCGCACGCACACGCCATCCGTATGCTGGAAACAGTCGGCATTCCCGACGCACGTGAACGCGCCGGCAGCTACCCACACGAGTTTTCCGGCGGGATGCGCCAGCGCGTCATGATCGCAATGGCGCTCTCTTGCGAACCCGAGCTGCTGATCGCGGACGAGCCAACCACTGCGCTCGACGTCACGATCCAGGCGCAAATCCTTGAGCTGATAAAGAAACTCAAACGCGAAACCGGCACCAGCGTGATTCTCATCACTCACGATCTCGGCGTCGTAGCAGGCATGACGGATCACGTGATCGTGATGTATGCGGGAAAGATCTTCGAGCAGGCGCCAACGAGGGAGTTGTTTTCTGTTCCCGGTAATCCTTACACGAAAGGTCTGCTTCGTTCAGTACCCGATCCCACCGCCGAACAGGGCAAGCTCTACCAGATACCAGGACTGCCGCCCGACGTCGCACACCTGAAACCCGGTTGTCCGTTTGCACAGCGTTGCGACTACACGCAGGATATCTGCACGCGCGAGTTTCCGCCGTTCGTGCAGCTCAACGCAGACCACTATTCGCTCTGCCATTTCGCGCGCGAAGTCTACAGCGAGTCGGGTGGCACACCGGTATGAATAACTCAACCCTGCTCTCGATCAGAGATCTTAAAGTCCACTTCGATCTCGGCGGTGGTGGACCACTCGACAAGTTGTTCGGCACGAATCCCGAGAAGCGCGTCGTGAAGGCTGTTGACGGCGTGACGCTCGATATCTACGAACAGGAGACACTCGGGCTCGTTGGTGAATCAGGTTGTGGTAAGTCGACACTGGGTCGCGCGATACTCCGTCTCACCGAGCTGACCGAAGGCCAGGTCTTCTATCGCGATCGAGATCTCGCACATCTCTCGCAAAGGCAGTTGCGCGAGCAGCGGCGACATTTGCAGATCATCTTTCAGGATCCATACGCGTCGCTGAACCCGCGCATGACGATCGGCCAGATCGTCGGCGAGCCACTCGAAACGTTTCGTCTCGCACGAGGAAGGGAAGCAGAGCAACGCGTGCAGGAGCTGCTTGAGACAGTCGGTCTCAGCAAGCGCTACATCAAACGATACCCGCACGAGTTTTCCGGTGGTCAACGCCAGCGCATCGGCATCGCTCGCGCGCTCGCAGTCGATCCCGATTTCATTGTTGCAGACGAGCCAATCTCAGCGCTTGATGTTTCGATTCAGGCGCAGATCATGAACCTGCTCGAAAAACTTCGTCGCGAAAAGAACCTTACTTACCTTTTCATCTCACACGACCTGCGCGCGATCAGGCACGTCTCGGATCGGGTTGCGGTGATGTACCTTGGAAGGCTCGTCGAGATTGCCGAGGCGAAGACGATCTACAAAGAACCTTTGATGCCTTACACGAAGGCACTCATCTCGGCGGTGCCCGTACCCGATCCTCAGGTCGAAGCCACGAGGCAGCGTATAATGCTGGAAGGCGATGTTCCTTCGCCCATCAATCCCCCTTCCGGTTGTCCTTTTCACACACGCTGCCCCTACGCGATCGAGGTATGCAAGGAGGTGGTTCCTCAACTGGTCGAAATCAAACCGTCACATTTTGCTGCTTGTATTAGAATCAGTCCGGCGCAACCTCATATCGAGAACGTTGCTCCTGGAGCCGCACCAGGCCTCGAGTGAGCCACAAAACGGTACAAAAATCACATAGAGAAGAATTCAGAAAGTGTTTTGCGCCTCTAAGCAGGGAAAATTTTGTGCGTTTTGTGCCTTATTGTGGCTATTAACTGTTTAGTATTAAGGGAAAACTTTCCTTGCCCAGAGCCCCGATGGTTAAGAAGCCCCCGATTGCCCTGAATACTCAGGAACGCCGCGAAGACGCCCCGCCCGCGTGGCTGGAGACGCAGGATTCGCTGGCGGAAGCTTCGTCACTCGCCTTGTTGCTGGTCGACGGCTACCAACCTCCGGCTTTGGCTATCTCAAACAACAACTCTATCTGCAGCACTTTTCAGACCTCTCCGGAGCACGTTCGACTGTGTGACCCATACTGCGGGATGGCCCACTCGCGAGCGATGGAAGCGGGCGGTACAGTGGAGTACAAATGTCATGCGGGCCTGTCGTGTTTTGCAAAGCCGGTTGAGATAGCGGGAAAGCGAAAACTCGCGGTGATCGGTGGACGGGCCTTCGTCACGAGTGTGGATTATCGACAACTGATGGAGCGCTTCTACAAAGGCGATCTCCAGGACCTCTCGTCTGACGAAGTTTTTGCAAACATCATTTTTTCTGATTCACAACGTCTCCAGGAAATGGCCGACCTGGTCGAGCGCGCTGCCCAACGATTGCGCAACGCATCATCGAACGGCTCCGGATTAGTTCAGCACCCTGACGTGCACAGTACCGAGCGCGGTAGCGCCGGGTCCACTTCATCACCGGAAACGCAGCCAGATCTCCAGGACGAGATACAGCGCCTGCGACGAGAGCTCGAATATCGCGCGCGTTTCACCAACTCGCTACAACACTTCCTCGAACGAATCAGCGGTAACGATCCGGCTAAGACTTACAACTCGATCGTCAACAATTCGAAGGAGCTGCTTCAGTCGGAGCGTGCTTCGCTCATGATCTTTAACGAGGCTGCGAGCGAGTTGATCCTCAAGGCTGCCAGCGGACTCGCAACGGATCTCGCGTCAGTTTCGGCAGTGCGTGTGGGAGAGGGAGTTTCGGGAGAAGCCATTGACACCGGCAAGCCTGTGATGGTCACGGATCTGCGCCTCGCGGGCCGCAAGCCGGCGCCACCAGAGCGACGCTACAAAACGAATTCCTTCATCAGTTATCCGATCATGATCGGTGGGCGGAAAGTCGGCGTGTTGAATGTGACTGACAAATCAGGCGGCGGCGTTTACGACGAAGTCGATCTGAGTTTACTAGAGATCATTGGACCACAAGTCGCACTCGCGCTGGAGCGCGCTGAATGGCAGGAACGCGCGACTGAGTTTCAGCTCATGTCGATCACTGACTCGCTGACGGGGCTGCCAAACCGTCGTTATCTTGAAGAGCGGCTCGCGGAAGAGTTGAATCGCTCGAAGCGTTACGAGTATCCAATGAGTTTTCTGATGATCGACATCGACGATTTCAAAGCTTACAACGATAAGAACGGTCATCAGGCCGGTGACGTCGCGCTTCAAATCACTGCGCATTGTTTGAAGGGCGCGCTGCGGGCGGTCGACATCGCGTCGCGTTACGGTGGTGAAGAGTTTTGTATTTTGTTGCCGCAAACGGGAATAGTTGAGGCTGGCGTGATTGCCGATCGTATCAGGCATCGTGTTTCGACAACGAAGTTTCCGCACGGGAAAGAGCAGCCTTTCGGTCACGTGACGATCAGTGTTGGTGTCTCAACGGTCACGAAGAACATCGACACGTCGGAGAACATCATCGCGGCGGCAGATCGCGCACTGTACCATGCGAAGAGTCTGGGGAAAGATCGTGTTGAGTTCTATGGAGAGCAGGGTAGTTGAGTAGCCGCAGTGAAAACTTTCGCCGGGTACTCGGCCGCGTGGTCCAGCAGGACTTCGTCGGCCGCGCGGCGGAGCTCGACCGCATCATGGCCCAGGCGGAACGAGCCAACGCGGGCCGCGGTCTGCTCCTGCTCATGGAACCGTCGGCCGGCGTCTCGGAGCTACTGCGCCAGGCTTACGATCAAATCTTCAATCGACGATCGGACGTCATCCCGATCTACTTCGCCATCACGCGAAACGAAACCACTGCCGTCAGCGCGGCGATCGAGTTTCTCAACACTTTCGTCCAGCAATACATCGCCTACCGTCGTGACGAGCCGGTTGTTTCAGAGGCGCCACTGACGTTGCAAGAGCTAATCGAGCTTGCGCCTGCCGCGGATCTCGAATGGATCGAGCAACTGGTTGAATCGTACAACCGCCTGCGCTTTGGCAACGACGACAAAGCGCTCGTGCGCTTCTGTCTGGGCGCACCGCAAAGAATTCCTGCCGTCCGTGGCCGCGCCTTCGTGATGCTCGACGGCTCGCAGCTCGCTGAGTATCTCAATGGCGTGGTCGTACTGGGAACCGAGATACTCCGCGTCTTTACGCGTGGCAGTTTTTCTTTCGTAACCGCAGGCTTGCGCCGTCAGATTCTCGAAGCCGCTCACGATGCAGAGTGTAATTTTGAGCGGCTCGACATCCTGCGCCTCGAACAACTCGCCTCCACGGAAGCAACAAAACTGGTGGAACACGTTGCGCGCAGACAGCAGGTCGCAACCAGTGAAGCCGCGCGCGATCTGATCGTGCAGCAGTTTGCCGGCAGCCCGTTTTTCATCAACACTTTTCTACAGGCAGCACGTGAGAAACGCGCTGTGCTGCTCTCGTATCTCGATTGCGAGCGTCTGTATGTTAATGAGTTGTTCGGCGGTCACATTCATCGACACTTTGCAGATCTACTCGAAGAGATCTCGCCAAAACTCGATACGAGACATCTCCTGATCCGCTTGTTGTGGAAAGCCGCGGCCGGCGAAGAGCAGGTTTCGACTTTTGAGATCTGGCGCAAACGCCTGCACATGTCCGCGTCAGAGCTCGAAGACGTTCTGCATCGACTGCACGTGCAGGAGTTTATTAACTGGGACGAAACCACAGTCGAGGCGGGCGCTGGTCCACAAGCGTGGAAAGACTACTTGAAGATCCGCTACCGTCTCGACGTGATGAACGAGCCGCGCGCTCTCGTCGTCGCAGACATGCTCGCCGATTCTCTCAAGCGTGCGCCACACACGATGGCCCGTCACTACAAACAGATCGCAAACGCGGGCCTGCGCGATTTGATCTCGCGCTTCAATTGCCAGCAAGTGCCGTCGGTTCTTTTTGACTACCAAAGCTTCAGCGCGAAGTACAAAGGTGCTGAAAGCGAGACCATCATTTCCGGGCTGCAGGCAGAAACGGCCTTCTTAAAACTCCCGCAAACAATCCACCTCGCAAGCTGCTCCAGTTTCATGAGCGACATGCGACAGCTCTGCGAAGAGGAGCACTGCCTCGTCGCACACACGTTTGAGGAAGCGAATTACTCTGACGCGCGCGAAGTTATCTGGCTGGCCGCTGATATTGAGTCGAAGCTGGAAGTAGATGTTGCAGTGGTGCGCGCGTGGTGTGAGCGTTTCGAGAGTATGGCTGAGCGACTCGGCTTCAGTCGTTTTCAGATCTGGTTGATTTCAAACGAGGGATTCTCTGAAGACGCCAGTAAGTTGCTGGAACGTCGCAAAGCGTTTGGCTCGAGCCAGCAGCAGTTAGAGTTGCTGGCGTCGCGTGTGCGCGATACCGTACCGAGCGAGGGTGTACAATCCTCAGAGCCCGATGAGTTTCTGATGGTGGTTCCCATGGGCGAAGACAACGAGCTGATCGCGGCCAACACCGCCGAGCAGATCGCAAAACGTCTAACGTTCCGGCCTGAGGCCATCAACCAGATCAAAACTGCCATCGTCGAGGCCTGCATCAACGCATCTGAGCACAGTTTCAGCCCGGATCGAAAAATTTATCAACGTTTTCGCATCGAAAGTGATAGATTAGTCATCACCATATCGAGTCGAGGGATCGTGCCGGCCAATCTAAACGGCGCGAATAGCGGTACAGAAGTCAAACAAGCAGTTGAAGAAAGACGCGGTTGGGGACTCAAGCTCATCCGGACACTCATGGATGAGGTCGAGTTTGAACGGGTCGATGACGGTACCAGTTTGCGCATGACCAAGTATCTCAGACCGCAAAAAGGCAGTTAAGAACCCGGCATTAGCGGCACCTCAGTAAGTAACACAATTTATCCGTAGGTTTTGTGTCCGGTTTGCGGCCCAGGGGAGGGGAGCGATCGAGTGGATACATTGAGTGGAGGGCAGGTACGCTCGCACTGTGTTGGCACCACCGCTGTTATTTACGCTAGCGACTACCTGAACAAGCTGTCTGGTGAAAAGATCGAGCGCGAGTGTCGCCGGCAACTGAATTGTGGTTGCCGCGCCCTCGTTATTGATTTCAGCGATACCAAACTCGTTAACAGTATCGGAATCTCAATTCTCCTTGGCATCATCGACGTCGCCGAAAAGAACGGCGCGCAGATCGTCTTCTCCGATGTCAACAATCAAACAGTCGAGTTGTTCGAGATGCTTGGACTGACCCGCCATGTTGCCCTCGCGAAGGACGAACGAGAAGCACTGCTGAACCTTTCGCATTTTGAGACTACTACACCCGTAGTCCATTGAACATGGAGCCTTCGACCCAGAAGCTTATTCACACATTCGGAGCGCTGGCCGATCTGGGCCAGGAGATTGCAGGCACCGGCGACTTCACCGAGATGGTGCGAACGTCGATGCACCTGCTGCTGGGAACGCTCGCGCTTAGACGCGGTGCGGTGGTCGAGTGTTCCGGTCCTGGACCATTGCGCTGCGTGGCGATCTGGGGACTCGGCGACCAGGCGTTGGATGGATTTGAGATCGACGAGACGGAGATGGAGTCGTTTCTTGGTGGTGAGATCCGTGAGTCGCTGGTTCGTAATACATCGTGTGCAAATGTCTTTCTAAACAAGTATCGCGACCGGCTTGCGAATGAGGGAATCGAGCTCGCAGTGCCGATGATCGTGCGGGGCGAAGTCACTGGCTTGGTCCTGCTCGGTGGGAAAGCGAGTGGCGAAGAGTTTTCCAACGACGATTTCGAGACGATTCGCGCGATGGCCCGTCACATCGGTGTCGGCATTCACACTCATCGTTTGCTGGAGCAGTTGGCCCAGCGCGCCGAAGAGAATCGCAGGTTGTATGACGAGCTGCGCACGATCTATCGCGACACGGTAAGAGCTTTTGCGGCTGCGATCGATATCAAAGACAAGTACACGCAGGGCCACTCCGAACGTGTGGGCCGCTACAGCGAGATCATCGCGCGCGAGCTGGGCTGGAGTGAAGAAGAAGTCGAAGGGATTCAGATCGCGGGTTACCTGCACGACATCGGCAAGCTGATCGTAGACCGCGACATCATCAACGCGCCTTACAAAATCGATGCCAAGAACTCGATCGAGCTTAACCGGCATCCTAACGCCGGCTACGAGATCCTCGCGCCGATTCGACATCCTTACGCCGACATCCCGTTCATGGCCAAACACCATCACGAGCGTCTCGACGGCCGTGGCTATCCCGACGGGTTGACGGACCAGCAAATACCGATCGGCGCCAAGATCGTCTCGCTTGCGGATTCATTTGACGCGATGACAACGGATCGCCCGTATAAACGTCGCCGCTCGTTTGAAGATGTGGTGATTGACCTGCGCGAGAACAGCGGCAAACAGTTCGACGGCAAAGTCGTAGCCGCCTTCGCCCGCGCGATCCTGAAAGAAGTCAAAGGCGAGACCCGCGAGCGCCGCATCACCAAGATACTCGGCAAGAGCTATCTCGAAGGCGATCAGGTTGAGATGCTTTTGACAGACTTGATCACAGATCTCGAACGCGATTACTCACGCAAAGAGGCGAAGGCGCAAAGTTTATAAAGAAGTTTAGACAGGATTACAGAATTTTCAGAATTAGCAGGATTCATTACGTAAGCTTGTAAATTCTGAAATCCCGCATCCTGTCTAACTGGATCGGCGCTGCATTCGTGCGATTGCGCATCCCGCTTCAACTCAATCCTTTAAGGAAACATTGGTCGCAGCGACGCAGTAGTCTCAATGAACGTTGATATGGTTAGCCCCAAGAATGTTGTCGAGACGGTCGTGGTCAAAACCAGGTCGGTCACGCCATGCGTCGTGGAACCGCCTGATATTTGCGAGTCTGCCAAACTGGTCGAGTTCACGATCGAAGATTTGAAAGACTTGTGTATCTGACCCCGGCGAACTGCTCGCTAACCAGAGTGTGGACGCGACGAAATTCTCGATCATTTCGCCCGTAATCTGGCGACCGTCGAAAGCCGGTCGGCCCACAGCCCCACATTCGGGAGGGACGTTGAGGGTAGCTTCGGTAGCGGTTCCTCCTTCCGTGAGATTGAGCCGCGCCATCGGATTCGCACGCTTGACCGCCATCGCGAAGTAGTCCGCAAAACCCTCCATCCACGCGTTCTCAGGCGAATTGATAAGTTGTGTCCGAGTACGGAGTCCGGGCAGGTTGAGACAATCGGCCGGTGTCCTACATCTTTGCGTTGTACTGCAGCCGTCATGAAAGCTCGGCAAAACCAGGAAACTACCAATCTTGTCCTCAAGGAAGTGTGCATATTCATGCATGACGACGAGATCCAGGCGTTCGTGCTCCTGATTAATGACAAGCCCCCCTGCCGGCGGATTATAGTGCGTCATTAGATTGCCGATGTCGTTGAAGGAGACATCGACTCTTGGTATCACATCGGTCTCGGCGGGATCACGCCGCGCCTGAGCGAAGTTAAATGCGAGCCGAATATCGTCGGCCGCATTGAAACTTCGCACCTCATTGGCGCGATTAAAATTCCGGGAAAAATCCAAGGGGCTGCTGCCGCTGGATAACTGCGGAGCGGTCGTAACGAAGAAAGGGCCAAGGCCCGCGAGTACTTGCGCCGCCGCGTTGGTAGAATAAAGAAGAACCCGTGTGTCGGTACCGTCCGGCATGTGGGACACGGAGACGCTGAATCTTCCGTCATTATCAGTTTCCGTCTGACTGGCGAGTTGACCGGCGCGCCACACCTGAACACGACAACCTGCGATTGGTCTGTTGAAAGTTCCTGGCCCCGCAGAATTAGCCTCCGTGTCGGTGTAGGTGAACCTGCCCCTGACAACGTCGGTAACGGGACTAAATGTCCACTTCTGATTGTCACCACCCCAATAATCCCACTGTTGGGCAAATGGTCCATTCCAGGTAGCATCTGGTCCACCGTTTATGTCCAGGCTCCTTCTGCTGTGGGCCGCGACAATCTGGTAGAAACCGTCGCCGATGGGATTGAACCACCATTTTTGATTGTCACCGCCCCAATAATCCCACTGTTGCACGTGCTCGCCGTTTGCCAACGCGCCAACTCCGCCGCGCACCTCCAGACTTTTGCCGCTGTGTTTCGCTACGATTTTGTAAAAGCCGAAACCAACCGGCAGGATCTGCCACTTCTGGTTGTCTTCAGTCTCGATACAGTCCCACTGTATGACGCCAACGCCGTTGTTAGTGAAACTGTTTCCGCCGGCGACTGAAAGGCACCTGCGACTATGCTTGGCGATGATGCGATAGAAGCTATTTGGATTAAACTGACCAAGAGCGTTACCAGCAGTTAGGAATAGCAGCGTAAGTAAAATCGACGCGCACAGGCTTGCTTTCGTGAGTCTAGTTCTCATTGGTGTCCCTCTTTTCTAGTTAAGAAGTGAACTTGGTTGTGCAATTGGCGAAGGTTATTCGCTGACTGCAAGTGGGTTAGTTGTGAGGCGCGTTCGGGCTAACAAGCAGATATGGTCTGATCTCAGATCTGCTGCTCTTAACCTGGTGTTGTCAATCTCGCGCAAAACGGAAACGGTCCCGAGCCTGGAACTCCGAGCTGACCGTATTGGTAAAGAACCCGTTATGTTCCATCTCACCTACATAAACGAGATTTGTCAGAGAAAACTGGCATGAGTTTCTGATTGTCGACCGAATCGGTGAGAGGTGGTATAGTTCCGGCCACAAACTGAATTCTCAAAACGTCTTCAAGGTCATCTGCAGGTACCCGCGGATGTCAGTCTCACATTCAGTCACGGTCTTATTAGAGCAGTGGAATAACGGCGATCAAGCTGCGCTGGATAGGTTGATACCGCTCATCTATGAGGAATTGCGGAAGATGGCCAAGCGGTACATGCGGCAGCAAAACCCTGGTCATACCTTACAGACCACGGCACTTATTCATGAAGCGTACCTGCGCATGGTCAAACAGACAGAGAAACAATTTGAGAACCGCGCTCATTTCTTTGGTGTCGCCGCTCAAGCAATGCGTCACATCCTGGTTGACTATGCGCGCGCGCGACAAACAGCCAGACGAGGTGGTGCGGCGCGTCCTATCTCTCTGGAAGAAGCTGCGCTTGTGACTGCGGAAAGGGGCGCCGAACTGGTTGCGTTTGACGAGGCGTTGAAAGAGTTGGAGAAACTTTCCAAACGACAGAGCCGGGTAGTGGAGTTGCGTTACTTCGGAGGGTTGAGCGTCGACGAAACGGCTACTGTACTGTCAGTTTCGCCGGAGACAGTAATGCGCGATTGGAGTATGGCCAAGACTTGGTTATATCGCGCCCTGAGTGCATAGAGTGAAGTATGTCCCCCGAACAGTACGAGCATTTGACCGAGCTGTTTCATGCGGCCCTGGAAATTGCTCCCCATCAGCGCGAAGCGTTTCTGGATCAGGTTTCTGACGGTGATCCAGCGTTACGTCACGAACTGGAGTCACTGCTGGCTGCCCATGAGCAGCGCCTGGCCCATACCGAGAAACCGATCGATGATATAGCCGCCGCATTTTGTCAGGCCCAGCAGGATGATGGTGCTTCCGGCACCGCTTTTCCTCCCAACACTCAACTCGACTATTACAAGATTCGCTGCTTGCTGGGCAAAGGTGGCATGAGCGAAGTTTACCTGGCTGAAGACATGCGGCTGCATCGCAATGTCGCGCTGAAGATGCTGCCTGCTGAGGTTGCTTCCAATCAGAATCGCATGTGGCGTTTTAAACAAGAGGCGCAGGCCGCCGCCGCGCTCAACCATCCCAACATCGCCCACATTTATGAGATCGGCGAGTGCGAAGACACGCACTTCATCGCTTTGGAGTACATTGACGGCGATACCCTGCGCGATAAAATTCACTGCGACAAAGCTCCGGCAGAAGAACTCCTACAGTATCTCATTCAAGTGGCTGAAGGTCTGAACAAGGCGCATCTTGCAGGGATTGTGCATCGGGATCTGAAGCCCGAAAACATCATGATCACGCGTGATAGCTACGCGAAGATTCTTGACTTTGGTTTAGCGAAACTAATCGAACGACGAAGTTCGACAGACTCGGACAGCTTTACTTGGGGCGAAGTCGCAAGTGCCGTCACAGCGCAGCATTCTCTGGCTGGCATGGTGATGGGCACAGCGGGCTATATGTCGCCGGAGCAGGCACAGGGACATGTACAAGAGATTGATCATCGCTCGGACATCTTCTCGTTCGGGTGCATTCTCTTTGAAGCATTGACCAGGCATCGACCGTTTGTAGATACATCAGTTATTGAATCGTTGCACAAGGTTGTTTACGAATCGCCACCGCCAATCAAGAATTTCAATCCATCAGTGCCGCCAGACCTGGAGCGGATTGTTCGGCTCTGCCTGGCAAAGGATCCCGAGCAGCGGTATCAAACCATTAAAGATGTCACCATAGCCTTGAAGAAAATTAGATTCGGCAGGGGGGCAGCAGAGCTTGAAAGGGCTGTTCCAGCAACGGAGAGCACCCGGATTCTGAGGAGCCAAGTCACTGAACAATCTGTTGGACTGACATCGAATCTTGAGTACATCGTTGGTGAAATCAAACGCCACAAACGTAGCGCGGCAATTGCATTGTCAGTTCTGATAATCGCGACGGCTGCATTTGCTTACTTTTCAAACCTAAAACCGAATCGCGCGCCTGTACTGACTGATCAGGACACAATCGTGGTTGCGGATTTCGACAACAAGACCGGCGATAAAGATTTTGACGACACGCTCCAGCGGGCGCTCGTGATGCAATTGGAGCAGTCCCCATTTTTCACAATCTTCTCGGCCCAGCGCGTCACTAAGACGCTGGGTTACATGATGCGGCCGCCAACTGAGCGCTTGACACCCGAAATAGCGCGAGAGATTTGCCAGCGCGAAGGTCTCAAAGCGATGCTCACTGGTTCGATTGCGCCGCTGGGAACACATTACTACCTGACGCTCGAAGCGATCGACCCGCGGACCGGAGACGCATTAGTGCGGACGCAGACGGAAGTCGAGAGTAAGGAAAGAGTGCTGCGAACCCTGGGCGAAGCGGCGACTGAGTTGAGACAGAAGCTGGGAGAATCACTCAGCTCGGTGCAAAAGTTTGACGCACCCCTGGAGCAAGCCACAACCTCCTCGCTGGAGGCGTTGAAAGATTTTTCGCTGGCGATGCGACAAATAGGACCAGACGCATTAGCAACAAAAAGCGCGCTTTATAACCGTGCCATCGAACTCGACCCGGACTTCGCCCTTGCCTATGCGAGACTGTCAATGATCTACTTTGCCTCTCAGCAAGGAGAGTTGGCAATGGAGGCGGCACGGAACGCTTTCGAGCTTAGGGATCGGGTCAGTGAGTGGGAGCGGTTCGACGCCTCCATACGCTATTACCAACTTGTCACGGTAGAGTGGGACAAGGTAGTCGAGACAGCCCAATTATGGATTAGCACATATCCGAAGGCACCCCAGCCATACAACATACTCGCCACGCATTTCCGCTGGTCGGGCCAATATGAAAGAGCCATTGAAGCAGCCAATCAGGCGATTAGTCGCCCGCCGGCCTTCGTCGCAGAGTATGAGAGTCTCGGGCGAGCACTCATGGGTCTGAATCGCTTTCGCGAAGCTAAAAACGCTTACGAACGGGCGCTCGCGCAGAAATTGGAATCCTATAATATCCACAGAGGGCTTTATGTGCTGGCGTTTATCAACGGTGATGCGGTGGCGATGCAGCGCGAGCTGAACACGCAGTCAACCGACGTGGCCTCTGGCTGGAAAGCTGAAGCAGCAGCCTTCGCCGGTCAGTCGCAGCGAGCGCGAGAGCTAACTCCTCGCGCCGGTGATTTGCGTACGGCGAAAGTAGTGGTCGCGCAATACGCCTCTGAAGAGTTTCTCTGGAGTGCGATTTTCGCCCAGTGCCGCCAGAATGAGACCAAAGCCTGGCAAACATTCGCACTCACACATATTCGCGCCGCATTCGACATTGGCCTGGCGCTGGCGTTGTGCGGCGAAACCAAACTGCTGCAAGCGCTGATTGCTGAGACGAAACAACGGGAACCAAAACACACCTTCATTAACCGTTTATATCTACCATTAATCCAAGCAGCAAGTGAGATTGAGACCAACAAACCTGCACTTGCCCTCAGCACGTTGGAGACGATCGGGCAGTATGAGGAAGCGGCAGGGTTCTGGCCGAGATATTTGCGCGGCCAGGCTTATTTGAGACTCACGCGCGCCACGGAAGCCGTCATTGAGTTTCAGAAGATCCTTGACCACCGGGGTGAAGACCCGCTGTCGCCTTTGTATCCGCTTGCGCATTTGGGCCTGGCGCGTGCGGCAGCGCTTACCGGCGATTCGGCTAAGAGTCGCAAGGCATACGAAGACTTCTTCACACTCTGGAAAGATGCGGACGCTAAACTGCCTGTGATGATCGAGGCGAAAAAGGAATACCACAGACAGAGGATGATCGGCATCTCAGAAAAAGAGTTGCCGCAAAAAGGCACAAAAGTCACAAAATGATTTGAAAACTATTTGTGCTTTTTGTGTACTCACTTAAGCAACAGAGAGTAATTCCAGGCAATGCAGATAAAGACCTGATGAGTCGAGTCGTTTAGATTTTACAAATGACCACTTATCCAATCAGAACCGGTTTCAGTGCGACAGCTTCCTTTGCAGAGAAAATGTCTCTCAGGTGGGGCCGCTATAGTTCGGTGTTGTTGCGAGCAGCTCTTGCGGTAGGTTTTCTTTCCGCCGTGGCAGACCGGTTCGGTCTGTGGGGACCGTTTGGGGAACCGAATGTCGACTGGGGGAATTTCTCAAGGTTCCTGGAATACACGCACAGTATCAATTACTTTGTGCCGGCGGAAATAATCCCGGCGCTGGGTGTCATCGCCACTGTCGCTGAGATTGTCCTCGGTCTTCTACTCCTCGTAGGCTGGCACACACGCGCGGCCGCGCTGTTAAGTGCGCTTCTTCTACTGACGTTCGGGGTGGCAATGACGCTTGGGTTAGGAGTCAAGGCGCCGCTCAATTATGCCGTCTTCACGGGGATGGGCGGGTCCCTGCTGCTCGCAAATTGCCAAAGCTTTCCGTTCAGCCTGGATCAACTGCGATTGCGTCGAACTGACAAGGACAGTCGCACGTGAGTTCAAGAGAGAGTCTAAGGCTCTTATTTAGGCTGGATCCGGATCGTGAAGTTACAGATCGCGATCTTCTGATCGGGTGTGACCTCGGTGGCCTCTTCTCGGATTAATTCTTTGCCGTTCACGAGTGTCGGGTTGCGGCCCTTCGCCACGAGCCAGAAGCGGCCCTCGTTATCACGCGACAACACTGCATGCACGCGACTGACTTCCGGATCGCCCTTGATCGGCAGATCGACTGAGATGCTTCGCGAGCCACGCCCGATCGTGATCTCACTCTTCATGATCGGCACCACCGCCTGGCGTACGCCGCTCAGCCAGATCTCAACCTGATAAAGCGGCGTCGCTTTCGGACGTACGACAGTCTGTTCACTCTCGCTCGTCTCCGAAGCATGCTCGACAATCGTATCGTTTGGACTGAACGCTGGCGCCGTTCGCGCAGGATCGATACGCGGCGTCACCATCGTGTGCCCGCTCTCCGTCTCATCCCAAACGGCCTGCACGCGAAACTCGCCTTTGTTCAGCGTGCCATCAACGCGCAGCTCGACCGCAAACGACTTGACTGCGAGCTGCGTAGTTCCGCTCAGCTCGCGCGCGCGTTCCGAAAGAACGTGAAACAAGCCCTGCTCGAGCCCTCGACGCTTGTCGCCCTGCCACTCTTTATCGTCATCGGCGCTGAGGTAAACAATGTATTCGCGCGGAATGTAGGTTGGACCACCCGGCGGAGTGAACATCTCGCGCTGCATCGCCGCTTCGACTTCACGCGCGATCTTCACGAGAAACTCTTCCCAAACGCGACGCGGTTTCGCGTGCTCGTCGGCGGCTTCGAGCAGATCCTCGCCAGTCTCACCGTCTATCCATTTTCTAATCGAATCCAGCAGGCCCAACGTCGCTCCTTCTTTCTCCGCACGCATCAATCAAACTTCACATATCGCTTGTTAATCCACCCACGGTCCGATGAGTAAGGATCGGTCTTGGGCCGTGCGTGTTCCACAATCTGCACTTCGTACCAGTTGTTATCAGCACTCAAAACTTTCACTCTCGATCCTGACTCGGCCAGGCCGATGGGACCGTTCGTAACACTCGCACCCGGTCGCAGGTTCACGTCAGTTATCGTCACGCCCTGCTTACCGATGGGCTCGATGTTTTGTGAAATCGGCGCGAGGGGATTCCAACGCGTCGTGACGTACTTGTGCGTCGCGAGCAGCATTCCCGAAAACGCCAGAATCAAACCCACGGCAACCAGTGCGCGTCGCTTTCGACTCGCAGGCAACACCGAATCAACTGTCTGCCTTGCTCGTTCGGGCCGTCGCTCTGGTTGTGTTTCCAATTCCTGGCGCGCGCGCATTTGTCGCCGCGCTTCGAGATTGATGGGAACGACGATGCGCGGGCGTTTAATCTCAGGTATCTCTTCACGCTGCGCCGGCACCTCGAAATGCGGGCGTGGCGGCGCGGCTTCAGTGAACTCGTCTTCAGGCTCAACTGACAGATCTTCGCTCGGCTTGCGTCGCATCTGCTGCACGTTTGCGTTCGCGGGGACCATTCGCAGCGGACGCGTCGGCGGGAGGCTCGCGTCAGCCATGTCGTCCCAGAATTCTTCGACTGTTTGATAACGCGCTTCGGATCGATTCTGCGTCGCTTTCTCCAACACGCGGAGCACTGACCTTGCCCACGGCGTCTCACTGAGGGGCGGCGGCAGCTCAGTCAGCGAATGTTGCGCAAAGCGACGTGGCGACTCGCCGGCGAGCAGCGTGTACATCGTCTTTGCGAGCGAGTAGATGTCCGCCGCCGGTGTCAGATTAACGTGAGGCATTCGCAAGCCGCCGGTATCGAGCTGGCCAGTCTGCATCAACGGATTGTGCTCTGGTGCGGAGTAGATGTTTGTGCCGACGCGCGTGATCGCGCCGTCCATAGCATCGATGCGCGCCACGCCGAAGTCTGCAATCTTCACGATCTGCTGGTCGGCAGTCAGCAATAGATTTTGTGGCTTGATGTCGCGATGAATCACGCCGCATTTGTGCGCGTGTGCGAGTCCGGAACAAACTTGTTCGAGATAGAAGAGCGCTTTCTGGAGCGACAGCGGTCGTGTCTTGGTGAGTGCAAACAGATCACCGCCGGGCAGGTATTCGAGCACGATGTAATGGAAAGTCGTTCCGGAAAGATCAATAGCCGTGCCGTGTCCTAAGCGATTGATGACGTTTGGATGGCGAACGCGATCGAGTGCAACTGCTTCGTTTTGAAAGTTCGTGACGAGCGTGCGCTCTAATTCGAGGTCGGGCGCGTCTTGCAGGTAAAGATTGAGAGCCTTGATGACGATCGTGCGCGGCTCACCTGCGGCTGCGGCGTTGTCATTGGCGACGTAGATCTCAGCGTAGCTGCCACCTCCGAGACGCTCAAGGATATCGTAGCGGCCATCAAGTCTACTCTGTTGTAACTTCAGCTCCGGCATTTATTCTCAGCCACAAAAAGAACCGAGCGCGGTAGCGCCGGGTAAGTCTCTTCCTGAGCGCTTACTTGGACGGTATACCCGGCGCTACCGCGCTCGGTTCTGTTTGCCTCTTCGTGGCTCATGCTGCACTTAGATGCAAAACGTTAAGGGGCGTTGCTGTTGGCGGGAGGCTTCGTAAGCGCGTCGTAGTGATTGAGAACTTTCCATTTGTCTTTCTGCGTCTGCGTCTTTACGCTGACCATGCTCAACCCGAGAATAGCTTCTCTTTTGATCGTGGCGTTGGCCGGCGAAGGATTACTGTCCGCTTTAGTGATCGCCGCGTCGAAAGCCTTCGCTGCTTCGTCAGTGTTTCCGGTCAACAGATTTGCGCGACCATAAAGGTACAAAAATTCAGGTTTTGGCGAATCAAGAGCATTCTGAACCTGTGAAGCCACCAGTTCTTTGCCGATGTCATTGTTGAGCCATGCACGCGGATCCTGATCGACCTGACGCCGCGCTCTTTCAAACTGCACGAACGGCTCTTCCGGCGCGGGCGTGGCAGTTGGCGCAGCGACCTGGGCCGGCTGAACATTATTAGACGCGAGGAAGGGAATTCGCTCCTTGTAACGCGCGCCTGCGTAGAACGCTCCAGCGATCAGCAGCAACACGACGAGCGCTACTAGCGCGCGTCCGGCGCCACTGCCTTTTGCGTTTGGATCCGCGACGTTCAGTGGCTCAGAACCCAGCGCCGTTACGGGAGCAGGGTCTGCAGCACTACTCGGCGGCGGACCGGGAAACGCGATGCGCGATGCCGGCATGAAAGTCGTATCTGCAAGCGCGGAGCCGTTTCCTGACTGCGCTGCATAAACCGGCGTAGACTCAGGACTGATTGTCGGCTCGAGATCCGCAAGACGTTCGCCAGCCTTGAGATGCTCGCCGACGCGCACCGCTATCACCGTCAGATTGTCTTCAGCACCACGCTCGTAGCAACGTCGCTTCAACTCGTTGCAGAGATCGTCGAGGCTATTGCTGACCACCATTAACTGTCGCAGCTCGTTATCCGGAACGTGGCGCGTGATACCGTCAGTACACAGTAAAAACTCAGTACCGTCTTCAACCTCCATCGTCTTCATGTCGACTTCGACGCCTTGCTCGGCGCCGAGCGCACGACTGATCACATTCTTGCTCGGATGATTCGCGGCCTGTTCCGGCGTCATGCGTCCGGCGCGCACTTCCTCTTCAACGATCGAGTGGTCTTCAGTTTCGCGGTGCAATTGCCCGTCGGGTGTGAGCCGGTAAAGTCTGGAATCACCGACGTGGCCGAACGTGGCAACACCGTCCTTGATATGAAACGCGACGATCGTCGTCGCCATCATTGAAAACCGGGCGTGTTCCTGGGCCATCTGGTGGATCGACGCATTCGCGCGCTGAATCGCGAGCTCCATCAGGTCTTCGATATCAGCATCCTTTGTCTGATGACGAAATGCTTCATCGAGCACTTCGATGGCAGTCTGCGACGCGACTTCACCTGCTTCGGCGCCACCGACGCCGTCTGCAACAGCGAAGATCGAGCGCTCCGGATCGTGCAGGAAAGCGTCTTCATTCAGCGGGCGACGCTCGTTGAGGCCACGATCCGACAGGGCTGCGGAGTGGACCTCCAGGGTTTTGGTTTCTTCGCTCATTGCACAGCCTCCAGCTTAAGGGGAGAAGAACTCTTAGCCACCGGCCTATCCGCTATGACACGGTCGCGGGCATTTCGGTTTGAAAATGCCATCAGCATCCCCAACATCGCAAAGCTCGTAATCAGACTGAAACCACCATGGCTCACAAACGGGAGCGTGATTCCAGTCATCGGTAAAGCTCTCAAAATACCGCCAATGTTTACCAGCGCTTGAAATCCTACAAACGCTGTCAGACCTGCTGCGCACAACTTCGTAAACATATCACGCGCCTCCAGCGAAGTGCGAACTCCTGCGACCACGAAGATGATGATCGCGAGGATGATCACAGCACCGCCGGCGAGGCCGGTTTCCTCCGCAATTGCCGCATAAACGTAATCTGAGTCGGCAATCGGAATCACTTCCGGAAAACCGAGTCCGAAGCCGCGTCCGGTCGTTCCACCTGAATCGATCCCAAACTGCGCCTGCGCCGGTTGAAATGCGAGCCGGTCAAACCAGATATCGACGTTGACAGTCTTCTGCATTGCCGGGCTCTGCTCGGCCAATGCTTTCATACCAGGATCTCGCGAGAGTGCGTCTTCGTAGTCTTTCTTCCACCATGAAACTTCCGGCGACGGTGGATCGAAGCCGTCGAGCCAGAGGTGAAAGCGTTGTTGAATGCGCGACGGTAGAGCAGCACTGATCGGACGTGCGATCGTCGGCAGTAATGGCACTTGCTCCTGAATATCGCGCGGCAGTGCGCCAACGACGAGAATGGCGATCATAACCAGAACCGAGCCGACGAATAACAGCAGTTGCGGCCAGCGACGCACGGCGACGAGGTAGAGCGTCGTGTAAGCACCGCTGAAGATCAGCATCTGTCCGAAGTCTTTCAGTGCGAAGAACGGAATGAAAGGCATTATCGCCATCACGAGGAGGGGAACGATGTCGCGGGCGCGGGGAATGCCCCAGTAAGTTTCAGCGAGATCTTTGTAGCGTGCTGTCAGAATGCCTGCGAAACCGACGAGGAAGGGAATCTTCGAAGGCTCCCACGGCGTCATGTTGCCGAGCGCTTTTCCGGCGCTTGAAGTAACAACCGCCATCGCGAGGGGTAAGAGGGTAAACAAGACGATGATAAAACTGTTGCGCTGTAGCCATAACAGAAAACCATCGCGCGCGCACAGCGAGTAGGCGATTGCGAAAGCCAAAAACGAGAACACGGGGATCCAGGTGTAACTGGAAGTGATCGCGTTCCAGAGCGAGTAGTTCGACTCTTTCTTCGGAAGCTGGCTGATGTCGATCGGCTGCGCGGGTGTCGGCGGCAGTCCCATCAACTGCTTCTTCACCGGATCGTAGTTCTCCATGATGTAGCGCGTGCGCAGCGCCTGCATCTTTTCTTCGCGCGCCTGGGCTTTGTTGCGTGCGTTGTATTCGGGATCGCTGTAGAGGCGATACTGGATCAACATGCCGAACGAGAAGAGAAGAATTGCGGTAGTGAACAGTACCCAGTTGCCTGCAAATCGTTTGGCACGTGAAAGCCACAGGACGAGGAAGACCAGCGGGACAAACATCATCAGATCGCGCACCGCGCCGATGAGCGACGTCTCGTAGCCGCGCAGCAACCCGGCGCGATGCACGGCAAAGTACCCGGTGATCTCGAGGCCGAGGATCAGGAGCAGTATTAGTAAATGTGACGACGCCCTGTTTCTCATTCTTATTTAGCCGTGTTCAATGTTTGAAGTAGCCTAAGTCCCTCGCTTTCAATACGAGTGCTGCAGCGATTGGCGCAGCGGATCGCGATCCGTAGCCTCCGCCTTCGACGATCACCGCCATTGCGAGCTGTGGTCTCTCGATCGGAGCGAGACAGAGAAACCAGCCATCGATCCGCGGGTTCTCGTTGTCCATGATCACTTCGTCGTACTCGCGAATAACGTTGCCTTTGTTGTCCTTCTCGACCTTGTGTCGTGTCTTCATCTCACCCGTCTTTGGATCGTAAAGCGGCACGACTTTCTGCGCCGTTCCAGTCTTGCCACCCGTGTTAATGCCTGCCGCTTTGACTGGTCCAAAAACTCCGCGCGCCGTGCCACTCGCACCGCCAGTCACGAGACCCATGATCTGTCGCATCCTGGCTGCCGTTGCGGGCGTCATTACTTGATTGAACGGCTGCGGCGCTACGTTCATCTCAATACGCGGCTTCATCAACTTGCCTTCCATGTTTCCGATTGCCGACGCTGCCAGCGCCATCTGAAACGGCGTCATCTGTCCGGCATAACCCTGGCCATAACCCATCAAAGCAAGATCGTATCGTGTCACTTGCTTGCCCGTGACGATCGTCGCTTCTCTCGGCGCGAGCGCGCGCTTCACAGCGTCAGTACTCGCGTCCCAGATCTGCGGCAGCTTGCGACCACGCAAAGCCTCCGACGGCGTGTCGTACGAACCAATGCCGAGCAGAAGTGCGGCGCGTTTCAGTTTTTCCGCGCCGAGCTTTACACCCATCTGCGCGAAGTACTGGTTACACGAAACCTCGTATGCGTGATCGATACCGATCCGGCCGTGTACCTCACCTGGACCACCATCGTCGAAGATCACATTCGCGCCGGGGGCAGCATAGTAACCGCCACCGCTGCACGTGAACTCTGTATCCTGCTCGCCGGCAAGAAACGCGGCCGTCATCGTCACGGTTTTGAATGTCGAGCCGGGAATGTAGTAAGCACCGAGCGCGCGACTGACGAGTGGCTTGTCGCGCTCGTTTGCTTCCAAACGAATCCACGTCGCTTCATCGTCAACTTCTTCGAGGCTGTATGAAGGCTCACTGTACATCGCGAGCACGTCGCCAGTCTGTGGATTGAGTATGACAACCGCGCCGTGCTTGCCTTTCAACTGATCGACAGCGGCTTGTTGCAGCGCGCGATCGATCGTGAGGCGCACGTCCAGGTTGCCTCTGAACTCCACCTCTTTGCCTTTAACGACTTCGAGCGCTTCGGGAAGTACGCCACTCTCGACACCGAAAAGCGCACGCTCCAATCCCGGATCGCCGCGATCCGATCCGAAGATGTGGGCCATCGCCTTGTCCATCGGGTACTCGCGCCTGATGTTGCCGCTGGAATCTCGTTTGTAATATGCGAGTGGCTGGTCCACGCGACCGCTCCGATCGAAGATCCAGCCGCGCAAGGTCGACTCAGACAGACGACGAGCGCGCAAGTCTTTGTAACTCAACTGCTGAAACTTCTCGTTCTTCTCGGAAGCGTAGTGGGCCCAGTAAATGTGAAATGAAAAGAGCCCGATCGCGAGCAATACGAAGAGCCAGCGCAACGCGCGCAGACCGCGATTAGTCGAATGCGAGCCGAGTCGTTTTCTGACTTCCTTAGGCAAATCTTCGGGAATTGGCTGAGCGGTTTGTTTACGACTACGAAGCAGACCGAGTAACAGAAGCAGAATTATGAGCCCGAGGCCGCCGACGTAGATCAGCGTGAACAGCGCAGGCGTTCGCTCAGGCACATGCGGAGTCGGAAGGGGAGAAGGTGTGGGAGTTTGAAAGAGAAGTAGAAGAATTGTGACCAGGTTCATCCAGTTCGCTACTCACTTTTACGCAGTCGTACTTCTACATCTCCAAAGCCAACTACATCGCCGTCTTCAATCAATCTGGATTCGCCGTATGAGATGCGTCGCCCGTTGAGATAAGTGCCGTTGGTCGAGCCGGTATCGGCGACGAGGAGAGTACCTTCGGTGGTCATCAATAATGCTGCGTGGATCTTTGAGACGCTTGTATCGTTCAGGGTTAAATCGTTGTCGGAGGCGCGCCCGACGTTGAGTCTCCGGCCACCAGGCTTAAAAATCAATGGTATCTCGCGAGTGCCGCTCGGCAGTGTGATGCGAGCGATCACCTGGATGTCAGGCATCGGCGGCGCCGCGCCGGGAATCGACACGCCCAGTTTTGCCGCGCGCATCTCTTCGTCCTGTCGCCTGAGATCGTCTTCAAATTCTCCGAAGTTTGGATCGACTGAGATTCCAGTCGTGAAGATGTCGACCTCAGCGTCGACCGTGACGGGCGCAAGTGTTCGATAACGATGGTCGTTGATGTGATCGATCGCGGCGGCGAGCACTTCGTTCTTGAGGTCGCCAAGAATCTCTGGCGGCGCTTCTGAATGCGTGCCCCACTCGACTTTCAAAACCATGTGATGCGGCGCGATTCGCCCTTTATTCCCCTCGTCGCGGACGCGCTCGTCAATCAGGCGCTTCATGCGCTCGATGAGCTTCGAAGTAGTGAGCCCGCTTCTCGGATCGACGGTGCGACCGAGCCTGCGATCGACGGCGCTGCCCATTCCTTCAAGTACGCGACGCAGGAGGCGTTCAGGTAAGGCTTCCTCGCGCTTCTTTTTTACAATCTGCTCATCCCTGAGCTTATCTGTCGGATCGTCAGCGTCAGTCATGAATTAGCAATACGAGTTTTCTCGCAAGTGGTTCGTATTCTAGCTTAATTCTCACGTAAAGGCGCAAATACGTCATGAATCGGGCGAATAGCATCCCGAACTTCAAAAGGAGCGTCTCGAATCCGCGAACAGCGATCTCGGTTCGTTGCGACTCAATGTGAGTTTTTTCAGAACTTGACTGAGATCTGGGAAAGTTCAGACATGACGCGCCGGATTCAGGAAGCAGTTTCTGAAGATCAAAGAGGTGTGACTCAAAATCGAGAAGGGATTTGTTAGATTCGAGAAGCTTTTCTACACATGTCTTACAGGATTGCAGGATTCTCAGAATGAACAAGATGAATCCTGCCAATCCTGAAAATCCTGGTAATCCTGTCAAAGACTTACCTTAACAATTACGCCGCCAGGGCATTTGCTATTACCTCGGCCTCGATCACTGAAACCTGCGCATCGACAATGCCGCAGAGATTCAGCTCAGCGCAGCGAGTAAAAGCAAGGTGCTTCGCCGTGTTCGCCAGCACTTTCGGATGCTCCGAATTCTCAATCGTCGTCATCAAAACGAGCAGCGCTGCCGATTTGATTTCCGGCTCATCACCAGCCCGGCAGATCAGCTCCGTCAACGCTTCAATCTTGGTTTCGCTTAAATCGTCTTCGAAAATGGTCACAGGCATTTCCGAGAAATTTGCATCCACGATGCTTTCACCAGCATCGACACGACGCACGAGTTCAGCAAGCAACGGATCGTTTATCTCCAGAGCATAGCGGATCAATACCCGGCTCCCTGCGTCAATCGATCTATCGTTGATGACAGACTCAGCCCGCGGGAATTCTAATTGTCGCTGATCACTGGTCAGCAGCCTCCAAGAGTCTAAGTACCATTTCGGTATAGTATTCCCGCGGTTTGTCATCCTCAGCGATGATTAGTTGCGTTTTAAGATTGCTGGGGTTCTCATAGATGCCTCGTCCTGCACAGTAACTCCGTATTCCTTCTCAAAGCGTTTCAGTGAGTTGCGTAGCCTCTTTCGTGCGATGCGTCGCTTTAGCCACGCTTGGCCTTGCGGTTCACACCCCAGCGAAACTCGAAACCCAGAACTCGAAGCTCGTCTCTCCCTGGCGATAACGATTGAACGGCTCACCTGTGTTTTGTCTTTCGCCAGTTCCAGTCCGAACTTCCGGTAACCGTTCTTTCAACTCGTTGTAGAACCGCTGGGCATCTTCTGCTCGTCCAAAGCCGCAGACAAAGTCATCAGCATAACGATGCAGAAACGCCCGCTTTACAACTTCGCTGAACGACTCTCTCGAACCACAAATCCACCGCGTAGTGCAGGTACACGTTGGCGATCACTGGAGAGATGATGCCACCCTGCGGCGTACCACTTTCCGGCCTCAGCACTTTCCCATCTGTGTCCAACACTCCGGCTTTCAGCCACTTCTTTATCAACCGTAGCAACGGCTCATCATCAATCCGCTCCGCCAGCATGCGCATTAACCACTCGTGTGACAGATTGTCGAAGAAGCCTTTGATGTCCGCTTCCACCAAGTGGTGATAGCCGCCGAATTGCAGTTTCACTCTTTATTCATCCACTGCTGTGCGCGCTCCCACCAACGGTCGATAGCCATGACTGCATGACCGAAAGTCCTGCTCGTAGATTGCTTCCAGCAGGCGCTTACTGCCAATTGCAGCAGCTTGTCTTCGGTAGCTGGTATTCCGAGCGGGCGCAGACCTCCGTTGCCCTTCGGAATGTAATGCCGTCTTACCAGTTTGGCCCGGTAACGCTTCCGCTTCAGCCGTTCCACCAATTGCTTGATGTTCTCTTCGAGGTTTGCTTCGTATTCAGCGGCGCTCACCCGGTCGACGCCTAAGG
>Ga0126311_10000147_pt1 | contig 34942 bp, 29 predicted proteins | sample Plot61_FD_92539 | JGI IMG/M metagenome (GOLD analysis project Ga0126311, IMG submission 92539) | Serpentine soil microbial communities from UC McLaughlin Reserve, CA, USA - Plot61 | ecosystem: Environmental > Terrestrial > Soil > Grasslands | place: USA: UC McLaughlin Reserve, Lake County... | reverse complement strand
TGCGGAAGCATCGGCTGGACTGGTTTTGAATTCAAATCGATCCCTCTGTACATCGGGCTTAACCTTCTCACTTTCAACAACCTACAGACAATGAGCTAACAAACGTTGGGACAGTAGTGATCCACTAAGGTAAATTTCGGTACTGGTTCAGTTTGAAATACGCCAAAGGCGTTGGCTAATTTTAGCCCAGAGTTGGAGCGCCAGCGACAACTCTGGGTTTGTAAACCAACATGAATTTAACCCTGAAAGGGTTCGGCAGTTGGCGAACCCTTTCAGGGTTTTGACGTTTTTGCGTGTTGGTCCCCAGGGTTGTCGCTGGCGCTCCAACTCTGGGCTGAAATTAGCCAACGCCTTTGGCGTACTTTCAAAGTGAACCAGTACTTAAACTTAGCATTGCTTGCATAACGAATTCAGGTAGGTCACAATCGAAGGCGCTGTTTGACTCCTCAGGTTAATCCTCCAATTCACTAATCGATGCCAACTACATTACAAAAACCTGGTGTGACAGTTAAGACACTTCGCGCTGAAAGAAAGCCCACTCAGGCGCCAAATGGGCCTATTAAGATGAAAACATGCTTCGTCATAATGCCGATAACTACACGTCCCGATTCGCTCGAATCGTACAACCATGATGTGGATCACTTCCGACACGTTCTTGACTGTCTGTTTATTCCCGCTATCGAAGCCTCAAACTTACAGCCAATAGTCCCTCACGTCGCCGGTTCGGATGTAATTCATGGGGAGATAATAAAGAATCTCGCTTCAGCGGATTTGGTTCTTTGTGATATGTCACAACTGAATGCAAATGTTTTTTTTGAATTTGGTATAAGAACCGCGTTGAATAAGCCCGTAGCGTTAGTTACAGACAAAACCACAGCGAACATTCCGTTTGATACTGGAATCGTCAACTATCATCGATACAATAGCTCGCTCCAGGGATGGTTGATAAAAAGCGAGGTTGAAAGACTGTCTGAGCATATTAATAAGACATTAGCCAGCGAGCCGGAGAGAAATTCTCTCTGGAAATATTTTGGAATCGCCCATAGTGGTTTCCTCAGCACAGAACAAGCTACACCCGATGACAAGCTCTCGCTCTTGATCCGAAAGGTGGAAGCTATGCAGGAGGGGTTGAATAATTCTCTCCACTGGCGATCAACTTCCTAATATCCTTCCGACTTATGCCTCACCGAAAGAAAATTTACCGCGTGTCATCAGGAGTCGTCGTCAAAACAAGCCGCGGCAGTTGAGCAATAAGTTACTGGCGATCAGAAAACGTCTCGGAATGACTCAGACGGAGATGGCGCGAGCCCTTGGGCTGACGGCGCATTATTCCGCAGTCTCAAATTATGAAATGGGTACACGCGAGCCGGACTTGTTGGCGCTGCTGGGTTACGCAAAGTTGGCGGGCGTGCCGATGGAGTCGCTGGTTGATGATGAGCTAAGTCTGCCGGAGTATCGGAAAGCGACGCGCGGTGAAATGGCGATACTGCCGCTGTAAGAGTCTGAGGTTGCTTAGTACGTTTCTACTTTCTCAACTCTAGTTACGATCACGCCAGTTTCGTGAAGGCTGACGCCAGTCATTAAGCCCGCTTGCGGTCTACGCGAACACGCGGCTACACTCGCCGCGTTCCAAAAGCTCAAACATGTCTGAGGCTGTTGCATGAAAATTCATGAGTACCAGGGTAAAGAACTGTTGAAGAGATACGGTGTGCCCGTGCCGCGCGGCATTGTGGCGCGCTCGCCTGAAGAGGCTTATCAGGCGGCAAAAGAGCTCGGCGGCGATATCGTGGTGGTGAAGGCGCAGATTCATGCCGGTGGTCGCGGTAAGGGCGGTGGGGTGAAGCTCGCCCGCAGTGCTGACGAAGCGCGCGAGATTGCGCGCCAGATGCTCGGTATGAAACTCGTCACGCACCAGACTGGTCCGGAAGGTCGCGAAGTGCGCGTGTTGTTGATCGAGGAAGGCTTGCCGATCGATAAAGAGTTTTATCTCGGAATCGTGCTCGATCGCGCGTCTGGGCGCCAGGTGTTTATGGCTTCATCAGCAGGCGGCATGGACATCGAGGAAGTCGCAGCGAACACACCGGAAAAGATTTTGAAGGAGACGATCGATCCTGCGATCGGCTTCCAATCCTTTCAGGCACGTAAGCTCGCGTTTGGTCTCGGACTGCCGGCCGCGCTCGTGAACCAGGCAGTGAAGTTCATGCAAACGCTCTATCACGCGTACGAGCAGATGGACGCATCACTCGCTGAGATCAATCCGTTCCTATTAACGAAAGACAACCGCCTGATCGCGCTCGATGCCAAGATCAATTTCGATGACAACGCCCTCTTCCGTCATAAAGATTTTCTCGACCTGCGCGATCTTAACGAAGAAGAGCCACTCGAGATCGAAGCGTCGAAGTTTGATCTCAACTACATCAAGCTCGACGGCAACATTGCGTGCATGGTGAACGGCGCCGGTCTGGCGATGGCGACGATGGACATCATCAAACTTGCCGGCGGTGAGCCCGCAAACTTTCTCGACGTCGGCGGCGGCGCGTCACAGGAACGCGTTGAAGCAGCGTTTCGAATTCTGCTGGCAGATGAAAACGTGAAAGCTGTTTTGATCAATATCTTCGGCGGGATCGTGCGTTGCGACATGGTGGCGCGCGGAGTTGTTGAAGCGGCGCGAAATCTCGGGATCGAGGTCCCGGTCGTTGTGCGTCTCGAAGGCACGAATGTTGAAGAAGGCCAGCGCGTCATTCGCGAATCCGGATTGAACTTCACGGTTGCGAATGGAATGAAGGATGCAGCGGAGAAAGTGGTCGGGTTGGCAGCTTGAGCCGCGGATAAACGCAGATGAACGCGGATCGGAAATCGAAAGCAAGAATTTGGGCCGTTCGAATTTGTCGTTATGGTCTGGCGGCGCTGTTCTTGTTTACTGCGATCGCGAAGCTCGCCATCGTTAAGACGTTTGTAAAAAACATGGGCGAGCTGTTGGCCTCGTCGGGATTTGATTACCAGCGCTGGTCCTGGCCCGCGACCATCGTGGTTATCGTTGCGGAAATTGTTACCGTGCTGCTGTTAATCCTGCCGCGCACGGTGCGAATCGGCGCCTTGTTTGCCGGCGTGTTGTTGATGGGTTTCGCCGGATACGCGCTTTATTACGTTTATGGATTGCACGGCGAGCCACTCGAATGTGGCTGCTTTGGCGGTATCATCGCCAGCCAGCTTGGAGTGAAGACCGCTTTGAGAAACCTGGCGCTGTTGGTGCCCGTGCTCATCGTTTGGTTTGGTTATCGAAGAACTCGGAAGGAGTCGTTGATTGGCCAGCATTGAATTCTGGGGTGGCGTCGGCACTGTCACCGGATCGAAGTATCTCGTCGTAACAGACAAAGCGCGTGTGCTCGTCGACTGTGGACTCTTTCAGGGTCTCAAAGAGCTGCGCGAACGCAACTGGCAGGATCCGCCGTTTGATCCACACTCGCTCGATGCGGTCCTGATCACACACGCGCACATCGATCACACGGGCTACCTGCCGCGCCTGGTCCAACAAGGCTTTCGTGGACCCGTTTACTGCTCGCGCGGCACTGCCGACCTGCTGAAGATCCTTTTGCCTGATGCGGGCCGGTTGCAGGAAGAAGAAGCTGACTATCGCAATCGACACAACCTGACGAAGCATAAACCTGCCCTCCCTCTCTACACGGAAAAAAATGCCTACGCAGCGCTCGAGCTCGTGAAGCCTATGTCAAACACGGGCGACACGTTTGAGCCCGCGCCGGGAATCCGCGCGAGCTTCAGAATCTCAGGCCACATTCTCGGATCGAGTCTCGTCTTGCTCGAGTTGGAGGAGGCGGGCGCTGACGGTAAAGGACGTCGCGTGCTTTTTTCAGGCGACCTCGGCCACTACGATCAACCGATCATTCGCGATCCGGTGCCGCCGCCGTCTTGTGACTACCTGCTTGTCGAATCGACCTACGGCGATCGACTGCACGATCCGGAAGATCCGAAAGTCGCGCTGGCGCGGATCATCAACGATGCCGCGCAACGACAGGCGCCAGTATTGATTCCCGCGTTCGCCGTCGGTCGTACGCAGGAGATCGTTTACCTGATTCGAGAGTTGGAAGACGAGAAAGCGATTCCGGTGTTGCCGGTCGCGGTCGACTCGCCGATGGCTGCGGCGACAACGCAGGCGTATGCGAATCGCAAGGAAGAGCATGACGAGGAGTATGCGAGCGTGCTCACGCAACAAAGACATCCGCTGCGAACACACTCGATGAACACTGCGTCGTCACGTGAAGAGTCAAAGCGACTTAACAATGTGAAAGGCGCACGCGTGATCATCAGTGCCTCGGGAATGATGACTGGCGGTCGCGTTTTGCACCATGCGATCAGGCTCGTACCGGATCCTGAGGCGACGATCGTCTTCGTCGGTTATCAAGCGGCAGGCACGCTTGGTCGCCGCATCATGGACGGTGAACCGGAAGTGAAGATTCTCGGGCAGTGGGTTCCGGTCCGTTGTCGCCAGGCGAAGATCGGCGGCTTCTCAGCACATGCTGACTGGAAAGAAGTGTTGCGCTGGTTGGAAGGTATGGACGGCAGCGTGCCGCGAACAACGTTTCTGACGCACGGCGAGCCCGAAGCCGCAAACGCGATGGCCGGACATATCAAAGAGAAATTTGGTTGGAACGTACACGTGCCGCAGTATGGTGAGCGCGTTGAGTTGGTGTAGACTTCGGGTTTTTTGCGGGGTGTCAACAGAACCGAGCGCGGTAGCGCCGGGTCGATGTCGTTCCAGGGCGCCCCTGGTAAATCACTACCCGGCGCTACCGCGCTCGGTTCTGTCGGGAGGAGCATTCATCGTTGAGCGTTCTAGTTGATAAATCTACACGCCTGGTCGTGCAGGGCCTGACCGGAAAAGAGGGTACGTTCCATGCAAAACAGATGGTTGAGTATGGAACCAACGTCGTCGCCGGTGTCACGCCCGGAAAAGGCGGCACCACCCACGAGGGAATTCCGGTCTTCAATACAGTTGCCGACGCAGTGAACGAAGCGGGCGCGAATGCTTCTGTGATCTACGTTCCACCTTCATTCGCCGCCGATGCTGTGATGGAAGCGGCTGATGCGGGAATTCCCGTGATCGTTTGTATCACTGAAGGTATTCCGACGCTCGACATGGTGAAGGTGAAGGAATACCTGAAGGACAAACCTTCGCGTCTGATTGGTCCAAACTGTCCGGGCATCATCTCGCCCGGCAAGTGCAAGATCGGAATCATGCCGGGACACATTCATCGCGAAGGAAATATCGGCGTCGTCTCGCGCTCCGGAACGTTAACGTACGAGGCTGTCGGACAGTTGACCGCACTCGGCCTCGGACAGTCGTCGGCGATCGGCATCGGTGGCGATCCGATCGTGGGCACGACGCACGTCGATGCGCTGCGACTGTTCCAGGAAGACGATGAGACGGTAGGCATCGTGATGATCGGCGAGATCGGTGGCTCGGCTGAAGAAGAGGCCGCGGCGTTCGCGCAGGAAAACGTTACGAAGCCGATCGTGGCGTTCATAGCCGGTCAGACAGCGCCGCCCGGACGGCGTATGGGACACGCAGGCGCGATCATCGCCGGTGGAAAGGGAACTGCCGCCGAGAAGATGAAGGCGCTCGATGCCGCAGGGATTCATGTTGTTAAGTCACCGGCTGATATCGGCCAGGCGATGAAAAACGCTTTATAGCATCAAAACATTTATCCACAGATTACGCAGATTGTTTTCTTGAATCTGCGTAATCTGTGGATGAAGAGAAAAGGAAAATGTCTAACTTAACTTTCGGCATCATCAAACCTGACGCGGTGCGCGCGGGACATACTGGATCGATCATTCAGAAAATTCTCGACAACGGTTTCAGCATCCGTGGATTGAAGTTGATCCACATGACGATGTCACAAGCAGAAGGTTTCTACGCCGTACACCGCGAGCGGCCGTTCTTCGCGGGCCTGACGGAGTTTATGTCGAGTGGCCCATGTGTCGTCATGGCGCTTGAAAAAGAGAGCGCTGTCAAGTCATGGCGCGATCTGATGGGCGCTACTGATCCCGCAAAAGCAGATGCGGGAACGCTGCGCAAAGAGTTTGGCGATTCGGTCGGCGAGAACGCACTCCACGGTTCCGACTCAGACGAAAACGCCGCCATCGAAATCTCATACTTCTTCAGTCGTTTAGAGCTCGTTTGAGGGAATGAAGTACTGTCCTGTTTGCAAAAAACGGTTTGACGAAGCATGGCTGAGCTTTTGTTCAGATGACGGTACGCCGCTGATCCAGGAGCTGACGCCACCTGCGGATCCAAACTGGAACCCCCGCATCCGCGAGCCGCAAGTTAAAACACAGGACGAACAGGAAACGCAGTGGCTGCCACGAGAGCCGCCGCTTCCCGGTGGCTGGATCGCGCCCGACGAACGACCGCCGATGAGTCCGGGTCCGTGGACGCCACCAGCTCAGCCTGCGGCGCCATACGTGCCCTTCAAGACACAGAAGAGTCAGGGATTGGCGCTGGCTTCAATGATTACGGGCATCCTCGGGTTCTTTATGGCCGGCTGTTTCGGTCCGCTTCCGGCCATCGTGGCGCTGGTGTTGGGTCTAGTCTCGCTCTCGCAAATCAAAAAGTCGCCGGAGAAGTTCGGTGGAAAGCCGTATGCCACCGCAGGCGTGGTCATCGGCACGATCGTCACCCTTTTTTACCTCGGGCTCCTTCTCTGGATGATTCTCAGCGCCATCCTTAGTTAAATCGTCAGTGGTGGTTTAGAATTCACTGCGATGAAGCGCTGTTCAACCTGCAACCGGACGTACACCGATCCCAATCTGAGTTTCTGTATTGACGACGGTACACCGCTGACACCAGTCGCGGCAGACGACGAGACGACCGCTGTAAGTCCTCGCGGCAAGGAAGACGACGAGTGGAATGCGGTTGCGTACCGGCCGCCGAGTGCGTACGTTCCGCCCGGCACTCCCGTAAAGCCGCGCCGGCGCGTGTGGCCGTGGGTTGCCGGCATTGCGGGCGCGTTCATTCTCGGCCTGCTGGCGATCTCAGTGGCCGCGCTGATAATGGTGCCGCGGTTGAGATCAAGGCAGAACGAGCGACGGCAGGTACCAGTCAACAAACCGGCGAACTCGAATACTGCCGAGAACCGCAACACGAACACCGCCACGCCAGCGAGCAACGCAAACAGCAATTCAACTGCCGACAGTCCACCACCGGCGAATCACGATCAAGTGCTGGCCCACTTGAAGGATCTGGAGAACGAGTGGATGGTGGCGAACGTCAACGCCGACAAGAAAAAACTCGAGCTAATTCTGGCGGATGATTACGTCGGTCAGTCAGGTCCGGACGGTGCACTTGAAACGAAAGCGGAGTATCTGCAGAGGACAGAGCGTGATACTCAACTCCAGAAGTGGGAGATGAGTGAAGAAAAACTGACGCTTACCGGAGATCGAGCGACATTAGGGGGGATCGTCACGTTCTTTCTTCTTGATGGACGTGTAGGAAGTTTTGATTTCAAGGACAAATTTGTTTGGCGCGAGGGCAGGTGGCAGGCGACCGGATCGGAGCTGACGCCACGACGAGCGCCTAAAGGTACTGATCTTTAGCCACAAAAGGCACAAGAAAAATTTTAGCCACGAAAAGACACAAAAAGCACAAAATGTATTTTGAATTTAAGTCGCACAGTTTCTCTTAATATTTGTGCTTTTGTGCCTTTTTATGGCAAATACTTCTGAGTCAATATATGTCGATTATTACTGACGTTATCGAATCAACTAAAGCAATCATTCAAGGCATGGGTGTGACGCTGTCTTACATACCCAAGCGCAAGTGGACGGTCGAGTATCCCGACGATCCTGTGACCCTGCAGCCACGTTATCGCGGTCAGCACCTTTTGCACGTCGACGAGCTCGGGCGCGAGAAGTGTGTCGCCTGTTATCTCTGCGCGGCGGCCTGTCCTTCAGAGTGTATCTACATCGTTGCCGCCGACGATCCACGTCCGCCCGAAGAGCGCATCGGTGTAGACGAGCGTTATGCTGAGGTCTACAACATCGATTACGGGCGTTGCATTTTCTGCGGCTTCTGCGTCGAAGCGTGCCCGAAGGACGCCATCACTCACGGCTACAACTTTGAGCTCTCTGTTTACAGCCGCGCAGATCTCCTCAAGACTAAAGACGACTTGCTGATCACGAAGCAGCTACAGTCGAAGAACTACCGGGTGGCCCAATCGCATGAAGATGTCGATTCGGAGTACAAGGAAGTCTAACCATCCACAGATTACGCAGCTTACACAGAAAAGAATCTGTGTAATCTGTGGATAAGGCTTGACATGTCTCTGCGCGAATATCACAAACGATGGGAGTTTGATCTCAAATCGAGTCCTGAGAGACTTTGGTCTTACATCGCTGATACCAACCGGTTCAATCGCGACACCGGCGTGCCGCAGATCGAAGTAGGTCCCGCCGACAAAAAGCTTCGCAACGCGCGACGCAAAATACGACTCGGGTTCTACGGCTTGCCCGTCGAGTGGGAAGAGCAGCCATTCGAATGGGTGAAGCCGGTGCGCTTCGGGGTCGAGCGTGTTTACAGTAAAGGCCCACTCGCGCGTTTGCGAATGCGAGCAGAGTTGACGGCAAACTCCGACGGTGGCACCCATTTGATTTACGAAGTCTGGTCAACACCGCGAAACATTCCCGGCGCAGTCGCGATACCGATGCAATTGAATTTCGTCGTCGCACGACGGTTTCGCGAATACATTAAGAAGTATGACGAGGTCGCATTTCAGGGTGTTGCGGTCGAAACCGCTGCGCCGAACACTTCACAGTCGTCGTTTGATCTGCAACGCCTCTCAACACTCAAACAGAAACTGATCGCGGATCTCCAAACGACTGACTCGCCGGAGCAGAAGCTTGCGGTGGGCGAACGTCTGGCGGAGTTTCTGGAGCACGGCGATGATTTCGAAGTCGCGCGCATTCGACCGTACAAGCTCGCGGACGAATGGCACGAGCCACGGCGACTCGTGCTCGAAGTCTGCCTGCGCGCGACGCGTATCGGACTGCTCGATTTTCAATGGGACTTGCTTTGCCCGCTGTGTCGTGGTCCACAGGAAAGTGGGCTCTCGTTAAAAGACATTAAGACGGACGTTCACTGTGAAACGTGCAAGATCGATTTTACTGTCAACTTCGATCGTTACGTGGAATTGACGTTTCGTCCGAATCCGGCAGTGCGACGTGTGTCTGTGTCGCCGTACTGCATTGGCAGTCCAAACTGGACGCCGCACGTCGTCGCGCAGCAACTGTTGCCGGCGGGAAGCACGCGCGAGCTGTTGTTGCCGCTCGAATCCGGCAGCTATCGACTGCGCGCGCTCGAGCTGCCGGGATCGCAGGACGTCACCGTGTCGCCGGAAGGCGAGAAGTCTGTGCATGTCACGGTATCGGGAAATGGTTGGAGTGAAGAGTCTTTGCGTGTGAACGAGGAGTTTACGCTCACGCTGCAGAACGAGACTGACGCCGAGCAGCTCATGATTCTCGAACGACTCGAATGGAGCGACCAGGCGACGACGGCGGCTGAAGTAACGGCGCTGCAAATGTTCCGGGATCTGTTTGCGGCTGAAGCCTTGCGGCCGGGTGAGCAGATCTCCGTCGGCACGTTGACCGTCCTCTTTACTGACCTGCGCAACTCAACCCAGCTCTATCGCGAGATCGGCGACGCGACTGCGTTCGGGCGTGTGATGAGTCATTTCGACGTCGTGAGAAAATCGATCGCGGATCACGACGGCGCGCTTGTCAAAACGATTGGAGACGCTGTAATGGCAGTGTTTCGATCGGCGGCTGACGGTCTGGCCGCAATGCTTGAAGTGCAGCAAGCGCTCGCCGAACCGGGTGACGGTGGCAGGCCGCTGCAACTGAAAGCCGGACTCAATACCGGTCCGTGCATCGCGGTCACGCTCAACGATCGGCTCGACTATTTTGGCTCGACAGTGAACATGGCGGCGCGTCTCGAATGTCTCTCATCCGGTTCTGACGTGATAATCTCACGCTCGGTTTATGAAGATCCGAGAGTGCAGGAGCTGATCGAGAAGGATCATTTCGACGCGGTGCCGTTTGCTATGACGCTGAAAGGTTTTGAGAATGAGAGTTTTGAGCTATGGAGGATCAGTAGGCGCTGATGCCCTCTCTCCTGGCCGCTCAGGAAGTATCAAAGATTTACCAGATGGGCAGTAACAATGTTACCGCTCTCGACAACGTCTCGCTCGAGATCAACGAAGGCGAGTTCGTCGCGATCCAGGGAACGTCCGGTTCCGGCAAGTCGACTTTACTAAACATGCTTGGAGGACTCGATCACCCGACGAAGGGTGAAGTGTATTTTGCGTCGCGACCGCTGGGTCCGTTCACGAAGAAAGAGATGGCGCGTTACCGGCGCTTCTCGGTCGGGATGATCTTTCAGAACTTCAATCTGATTCCCACGATGACTGCGCGTGAGAACGTTTCGCTTGCCCTCGCGTTTGGCGGTTTGCGTGGGCAGCAGCGACGCGCGCGCTCGCGTGAATTGCTGGCGCGTGTTGGTCTTGCCGATCGATTTGAGCACAAGCCTTCGGAGCTTTCAGGCGGCGAGCAACAGCGCGTCGCGATTGCGCGTGCCCTCGCGAACAATCCAAAAGTGTTACTCGCGGATGAGCCGACTGGAAATCTCGACTCGATTCGCGCGCATGAGCTGCTGGGGTTGCTGCGCGAGATGGTCAATCAGGATTCGTTGACGATCCTGATGGTCACGCACGATCACGAGCTGGCAAACAGCTTCGCAGACCGCATCGTGTTCATGAAAGATGGACGTGTGGTTTAGCACAGAACCGAGCGCGGTAGCGCCGGGTCAAGCTCATTGAGGGGCGTCATGTCGGAAGTTGACCCGGCGCTACCGCGCTCGGTCTGTGCATTGCACAAAGACCAATTTCGGAGGATCTATGTCAGAGCCCGCTACTCAAATGACGCTTGAGGCGCTGCGATCGGTGCCGCTGTTTGCCTCTCTCGACGACGACGCGGCGCGCGAGCTTCGCAGCCTGCTTTCCGACAAGAGAGTGCCGCAGAACACGCGTCTCTTTCGTCAGGGCGACAAGGGCGACGCCATGTATCTGATCGAGAGCGGGCGCGTGCGTATCAGTATTCGCGACCAGGAAGAGCAGGAAGTGATCCTCGCCGAGCTGGCGCAGGGCGACTTCTTCGGCGAGATGTCGATCATCGACGGGCGACAGAGATCGGCGGATGCGAAAGTCATCGAAGACGCGCAACTCGCGATCCTCTCGCGCGAAGCGTTTCTCTCGTTCGTGCGCAGTAACGCGGACGTTGCGCTCGAGATGTTGAGCGCGCTCACTGACCGGCTGCGACGAACTGACGAGTTACTGCGGTCCAGAGTTTCACGTAACGTGAACGAAGAACAAGCAGCGCGTTTTACTGTCGCCGATCGCGCTGCGGATTTGATCGCGGAGTTTGGCGGTAGCTGGAAGTTTATCGGCGTGTCGATTGCGCTCATCATCTCCTGGATCATCTTTAACTCGTTGATTCTGATTCGCGGTTTCGACCCGGCGCCTTATGCAATGCTTAATCTGGTACTGGCGGTAATCGCCGGCATGCAGGCGCCGATCATCATGATGTCGCAGAACCGCCAGGGCGAGAAAGATCGGCTCCGCGCGGATCTCGATTACCAGGTTAATTTGAAAAACGAGCTCTCGTTGGCCGAAGTGTTACGTCGTTTGGATGTGCTCGAGAGTGAGCGCTTGCCGAAACTAATTGACGACCTGAGAGCACAAACCAAATGATCAGAGCCATCTTCTTCGACTTCAACGGCGTCATCATCGACGACGAAACCATTCAGATGAAGGCGTACCAGGAAGTGCTGAGCGGCCATGAGATCGCGCTGACTGAAGAGTTGTATTTCAGTGCCCTCGGCATGGACGACCGGACGTTCGTCCGGTCGATGTTTGAGCACGCGAAGAAGCCGTTGAGCGATCCGTTGCTGGACGAATTGATGGTCGCGAAGACAGATCTGCACCGGCAGATGATCGAAGAGTTGCCGCTGTTTCCGGGTGTGTTGACCTTTCTGAAGTCGGCGTCGCGTGAGTTTCAACTCGGACTCGTGAGCATGGCGAATCTGGCTGAAGTCAGTTATGTGTTTCAGCGCGCGAATTTGACGCCGCTTTTTACGGTGATCGTGACAGCGGAAGACGCGTCAGTGTGCAAGCCCGCGCCTGATTGTTACCTGACTGGGTTGCTGAAGCTGAATGAGCTGCGACAGCGTGAGCGCGAGTTGCCGCTGCTCGCAGCGGAGTGTTTGGCGATTGAAGACTCGCCGCCCGGAATTCAATCCGCGCGCGCCGCGGGTATGCGTACGCTCGGTGTGACAAACACCGTTTCAGAAGAAGCATTACGCGCGGCCGGCGCTGATGTCGTGACGAAGAGTCTGGCTGATTGGACCGTAGATGCGGTGAAGCTAGTTTTTAAGAGATGAGCTTTTTCGACATACTTCATCTTGCGTTAAGAAACCTGCGCCAGGCGAAGCTACGCGCGATCCTGACGACAATGGGCGTCATCGTCGGCGTGGCGGTGATCGTGACGATGATGTCGTTCGGGCTCGGTCTCCAGCGCAATATGCTCGACCGCTTCAAAGCGCTCGACTTCTTCAACGAGATACAGGTCTTTGGTCAGGGTCTCAGCAATCTCGCCGGACTCGATCGTTCGTCACGTGGACCGGAAGGCGAACGTCGCAGCGATCGCCGTTCGGATCGATCGCCGACACGCATTCTCGACGACAAAGGGATCAAAGAGATTGCCGCCATTCCCGGGGTTGCCTACGTAGAGCCGAGTGTCAGCCTTAACGTTTTTGTTCGCTCCAACGGAAAATTGCGGAGCTCGAATGTTGGCGGCGCTAACATTCCCAACGCCGCGACTCGCTTTCAACATTTCGCTGCCGGAAACATGATCTCGTCACCGGCTGCCGGTGAAGCAGTAGTCACGGAACGGTTCATCAAGGACTTCGGTTATGAGAAACCGGCTGACGCAATCGGCAAAACACTTGAGCTGCTTGCGCCCCCGTCTGGAGACAAAAAGGAAGCAGAAGAAGAGGAGGCGCCGAACTTCTTCGGTATCCCTCTCGACGATCCGGGACTCGATGAATCCAACCCCGATGTTGAAATCCAGAAGTTCCGTATCGCCGGCGTCCTCGGTGAAATAAAGGAAGGCGTCGGTCAGGGTGGCTTGCGTGGACTATTCCCCGGCGCACAGATCTACATTCCGCTACAGTTGGCCCACGATTGGGCGCTTCGGCATCGTACGCCGATGGGCCAGGTGGCGCTCGCTCTCGCACGTCGTGGCGGAAACCTCGCGGAAGACCAAAACGAGGGTTACGAAGCGGCGGTTGTTCGCGTTAGCGATCCCAAGCATCTGACGGAAGTGCGACAGAAGATCACGGAGCTGGGTTTTGGAAGCTTCTCGATCGTCGATGAGATCGAGCAGATACGGACGGTGTTTCTGATCATCGACTCGGTGCTGGGTCTTCTGGGTGGAATCTCTTTGCTGGTGGCTTCATTCGGAATAGCGAACACGATGGTCATGTCGATACTCGAACGCACGCGCGAGATCGGGATCATGAAGGCGATCGGCGCCGAGGATCGCGAGATCAAGATGATCTTCTTTGTCGAAGCGGCGGTGATCGGGACTGTCGGAGGCGTTATCGGGGTCTTGATTGCGTGGGGAATCGACGGCTTAGCGAATCGTCTCGCTTATCGCTTCGTACTCAAACCGCAGGGCGCGTCGTTTATTGATTTCTTCTCGTTGCCGATCTATTTGTCGGTGGGGGCGATCTTGTTTGCGTTGGTGATATCCATCCTCGCCGCGCTCTATCCGGCTTCACGTGCCGCACGCATCGATCCAGTTCGCGCCCTCAGACATGATTAGCCACAAAAAGGCACAAAAAGCACAAAAGGAAAAAACCAGAAATCATTTTTGTGCCTTTTGTGCCTTTTTGTGGCTAACGAGAGAGTGGCTTGCCGCAGCGGTTGCAGAATCGGGCGGCGTTATCTTTTTGAGGCGCGCCGCAATTAGAACAAGTCCGGCCAACTTTCAGATTCGCTCCGCACGACGAACAGAAATCAGACTCCGCGATGTTCGCGCCTCCGCACGTCCCACAGCGTCCCGGCAACGGTGGCACGTAGCCGCCCGCTTTGCGCGAGATGTGATTCTCGATTATCTTCCATCCGTCTTCCGTAAGCTTGTATTGCCAGTAAGCTCCGAGTGCCGCCAGTGCGAGCAGCGGTGGAAAGACAACAGCGCCGACAGCAGCAACCGCCGCCTTGTCGAACCACTTCTGCATCCCGATCTCTACGCGTGTGCCGCCGGGCTCTGGTGTGATCTTGATCGTGAGGGCCGAGGAGAGTCCGGTCAGATCTCTTAGCGTACTGGACTTGCGCGCCTGGAAAATGCTGGTGTTCGAAACCTGAAACGCCTGCACCTCAAACTCACTGTCAAAAACATTGCGAAGCTCCGCACTGAGTTGCGGAATGTCAGCTTCAACACCCGGATAGTATCTACTGTCCATCTATTAACTGACCTCCTGCGCTATGAAAACTATACTGGTTCTCATCTTACTTGTCGTCATTACGTTCCCGACCTCGTTAACGTTCACAGAAGCGTTCGCCCAAACAACAATCGATGGCTTCAGCGGCGAGCGCGTCACCGCCGAGCGTCGCTGGGAAGAACAGTTTCGTGCTGTTCCAGATCCAAAAGCCGCGCGCGAACACCTGCGCCGTCTGACCATCGAGCCGCACATCGCCGGCACTAAAGAAGACTACAACACCGCCGTCTACGTTCGCGATCAACTGCGCAGCTACGGCCTTTCAGCGGATCTCAAAGAGTATGAAGTCTGGCTCAACTACCCAAACGCTCCGACCATACTCGAGCTCATCACCACGCGCCGCCAGCGACTCAGCACTCAGGAAGCAGTCGTGCCCGGCGATCCATCATCATCGCATCCCAAGATCTCGCCGCTCTTCAACGGCTACAGTGCGAATGGCGACGTGACCGGGCCAGTGGTCTACGCAAACTACGGTTTGCCGAACGACTACGAGGATCTCAAGAAAGCGGGCGTCGACGTTAAGGGCAAGATCGTGATCGTGCGCTACGGCAACTCATTTCGCGGCGTGAAGGCGAAGGTGGCCGAACAGAACGGCGCGATCGGCTGCATCATCTACTCCGATCCGGAAGACGATGGTTACATGCAGGGTGACGTGTTTCCAAAAGGACCGTGGCGCCCGGTGGCGTCGGGCCAGCGCGGCTCGGTGCAATACCTGTTTGATTATCCGGGCGATCCGTTGACGCCGGGCAAGCCGGCCATCGCCGGCACGCCTCGTTTGAAACCCGAAGAAGCGACCAACCTCACGCGCATTCCCACGCAGCCGATCGCCTACGACGTTGCGCGCACGATCCTGTCGCAGCTCAAAGGACCACTGCGTCCACGCGGTTTTCAGGGTGGCTTGCCGTTCGCTTATCACGCCGGCGGCACGAGCGACGTGAAGCTCCGTTTGAAGACGGACATGGATTACAAGCTGCGGACGATCTGGAACGTCGTCGCGCGTATCGACGGTAATGAAGAGAAGGATCGCTGGGTGGTGCTCGGTAACCATCGCGATGCGTGGGTGTTTGGCGCAGTCGATCCAAACAGCGGCTCGTCGGCGATGCTCGAAGTGGGCCACGGATTTGGCGAGTTGTTGAAACAGGGCTGGAAACCGCGACGCACGATCATCCTTTGCAGTTGGGACGCGGAGGAATATGGACTCATCGGCTCGACTGAATGGGCCGAAGAGATGGCTGACGAGCTGCGGCAGAAAGCGGTTGCGTATCTGAATCTCGACGCGGCTGTCTCCGGACCACACTTCGGCGCTTCGTCGGTGCCGTCGCTGTGGAAATTTATGCGCGGTGCGACGCGTGATGTTAAGGATCCGAAGACTGGCAAGAGCGTCTATCAACAGTGGCAGGATCGATCGCGCGAGAACCGCCCGGAAGGCGATCAGGACATGCGTGAAGCGCGTATTGGCTCACTCGGCTCGGGCTCTGACTACACGCCGTTTCTTCAGCACCTCGGTATTGCGTCAACTGACATGGGCTTCAACGGCGATTATGGTGTTTACCACTCGGCGTACGACTCGTTTTACTGGATGGACCACTTTGGCGATCCCGGTTTCAGTTATCACGTTGCGGCGGCGCAGTTGTGGGGCACGCTCGCGATGCGTCTCGCTGACGCTGACGGGCTTCCGTTTGATTACACTGATTACGCTCATCAGATTCGTGACTTCTTCACTGAAGCGATGAGGCTCGCACGTATCCGCAATCTCGCCTCGTCGATTGACGATAAATCGATGACGTCGGCGATCGACGACTTTGTGAAAGAAGCCGAGCGCGTGGAGAAAGATCGGCAGGAGGCGGTGCGGAAGGGTGATCGTGCGGAGCTCGCGAAGATCAATGACGCGCTCCTCCAGGCGGAGCGCCAGTTTATCGATGCGCGGGGTTTGCGCGGGCGCGCCTGGTACAAGCACCAGATCTACGCTCCCGGATTCTACACCGGCTATGCGGCACAACCTTTAACGGATTTCCGGCAGGGGATCGATGATCGAAATTCGGCTAATGCGAAGGAGTCGCTGGAGAGAATAGTTGATTCTATTAAGCGGGTGACGAGAACTTTAAAAGCCGCGGATTAATGTAGGAAAAGAAATAAGTCAGGAAGAAGAACAAGTCAGGAAGAGGGGCTTGCCCCCGCTCGTCCAATGCAAGCAGCAGCGGGGGCAAGCCCCTCTTCCTGACTTGTTCTTCTCTCTGGCTTGTTCTTTTTTGAGTCTCAATTATTCTTCTTCGCTTTCTTGTCGACGACTTCGGGTGGGAGTTTGTTCGCGGCTTCGAGGATTGATTGCGCGTCTTCGTGCAGTAACTCGAAGCTCGCGATTTCGGCGTCGCTCTTTGCCTCCACGCTGAGTGGTTTCAACTGGCCCATGATCGTATTCACGGCCGTGGCCAGCTTTCGCAGTGACTTCGCTATCAACGGATTTCGCTCGTCGCGGCCACTGACGTCGTCGATGTTTGTGATCGCCTCATCAAAAATACGCGCGATGTCTCCTACGAGCTCGGCGCGCGACCCGGCCGGCAACTCTCCCCAACGTTCCGAGTCCTTCTTTAATACCTTCGCGTTCGCGGCGGCTGAATTATTGATCACAATCAAGCGACGCTCGGCGGCTTTTATAAAGACGTCGATCCGCTTGTCGAGGGCCTGGGCTTCCTTAACCAGATCGACTTCCTGCGGCGTCAGATGATCTCGCTGTATCGTTGCCGCCTGAGAGACGATTACAAGACACAGGATGAGAGAGGAAATTAAGAGTGTTCGGGTGATCATGGTTGATTGTTACTCTTTGGAGTTGGAGTGGGGCTCGGTTTCTCGACCTTCTGCGGATCGCGCACTACTGTGTGCCCGTAGAATGAATTGAGTGCTTCCGTTCGCCCGTCGCGAGCGAAGTCTTCCACCTGCTTGATCCAGACAGCAAATTCGAGTGGCGTGTTCCGGCGCATCGCCGTCAAACGTGGACCGTCCGCCCGCAGCGCCATTTCGAGACGTTTATAAAGGTCACGCGTCTTGTTGCTGTCGCGCTTGAAAGTGCCGAGAAACTCCAGCGCGTTTTCGATCAACGCGTGATACATGCCGACTTCCGCTGAAGCCGCTTCGAAATCGCCGCGCCCGGTGTGTTGCTCGGCGCGTGTGAGATGTCCACCCGCGAATTCGATCGTGAGCTTGAGGCGTTTCGAAGGATCTTTGGTCGTCGCCTCCATCTCCGCGCGCTCTTCTTTAACGATCATCTTGAACGGCGGCGGCGCAGTCAGTGGTGTCGGTTGCGGCGCCGGCTTTGGTTCCTCCTCCTGCGCGAAGACCGCGGGAACACACGCCAGCACCACCAATAAAAGCAATGGCGGGAAGATGATCTTGCCGAGTGTTTCGCGAGTCATGCGGGAGCCGATCAGGGCTTCTTCTTCGCGCCCTCTCCTAATTGAATTTGTCGCCGCAGCGTTGGCAATCGCAGTTTGACCTTATCGATCTCGAGCTGATTCGTTTTGGGATCAGCGACCGACAGAAACTTTTCATACGAACGGAGCGCTTCCGGGTATTCTCCAAGATAATCGTGTGACGTGGCAATAAAATAATGGACCACGCTGATTTCCGGTTTCGCCGACACGATCCACTCATACTCCGGAATCGCCTCCTGGTAGCGCTTCGACTCGTACAACGCAGTCGCGAGATTCGCGTGCGCCGGGTAATTGTCAGGGCTCGCTTTCACGACCTGCCTCAGGATTCCGGCCGCTTCCGGGAAGCGACGCGCCTGGACCAGCGCCGCGGCGTAGCCAAGGGCGTAATCAGGAGCATCGGGCTGGATCTCGGACGCACGACGATAATAATCGAGCGAGCGAGAGGGATCGTCTGTACGGTATGACGCACCAAGTCGCCCGAGGAGCATCGCGCTACGCGGGTTTTTCTCAAGTAATTTTTCGAGCGCCTTGCGAGCGACGGCCGGATCGGCGCTGTTTGCGGCTTCGATCTCTTCAGGCGTGCCCACGACGCCGTTAGCATTGGCACCCGCAGGCGGTTGTGTTTCGATTCCGGCGGACTTCGCGACTGCCTGTGCCTCCTCGGTTTTGCCGGCCTGTTGGAGTGCGTATGCAAGACGCGCCAACACTGGTTTGTCGTTCGGCTTCAACTTCGCCGCCGCTTTCAGATCTGCAATCGCGAGCTCAAAACTCTTTTCGTCGAGGAGGAAATCGGCACGTTCGAGAAGCGCGGCGACGTTACCGGGTTCGTTGGTGAGCACGTGATCGACGGCGGCTTTGGCGTCCGGGATGTTGCCGTTCGCTTTCTCGGCGAGCGCGAGTGCCACCCACGCTGAAATCGGCGCGTCGGGATTCGCTGTCGCACGTTTTGCGAAATCGAGTGCTGACTTTGGGTCGCCTGCGCGCAGTCGCAGGTCTGAGAGCATGCGCAGCGCGATGTTGTCTTTGTTGTCGACTGTTAATGCCTGGTTGAAAGACTGCTCTGCTTCTTTGTCACGGTTTTGTCGCACTAACACGACGCCGAGCGCGGAGTAGGGAAGCGACCAGTTTTTCTTGTAAGAGATCGCGCGACGAAAGGCGGCGTCTGCTTCGTCGAGGCGTCCGAGAGACGCGAGCGCGTTGCCGCGCTGAAACTCGGCTTCCGAAAATTCCGGCCGTACCTTGAGCGCCTGCTCGTAAAACCCGAGCGCTTTTTCCAGCTCGCCGCGCGCGTGCGCGCCCTGTCCGCGCTCGAAAAGTCGCACCGGATCTGCCGCATCGTCGCCAAATACGTCGACCTGTGCCGAAACTTTCGCACACACGGAGAGCAGCGCAATGCAGGTAACGACGAGTAGAAGTTTCTTAGACATTGACGAACGATCCGGGGAGGTTTTGATGTTAGCATATCCGATTCTTTATCCACAGATTACAGAAATTGTTTCCTTGAAGCTGCGTAATCTGTGGATGAAGAACACGGTTGGGATGCTGGTTGCGTAGCAATTGATGCATAAGCTAACATGCGATCTTCCACATGAACTTAAACACTAAGGAAGAAAGACTGCGAGAGATCTTTCGTGAACTCGACTCCGTGATCGTCGCTTACTCAGGCGGCGTCGATAGCAGTTATGTCGCTTACGTCGCTAACGCGGAGCTCGGACCACGTGCAGTCTGCATCACCGGACAGTCAGCATCCCTGCCTGAATATCAACGCGCGGAGATCGACAGTGTGGTTCAGAAGTTTGGCTTTCAGCACGAAGTGATCCAAACCGAAGAGCTGGAGAATCCCGGCTATCGCGCGAATAATCCCGATCGTTGTTTCTTCTGCAAAGACGAGTTGTACACGAAACTCGAATCGGTGGCGCGCACGCGCGGCATCAAGAACATCGTCGACGGCTCGACTGTCGACGATCTCGGCGATTACCGTCCCGGAAGGCGAGCAGCTTCGCAGCACGCAGTGCGTAGCCCGCTGATTGAAGCTGGTCTAACGAAGAGTGAAGTCCGGGAACTGAGCCGGCGCGTGACCCTCCCGACGTGGGACAAGCCCGCGAGCCCTTGTTTGTCGTCGCGCATTGCGTATGGGACCACTGTAACGATCGAAAGGCTGAGCAAAGTGGACCGTGGCGAAGAGATTTTGCGAGAGTTTGGGTTTCGAGAGTTCAGGGTGCGCCATCACGATCAGCTTGTGCGGATCGAGATCGCCCCGGCGGAGATGGACCGCGTGTTGCAGAAGGAATTGATTGATGAGCTGGCGAGACGCTTTCGCGAGCTTGGATTTAAATATGTCACACTCGATCTCGAGGGTTTTAGAAGCGGATCGATGAATGAAGTTTTAGATTGAGTTGGTCCACAGATAACGCAGATTACACAGAGTTAAAGTGAATCTGTGAAATCTGTGGATAAGTACGGAGAAACTCCAATGGTTAGCATGTACAGCTCTACATACGTCGATGATATTCGCGAGATAAAAGAAGAGAACCCGTTTGAGTCGATGATGTCGCGATTCGATCGCGCCGCACAGTTACTGGACCTCGATCCGGACCTCTACGCTGTCTTGAGAGTTCCGAACCGCGAGTTGAAGGTCTACATCCCCACAAAGATGGATTCAGGACGCATTCAGGTGTTTGAGGGTTTTCGCGTCCAGCACAACTTCGCGCGTGGTCCAGCCAAGGGCGGCATACGCTACGCGCCTGACGTCAATATCGACGAAGTGCGCGCGCTCGCCGCCTGGATGACGTGGAAGTGCGCCGTCGTCAATGTGCCTTTCGGCGGCGCGAAAGGCGGCATCATCTGCGATCCGCAGCAGATGTCCATGGGCGAGCTCGAACGCATGACCCGCCGTTACGCCGCTGAGCTGCTCGACTTCATTGGACCGGAAAAGGACGTGCCCGCTCCGGACATGAACACTAACGAGCAGACAATGGCGTGGATTATGGACACCTACTCGATGCACGCGCGCCACACTGTGAACGCCGTCGTGACCGGTAAGCCCATCGACCTCGGCGGCTCGGCTGGCCGCCGCGAAGCCACCGGCCGCGGCATACTAATTGTTGTCAACGAAGCCATCAAGCGTTTCAAGATGAGGCCGGTCGAGACCCGTGTGGTCGTTCAAGGCTCGGGAAATGTTGGCGGCATCGGCGCTCAACTACTCTATGAAACCGGTTACAAGGTTGTAGCGATATCGGACATACATGGAGGGATTTACAACCCTAACGGGATCGATATTCCCAAGGCGCTGACTTACCTGAAGAACACGCGGTCGTTTGAAGGCTATGAAGGGGTGGAGTTCGTCAACAACCAGGAGTTGCTGGAGCTTGAGTGCGACGTGCTGGTGCCGGCGGCGACAGAGAACCAGATCACTTCGCAGAACGCAGACCGTTTGCAGTGCAAAGTGCTCGCCGAGGGGGCCAATGGACCGACCACGGCTGCGGCTGATGAGATTCTTCACCAAAAAGGGATCTTCGTCGTGCCTGACATCCTTGCGAACGCGGGTGGCGTGACGGTCTCCTACTTCGAGTGGGTCCAGGATCGCATGGGATACTTCTGGCGCGAGGATGTGGTGAACGAAAGGTTACAGGACAAGATGGTCGCGAGCTTCAACGATCTGTGTCGTTATGCCGATGCTCACAACGTCGATACCAGGACCGCGGCGTACATGTTGGCCATAGACCGTGTGGCCTATGACACGCGCATGAGAGGCATCTATGCGTGACGGAAAAAACATAAACGCAGAGCCGCTAAGTAGTGAAAAAGGCTTGATTTCCCCTTTAAGGTAGAGTATGGTCTGGCATGGTTTACGCCTCGGACCAGCGTTAAGATTTCTCAATAATTACGCGATGGTTTAAGGGACGAAATCATTGACAAGGTGATGTTCATTTTCTATAAGAAATGAACTCAGTTCAGGAGTCACTCGGGAATAGTATTTGGTGGAAGTTGGGCACTCAGTAAGGCCGAAATGCCCGATTAACACCACGGTCCGAGCGTCGCCGCTGGACCATGCTGGTCCAAGCGGTTCAACCGAATTGACAACTGTAGTTGGGGCCACCTCGGGAGAAGGGCGTTGGTACTTGTTCCGTTACGGCGGCACTATTTACGAATTCTTTATTACTCATTTCGCAGGAGGAATGCGATGAGACTCGCACATAGGGCGCTTATAGCTGCGCTCGTTTCGTTGGTGCTGTGTGCCGCAGTATCAGCACAGACTTTGCGGTCGCCTGATGACCCGCGCAATCAATCTCCAGCAGTGGGAACCGGTGGTCCTGAAGGTGGACCAACCGGTCTTTTCACTATTTATGACGGTTCAACTCTGCGTCGTGGTGAGTTCACGTTCAGTATTGCGTACAGCAACTACGACCGTGACCCCGGCAATGTTGACATCGTGGATGTGCCATTGAGCTTCAATGTTGGTATAAACGATCACATTGAAGTCTTCTTCAAGACTAATGGCTATCGCGGGATCAAGGTCAATAATCCGCAGAATCTTTCCAGTTTCTATCTGCCGAATTCACAACTGTTCTGTGGCGCCGCATTGTGCAGAGGCCCGGCAATCGTGCTGGCGCCGTCTGGACCAAATGTGGGAACGCTCGCGAATACCGCGGTGTTTCGCCCGCTCAATAACCAGCCGTTCGTGCAGTTCCCGTTTAGCGGTGGCTCTGCCGGAACGTTTGGCTTGGGACCAGGACAGATTGGTCAGCAGTTTGGCTTCCCGGGCTTCAACGCGCTGCTTGGACCTGCTGTGGTCCAGCCGAACAGCGGCAACTTTGGTCCGGCTGACAACTTCCCGGGTATCGGCTCGCCGGTTGGCGGCATCCTGCCGGGCATAGTGCTGGCGACGACCACACTGCCCGCAACGGCGCTGACGTTGCCGATCACCGTCCCGCTCACGTTCACAGTCGCGCCGACTTACCTGCCGGATGCGCCGTTTGTGAACCGCCTGTACGGCGAGAGCAATTTCAACAACATGGTGTTTGGCGCCAAGATTCGTTTCACTGGCCCGAACAATGCGCTGGGTGTTGGTCTCATCCCGTTCTATCGCTGGTGGCTGGATAAAGCCGACGATTCGTCAGGCTTCAACCAGATGCAGCGCGGCGCCGGTCCGGGTGGCGATATCGGTGACTTCGGTTTAATCGGTTTCGTCGATGGTCGTCTCGGCAAGCACGTGAACGTGTCAGCCAACGGCGGCTACATCCTGAACAGCAATCCGAAGGGCGCCGGTGGCGACTTCGTGTTGTTGGATCGTCCGGATGAGCTCCTTACCGGTGTCGGATTCGACTTCCCGATCAACGAGCACTTCCAGCCGGTCGCTGAAGTTAGATCGACGACCTACGTCGGCGGTCATACGCCGAATGCGTTCAATAACAATCCCGTTGAAGTGATTGGCGGTATCAAGATTTACCCGCGTCGCTGGTTTGGTATCGGCCTCGCTTATCGCCGTCACCTGAATCAACAGGACATGGACCATTTCAATCCAACTGACTTCAATATTCCGATTCAGCAGATCACGAACGTGAATGTCATCGGAAGAGGGTTGGTGGTGGTGCCGGGCACATCGCGTCCGGTGACCTCGCAGGGTTTCCCGGTCGGATTCCTCTTCTCGGAAGAGCCGAACGGCTTCATCTTCCAGTTCTGGGCAGGGCGTCGCAACGCACGTACTCTGCCAGCGCCACCAAACCAGCCACCAACCGTCTCCGGCATTACGCCGTCGATGGCTTCGTTGCTCCGTCCGTGCCCGCCGGGACAGTCTTCAGCGTCCTGCACACCGACCGGCAGCGAAGTAACACTAGTGGCGAATGCGTCAGACCCGGATAACGACCAGTTGCTGTACACCTGGTCCGTAACCGGTGGCCGCTTGAGTGGTGAAGGTCGCCAGGTAACCTGGGATCTCAGTGGCGTCGCAAATGGCAGCTACACAGCGACCGTTGAAGTTAATGACGGCAATCAGCACACCGCCAGCGGTAACACGACCGTGACGGTTGCAGACTGCACCGGCTGCTTACCGCCGCCGCCGCCATGCCCGGTCGTCTCGGTGAGCTGTCCGACAGACGTCGAACCGAACGCACCAATCACGTTCACGGCCAGCGTCTCGGGTGGACCGTCCGGAGCGAGCTGGACCTATAACTGGTCAGTCTCCGCCGGAACCATTTCGAGTGGTCAGGGAACTTCAACAATCACAGTTGATACGGCCGGTCTGGGTGGCCAGAGCGTGACCGCAACCGTCAGCATTGGCGGCGCGGATCCGAGCTGCACCGGCACAACCGCCTCTTGCACGAGCAGTGTGAAGGTGGCGGCGCCGCCGGCTCGCAAGTTTGACGAGTATGGCAACATCCGCTTCAACGATGAGAAGGCCAGACTCGACAACTACGCGATTCAACTCCAGAACGAGCCCGGATCGCAGGGCACGATCATCGTCTACGGTAGCTGTGCTGGTGAAGCGCAACAGCGTGGAGACCGCGCTAAGGACTATCTCGTCAATACGCGCGGAATCGAAGCTGGACGCATCACGGTCGTTGACGGTGGATGCCGTGCAGACCTGACGGTTCAACTCTGGGTCGTGCCGCAAGGCGCAGCCGCACCGACGGTTGACACCACAGGCGCGATCGAGCCTTGTCCGGAATGCAGGAGAGGAAGAGCTCCGCGCCGGCGCAGGGGCGACGAATAACACCAGGCTTTGGCCTTAGCCAAATCCTTAACCAGTCGGGCGATGCTTCACGGCGTCGCCCGATTTCTTTTTAGCCACAAAGAGGCACAAAAGGCACAAAACGATTGAAGGAGTCGAAGCTGTTAACTCATAAATTCACTTTGTGCTGTCTGTGCCTTTTTGTGGCTACTTCTTCTCTTTGCGGCGCATCCTATCCTCGCCCCAGAGAGCTTTTAGGATACAAAGCAAGAATTCTGTAATAAACTAGGGGGTCACGGTGAGCGATATGCTCCGGACGCAGTCAGACCCTGGATGAAATAACGATGAAACGAATTGCGACGCTTCTCCCCCTCGTCATTGCTCTTTTAGCTGTCTTCTCTTTTACTGCCGGCGCCTTTGCGGATGGAGATCCTTCCGATCCTGCACTGTATTCAAACGACTGGCGCACCACCGGCCCTCAGGGTGGTGACGTTCGCGCTCTCGTAGTCGATCCGAACAATCCCGATCGTTTCTATTTCGGAACACTCGACGGCCAGATTTACACGTCAGCCGATGGCGGTAAGCAATGGCAGCTCCTTTATAACTTCGGCAAGCCGAGACTCTTCATCGATAACATCATCGTTGATCCGCGCAACTCGCGCGTCTTGTTCGTCGGTGCGCACCGTCACAACCTGCCCGGCGGGTTTTTCAGGTCGACTGACGGCGGCGTAACGTGGCGCGAGAGCACAGAGCTGAAGAATGAGGCGATCCATTCACTCGCCCAATCGGAATCAGATCCCGACATGTTAATCGCCGGCACATTCACCGGCGTCTTTCGCTCAGACGATGCGGGCCAAAGCTGGAGACAACTGCCGACGCAGACCGAGGCCGGCCTGATTCACGTCGAGTCGCTGGCGATCGACCCGCGCACGTCAAACACGATATATGCAGGAACGTTCTATCTTCCTTACAAATCTCTTGATGGCGGCAAAAGCTGGAAGTCGATGAAGAATGGCATCATCGACGACTCCGACATCTTCGCGATCGACATCGATCCACACGACCCCAATCACATCATCGCTTCCGCTTGTAGCGGCATTTACGAAAGCAAGAACGCAGGCGACAGCTGGCGCAAGGTGCAGGGCATTCCTTCGCAGTCGCGCCGCACACGCGCCATCCTTCAGCACCCATCAGTTCCGGGAATGGTCTTCGCCGGCACGACAGAAGGTTTCTGGCTGTCTGACAAAGGCGGTGATGCTGATTCATGGATGGTGACGACTTCGCGGCAACTCGAGATCAACTCGATCGCAGTTCATCCATCTCGTCCCGACATGATTTTCATCGGCACTAACAACTACGGCGTGATGGTTTCGAATGACGGCGGCAAATCGTTCACGCCAACGAACGGTGGCTTCAGTGGTCGCTTTGCAAATGCGATTCTCGCCGATCGCGAAACGCCAAATCGCGTTTACGCTTCAACCATCAACACAGCCACCGGCGGCGGCTTCTTTTTTGTCAGTGAGAACAACGGCGAGAGCTGGCATCCTTCGATGCGCAGTATGCCTTCACGTCTCATCACGTATTCGATCCTTCAGGATGAGACTGATGCCAACATCATCTACCTGGGAACGAACCTCGGAGTTTATAAATCAACGGATCGCGGTGCTTCCTGGGCACCGGTGTGGGCAGTTGAAAAGAAGAAAGCGCCGGCCGGGAAAACCACGAGATCGAAAACTGCAAAAGCGACTGCCGTAACGAAGCGCCGCACTGGACCAACGCTGCCCGAGACAATCACACAGGCACAGGAAGCACTGATAGCGGCCGGTTATCACATCGGTGAGCCGGATGGTAAATCCGGACCAGCGACGACTGCCGCCCTGAAGAAGTTTCAGGGCGATCGGCACTTGCCGGTTACAGGCAAACTTGATGCGATCACGCTCGCCGCGCTCGGGGTTGGCAAGAGCAGTGATCCATCTGCTGCCGGAAGCTCGGATCTGATCATTGCAGACGCAGTCAACACGCTCGTTCACACTGTCGATCCCGAAACTCAGAAGCCCGCGATTCTCGCCGGTACCAACAGCGGTCTCTATCGCAGCGTCGATCCTTCGAAGGGTTGGGAAAAGCTTTCATACGGCAATATCGATCCGCGTACCACTTGTATTTCCACCACTACGCAACAGCCGGAGACGATTATCGTGGGAACACCCGCGGCCGGCGTTCTGATGACGCATGATGCTGGGAAAACGTGGCGCCAGCTTGACGGTGTTCCGCGTGACGTGCCCGTCAACTCGATCGCTCAGGATCCGCAACGACCTGATTACATCTACGTCGGAACGAAGGCTGCGCTTTTCGTCTCGCATGATGCAGGCAAGTCGTTCAAGATTCGTGGCGGAAACCTGCCTTACGGCGACTTCACCAGCATTCTGGTTAACCCGCGCAATGGCGATGAAGTGTTTGTCGGCAATGCGTACCAGGTAAGCGAGGTCGGAGGCGGTGTTTACCGCACCACGAACGCAGGGATGACGTGGGCGCGTATCGATCCGAAAGGCGGTCGTTTACCGAGCCAGCGGATCTGGGCGCTCGCGTTCGATGCCCACAATCAGAACGTGTTGTTTGTTGGTTCGCACTCTGCCGGCGTATACGTCGTGCCGCGCACGACGGACGCAGTGTCTGCAGCGCAGTGATCGATACAGGTCCTGTCTCTCCGATAGGACCTATATTGCATAAGAATCACGAAGTGCGATCTTTGCGCCGCTTTCCTTGACATGCCCTTATACAGGCGTGTACATTGCCGCCCTACCCGGTAAAAAAGGCGGCGGGTGTTTGTCGGACCAAGCGGGGTAACTACGGCAGGGCGGTAATCGAAACAAATTAACATTTCAAATCCAAACGGCTCGCTTCCTCGCCAGCCTTCAACTCCCGACAACGCCAAGGTCAATCAAGGTAAAGGCCGCTGTACGCTGTCAAACTGTCAGCGAAGTCCTGCGCTGATTGTTCCGGCCAGCGAGGCGCGATAAGATCTGCCACGCGCTAAAAAGTACCGGGCTTACAGGAGTGTCAATGTCTAGTGAACAACCCAAGCTGAACAACAGCGAGGTCAACAATTCAACATCCGGCGAGTCGGAGAAGACTACGCCGCAACAAAACGCTATGGCTTCTCAACCTGCACCAGTAACCCACACCCCCGAAACAGACGAAACAGATGAGACCCGCGCCGTCGGCGATGTCGATTTTGGTCAACTTCTCGATCAGTTCGAGCAGGAACAGGCGACCCTCGAAGAAGGCGAAGTAGTTCGCGGCACCGTCGTTGGCTTGAGCGAACGCGGAGTGGTCATCGACTTTGGATACAAGTCGGAAGGCATTGTTAATCCAGCCGAGTTCACTGAGAACGGCCAGCTTACAGTCAAAGCCGGCGACGAAGTTGAAGTGCTCGTCAAGAGCATGGAAACAGCCGATGGGCTTCCGGTCCTTTCGCGCGCCGACGCCGTGCGCATGAAGGCCTGGGACGATCTCGAAAAGGCTTATCGCGACGGCTCGAACGTGAAGGGTCGCGTGATCGATCGCATCAAGGGCGGCCTCCGAGTTGACATCGATGGTATCGCTGCGTTCCTGCCCGGCTCGCAGGTTGATGTTCGTCCGGTGCGCAATCTCGACAGCCTGCGCAACCAGATTATCGAAGCCAAAGTGATCAAGCTGAACCGCAAGCGGTCCAACGTTGTGTTGTCGCGCAAGGCCGTCATCGAGCAGGAGAATACCGGCAGAAAAGATCAAACGCTGCAGCAGATCGAAGAAGACATCGTGGTCGAAGGACAGATCAAGAACCTTACTGACTACGGCGCATTCGTCGATCTCGGCGGCGTCGATGGACTGTTGCACGTGACTGATATGTCGTGGGGACGGCTACAGAACCCGAATGAGCTGTTCAAAGTCGGCGACACGATCCAGGTGAAAGTCCTGAAGTTTGATCGCGATCGCGAGCGCGTGTCGCTTGGTTACAAGCAACTGCTGCCCGATCCGTGGTCCAGTGTTGAGGAGCGTTTCCCGATCGGTACACGCGTGAGTGGACGTGTTGCGAGCGTCGCTGACTACGGCGCGTTCGTGGAGCTCGAGCCTGGCGTTGAAGGTCTGGTCCACGTTTCGGAGATGAGCTGGTCCAAGCGCGTGAAGCACCCGAGCAAGGTTGTTAATCCAGCCGACCTGGTCGAGGTTGAAGTATTGAGTGTCGATCCGAGAGCCCGTCGCATCAGTCTCGGCATGAAGCAGGTGCAGGAGAATCCGTGGCAGACGCTGCATGAGCGTTACCAAGTCGGCACGCGCGTTCATGGACGCGTCCGAAACCTGACGGATTTCGGTGCGTTCATCGAGATTGAAGACGGCGTTGACGGCCTCGTTCACGTGTCAGACATTTCGTGGTCTCGGCGCATCAAGCATCCGAGTGAGGTGTTGAAGAAAGGGCAGGAGATCGATGCTGTCATCACGAGCATCGATACCGAGAATCGTCGCCTGTCGCTTTCGATCAAAGACCTCGAGCCGAACGCCTGGGAGAAGTTCACCAACGAGCACAAACCGGGTGATGTGGTCCACGGGAAGGTGGCGCGTTTCGCGAACTTCGGCGCCTTTGTAGAGCTGGACGACAATCTCGAAGGTCTCTGCCACATCTCGGAGCTTTCGGAAGAGCGTGTAGCGAAGCCGGAAGACGTGGTGCAGCTCGGCCAGGAGATGGATTTCAAAATCCTGCGCATCGATCCGGAGACCAAGAAGATCGGTCTGTCGGCGCGCGCAGTCGGTAAAGACGAGCCAATCATCGACACCAAGATTTACTCATCAGAGGCTGGCGGCGGTATGGCCTCGCTCGGCGAGCTGGCCGACTTCGGCCTGAGTAAACCCGACAACAACGAATAGTCTCACGTATTTTTAGCCACGGATTACACGGATAACACGGTTTCTTCTGATCTGTGTCATCCGTCTAATCCGTGGCTAAACTCTTGCCCCACCTGTCGCTTTTCTGGTAGTGTACGAGTCAACATAACCTCGCCATTATCAAGACGTTATATTTCAAATACCCGAGGTAATGCATGACTAAAGCAGAACTCGTCGAAGACGTAGCTCGAGCGGCTGAGCTCACGAAGAAAGACGCCGAGCGGTTGGTAGAAATCGTTTTTGAAAGCATCATTGAAACGCTGAATCAGGGCGAGAAGATCGAGTTGCGCGGCTTCGGCAGTTTTCGCGTGCGAGAGCGTGGGGCGCGGCGCGGTAGGAATCCCAAAACGGGCGATCCCGTGAGCATCCCGGCCAAGCGAGTTCCGTATTTCAAACCCGGCAAAGAACTGAAAGAGCTCATCAACGACGATAACTCCGGCTCACATGCACCGGTGGCAAACACTGCACGCCCGATCAGTGATGACACTCATCGCCCGCCCATCCTTTAAGCTCCAGCCAAGTCGAGGTGCCTGAATTGGAAAGATTGTGGAGTCCCTGGCGCGCCAGGTACATCGCATCTGGCGTTGATGCGCAGAATCCCGTCTGTGTGTTCTGCGCGATCCCGAACGACGCCGAGCACGATGAAGAAAACCTCGTGCTTCATCGCGCGCAGCATTGTTTTGTGGTGCTGAATCTCTACCCGTACATCAGCGGACATCTGATGATCGTCCCGTACCTGCACACGAGCGAGTTTGATGCAACGGCGAAAGAGATCACGGACGATCTGATGGACCAGACAAAACGCGCGCAGGCAGCTTTGCGCGAAGTTTACAAACCGGCTGGCTTCAACATGGGAATGAATCTCGGTGCGGCTGCCGGCGCGGGCATTGCCGACCACCTGCACATTCACCTGCTGCCGCGGTGGGGTGGGGATACAAACTTCATGACGACTGTAGGGGAGACGCGAGTCTTACCCGAAGACCTTCCCACCACCTACTCGAAACTCCGACCAAAGTTTTAACCACAGATTAGACGGATTAAAAACCGGATTTACACGGAATCTGTTTTTGTGGCTAACGTTTGCTGACTCTTCGTGGCACGGCTTCGTCTTCAACTTCACCGCCGCGGCTGATTGGCACTTCGGAGGGTTTGCTGTAGCTGATCCCGCGCTCTTCGCTGTCGAGATTGCCTGCGGGTAGCGGTGGCAGTGGTCCAGTCATCGCCGGTGGGTTATATCCGGGATAGTCGATCCGCGCGTGATAGATCGCCGTCAACGCGCTGATCATCGACTCGCGTATCGTCGTCAACTCCTGCAACGTGACATCACACTCGTCGAGCTGGCCGTCGCTGATGATTGCATCGACGATCTTCAGCACGATCGCGCGAATGTTTTCCGGATCCGGCCGCGCTAAAGATCTTGCTGCCGCTTCACACGAGTCAGCCAGCATCATGATCGCGGCTTCCTTAGACTGTGGCTTTGGACCAGGATAACGAAAGTCAGCTTCGTCAACATTCTCCCCGGGTTTCGCTTGCGCCTGTGCTTTGCGCAGGAAGTAGTGCAGCGTGCGAGTGCCGTGGTGTTGCGGAACGAAGTCGGCGATTTTTTGCGGCAGACCGATCTCTTTCGCGAGTCGCGAGCCGTAAGTCACGTGGCTGGTGATGATCTTCGCGCTCTGGTGAGGACGCAGTCGATCGTGTGGATTGTCACCCTGCTGGTTCTCGACAAAATACTCCGGCGCGGCGAGTTTGCCGATATCGTGATAGAGGGCGCCGATACGTGCGAGCAGTGGGTTCGCTCCGACCGCGCGACACGCATCTTCCGCGAGCTGTCCGACTGCATGCGAGTGTTGGTTCGTGCCCGGCGCGCGCATCGCGAGCTGGCCGAGCACCGGCAGATCCGCGTTGGAAAGCTCCAGCAGTTTGACGTCCGTCAGTATTCCAAAGAGCGATTCGTTGATCGGCAATCCGCCGGCGGTAAACACGGCGGTCAGCAGTCCGCCCGTGATACCCGCGGCGGCGGCCATCAGGATCGTGCGAAAAGTGAGTGGCTGTTCTGAATATGCGATGAGCGCGACGGCCATCACCGCGTTCACACCGCCGACAAGCAGCCCGGCGAGCGTCACTGACTGTCGTTCACGATAACGACCGATGCCGTAGATTGCTGACGAACACGAAACCATCGCGAACAATGCTTTCTGCATTCCGGTCGGCGCCAGCATTCCCGCAAAAAGCGCCGTGATGATTCCGGTGAGAAAAGCGAGTTGGGTGTCGACCAGCATCGCCACGAGCAGCGCCGCGGCAGCGTAAGGTATGGCGAAATTCCAGATGATGGGATCGTTGAACGGCGGCTGCATCCGTGCCGCCATGCTGTCGCCGAAAGTGAAGCCCACTTTCATGAGCGCCGTCTGAACCAGAATTGCGGAGCCGACGAGGGCAAACGCCTTGTGTTTACTCAAGCTCAAGCTGCTGTCGCTTCTGTGTTCGGCAAACTTCCACGCGACCCAGTAGACCGCGATAACCACGAGCAACAATCCGATGAGGTTGTTCCAGGGCCGGCCCGAATTGCCGGAGCTCCTGATGGCCGTGATCTGCGCGAGAATCCCGGGCGTGACGGTGTCGCCTTCACGGGCGATCACTTGATTGCGTTTCAAAGAGATGACGAACGGCTCGACGCTACTGGCCTCAGTTTCACGTGCAGTTGCAGTGGCGGATGGATCGAGGACAACGTTCGGACGAATCAGCGGCGCCAGAGCAGCATTGAGCGCGCTTTTCTGCACGGCCGACCAACCGGTTAGATTGACGATGCGCTGTTCGAGGGTCCGGCGTGCTGTCGAGAGCGCCTTCATTCCCGTTCGTGGCGCCGGCACGATTACGGGTGAGCTTGAATTGCGAACGTCAATCAGCACGATTTCCCGTTGCAAACGACCCGCCTCAGCGTCGTCGTAAATGTACCCGGCACTGCTGTCGCGCAGAATCGAGGCGATACGATCGAGATCGGCCTCGTTAAAATTGTGCGCGGCGATGGCTTGTGCGACCGCGGTACCACCTTCACCGCTCCACACGAGCGACTTGCTTTGGCCTTCGGTTGCCTGCACCTTCAGGTCGTACCAGTCTGAGCGAAAGCTTTGTACCGAAGTTTCTCCGCGGCTTGAGTCGAAATTGAAGACGGGGCGAGAGGTTTCTCGCGCGATGTTTTTGCGACGCTCGGTTTCGGCCTGGTCCACCGCCGTCAGATCGCTCGGCGCGATGATTGATCGGCCGAGCACTTCACCGAGCTTGTAGTTTTCATTGAAACTGGAGCCGCGATTCGTGAGGAGGAGAAGAACGGTCAGGAGAACGAGGGCGCTACAGGCGATCAGAAAGCGCGTGCGCGGCTTAAACACCATCAGCGGCCGCAGTGCATAAGCGATTACCTTATCGCGCGCCTGGCTGACTGGAGTTTTGAATCGTGGACGAAGTCCCATATGCCTCAAGAAAGATTAGCCAAAAAAGGCACAAAAAGCGCAAGATATTCTTTGAACTGAGCTACTTCTTAACGTGTTGTTCATTTGTGCTTTTTATGCCTTTTGCGGCAACTTCTTACGCAGCGGCCAGGTTGCGGGCCAGGACTGCTCCCGCCTTTTCCAGTAAAGCATCGAGGGTCGACGGCTTGATTGCCGAGATGACTACGGTCTCACCGTTATCGAGCTGTCGCGCCTGCCGAACAGCTGCTTCCACAGTCTCTGCGTCGACGAGATCGGCCTTGTTGAGCGCGATTATCGACGGAATCTCGGCCAGTTTCAGATCCGAAAGGATTCGCTTTACTGACTGAACCTGCTGCACCCAGCGCGAGTTCGAGATGTCCACCGCGTGAATCAACAAGGTGCTGCCGCTAATTTCTTCGAGCGTGGCGCGGAAGGCCGACAACAGATCCGGCGGCAGCGCGCGAATGAAGCCGACCGTGTCGTTGATGATTACTTCCTGCTCGCGCGGCAGCCGCAGTCTGCGTGAAGTCGGATCGAGTGTGGCAAACATGCGCTGCTCGGCGTGTACTTCGCTTTTCGTCAGTGCATTTAGCAGTGTGGATTTCCCGGCGTTGGTGTAACCGACGATCGAGATCACCGGCAGTCCCTGTCTCGTTCGACCCTTGCGACGCTCCTGCCGCCGCTGTCGCTGCGCTTCAATCTCACGCTTGAGACGATTGATGCGATCACGCACGCGACGACGATCGGTTTCGAGTTTCGTTTCGCCGGGGCCTCTGCCGCCGATGCCGCCCGCCAAACGCGAGAATGCTGAATCCTGACCTGCGATCAAACGTGGCAGCAGGTATTTCAACTGCGCCAGCTCGACCTGGATCTTTCCTTCTTTCGATTGCGCACGTTGCGCGAAGATGTCGAGTATTAACTGCGATCGATCAATGACTTTGAGATCGGTTGCTTCCGATAACGAGCGCACTTGCGCCGGTGACAGCTCACTGTCGAATACGAGCATGTCCGCGCCGAGTTGTAGTGCGCGAATGATCAGCTCGTCGAGCTTGCCACGACCGAGCACTGTGCGCGGATCGATCGCAGATCGACGTTGAATGATTCGATCCTGTACCACGACGCCTGCGGATGTGGCGAGCTCGGCGAGCTCGGCCATCGACTCTTCAGCGTCAGCAAGTGAGCCGGTGGCGACGCCGACGAGTATCGTACGGTCGCGTACTTCGGCGCGACGCGCTGTGCGACGGTTGCGCGCCATCTCTTCTTCGAGCGAGTTGATCAGCGCCTGGAAGTCGAGATCGAGCTGCGACGGGATCTTCGGTTCGAGAAAAGCGTAAAGCTCTGGTGTCGTGGCGTTGTCGAGATCGCCTGCGTGCAAAGGCAGCAAGTGTGCGGCACGAACGAGGCCGGGCAATCCTGACTCGGCGTCGACGTCGATTGCCGCCATCAGGTCCAGACGCAACAGTGCAAGGTCGGTTAAGTCATCCTGTGTAAGAGGCTCGCCGCGCAGGTGTGTGTGTACGCAGCGCAGGCCGCGAAATCTTCCCGAAGCGACGCGAACGCGTTTGAAGTCAGGCAGCTCGATGCGACGGTTGTCGCCCACCATTACGTATTGAATGTGACCCTGGCGGTCGATTAGGGCGCCGATTTGCCGTCGTGTTTCGTGGGACAATTCGCCTAGCTGTCGCGCGAACTCAGGTGTGACGATTTGATCGGGAGGTATGCGCCGAGTGTACAGCTTTTCGATGCGCCGCAGTTGATTTGGTTTCAGCCCTAGAGTGTTGCCTAGAACGGTTGTAATAGCCTTTTCCTTCCTATGCGGGGGCGAATTATA
>Ga0126311_10000146_pt1 | contig 35180 bp, 33 predicted proteins | sample Plot61_FD_92539 | JGI IMG/M metagenome (GOLD analysis project Ga0126311, IMG submission 92539) | Serpentine soil microbial communities from UC McLaughlin Reserve, CA, USA - Plot61 | ecosystem: Environmental > Terrestrial > Soil > Grasslands | place: USA: UC McLaughlin Reserve, Lake County... | reverse complement strand
GTCGCACGCGATCAGCAGCAGCCGGCGCGCTTCTCGGTGCGGTTCGACCCGCACAAGGAGGCGAAGTTCGAGCGCGCCCGCGGCGAAGAAGCAGCGCGCAACGGCGCCGATAATCCGGTAGCCGAGCAGGTCGCGGACCGGGCATATCCACGGGCGTACGTGGATGACCGGCTCGCGCTGAAGTCGCGCGACGCCTACAAGACGAAGCCCGGCACGCTCGGGCCTTCGGCTTTCTCGACCACCTCGGCCTTCAACGCGGCCCAGGCGGCGAGCCCGGGGGCGTGGCGGGCCCTCGGCCCGGCGACGCCCAACGTCGCCGGCGAGGCGTCGCAATACTTCGATCCCGCGACGGGTACCGGGCCGGCGACACAGGAATCCGGCCGCGTGACGGCGCTCGCGATCGACCCGAACTGTGGCAAGGCGACGGCTCCTGCCGGCGCGCCATGCCGACTGTGGGTCGCGGCCGCGGGCGGCGGGATCTGGCGCACGAACAACGCGCTCGCCGCGAAGCCGGCGTGGATCGCGCCTCCGGTCAGCCTGCCGACGAACGCGTTCGGCTCGCTGATCGTCGACACGAACGACGCGACGGGCAACACGCTCTACGCCGGCTCCGGCGAGCCGAACGGCTCCGGTGACTCCGAGGCGGGGCTCGGCCTCTTCAAGTCCACGAACGGCGGCCAGAGTTGGGCGCTCGTCGCGGGCTCACGCGCCGTCGCGATCAACCGCTCGATCGGAGCGATCGCGGTCAAGCCGGGAGCGCCCGGCACGATCTACATCGGCACCGACGTTGCCCGCCACGGCTCGTCCGCGGCGAACGGCGGCCGCCGGACTCCCCCGAACGCACCTGCGCTCGGCGTCTACCGCTCGACGAACGGCGGGGCGACGTTCGCGCTCGCGACCGACCTCGCGTCGAAGACGCCGGTCAATCCGGCGCCTGCCGCCGGCGGCTCCGACTGGTTCCAGGGCGGCATCACGAAGCTCGAGCTCGACCCGAACAACGCCGCCGCGGTCTACGCGGCCGTGGTCGGCTACGGGCTCTGGCGCTCGAATGACGGCGGCACCTCGTGGTCGCAGGTCTTCCAGACCATGAACCCCGGCGATACGTTCGGCGACCGCGTCGAGTTCGAGGCTGTCGACCTCGGTAGCACGACGCGGATCTACCTCGGCGACTCGTCCGACGACCTCCTCGTCGCGCGAGTGTGGCGCACGGACGACGCGGCGTCGATCGCGGGATCGCCGAACGGCGGCTACAACAATGCGGGCTGGACGCAGCTGTCGAGCTCGACCAACGGCACGAACGGTTTCCTGGCGTACAACTACTGCCAGAACGGCCAGTGCGGCTATGACGACTTCGTCACGAGTCCCGCGGGGCAGCCGGGCGTCGCCTCGGGCCACGAGGGCGAGCTCTGGCTCGGCGGCTCGATGAACTACGACGAGCTCGTCGCTTACGGCGGACTTCCGCGCTCGAACGGGCGCGGCGTCATCCGCTCCACGAACGGTGGCGCGGCCGCCGCCGACGTGACGTGGCAGGACATGAGCGCGACGCTCGGTCCGGCTCCGTCGTACACGGTGACCCGCGGCATCCACCCGGACCAGCACGCGGTGGTCTTCGATCCGGTGAACACGGGGATCGCCTTCGTCGGCTCCGACGGTGGCGTCGTCCGCGTCGACGTGAGCAGCCCTCGGTCAGCGTCGGCTGCGTGCGACAACCGCCGCTATGTCTACACCCCGGGCCAGGGCGCCCAGCCGCTTGCCCCCGCGGATCTGGCGGACTGCCAGCGGCTGCTGAGCGGCATCCCGCAGACGATCACGCCGCTGAACGACGGCCTCGACACGATCCAGTTCCAGTCGCTCTCGTTCAATCCGGCGAACCCGACCGGTGAGCTGCTCGGCGGTACGCAGGACAACGGCACGTTCTCCTACACCGGCTCGACGACCTGGTTCGAGTCGGTCGGCGGCGACGGCGGCCAGTCCGGCTTCGACGCGGGCAACGGCACGATCCGGTACCACAACTACTACGACGCGACGCCCGAGGTGAACTTCCACGGGAACGACCCGAAGCGTTGGCTGGCGACGTGGGATCCGCTCCAGTCGACCGGCGAGCAGCGCTCGTTCTACGTGCCGTTCATCGCCGATCCGCGGACCGCGGGCCGCGCGTACACCGGGCTCGAGCACGTCTGGCGCACCGACGACAACGGCGGCGACCAGAGCTACCTCGAGGCCCACTGCAACACGCTGCACATCGATCCGTTCCGGACCAAGCCCTGCGGCGACTGGCAGCCGCTCGGCGCGAACCTGACCGGGTCGAACTTCGGTCAGACGCGCCTCGGGAACTACGTCGTCGCGACGGAGCGGGCGCCGAGCGACTCGGGCACGCTGTGGGCGGCGACCCGCGTCGGCCGCGTGTTCGTCAGCAAGAACGGCGACGACGCGCAGCCGCGCAACGTCCGGTTCAGCCGGATCGACACGGCGAGCACCCCCGGCCGCTTCGTCTCGGGGATCGCAGTCGACCCGTCTGACCCGAACCACGCCTGGATCTCGTACTCGGGTTACGGCGCGTACACGCCGGACACGCCCGGTCACGTGTTCGAGGTGCGGTACGACCCGCAGAGCGGGACGGCCGGCTTCGTCGACCGCTCGTTCGACATCGGCGACCAGCCGGTCACCGGGATCGCCCTCTTCGGCGCGACCGGCGATGTTTACGCAGCGACAGACTTCGGCGTCCTGCGGCTGCCGAGGGGCGCGAGCCACTGGGAGACCGCCGGTTCGAGCCTCCCGTCCGTGGCGGTCTACGGCCTGACGTTGTCGCAGTCGAGCAACGTGCTCTACGCCGCGACGCACGGCCGTGGCGGCTGGGCGCTGACGCTGCCGACGCGGTAGCTGCTTCCTGCAAACGTGCCGCCCCGGCCTGGCGCCGGGGCGGCACGTCGCTGGACGGGCGCGTCCTCACCACCTCACTGCGAACGCGCGCGCTCGTACGAGGCCTGCGCGTCGCGCGCGTCAGGCGCCGAACGGTCTGACGGCGCCGACGAAGCCGAAGGCGTAGCCGGGCTCGGAGAGCGAAGAGACCTTGACGACGTCGCCGGTGTGCGGCGCCTGGATGAAGCGGCCGCCACCGATGTACATCCCCTCGTGCTGCGGCCCCCGCGCGCTGGGCTCGAAGAAGACGAGGTCGCCGGGCTGGAGGGCCGAGGGCGGCACGCGCGTGCCTTCGTAGAACTGCGAGCCCGTGTAGTGGGTGAGGTGGATCCCGAGCTGTGCATAGACGTACATCGTCAACCCGGAGCAGTCGAAGCCCGAGATCGGGTCGCCGCCACCCCACACGTACGGCACCCCCAGATACTGCGTCGCGATGCGCACCGCCTGCGCGCCGACCGAGCCGTCCGTCGGCAGATCGAGCAGCTGCGTCTCCGGCAGGGCGAGGTCCTCGCTGCCGGTGTCGGCGCCGTGACCCGTAACGCCCAGGGCGAGCCAGGACAGCCTGGCGGTGCGGTGATGGCGGGCGGCCGGCAGCGCCGCGCGGGCGAGGCCGACGAGCAGCTGCGTGCCGGGCTCGATCCCGAGGGAGGAGTCGCCGGCGACGAGGCGCAGGCCGACGACGCCGCTGCCCTCGCCGGGCACAACGGCCTCCTGCAGGACGACGAGGTAGCTCGCGGGCCCGAGCGGCACGAGCGAGTTCGGCGCTGCGCGGGCGGCCCTGCCGTTCACCGTCAGACCGCGTACGACCGCGCCGGCGAGCCCATGCGCCGGCACGAAGATGCGCTCGGCGTAGACGACCCCTCCGGCGATCGAGACGCCGCTCAGCGAGACACCGCGGGCGTCCCTCGAGGAGGAGTCGAACCGCAACGTCCAGCCACCGTCGTGCATCGATGCGAACGACCCTGTCGAGGCTGCGGCGACGAGCGTGCCCTGCGCGTCCCGGATTTCGGCGACGCCGCCCAGCGCAGGCGGGCTCAGCGCGAGCAGCGCGATCGTCGCGAGCAGGGCGAGCAGGAGCCGGCGCACGCATGTCATCGTTACAGAGCGACAGCCGTTGCGCCGAGGTTCCCGCTGGAGCGGAGGGCGGTGGCGCTACGGATGCGCGGCCGGTACCCAGTGGGGGCCGCCCCAGCTCAGGTCGTACGGGTAGTGGTGGATCACGTGCGCCCAGATCGTCCAGGCGATCCAGCGCGAGGTGCCGTAGAAGAAGGCCGCCCGGTAGACCGTCAGCAAGGCACCGCGCGGCACCGCCCGGTTGAGCCACGGCCAGAAGGCGTCGGCCGCATAGATGCGGGTGTCGAAGTAGCTGCTCGTGAGGACGCGCCAGCTGAAGAGGCCGTAGACGATCCAGACGAGATCCCACATCCCGCCGAGGCCGCTGAAGTAGGCGGCGGCGTCGACGTAGCGGCCGGTCTGGCCCGCGTAGGCCCACGCGTCGAGGTGGAAGTGGAGCGTCCAGGGGAAGAGCAGCATCGTCCCGACGGTGTCGCCGGTGTCCGTCAACGCGTGCGCCCACTGCCCGATCAGGAAGCTGACGCCCCAGAGCCTCGAGCCGAAGACCTTCCAGATGATCAGCCCGATCGCGACGCCGTAGATCAGGGAGTGCGTGAAGCCGAAGCCGGGCCAGCCGCGGTGGAACTGCGCAGGGTCGCTCGCCTTCAGCTCCCACGGGCCCAGGTGGATCCCGTAGACGAACCACTTGGTCATCATGTCCGGCGAGTACGAGCCGATCAGCAGCGGGACGAATGCGAGCTTGATCATCGTGTGCTTCTGGATCGCGTACGGCTCGAGGTCGTGCGCCACCCAGCTCATGCGAGCCGCCTCACGAGCGTCGGGACCGCCCAGCACGTGACGACAACGTAGGCGAGGCCGACCCAGAACGAGAGCAGGAAGTCCAGCCAGGCTACGCCGATCGCGATGTAGATCGCCGCCGCGGCGCAATAACCGCCGAAGGTGACGAGGTCGCTCCCGCTCGGACGATCGAACGTCATTCGCAGTCGCACGTGCGCTCGCCGAGGAGGACGCGGCGGCCGCAGCTCTCGCAGTAGCGCTCGATCCGGCGCGCCGCCCGCACGAAGCCGGGAACCGCGAGCAGGACGCCGACGGCGATAGCGCCGAGGACGGCCGCGAGATCGGGGTCGATCACGCGCGCCAGGCTACTCCACGGCGTGATCGGAATCGCGACCGCATACAGTCGCGCGGTGCGCTTCGGCCTGATCGGAACCGGCTACTGGGCGGACGTGGCGCACGCGAGCGGGATCGACGCGCATCCGGAGGCGGAGCTCGTCGGCGTCTGGGGGAGGGACTCGGGGAAGGCTGCGGCGCTCGCCGCGCGCCACGGCGCACGTGCCTTCGGCGAAATCGACGACTTGCTCGACGCCGTCGATGCGGTCGCGTTCTCGGTGCCGCCGGACGTGCAGGCCGAGCTCGCCGTCCGCGCCGCGGCCGCCGGCAAAGCGCTGCTGCTCGAGAAGCCGCTCGCGCTAGAGGTCGAGGCGGCCCGGCGCATCGTTCGAGCGGTAAGCGCGCCGACGGCCGTCTTCTTCACGTTCCGCTTCGATCCGACGCTTGCCGCGTGGTACCGGGAGGCGGTCGACGGACGCGCCTGGGACGGTGCGACGATGCTCTACCTCGCGTCGATCTTCGAGCCCGGGAACCCGTTCGGAGCCTCGTCCTGGCGCCGTGCGCGTGGTGCGCTCTGGGACGTCGGCCCTCACGCTCTCGCCGCGGTGCTGCCGGCACTCGGCCCGGTCGAGCGGCTGACCGCGGTGCGCGGTCCGCGCGACGAGGTGCACCTCGCCCTGCGACACACGTCGGGCGCTGCGAGCAGCGTCGCCCTCAGCCTGAGTGCGCCGCACGGGGCAACCGAGGTCACGTTCTGGGGCGAGGATGGCTTCGCGCGGCGGCCGGAGTACGCGAACGCGAACGTTTTGGCAGCGTACGGCGCGGCGATCGACACGCTCTTCGCGGACGAGACGCCCTTCGACGCGCGCTTCGGCCTCGAGGTCACGCGCGTGCTCGCTGCGGCCGAGAACGAGCTCGCCTAGAGGAACATGATCCACTTGGTGCTGCAGCCGCAGTCCTTGTGCTTGCAGCCGCACTTCGCGCACTCCCAGTAGGTCCACCAGATCCATTTCAGGTGGTTCAGCTCGAGCACGATCAGCGCGATGCACCAGAGGAGGATCTGCGTCTGGCTCACGCCGTAAGGCTCGACCTCGGGAGACTCGGCGTCAATGGGCCGTTCGGCCCATCCGGCCTGGCAGTCGGACTCACGTGCTGGCGGCGGGGCCGCGCTGCTGGCACGGTTTCGTGGTGAGGGTGCTTCGCCGGATCGGCTTCCCGCTGTGGCTCGCGCGCGTCCGCCTCGCGAGGCGGGGCGGACGGCTCGTGCTCGTGGTGGCGGGGCTCGCGGCGGCGAGCGCGATGCTGGCGGCCGTGCTCGCGGGCACGGTGGCCGCTCAGGATCGTGAGATCGGCCGCCAGGTGGCCCAGCTGCCGGCGAAGGTGCGGGCGGTGCGCGTCAACTGGTTCAGCGTCGGCGGCCAGGTGGCGCCGTACTCGAAGCTCGACGCGCGAGTGCGCAGCGGTCTCGGCCGCGCACTCGACGCTCCCGCCACCGGCACCGCGCTCTACCGCGAGAGCCAGATCCGCGGCTCGCTGCTCGGCCTCGGCGCCGTCGACGACCTCGGCCGCTGGGTCCGGCTCCGCTCCGGCCGCCTGCCGCAGGTGTGCCGTCCGTCGCGCTGCGAGGTGCTCGTGATCAGGCGTGTGGCCGGCGGCCGCGTGCCGAGTGCGCCTGGGCTGCGGCTTGAGCCGGTCGGCGAAGCTGACCTCCGGACGGCAGTTCTCTTCGGCGACGCCGTTCCGGCCGAAGGCCTCGCCGAGTCGGCGTTCTTCCGGAAGATCCGCCACTACCATCGCCCGGCGCCGCCGCCGCTCGTGCTCGCGAACGGCGTCGCCGGCCTCGACAGTTCGCCGCGGCTGCACGACACGTACCGCAGCTACGGCTGGGTCGTGCCGCTCCGGGCCGGGGCCGTGCGCTCGTGGTCGGCCGACTCGCTCGTGACGCGGATCGACCAGGCGCGGACTGCCTTCCAGTCGTCGGGGTTCGGCTTCGACGTGAGCGCGCCGACCGACGAGCTGCGGTCCGCCGTCGTCGGGAGCAACGTCGCAGGCCGGAGGCTGCTCCTGCTCGGCGGCGAGGCGGTGGCTTTGCTGCTTGCATTTGCGGTGCTCGTGGCCGCGAGGCTGCGGCGCGACGTCGAGGCGACACGCGAGCGCCTCAGCGCCGGCGGCGTCGCGCGGTGGCAGGCGGCGCTGCTCGTCACGCTGGAGTCGCTGGCGGCGGCGGTCACCGGAACGCTCGTCGGCTGGGGCGTGGGCGCCGTTGCGGCCGTGCTGGTCGCGGAGCGCAGCGGCGAGCCGGCGGGCGCGTTGCTGCGCCACTCGCTGCTCTCGGGGCGCGGCCTCGGCATTGCGCTCGCTCTTGCCGCCGCCGCGACCGTCGTGCTCGTGGCCGCGCTCCTGCTGCGCGACCTGGAGCTCGGCGGGCTCTCGCTCTCGCCGCTCGACGTCGCAGCGCTCGGCGCTGCGCTCGCCGTCGTGATCGCACTCGCGCGCGGCTCGGCCGACGCCCCGGAGCTCGTGGCGGGGAACGGCACCGGCCTCGTGCTCCTGCTGCTGCCCGCACTCGTTTCGTTCGTCGCCGCGGTCCTCGTCGCGCGGCTGCTGCCGTCCGCGCTGCGCCTGCTCGAGCGCGCGGTTCCGCGGAGGGCGCTGACGCTGCGTCTGGCCGGGCTCGGCCTCGCCCGGCGGCCCGGTTACGCCGTCGTCGCCGTCGCCTTCGTGGCTGTCTCGGTCGGACTCGCCCTCTTCGCCGTCTCCTATCGCTCGACGCTGCAGACGGGAGAGCAGGAGCAGGCCGCGTTCGCCGTTCCCGCCGACGAGGTCGTGCGCGAGGACCTCGCGCAGCTCGTGCCCGTGCGGAACGCGGTCACGCCGGAGGTCGAGCGCTCGCTCGGGTCCGGTGTGCAGGTCAGCCGCGTCACGCGCCTCGCCGGCAGCATCGCCGGAGCTGCCGACGTGACCGGGATCACCGTGCTCGGCCTGCCGACCGGCGCGCTCCGGCGGATCGGCGGCTGGCGCTCGGACTTCGCCGCCCGCTCGCCTGCCGAGCTGGCGCGACAGCTCGATCCTCGGCGTCCACTCGCGCTGCGCGGACCGCGCCTGCCGCCGGACGCGAAGCGCTTGACGCTGCCCGTCCAGGTGCGCGGCACCGAGATCGGCGTCGTCGCCTACGTACGCGCGCGCGACGGCTCCTTCGTGGCAGTGCCGCTCGGCCGCAGTCATGGCGCGCACCGCCAGGTCCTACGGGCCGCCATCCCCGCCGAGGCTCGCGGCGGCAAGCTGGTCGCCTTCCGCTTCGAGCCGCCCCCGAAGCTCGAGGAGCGCGGAGCCGACGCGGGCGCGCCCGCGACCGGCTCGGCCGTGTTCGGCTCGCCGCTCGCCGACGGCGTCACGCTGACGGACTACGGCGAGTGGGTCGGAACGACCGGCGTCACCGATCTCTCGCGGCGCGGCGGGCTGAGGTTCGGCCTGACGCTCACCAACGAGGTCGACACCTACGTTCGCCCGCGGCAGTCGACAGACGGACTGCGGCTGCCGGCGATCGTCTCGCCGCGAATGGCTCAGCTGGCGGGGCCGGACAGGCTGCTCGGCGTGGTCACGAACGGCGAGCCGCTCCTCTTCCACGCCGTGGCGGTCGCGCGCCGCTTCCCGGGAGTCGCCGAGAGCGACACATCCGACTTCGTCGTCGCCGACCGGGCGGCGCTCGAGAGTGCGCTGAACACGTCGGCGCCCGGCACCGGGTTCGCCACCGAGCTCTGGCTCGGAGTGCCGCCCGATCGTCGTCGTGCGGTGGAGGCGCGCTTGTCGAAGCCGCCGTTCACCGCCCTGACCGTCTCCTCGCGCTCTGGCCTCGAGCGCTCGCTGCGGCGCGAGCCGGTGGCGCGGGCGGCGCTCGCGATGCTGGAGGCGGCGGCACTGACGGCGGTGGTGCTCGCGCTCCTCGGCCTGCTGCTGGGCGCGATCTCCGAGCGGCGCGACGAAGCGGCGCAGCTCTTCGACCTTGAGGCGCAAGGCGTCGCCCCGTCGAGCCTGCGCCGCCAGCTGCGCCTGCGGGCGTCGATCGCGGGCCTCGTGGGCGCAGCCGGCGGCTTGGCGACCGGCGTTGTCCTCTCGCTGCTCGTCGTGCGCTTCGTAGAGCTGAAGGCGAACGCAACGGCGCCCGAGCCGCCGCTGGCGCTGTCGGTGGATTGGCCTGCGGTGCTCGTCGCGGCGGTCGTCACGGGCACCGTTGCGGCCGTCCTCGTTGCCGTCGCGACCCGGCGCGCCTTCCGCGCGGCGGCTCCAGGGCGCTACGGGGAGGCGGGATGAGCACCGTCGTCGAAGCCCGCGACGTCTTCCGCGTCCACTCGACGCCCGAGGGCGACGCGGCCGCGCTTCAGGGCCTGACCCTGACGATCCGCGCAGGCGAGATCCTGACCGTGCTCGGACCGAGCGGCGCCGGCAAGACGAGCTTCCTGCGCATCCTCGCTGGGCTCGACCTGCCTTCCGCCGGCAGCGTGCGCGTCTTCGGCTCCGACCTCCGCACGCTCGGGAGCGGCGCCCGCGCGCGCTACCGCTCGGAGGTGCTCGGCTACCTCGACCAGCACTACGAGCGCGCGCTCGCACCGGAGCTGACTGCGCGTGAGCTCGTGTCGCTCCGCCTCCGCGCGGACGGCGTCGAGCGAGAGGCGCGCGAGGCCCGGGCGGACGAGCTGCTCGAGCGAGTCGGGCTGGCCACGAAGACCGCTTCGCTGCCGCGACAGCTCTCCGGCGGCGAGCAGCAGCGGGTCGCGCTCTGCGCCGCCGTCGCGCACCGTCCCCGGTTGCTACTCGCGGACGAGCCGACCGGCGAGCTCGACGCCGCGAGCGCGCGGCTCGTCTACGACGCCGTCGCCGAGCTCGCGGCCGACGAGGGCTGCACCGTCGTGATCGTCAGCCACGACCCGGCCGCGACTGCGATCGCCGACCGTTTCGTGCACATCCGCGACGGACGCGTGAGCGAGGAGACGGTGGCGGGCGAAGGACTGATCGTCGTCGGCCGCGGCGGTTGGCTGCGCCTGCCGCAGGAGCTCCTCGAGCGGGCCGGCATCGGCGAGCGCGCGGCGGCATCGCTCGAGGACGACCGCATCGTGGTCACCGCCGCCGCGAGCGACGGCGCGGCTGCGGAAGCCGCCGCGGAGCCGGCCGCGGCTGTTCCCGGCCGCATCGTCGCGAGCGTGACCGACGTCGTGAAGACGCACGGCCGCGGCGTCTCCGCCGCCCGCGTTCTCGACGGGCTCGAGGCCGTCTTCGAGGGCGGCCGGCTGACCGTCGTTACCGGCCCCTCCGGCTCGGGCAAGACGACGCTCCTCCACCTGCTCGCCGGGCTCGACCTGCCGGACGCGGGGGAGGTTCGCGTCGCGGGAGCCGACGTGCACGCGCTCGACCGCGCCCGCCGTGCCGAGCTGCGCCGCCGCGACATCGCACTGGTGCCGCAGCAGAGCGGGCTCGTCCCGTTCCTGAGCGCGCGTGAGAACGTCGAGCTCGGCCAGCAGATCCGCGGTCTCGACGCCGATCCGACCGAGGTCTTACGGGCCGTCGGCCTCTCCGAACGGGCCGGCCAGCGCGTGTCGCGGCTCTCGGCCGGCGAGCAGGTGCGCGTTGCCGTCGCGCGCGCCCTCGCGGCGCGGCCGTCGCTGCTGCTCGTCGACGAGCCGACTGCGCGCCTCGACGAGGCGAATGCGCTCCGCCTCGCCGCGTTACTGACGACGCTCGCGCGGGAGACGGGCGCGGCCGTCGTCTGCGCGACGCACGATCCGGTCGTCATCGAGCAGGCCGACCACGAGCTCGCGCTTGCCGCCGCGCCCGTCGCAGTAGGCTGAGCACGTGGAGGGGATCAGCCTCGAGGAGCTCCAGCTCGCGGCCCGGAACCACGGCATGCCGCTCGAGGCGCTGCGCTACCCGATCACGCCCGCTGGCCTCCACTACCTGCTGATCCATTACGACGTGCCCGTCGTCGAGCCGGAACGCTGGCAGCTCGCGCTCCACGGCGACCGCGAGCTCACGCTCGGTCTCGACGAGCTGCGCGGGCTGCCCGTGGTGGAGCTCGCGGTGACGATGGAATGCGCCGGCAACGGCCGCGCGCGGCTCGAGCCGCGTCCGGTCAGCCAGCCGTGGCTGCTCGAGGCCGTCGGTACCGCTCGCTGGCGGGGTACGCCGCTGCGGCCGCTGCTCGAAGAAGCCGGCGTCGGCGCTGCCGTGGAGGTGCTCTTCACCGGCCTCGACCGCGGCGTCGAGGGCGGCGAGGAGCAGGCGTTCCAGCGGGCGCTGCCGCTCGAGGAGGCGCTGCGCGACGAGGTGCTGCTCGCCTACGAGATGAACGGCGCGCCGCTGCCGCCACAGCACGGCTTCCCGCTGCGCCTGGTCGTTCCGGGGTGGTACGGCATGACCAACGTCAAGTGGCTGGAGCGAATCGAGCTGCTCGAGACGCCGTTCTCGGGCTACCAGAACACCTGGGGCTACCGCCTCCGCCAGGCGGAGGAGGACGAGGGCGAGCCGCTCCAACGGATGCAGCCGCGCTCGCTGCTCGTGCCTCCGGGGATCCCCGAGTTCATGACGCGCGACCGCACCGTCGCCGCGGGTGACGTGCTGGTCGAAGGCCGTGCGTGGTCAGGTATGGCGCCCGTCGAGCGGGTCGAGGTGAGCAGCGACGCCGGCGCGACCTGGGCGCCGGCAGAGCTGGAGCCGGAGGGCGAGCGGTGGGCGTGGCGCGGCTGGTCGTACCGCTGGAGCGCGGAGCCGGGCGAGCGTGTGCTCTGCTCCCGCGCGCGCGACGAGGCGGGTAACGAGCAGCCGGCCGAGCCGCCCTGGAACCTCGGCGGCTATGCGAACAACGCCGTGCAGAGGGTGCGTGTCACCGTCACCGACTGAGGTCGCTAGTCCGCGTCGCCGAGGCGCTCGGCATCGCGAAGGTTCGGCTCGTGCATGGAGCGAGCCGCGCGCTGGTCGGCCTCGCGACCGGCCATGCCGTCTGCAGCGAAGCGCCGCTCCTCAGCAGTCTCGAGCGACCGCGCCTCCGCGCGTTCCACCGCCTCCGCATCGCGGCCTGCGCGGAGCTTCTTCCACCAGGAGCCGATGGCCATCCGTCGAGTCTACGCCTCGTCAGCCGTTGAGTGCCATCGTCAGTGCGACCGCGACGAACGCGAGCACGACGGCCAGCGCGACCACCACCCCACCGTAAAGAGACCCCAAGACCCCGTCCTCGTTCCCGTTCGCTCCACCGTAGGCGCGCGGACGGCGGGAGGCATCCTCAGCCGGGGGGTCGCAACACGGCGAACTGGTCGGTGATCTCGAGCCGCCGCGCGCGGAAGCGGTAGCAGGCCGCCGGCCGGCCGCCTGATCGCCCGGGCTCTCGCCGCTCGCCCGTAGGGTCGAGCACGCCGCGCCGCAGGAGCACGCGCTGGAGGTTCGTCGCCGAGACGGGGTGGCCGAGGGCGGCGACGTACAGCTCGCGCAGCTCCGAGATCGTGAACGTCGGCGGCGCCAGCGCGAAGGCGATGTTCGTGTACGAGAGCTTCGCGCGCAGCCGGTCGCGCCCCGCGAGCACGATCGCGCGGTGGTCGAACGCAAGTTCCGGCGGGCGGGAAACCGAGTGCCAGCGCGTGTCCTCGGGGACGGTAGGGTCGACGTCGGCCGGAACGAGCCCGAGGTACGCCGTCGCAAGCTCCCGCTCGCGCGGGTTTCGTTGCGGGTCGCTGAGCGTCTCGAGCTGCTCCAGGTGCGCGAGCTCGCGCACGTCGACCTTGACGGCGAGGTGCCGCCGGATCGACTGCTCGAGGGTCTCGTCGGCGCCGAGGTAGCCGCCCGGGGCGGACCAGGCGCCGAGGAACGGCTCCCGCGCCCGCTGCCACAACAGCGCCTGCAAACGACCGTCGCGCACCTGCAGGACGACCGCCAGCGTGACGTGCGCCGACCGCGCCCTGGTAGACTCGTGCCGAGGTTTTCGCCCCACAGGCTAAAACTACCCGAAGATGACGACAGCGAACATTGCGGCCCCTGTCAGGGACGTCGAGCAGGTCCTCCGCGAAGGCGGCCTTTCACGCTTCCACAAGAAGGCGATCCTGGTCACCGGCGCCGCGTGGACCTTCGTCGCGATGGAGATCCTGCTCGTCGGCTTCGTCGCGCCGATCTTCGCAGCGCAGTGGGGGCTGAACGGGCGCATGCAGGGCCTCGTCAACAGCGCCGCGCTCGCGGGCTCGCTCTGCGGCTCGCTCACGCTCGGGCGGCTCGCCGACCGGATCGGCCGTCGCACGATCTTCCAGTACTCGATCCTCTGGTACGCGCTCTTCACCGCCGGCACAGCCCTTGCTTGGGGGCCGTGGTCCGTGATGGCCTTCCGTTTCCTCGCGGGCGTTGGGCTCGGCGGGATGCTCGTCGTCGACCCGTCGATGCTGACGGAGTACCTGCCGCCGCAGCGTCGCGGCCGGCTGCTCGTCTTGCTCGACTGCTGGTGGCCGGTCGGGCTGCTCGTCGCGACCGGGCTGTCGTGGGTCTTCATCGGCCACGACGTCGGCGGCGACTCGAGCTGGCGCTGGCTGTTCCTGGCGGCGAGCTTCCCGGCGTTCCTGGCGTTCATCGTGCGGCGCTCGCTCCCGGAGAGCCCGTACTTCCTGGCGCGCCACGGCCGCACGAAAGAGGCGGCGGAGGTGCTGACGGAGATCACCGGCCGGCTGGTCGACCCGGTCGAGCTGACGGCGCCCGCAGAGCCACGCTCATCGATCCGGGAGCTGCTCGCGGAACGGCTGCGCAGCCGGACGGTGACGACCGCGCTCGTCTGGATCGCCCTCAACATCTCGTACTACGGGCTCTTCCTCTGGCTGCCGTTCGTGCTGCAGGCCGAGAAGGACTTCTCGGTCGACGTCTACCTCTTGCTGACGCTGAGCGCGCTCTCGCAGTTCCCGGGCTACCTCGCCGCGATCTGGCTCGTCGAGCGCGTCGGCCGCAAGCCGACGCTCGCCGCGTTCCTCTTCCTCGGCGGCGTCTCCGCCTACGCCTTCGCCGCTGCCGACACCCAGACGGTCTACGTGAGCGCGCTGTTCTTCGTCGGCTTCTTCAATCTCGGCGCCTGGGGCGCGGTCTACCCCTACACCTCGGAGACGTTCCCCACGCGGCTGCGCTCGAGCGCCTTCGGGCTGATGGAGGGGGTGGGCAAGGCAGCCGCGATCGCCGGTCCCTACATCTTCGGGAACCTGAACGACGCGACCGGCAGCACGACCTGGTCGCTCACGTTCGTCGCGATCGTGATGGCCGCGGGCGGTCTCGTCGCCGCGGTGTTCGGCCGTGAGACGCGCGGCCGCGCACTCGTCTAGCGGTCGCCAAGCGCCCTGCGTGCGGCTTCGTCGAACGGCGTCAACTCGAGCGGGATGAGGTCGCGGATGCGCTCGTCGCCCGCGACCGTCTCGTTGCGCAAGCCTTCGATCAGAGGGCGCGCCACGTCAGCTTTGACGGGCGTGACGACGTGCAGCCAGAGCGAGGAGAGGTACGGCGTCAGGAACGGCACCTCGACGATTACCGGACGCTTGGCGCGCACGCGCGCGATCCTCTCCATCATCTCGCGATAGGTCATCACCTCCGGGCCGCCGACGTCGAACCCCTCACCGAACGCCTCGTCGCGCCCGCAGACGCCGGCGAGGTACGCGACGACGTCGTCGAGCGCGACCGGCTGCGTACGCGTGGAGACCCAGCGCGGCGTCACCATCGCGGGGAGTCGGTCGACGAGCGAGACGATCGTCTCGAAGGCGGCGCTGCCGCGGCCGACGACGATCGCCGCGCGCAGCGTCGTCACGGGCACGGACGTCGAGGCGAGCCGCTCGCCGGTCTCGCGGCGGCTGCGCAGGTGCGGCGAGAGGTCGTCCGAATCGTCGCCGAGACCCCCGAGGTAGACGAGCTGCTCGATGCCGGCGGCCTCGGCCGCGCGCGCAGTGGTCTCCGCGGCCTTCAGGTCCTCGGACGCGAAGTCCGCCGCACCGAGCGAGTGGACGAGGTAATACGCGACGTCCGCGCCCTCGAGCACACGCGCGACGGACTCGGCGTCGCTCGCGTCGGCGCGCGCCCACCTGACGCCGTCGGCGGGCGGCTGCTCGCGCCGCGACACGCCAACGACGTCGTGATCCCGGGCGAGCCGCTCGACGAGCGGAGCGCCGATCGTGCCGGTCGCGCCGAAGACGACGATCCTCACCGCGTCTCCTCGGCGATCAGGCGCCGGAAGTAGCGCCGACTGATCGCGACGTGCGCGCGACCCTGTAGCCAGTCGTAATGCGCGACCCTCGGAAAGAAGCCGCGGATGGTCGAGCGCAGCGAGCCGGGGACCTGTTCGAACGTGATCTCACCCGCCGCGCGCCTCGCGAGCAGCCCGCCTTCGATTGCGTAGGCGCAGAACGCACGTGCGTCTGTTGCCTCGAGCGTGGCCCGCCGGAAACGCAGCAGCACCGGGCCGCGGCCGAGCAGGCGCAGCTCTAGCCGGTCGCCGCGGTCGCGGGGCCGCACGACCGAGCGCGTCACGTGCCGGACCTCGAGCCAGTACGCGCGGCCGAGGCGCTCGGCCCCCTTGCTGGAGAACTCGACCACCGGTCGCGCGAGCGCGACGCGCTGCTCCGACTCGACGGCGCCGTCACTCGTCTGGCGCTGCCAGGATTCCCAGCCGTTCACGTCGGCACGCTAGCCGCCGGCGACGGCCGCGACGAGCCGAATCTCGTCGTCCGCGGCCACGGCGCCGTCGACGCCGTCGACCTGCACGCGGTTGACGTAGACGTTGACGAGCGGCCGCAGCGTCTCGCGCTCGTCGAAGAGCAGGTCGCGCACCGGCAGCTGCAGCAGCGCCTCGCGCACGGTCGCCGCCTCGAGCTCGAACCGCCCCTGGCCGCCGGCCTCGCGGGCCAGCAGCGACGGGATCGCGACTACGACCACTCGCAGGCTTCGACCGACAGGATCGTCGGCAGGAAGCGCGCGGCCTCGATCCACTCGTCGCCCTCGTCCGGCGAGGCGAACACTGAGCCGCTCTGGGTGCCGACGTAGATGCCCGCCGGGTCGAGGCGGTCGAACGACATTCCCTCGCGCATCACCGACGCCCACGCCTGCTGCGGCAGGCCGTCCGTCAGGAGCTCCCAGGACGAGCCGGCGTCGCGGGTGCGATAGATGCCGAGCCGGCCGTTTGGGGTGACCCGATTCTCGGCGCCCTCCTCCGGGATCACGTATGCCGCGTCCGGGTCGTCGGGGTCGAGAGCGAGCGGGAATCCGAACCCCGACGGCAGGCCGTTCCCCTCGAGCCGCTCCCAGGTGTCACCGCGATCGTCGGAGCGGTAGACGCCGCAGTGGTTCTGCTGCCACACGCGCTCGGGCCGCGCCGGGTGGACGAGCAGCTTGTGAACGCATTGCCCGACCTCCGGGAAGGGGTTGTCGGGGAAGAAGTCGGCCGCCACGCCGGAGTTCTTCGGCTCCCAGGTCTCGCCGCCGTCGTCGCTGCGGAACGCGCCGGCCGCCGAGATCGCGATGTAGACGCGGTCCGGATCCGAGGGATCGGGCTGGATCGAGTGGCAGCAGAGACCGCCCGCGCCGGGGTTCCACTGCTCGCGCGTCGAGTGGCCGATCACGCCCTGCACCGGCTCCCAGGTGGAGCCGGCGTCGCGGCTGCGGAAGAGGGCGCCGGGGGTCCCGCCGAGCCACAGCGTCTCCGGCTCGTCCGCGTGGCCCGGCTCGACGTGCCACGACTTCTCCCAGGTGAGGCCGCTCTCCTCGGGGAGGCCGATGCCTTCGGCGCGCTCCCACGTCTCGCCGAGGTCGGTCGAGCGGTGCGTGGTCGCCCCGTAGACCCAGTTGTTCGTGGCAGCGTGCAGCGTGCCGGTGCGGGGGTCGCGCAGCGCGTGGAAGACCTCCCAGCCGGTCAGGTGCGGGCCTTCGACCGACCACTCGCGGCGGGTTTCGTCGCTCGTCAGCACGAAAAGGCCCTTGCGGGTACCGACCAGGACGGCGACTCCCATCGAGTGACTAGCCTAACGACCGAAAGGAGTCAGATGCCTACCCAAACCGGAACCCTCACCGACAGCCAGCGCGAGTTTCTCGAGCAGCCCTTCTACGGCACGGTCACGACGCTCCGATCCGACGGGACGCCGCACACGACCGTCGTCTGGATCGACGTGGACGACGAGGGTGTGATGTTCAACACGGCCGGCGGCCGCGCGAAGCCGCGAAACCTACAGCGGGATCCGCGCCTCTCCCTGAACGTGATCGACCCCAACGACGGCTACCGCTGGATCTCGATCGACGGCCGCGCGGAGCTGAGGACCGACGGCGCGGATGCCCAGATCGACAAGCTCGCGAAGAAGTACCTCGGCGAGGACGAGTACCCCTGGCGGAAGCCCGACGAGCAGCGCATCATCGTCCGCATCCGGCCGGAGCACGTCGAGGCGCACGGCCTCGACTGACGGTTGACCCTCACGCTCTGCGACGTCGGGCCGCGCGACGGCCTCCAGAACGAGGCCGAGGCGCTGGAGCCGACGACGCGGGCGCGGCTCGTCAACCGCCTCGCCGCCGCGGGGCTCCCGCGCGTCGAAGCGGTCAGCTTCGTGCGCGACGACCGCGTTCCGCAGATGGCCGGCGCCGAGGACGTGGTCGCCGGAATCGAGCGGCGCGCCGGCACCGAGTACTCGGGCCTCGTGCTGAACGAGCAGGGGTACGACCGGTTCGCCGCGACCGGCCTCGATCGCCTGAACGTGACGCTCGGGGCAACGGAGGCGTTCAACCGGCGGAACGGCAACGCGTCTCTCGAGGAGGCCGTCGAGCGGGTCGAGCGGATCCTCGGCAAGACGGAGCGGCCCGCAACGGTGACGGTCAGCGTTGCCTTCGGGTGCCCGTTCGAAGGGCGCGTCGACCCCGGCAGGGTCGTGGAGCTGGCCGGGCGCTTCGACGGCGCCGAGGTCGTGCTCGCTGACACGATCGGCGTGGCCGCGCCGCGCGAGGTGCGCGAGCTGGTCGGACGCTCGGGCGCTGCCGGCTTCCACGGTCACAACACGCGCAACACCGGCTACGCGAACGCGCTCGCGGCGCTCGAAGCCGGGGCGTCGGTGCTCGACGCCTCGGTCGGTGGTCTCGGCGGCTGTCCGTACGCGCCGCGCGCCAGCGGCAACGTCGCGACCGAGGACCTCGTCTATCTGCTCGAGCACGAGGGCGTCGAGACGCGGGTCGACCTCGATGCGCTGATCGCGGTCGCCGAGTGGCTGGCAGGGATCTTCGGCCGCCGGCTGGAGGGCCAGCTCTACCGCGCCGGCACCTGGCCTGCGTAGGCGCGAAACTCCTCGACGGCCAGGTCGACCTCCTCGTCGCCGGTGTGCCAGTTCGAGACCGAGACCCGGATCGCCTTGCGGCCGTCCCAGCTCGTGCCGCCGAACCAGACGCGGCCGGCCGCTTGCACCCGCGCGAGGATGTCGTCCGTGCGCTCGTCCGACTCGAAGCGGAAGAGCACCTGGTTGAGCACGACCTCGTTGATCACCTCGGCGCCCTCGATCGCGACGATCCGCTCGGCGAAGCGCGCGGCGGCGTCGCAGCAGCGCTCCACCAGCTGCGTGAGCCCGCTGCGGCCGAGCGAGCGCAGCGCCGCGTAGACGGCAAAGCCGCGCGCCCGGCGGGAGAACTCCGGGACCCAATCGACCGCGTCGCGCACGCCTCGCGAGCCTTCGTCCTGGATCAGGTAGGAGGCGGTGACGGTCATCGCGTTGCGATGCGACTCCGGGTGCGCACAGAAGACGAGGCCGGAGTCGTACGGGACCTGCAGCCACTTGTGCGCGTCGGTCGTCCACGAGTCCGCTCGCTCGATCCCGGCGACTAGGTGGCGGAAACGCGGCGAGACAGCGGCCCAGATGCCGAACGCGCCGTCGACGTGGAGCCAGGCGCGGGCGCTTTCGCAGGCGTCGGCAATCTCGGGCAGCGGGTCGAACGCGCCGGTGTTGACGTCGCCGGCCTGGGCGCAGACGATCGTCGGCGCCGAGGCGCGCTCGAGCTCCTCGGCGAGCGCGTCGGCGCGCATGCGGCCCTGCTCGTCCGCGGCCACCGTCGTCGGCGCCCCGAGCCCGAGCAGTCGCAGCGCGCGGTCGACCGTCACGTGGCGCTGCTCGCCGACGAGGAGCCTGATCGGCGGCGAGCCGGTGAGGCCGTCACGGCCGACGTCCCAGCCCACGTCGTCGAGCACGTGCCACCGCGCGGCTGCGAGGCCGGTCACGTGCGCCAGCTGCGTCCCCGTGACGAAGCCGACGGACGCCTCGCCCGGAAGGCCGAGCAGCTCGACGAGCCACTCTCGCGCGACCTGCTCGACGACGGAGGCCGAGGGCCCGATCGGGTAGATGCCGGCGTTCTGGTCCCACGTCGAGGTGAGCCAGTCGGCGGCCAGCGCCGCCGGGAGTCCCCCGCCAATCACGAAGCCGAAGTAGCGCCCGCTGCCGAGCGCGACGACCCCGGGCTCGGCTCCGGCGACGAGCTCCGACACGACCTCGTCCGCCTCGACCGGCTCCTCGGGCAGCGGACCGTCGAGCGCCTGCCGCAGCGCCTCGGGGGTGGTCGGGGGGAAGACGGGCCGCTCGTCCAGGCTCTCGACGTAATCGGCAGCGATCTCAGCCGTGCGCCGGAGGAGGTCGCGGATCTCGCTCATGCGCCCCGAGCGAAGAGCTGCGCCTCGCGGCGCCCGAGGCGGATGTTGCGCTCGTACTCGAGCCCGAGCTTCCGCGCCACGTTCTCGGACGCGGTGTTGCCGTGAATGATCAACGCGATCAGACGATCGGCGGCGAGCTCGCCCAGCGCGTAGTCGCGCACGGCGCCCGCCGCCTCGGTGGCGAAGCCCTGGCCCCAGTAGTCGCGTCCGAGCGTGTAGCCGACCTCGACCTCTGTGGCGCCGTCCGGCGCCTCCGCACGCGTCGTCGGCTCCCACGTCTCCGTATTCCAGACGAGAAGCCCAACCCGGCCGATCACCGCACCGTCGTCCTTGCGGACGGTGGTGAAGAGGCCGAAGCCGTCGGCGTCCCAGCGCTCGATCATGCGCTTCACCGAGCGCTCCGTCTCGGCTCGCGAGAGAGTGCGGCCGTCGCCGACGTAGCGCATCACGTCCGGGTCGGCGTACATCGGCGCCAGCGCGTGCGCGTCGTCCGGCACGGGCGCGCGCAGCAGGAGCCGCTCGGTCTCGAGCGCGACCATCGCGAGGAGCCTAGAGGACGAGCTTCACCAGGAAGACGATCGCAACGATCGCGGCGACGAGCAGCACGAGCTTGGCGAGCCCGGCGGCTGCGTGCCGGACCTGCGTCGTCGGCGGGCCGCTGAGCGCCGCGTCGAGCTGGTCCTCGATGTAGCGCTCGATCCGGTCGTCGAAGCGCTGTTCGAACGCCTTCTTCGGGTTCTCGGACTTGAGCGGCGGGAACGCGCGCGGCGACTCCTCCAGCGCGAGCTCGAACACGTGCTCGTGCTGGATGTCCTTGAGGTGCGCCTGGCCGAGGTCGCGGACGCTGACCCGCTCCGGCAGGTCGTTGCCGAGCAGCGCGCGCGTCGTCTCCGAGAGCAGGATCTGGCCGCCGTGCCCGGCCGAGCAGATGCGCGCGGCGCGGACGACGTCGAGCCCGAGGTAGCCCTCCTCCCCGACCGTCGGCTCGCCGGTGTGCAGCCCCATCCGCACGAGCACCTGCGCGGCTCGTGGCCATTCGTGGCGCGCAAGCGAGCGCTGGCCCTCGACCGCCGCCCGCACCGCGTCGCGCGCACGCGGGAACGAGTAGAAGAACGCATCGCCCTGGGTATCGACCTCGTTTCCGCCCTCGGCCCGGAAGACCGCGCGGAGGAGCCGCCGGTGGTCGGCGACGACGCGGCCGTAGTCGCCGCCGAGCTCCTGCAGCAGGCGTGTAGAGCCCTCGATGTCGGTGAAGAGGAACGTGACGGTGCCGCCTGGAAGAGCCACGGCACTACCGTACAAAGCGTGAATCGGCTAGCCAACGAGAGCAGCCCCTACCTCCTGCAGCATGCGGAGAATCCCGTGGAGTGGTACCCATGGGGTGAGGAGGCGCTGGCGCGGGCGCGGCAGGAGGACAAGCCGATCCTGCTCTCGGTCGGCTACGCCGCGTGCCACTGGTGTCACGTGATGGCGCACGAGTCGTTCGAGGATCCGGACACGGCAGCGCTGATGAACGAGCGCTTCGTGAACGTGAAGGTCGATCGTGAGGAGCGACCCGACGTCGACGGGATCTACATGGACGCCGTCGTCGCGCTGACCGGTCACGGCGGCTGGCCCCTGACCGCCTTCCTCACGCCGGAGGGCGAGCCGTTCTTGGGGGGCACGTACTTCCCGCCCGAGCCGCGGCACGGGCTGCCGTCGCTCCAGCAGGTGTTGCTCGCCGTCTCCGACCTCTACCGTGAGCGGCGCGACGAGGTGACGAAGCGAACCGAGGTGCTCCTCGACGCGCTGCAGCAGGCGGCGGGCGGCGCTCCGTCGGCGGATCCGCTCACCGAGTCGCTCCTGTTCCAGGCGGTGCGCAGGCTCGAGGAGCTGCACGATCCGGAGTGGGGCGGCTTCGGGCGAGCACCCAAGTTTCCGCCGGCGTCCGCCCTCGAGCTGTTGCTGCGTCGCGGCGAGACGGACATCGCGGCGAAGACGCTCGACGCAATGGCTGCGGGCGGGATGTACGACCTCGTCGGGGGCGGCTTCCATCGCTACTCGGTCGACGAACGGTGGCTCGTGCCGCACTTCGAGAAGATGCTCTACGACAACGCCCTGCTGGTTCCCGCCTACCTGCACGGCTGGCTCGTCACCGGCCGCGAGCGATACCGGGAGGTGGTCGAGGAGACGGTCGAGTACCTGCGGCGCGACCTGCGCCTGGAGGGCGGCGGATTCGCCTCGTCGCAAGACGCCGACACCGACGGGGTCGAGGGGCTGACCTACACGTGGGCGCCCGGCGAAGGTGCCCCCGAGGAGCTGCTCGAGCCGTTCGAGGACGGCCGCTTCGTCCTCCGTGGGTCGCTCGCTGCCGAGACGCGCGCGCGCCTGCTCGAGCTCCGCTCGCGGCGGCCGCAGCCGGGCCTCGACGACAAGACGATCGCCTCCTGGAACGGCCTCGCCCTGGCCGCGCTCGCGGAGTCGGGGCGGCGGCTCGGACGCGGCGACTGGGTGGCCGAGGCGCGGTCGCTCGGCGAGTTCCTGCTCGGGCCGCTCTCGGGGGAGGGCGGCCGCCTGCACCGCAGCCTACGTGCCGGCCGCACGAGCGGCGCGGGCTTCCTCGACGACTACGCCAGCGTTGCGCACGGGCTCTACGAGCTCCACGTCGCGACCGGAGAGCTGCGCTGGCTGGAGGAGTCGCGGCGGCTGGCGTCGTTGGCGGTCGAGCTGTTCGCGGACGAGCAGCACGGCGGCTTCTTCCTGGCGGCGGCTGAGGGTGAGCAGCTCGTCGCTCGCAAGAAGGACCTCTTCGACCATCCGGTGCCGTCGGGGAACTCGATGCTCGCCTACGTCCTGCTGCGGCTCGCGCGGATCTACGGCGATGCCGAGCTCGAGCGCCGCGCGGTCGGCGTCCTGCGCCTGCTCGGCGCGAGCCTCGCGCGCGGGGCGAGCGAGTTCGCGTGGGCACTGAACGCGCTCGACCTCTACCTGGCGACGCCGAGGGAGATCGCAGTCGTCGGGCGGCCGGAGAGCGACGTCGCGCGGGCCGCGCTGGCGCCGTTCGAGCCAAACGCCGTCGTCGCGTTCGGCCCGGCCGAGGGCGTCCCGCTGCTCGCGGGCAAGGACTACGTAGACGGCCGCCCGGCCGTCTACGTCTGTGAGCGCTTCGCCTGCCAGCGACCGCTCACCGACGCGGCCGAGCTCGAGCCCGCGCTGAACCACAAGTAACAGACTGTTACTTGTGCGGACCGGTCGATCTCGGACTTGAACCCGCCTCCGCTCCAGCGCTCTAAGCCGATTAGTAACAGTCTGTTACTTGGCTGTCGACCCGCGGGCGGCTTAGAGTGCTCCGCCGTGGCGCTGCTCACGGTCGAGCACGTGACGAAGAGGTTCGGCGGGGTCGTCGCGGTCGACGATGTCTCGCTGGACGTCGGCGAAGGTGAGATCGTCGGGCTGATCGGGCCGAACGGCGCCGGCAAGACGACCCTTTTCAACCTGGTGACGCGGTTGTACCGGCCGGACGCAGGCGAGATCGCCTTCGACGGAGAGAGCCTGCTCTCGACGCCGCCGCACCGCGTCGTCCGCCGCGGGATCGCGCGCACGTTCCAGAACGTCGAGCTGTTCGACTCGATGACCGTGCTCGAGCACGTGCTCGTCGGCCGCCACGCCCGCCGCGGGCGCAGCGCGCGGGAGCTGCTCGCGTACGTCGGCCTGTCGCCGCTCGCGCACCGGCCGGCGGCGGAGCTCTCGTACGGCACGCGCAAGCGCGTCGAGCTAGCGCGTGCCCTCGCCGCCGGCCCTCGTCTGCTGCTCCTGGACGAGCCGGCGGGTGGGCTCAACCACGAGGAGGTCGGCGAGCTCGGCGAGCTGATCCGCAACGTAAGGCGCGACTTCGCGCTGACCCTCTTGCTCGTCGAGCACCACATGGGACTCGTGATGGGCGTCGCCGACCAGGTCCACGTCCTCGATTTCGGCCGTCTGATCGCCAGTGGCGCGCCGCGTGAGGTGCAGAGCGACCCGAAGGTGATCGAGGCCTATCTCGGGACGCCGGTTGGCTGAGAGCTCAGCCCTGCTCGAGCTCGAGGACGTCAGCGCGCGGTACGGGCCGGTGACGGCGCTGCACGGGGTCTCGCTGCGCGTAGGCGAGGGCGAGTTCGTCGCCGTCCTCGGTGCGAACGGCGCGGGCAAGACGACGACGCTCCGCGCGATCTCGGGCACGGTCCGCCGCGGGGGCAGGATCGCCTTCGCCGGCAACAGCATTGCGCACCGTCCGCCCGAGGCGGTTGCCCGTGCCGGCGTCGCCCACGTGCCCGAAGGACGCGGCACGCTGACCGAGCTGACGGTGCGAGAGAACCTGCGCCTCGGCGCGTACGTCCGCCGCGACCGCGGGGGCGTCGTCGAGGACGAACGCCGGGTGCTGTCGTACTTCCCCCGGCTCGGCGAGCGCGGCTCGCAGCGGGCGGGGACGCTCAGCGGCGGCGAGCAGCAGATGCTCGCGCTCGCCCGCGCGCTGATGTTGCGACCGCGGCTGTTGCTGCTCGACGAGCCGTCGCTGGGCCTCGCGCCGCTCGTCGTCGCGGAGATTTTCCGGATCGTCCGCGACCTGAACGAGCGTGAGGGTCTCGCGGTGCTCGTCGTCGAGCAGAACGCGGCGCTCGCGCTCGAGGCCTCGTCGCGCGCGTACGTGCTCGAGGTGGGTCGCGTTGCCGTCGAGGGCTCGAGCTCCGACCTGCGCCGCGACGAGGCCGTCCGCCGCTCGTACCTGGGGTACTGACCGATGCCGCTCGCGTTCGACTGGACGCAGCTCGTTCAGCAGACGGTGATCGGCCTCGCCTCGGGGGGTGTCTGGGCCTCGCTCGCGGTCGCGCTGGTGCTGATCTACCGCTCGACCGGTGTCGTCAACTTCGCTCAGGGTGAGATGGCCATGTTCTCGACCTTCATCGCGTGGTCACTCGTCCACCAGGGCCTCTCGTACTGGGCCGCGTTCTTCCTCACCCTCGCGGTCTCGTTCGTCGGCGGCGTCGCGGTCGAGCGCGCGGTGATCCGGCCGGTCGAGCGCGCTCCCGAGCTGACGGTGGTGATCGTCACGCTCGGGCTCTTCTTCGTCGTCAACGGTGCCGCCCGCTGGATCTGGACGCCGGAGACGCGCAGCCTGCCGAATGCGTTCTCGACGCGGCCGATCGACGTCGGGGGCGTCGCGTTCTCGATCCAGGACCTCGGCACGATCGGCGTCTCGCTCGCTGCCGTCGCCCTGCTCTGGCTCTTCTTCCGTTTCACGAAGCTCGGCCTCGCGTCGAGGGCGTCGGCGTTGAACCCGGAGGCGAGCCGGCTCGTCGGCGTCCGCGTCAGCTGGATGCTCGCGCTCGGGTGGGGGCTTGCGGCCGCGATGGGCGCCGTCTCGGGGATGCTCGCAGCGCCGGCGCTCGCGAGCTTCGACCAGAACCTGATGCAGCCGGTGCTGCTCTATGCCTTTGCCGGCGCCGTCCTCGGCGGGATCGACAGCCCGCTCGGTGCCGTCGTCGGGACGATGCTGCTGGGCGTGCTGATCAACCTGCTCGGCACCTACGTCGACTGGATCGGCAGCGAGCTGCGGTTGCCGGTCGCGCTCGCGGTGATCCTGGGCGTCCTGCTCGTCCGGCCGGCGGGGCTGTTCGGCCACGTGGCGGAGCAGCGAGTCTGATGCGGCGGCGCTCGCTCGGGATCGTGGCCTGGCTCGTCGTCGTCGGCGCCGTCCTCGCCGCCTACGCGCTCGCGCCGCGGCTCGTCAGCGACTTCCACTCGCGCAACCTCGCCGAGGCCGGGATCTTCTTCATCGCGATCGTCGGCCTGAACCTGCTGACCGGCTATACGGGGCAGATCTCGCTCGGCCACGGAGCGCTGATGGCCGTCGGCGGCTACACGACGGCTGCGCTCGTGGTGCACGAGCACTGGCGCGACGTCTGGACGATTCCGCTCGCCGGCGTCGCCGCGGGCATCGTCGGCTTCGTGATCGGCCTGCCTGCGCTGCGGCTCTCCGGCCTCTACCTGGCGCTCGCGACGTTTGCGTTCGCCGTGGCGATGCCGTCCCTGCTGAAGAAGTTCTCAGGCCTGACGGGCGGCAGCGAGGGGCTGCGGCTGCTCGAGCAGGCGCCGTTGCAGGTGACCGGCCTCAGCGGCACCGTCACCGTCCTCGGCCACACCACGACGCAGAACCACTTCCTCTACTACCTGGCCTGGGGAATCGGCCTGCTCGGGTTCGGGCTGGCGTGGCTACTCGTGCGCGGCCAAGCCGGCCGTACGCTCCGCGCGGTGCGCGACAGCGAGGTGGCTGCGGCGTCGGTCGGGATCGACCTGGCCTGGACGAAGACGTTGGCCTTCGCGCTCAGCGGCGTCTACGCCGGCGTCGCCGGCGCGCTGCTCGCGATCCAGAACGAGATCGTCAACCCGCTCTCCTTCACGTTCCTGCTCTCGATCCTGATCCTCGTGGGAGCGGTCGTCGGCGGGCTCGGCTCCCTGCCGGGAATGGTCGTCGGCGCCTTCTTCGTCGAGTATCTGCCCGACCTCTCGACCCGAGTCTCGAACGCGCAGGGCGTACCGGATTTCGTCTACGGCGCTGCGATCATCGCCTCCATGCTGCTGCTGCCGAACGGCGCGGGCGGGCTGCTGCGTCGCCTTGCCAGGCCCCTAACAACGCGGCTATACCTTCGTCCCTAGAGGGGCTGTGAGGAGAATCACGTACCTGTGTGCGGGCGTGTTCGGCGCGCTTGCGCTGGCGACGGTCGCGACCGGCGCCGCGTCCGAGACCGGCGTCACGCCCACGCAGATCCTCATCGGCGGGACGACGCCGCTGAGCGGTCCCGCCTCCGCGTATCAGTCGGTTGCGAAGGGCGCCGCTGCCTACTTCCGTTACGTGAACGCACGCGGCGGCGTGAACAAGCGAAGGATCAAGTACGTCTACAAGGACGACGGCTACGACCCGTCCAAGACCGTCGACGGGACGCGCGAGCTCGTCCAGCAGGACAAGGTCTTCGCGATCTTCAACAGCCTGGGCACCGAGCACAACCTCGCCACGCGCTCGTACCTGAACGCGCTGAAGGTGCCGCAGCTGTTCGTCGCGAGCGGCGCGACCACGTTCGGCAAGGAGTACAAGCAGTACCCGTGGACGATCGGCTACCAGCCGAACTACCACGCCGAGGGGACGATCTACGGCCGCTACGTCGCCAAGACGAGCCCGAAGACGCGCATCGGCGTCCTGTACCAGGCCGACGACTACGGCAAGGACCTCCTCGGCGGGCTGCGCAGCGGTCTTGGCAAGAAAGCCGGGCTGATCAAGTCGAAGCAGAGCTACGACGTCAACGATCCCGACGTCAAGTCGCAGGTCGCCAAGCTGAAGGGCGCGAAGGTGAACACGCTGATGCTGTTCGCGACGCCGAAGTTCGCGATCCAGTCGTTCGTCTACGCGAAGGCTCTCGGCTGGCGCCCGAAGGTCTACGTCAACGCGGTCTCGAGCGCCGCGAACATCATGGGTCTCGCCACCGCGGCGACCGGGAAGAAGCACACCGAAGGCTCGCTCTCGATCGTCTTCCTCAAGGACCCGACCGACGTGCACTGGAGGAAAGACCCGGGCACGAAGCTCTACCGCACGATCATGAAGCGCTACCAGGGCGGGAACCCGAACGACGTCTACGCCGTCTACGGCATGTCGGCGGCGCACACGTTCGTGGCGGCGCTGAAGAAGGCCGGCAAGAACCCGACCCGTGCCTCCGTGATGAAGGCGGCGACCAGCCTGAACGTCAAGAACGACCCGTTCCTGCTACCCGGGATGTCCGTGCGGACTACGAAGAGGGACCACTTCCCGCTCGACCAGGCGAAGCTGCAGCGCTACCACGCCGGGCGCTGGGTCTCCTTCGGAGGCCTTTTCACGGTCAGGTAGGAGCGACCGCGGCCTCGGGCCGCGGCACGCTGACGAGGTTCCGGCGGCGGATGGGCAGCAGGCTGATCACGCCGACGGTGATGGCGACGCCGAGCCACTGCGTCCAGCGCAGCGAGCTGTCGAAGACGTAGATCCCGACGAGCGCCGCGGTGACCGGGAACGCCAGCTCACCGAGTGCCGCGAGCAGCGCCGGCGTGCGCCGCAGGCCGTAGTAGTAGAGCCCGAGCGCGAAGAAGCCCGTCACGACCGCGAGCACCGCGATCCAGAACGAGTCGTGCCAGCTGGCAAAGGCGTCGGCTCCGGCGATCGGCAGCATGCAGGCGCTTGCCACGAGGCCGAGCGAGAAACGCACCGTGGACACGTGCTCGAAGGCGAGGCGGCGGCCGAGGAAGCGGCCGAAGACCGTGCCGAGGCCCCACAGCGTCGCCGCGGCGAGCGTCTCGACGATCGGCGTCAGGCCGTGCGCGTGCGGGTCGAGCGGATGCGGGAGCGCGATCAACCAGACGCCGGCGAGCGCCGGCACGAGCACCCAGGCGAACTGACGGCTCGGGCGTTCGCCGAGCACGAGCCACGCGCCGAGCACCGCGACGAGCGGCTGCACCTTCTGCAGGACCACGACCGTGATGAAGTCGCCGTGGAAGAGCGCTTTCGTGAAGAGGATCGTCGCGATCGCGGAAGCGCCTGCGCCGACCATGATCCCCGCGCCGACGTAGGCCCGGCCGGCCCGCCAGAGCGCCGTCAGCGCCGCGGCGAGCAGCGGCAGCGTCAGCAGAACCAGCACGACGTGCTCGCCGAAGACGATCGTGTACGCGGACGTCGACTCGGAGAGCGGCCTGCGGATCAGCCCGTCGAGCCCCCACATCGCCGCGGCGACGCTGACGAGGACGACACCCGGGACGCGGTCGAGTCTCCTCACGGCCGGCTGAGCGTAGCGTCCTCGTAGCGGAGCAGGTCGTCGACGGTCTCGCGTCGGCGGATCAACCGCGACTTCCCGTCGGCGACGAGGACCGCGGCGGGCCTCGGCACCGAGTTGTAGTTCGAGCTCATCGAGAGGGTGTACGCGCCCGTCGCCGGCACCGCGAGCAGGTCATCGCGCCGCGGCTCCGGCAGGCGGGCGCCCTCGATCAGGACGTCCCCCGACTCGCAGTGCTTGCCACAGACGTCGTAGGCCGACGTTGCCGGCTCGGCGGCGCGGTTCGCGAGCAGGGCGCTGTAGCGGGCGCCGTAGAGCTGCGGCCGCGGGTTGTCGGACATGCCGCCGTCGACGGCGACGTAGGTGACGTCGGAGCTCGCCCGCTTGACGACGCCGACTCGGTAGAGCGTGACGCCCGCGCGGCCGACGAGCGAGCGCCCGGGCTCGAGGATCACCTCCGGCCGCTCGCCCGGCGACGCCTGCTCGAGGCGCGCCAGCAGTGCGGTGACGAACTGCTCGACGGCAGGCGGCTTCTCGCTCTCGACGTAGGAGATGCCGAGGCCGCCGCCGAGGTCGACCACCCGCGGCTCCCAGCCGAGCTCGTCACGGGCGCGAGCGAGGAACGGCCCGAGCCAGTCAACGGTGCGCAAACCGGCGTCCATGTCCAGGAGCTGCGAGCCGATGTGCAGGTGCAGGCCCGCCACCTCGAGCCCTTGCTCGCGCGCGGCGGCGACCGCCCGCAGCGCCTGGTCGGGCGGGAGGCCGAACTTCGATCCCTCGTGCGCGGTGCGGATCTTCTCGTGCGTGTCCGCGTCGATCCCCGGCGTGACCCGCACGAGGACGTGCCGTACGCCTGCCGCCGCGGCCAGTTCGACCTCGTCGAGGGCGTCGAGGACGACGAAACGCACGTCGGCGCCGGCCGCCGCGCGAAGCTCGTCGTAGCTCTTGTTGTTCCCGTGCACGACGATCCGCTCGCCGGGGATGCCCGCTGCGAGCGCAAAGCGGAGCTCGCCGAGGGTCGAGACATCCGCGCCGAAGCCCTCGCTCGCCAGCAGCCGCAGAACGGCCAGGTTCGGGAGCGCCTTGACGCTGAAGAGCGGCAGTGCCGCCGGAGCGGCGGAGCGATACGCGCGCGCCGCGTGCTGGATCGTCCGCTCGCAGTAGACGACGAGCGGCGTGCCGTCCTCGTCGGCCAGCGCGGTCGCGCGGAGGCCGCCGAGCTCGAGCTCCCCGTCCTCGACGGCGGCGGTTTCCGGGAACAGCGACAGCACGTCGCCGATCGTAGTCAGCGCAATCGCAGCGCAGCCGGGAGCTCGATCAGCAGGCGGGGCAACCGCCGCCGCGAATGGGCCAGTGCCTCGGTCAACGCCTCGGCCGCGCGTTCGTGGACGCCCGCACCGTGGCCGCAGAGCACGTGCTCGGCCGCCAGCCGTGCCAGCCGCCGTGGCGGAGTCAGCCGCAGCAGCGGGTGGACGCCCAGCCGCTCCCCGTCGAGGGTGAAGTAGTGCGGCACCGTCCCGAGCGCGTCGGAGCAGACGAGCACGCGCCGCTCCGGCCACCAGAGCGCGCTTTCGCGCCATAAGCTCCGACGCACGAGCGGCAGCGTCTCGAACGGGCCGACGCTTCGAGCCGGAACCTCGTGGTGAGGAACGCCCAGCCGTTGCGCGAACGCGGCGCAGGCGCGTGAATGCCGGTCGATCAGCTGGATCACGCCCGCCGGCTCGCCGAGGGCGCGGATGCGGTCCTCGACTCCGTCGCCTTCCGCCGGGTCGACCAGCCAGACGCCGCCGTCGGCGAGCAGCGCGTGCGAGGTGATGCGCAGCCGCGGGCGCTCCGGCGAGACCCAGCCGAACCCCCACTCCTGCTCGTCGACGAACCTGGTCAGTCGCTCCACCACTCGTGCTCGAGTTCCGCGTCGCCAGGCCCCGTGTTCGGCGCGCCGATCGCGATCAGCTCGGCCCCGTCGGGACCGCCCTCGAAGCCGCGCACGGCGTCCTTGTCCACGCGGAGCGCGTCGAACGGCCCGAGCTCCAGCACGTCTTCGCCGACCTTCGCGCGCAGGCTGCCGCTGACGACGACGTACACCTCCTCCTGCGTCTTGTGGCTGTGCGCGAACGGCAGCCGGAACCCGGGGGCGATTCGCTGATAGCTGACGCCGGAGTGCTCGAGCTCGAGCGGTACGCGTGCCATGCGCGCTTCGATCTTGCCGCCGAGACCGAAGCTCGGCGCCTGGTCCTCGACGTCGGCTCGCAGGTTCAGCTTCGTGTAGCCGCCCATCGGCCTCCCTCCTCGATTCGATCGAGCGATGGTAAGGTTCCAGCGGATGAAGCAGCTTCTCGAGTAGAGCAGGGGACACCGCGGCGGCGCCGCGTCGGTTCCCGCAGCCTCTCGTTCGAGAGGCTTTTTCGTTTTTGGGGGCGATCTTGGACACGTACGACCCGCAGGCAATCGAGGCGAAATGGCAGCGAGTCTGGGAGGACGCGCGGGCGTTCTACGTGGACGACCCGCCCCCGGACGCCGAGCCGAGCGGCGAGTTCTACATGCTCGAGATGCTGCCGTACCCGTCGGGCCACCTACACATGGGCCACGTCTTGAACTACACGCTCGGCGACGTCGTCACGCATTTCCAGCGGCGCCACGGTCTCCGCGTGCTGCGCCCGATGGGCTACGACTCGTTCGGCCTGCCGGCCGAGAACGCCGCGATCAAGGAGGGCGGGCACCCGCGCGAGATCACCGAGCGCAACATCGTGAACATCGAGCGGCAGATGCGCCGCCTTGGCTGGGCGATCGACTGGCATCGCGTGATCGCCGCCCATGATCCCGCCTACTACCGCTGGACCCAGTGGCTCTTCCTGCGCTTCCTCGAGCGCGGTCTGGCGTACCGCAAGGAGGCGCCGGTCAACTGGTGCCCGAACGACCAGACGGTGCTCGCCAACGAGCAGGTCGTCGACGGCCGCTGCGACCGCTGCGGCGCCGAGGTCGAGCCCCGGAAGATGGAGCAGTGGTTCTTCCGGATCACCGCCTACGCGGACGCGTTGCTGCACGACCACGACCTGATCGACTGGCCGGAGCGCACCAAGGCGATCCAGCGCAACTGGATCGGCCGCTCCGAGGGCGCGGAGCTCATCTTCGGCATCGACGAGCTCGACGTGGACGTCCCGGTCTTCACGACGCGTGCCGACACCGTCTTCGGCGCGACCTTCTTCGTCGTCGCGCCGGAGCACCCCCTCGTCGACACGATCGTCGAGCGCTCACCCGAAGGCAAGGAGATCCGCGAGTACGTGCGCAGGGCGCTGGCGAAGCGCGGCGAGGAGCGCGCCGCCGCCGAGGAGAAAACCGGCGTCTTCACCGGCTTCTCCGCCACGAACCCGGCGACCGATGCGCGCATCCCCATCTGGGTCGCCGATTACGTGCTGATGGAGTACGGCACCGGCGCGATCATGGCCGTGCCCGGTCACGACCAGCGGGACCGTGCCTTCGCCGAGCGGTTCGAGCTGCCCGTGAAGCAGGTCGTCGACGAGGAGCAGGGCGTGCTCGTCGACTCCGCTCAGTTCAGCGGGACGAGCGTCGACGAGGGCCGTGCCGCGATCGTCGCGTGGCTCGGCGAGCGCGGCCGCGGCCGGCCGGCCGTCAGCTTCCGCCTGCGCGACTGGGGCTTCTCGCGCCAGCGCTACTGGGGCTGCCCGATCCCGATCGTCTACTGCGACTCCTGCGGAATCGTCCCCGTGCCCGACGAGGACCTGCCGGTCCTGCTGCCCGACGTCAAAGACTACCGGCCGAAGGGTAAGCCGCCGCTCGCCTCGAACGAGGAGTGGTTGCGCGTTCCGTGCCCCCGCTGCCGCGGCGAGGGCCGGCGTGAGACCGAGACGATGGACACGTTCGTCGACTCGTCGTGGTACTTCCTGCGCTACTGCGACCCGCACAACGACGAGGCGCCGTTCTCGCGCCGGCTGGCCGATTTCTGGGCCCCGGTCGACCAGTACATCGGCGGCATCGACCATGCGACGGGACACCTGCTCTACTCGCGCTTCTTCGTCAAGGTGATGAACGAGCTGGGGCTGGTCGGCTTCCGCGAGCCGTTCCAGCGGCTGTTTCACCAGGGCTGGGTCCGGCAGGGTGGGACGAAGATGTCGAAGTCGCGCGGGAACGTGACGGCTCCTGACGAGCTGGCGGAGATGTACGGCGCCGACGCCGTCCGGCTCTACATCCTCTTCGTCGGCCCCGCTGACCAGGCGATGGACTGGACCGAGGAGGGCGTCGAGGGCGTCTCCCGCTTCCTGCGGCGGTTGTGGCGGATCGTAAACGAGGCCGCGCGCGCCGGCGCGGGTGGCGGTGAGGGCGGCGAACTGGTGCGGAAGGCGCACGAGACGATCGCGAAGGTGAGTGACGACATCGGGCGCCGGTTCGTCTTCAATACGCCGATCGCGGCCGTGATGGAGCTCGTCAACGCGCTGGGCCGCAACCCCTCGGCTCCGGGTGCGCGCTTTGCCGCGGAGACCGCTGTTTCGCTAATCCAGCCATACGCGCCTCACATATCGGAGGAGCTTTGGGAGGCGCTCGGCCACTCCCGACTCTGGGAGGCGCCGTGGCCGGTCGCGGACGAGTCGCAGCTGCGGCGGGAGACGTTCGAGCTCGTGATACAGGTGAACGGTCGTGTGCGCGACCGCATCAAGGCCTCGGTGGACGAGTCGGAGGAGGAGCTCGTCGCACGTGCGCGCGCATGGGCGCGCGTCCAGGCCCAGCTCGACGGCAAGGAGATCCGACAGACGATCGTCGTCCCAGGCAAGCTCGTGAACCTCGTCGTCTAGCGGCGCTTCGGCCGTGTCCCGCTGCCGCCCCCGGGGTGGGTGGGGGTTTGGGACGGTACCGTCCGCAGGCACGCGAAAGGGTCTCCAGAGCGTGTCAAAGGTGTGCCAAAGAGGTTCCGCTTTCAGCACGAAGGCGCTACCCACGCGTGACGGTTTGCTGGGCACGCTGGACGCATGCCGGAGTTCCTCCTCCAGCGGCGGCGGCTGCTCCTTGCCGCCGTGGGATCGCTCGCCCTGATCCTGTTCCTCGGGCGCTTTGCGCTCGGAGCGGGCACCACGACGCCTGCGGCGCCTCTCCCCCCGCCGCCGGTCGCCGGGGCGGGCGTGACCGGCCTGCCGTCCTCGCGGGTGGAGGTGGACGTTGTCGGAGCCGTGCACCGGCGGGGCTTGTACCGGCTTGCACAGGGCTCGCGCATCGCGGACGCCCTCACCCGCGCGGGCGGGGCTACCCCGAAGGCCGACCTTGCGCAGGTGAACCTCGCGGCGCCGCTTGCCGACGGTGAGCAAGTCGTGGTCCCCCACCGAGGTGCGCCAGGAGCTCCGACGGGCGCAGCGGGTGCGCCCGGCGCTCCCGCGGCGCCGGTGCAGTTGAGCACCGCGACGCTCGAGCAGCTCGACACGCTCCCGGGCGTCGGCCCGGTAACCGCGCAGAAGATTCTCGACTACCGTCAGAAGCACGGCGCCTTCGCATCGGTCGATGAGCTCGACGCCGTTCCGGGCATCGGGCCGAAGCGGCTCGACGAGCTGCGCGACCTGGTCGTGCCATGAGCGAGGGCGGGACCTCGCCGCATCGCTATGCCGCTGCGCTCTGTCTCGGGCTCGGTGCGGCGAACATCACGCGCGGTGTCGAAGCCGTTGCGCTCGGGGCGGCCGCGGTCTTCGGCATCGCTGCAGCGGCAAGTGCAACCTTGTCGCGCGGGCTGCTCCTCCTGGCTGCGCTCGTGCTGGTTGGCTGGTGGTGGGGGAGCGCGCGGCTCGAGGCGCTCGATCGCAGCGAGCTGCGCCCGCGGGTCGACACCGCCGAGCGAACCACCCTCGTCGTCACGGCGCCCGCGCGCCGGTCGCGCTTCGCGCTCCGCGTCCCTGCGCAGGTGCGACGGTTCGGGCTGTTGCGCTTCAACGAGGCGGTACTGCTCGAGCTCCCGCTCGGGCGGTCACCGCCACAGGGCAGCCTGATCGAGACCGTCGCGACCGTCCGCTTGCCGCGGCCCGCGCAGAACGGCTTCGACGAAACCACCTGGCTTCGCCATCGCGGCGTGCACGTCGTCCTGCGCGCCGATCGCTGGAGGGCGGTTGGTCGCAGGGGCGGACTCGGCGGGATCTCGGACCGGCTGCGAGCGGCGCTTGCGGGTTCGATCGCCCCGGGCCTCCGAGGTGACCGCCGGGGGATCGTGGAGGGCGTCGTCCTGGGTGACGAGCAGTCGCTGCCGGATGGGCTGCGCCAGCGCTTCCGTGCGTCGGGGCTCTACCACCTGCTTGCCGTCTCGGGGCAGAACGTCGTGCTGGTCGCAGGCGGGGCGCTCGCACTTGCATGGCTGCTCGGCATCCCGCGCTGGCTGGGCGAAGTCGGCGCCCTCGGCGCCATCGCCACGTACGTGCTTGCCGTTGGTGCGCAGCCGTCGGTCATCCGCGCGGGCGTCTCGGGCGCTCTGGTCTCGCTGGCGTGGCTTGCCGCACGCCCGGTCGACCGCTGGCACTTCTTCCTGCTCGGCGCGCTCGTGCTCCTCGCGTGGAACCCGTACACGCTGTTCGACCCCGGCTTCCAGCTGTCGTTTGCCGCCGTCGCCGCCATCTTCGTGCTGGTGCCGC